>Ga0164294_10001609_pt1 | contig 20861 bp, 15 predicted proteins | sample GEODES005metaG_FD_111479 | JGI IMG/M metagenome (GOLD analysis project Ga0164294, IMG submission 111479) | Oligotrophic lake water microbial communities from Sparkling Lake, Wisconsin, USA - GEODES005 metaG | ecosystem: Environmental > Aquatic > Freshwater > Lake | place: USA: Sparkling Lake...
CCGGGGCGTACATCTGCGGTGAGGAGACGGGCCTGCTGTCCAGCCTCGAGGGCGGGCGCGGCCACCCGAAGATCAAGCCGCCGTTCCCCGCGGTGGAGGGCTTGTTCCGCTGCCCGACCATCGTGAACAACGTCGAGACCATCTGCGCGGTCACCCACATCGTGAAGCACGGTCCGCAGTGGTTCCGGCAGTGGGGGACGGAGAAGTCGCCAGGGACCAAGATCTTCTCGATCTCGGGCGATGTGGTCCGTCCCGGCTGCTACGAGATCCCCCTCGGCATGCCGCTGAAAGACTTCATCTACGACGTCTGCGGCGGCATCCCCGGTGGCAAGAAGCTGAAGGCCGTCATCCCCGGCGGGTCGTCTGCGCCGGTGCTGTCCGCGGACGAGGTCTTGCGCGCTGAGAACCCGATCTGCCTCGACTTCGACAGCCTCGCGGCCAACGGCTCCATGCTCGGCTCGGGCGCCATCATCGTGATCGACGAGACGCGCAGCATGGTCGACGGATTGTGGAACCTGCTGCGGTTCTATGCCCACGAGTCGTGCGGTCAGTGCACGCCGTGTCGCGAGGGAACCGGGTGGATCTCCAAGATCGCCGGGCGGTTCGCGCGTGGCGGGGCCACGGCCGACGAGGTGGATCTGCTCGACGAGGTCGCCTGGGGCATGGTGGGTCGCACCATCTGCGTCCTCGCAGACGCCGCCGCCCTTCCGACGCGTAGCTTCGTCAAGAAGTTCCGCAAGGAGTTCGAGGACGCCGTCACGGCGCCGCCCCGGCCCAAGGCCGCTGGGCACCAGGAGCACTGAGATGCCGAAGATCAAGGTCAACGGTCGCGAAATCGACGCTCCGGCAGACAAGGTGCTGCTGGAGACCTGCCTCGACCACGGCATCGATGTGCCGCACTACTGCTGGCACCGCGGGCTCTCGCCCCACGGCAACTGCCGGATGTGCCTGGTCAAGCTGAGCACCAACCCGCGCAAGCCGGAGATCGCGTGCATGACCCGCCCCTCGGAGGGGATGGAGGTCACCACCGAGGGGCCGGAGATCGACGGCCACCGCAAGGCGGTCCTCGAGTACATGCTCGTGAATCACCCGCTCGATTGCCCGATCTGCGACAAGGCAGGGGAGTGCGATCTCCAGGACTTTACCTTCAAGTACCGCGACGGCGTGAGCCGCACCAAGGACCCCCGCGAGACCAAGGGGACGGTGGACCTCGGCCCCAACGTGAAGATCTGGGGCAGCCGCTGCATCGCGTGCACCCGCTGCGTGCGCTTCTGCGAGGAGATCGCGGGGACGTCTGAGCTCTCGCTCATCAACCGCGGCAACCACTCGGTGGCGGGCGTGCATCCGGGCGTCACCCTCGACAACCCGATGTCGCTCAATGTCGTTGACATCTGCCCGGTCGGCGCGCTGATCGACAAGAACTTCCTGTACCAGGCGCGCGTCTGGTTCGCGAAGAAGACCGAGACCGTCTGCGGCGGCTGCAGCAAGGGCTGCAATGTGACGGTCACCACGCTCTCAGGGCATCTGAAGCGGATCAAGCCGCGGACCAACCCGGCGGTCAACCAGTTCTGGATGTGCGACGCGGGTCGGCTCGGCTGGCGCTGGGTCGAGGGCCCGGACCGGCTGAAGGTCGCCCGCGGCAGCGTGGCCGAGGCGGCGTCGGCGCTGTCGGCGGCGTTCACGCAGCACGGTCGCGGCGCGATCGGCATCGTGGCTTCGTCGGCGCAGACGACCGAGTCGCTCCACCTGTTGAAGCAGCTCGCGGACGCGTCGGGGGCGGTGGTCGGCTTTGTCGGCGCGACGGGCCCGGAGTGGACCAGCAAGAGCGGCTGGCGGATCGAGGCGGACAAGTCCCCGAACACGGCCGGGATTCAGCGGGTGTTCGGCGCGGTGCCGGGCCTCGACGCGGTGCAGTCGGCGGCGGCGAACGGCCAGCTGCGGGCGTTGGTCGTCGTGAACGGGCTGCCGGGTGCGCCGTTCCCCGAGGCCTTCGTGACCGCCGCGGCGTCCGTCCCCCTGCGGATCGTCGCCGATGTGCAGGACAGCGCGCTGGCGCAGCGCGCGCAGGTGGTGTGGCCCCTCGCGGCGTGGCTGGAGGAGGACGGCACCTGGTTCAATGTCGACGGTCGGGTGCAGCGGATCCATGCCGCGCTGCCGCCCCCAGGGATGGCCCGCGCGGCGACCGAGTGGCTCGGCGCCCTGTTGCTGGAGCTCGGCGTTCGCGCGGAGACGTCGTCGACGTCGGCGCTGTTCGCCGAGGCCACGGGCTTGGAGTGGGATCGCGTCGGCGGTGCGGGCTGGGCCCCGTCCGCGTCGGCGCAACCGGGCGACGCGGTCGCCCAGCCGGGTGCGAAATGAACGACATGCTGTGGGATTGGGCGTGGTTCGGCGGGAAAGCGCTGGTCGCGGTGGGCATCCTGATGACCATCGCCCCGCTGCTCACCCTGGCCGAGCGCCGCATCGCGGGCTTCATCCAGGGACGCTACGGCCCGAACCGGGTCGGCCCCTTCGGCGCGCTGCAGCCGGTCGCCGACCTGATCAAGGGCGTCATGAAGGAGCAGATCATCCCGGAGAACGCCGAGCGTCTGCTCTTCGTTCTTGCGCCGGTGATCGTCTTCGTGCCCGGCGCCTTCGGCTTCGCGGTCATTCCCTGGGGCAACGCCATCGGCGAGCACGACCTGCAGGTCATCGACCTAGATGTCGGCGTCCTCTTCGTGATGGCGGTGCTGTCGGTGGGTGTGTACGGCATCACCCTCGGCGGGTGGTCCTCGTCGAACAAGTACAGCTTGCTCGGCGCGTTGCGCGCGTCGGCCCAGCTGATCTCCTACGAGCTGTCGCTCGGCCTGACGATGCTGCTGGTCATCATGATGAGCGGGTCGGTCGACCTGAAGGACATCGTGTGGCACCAGGTCCAGCACGGCTGGAATGTCTTCGGCGGATCGACCTGGTGGGGCCTGCCGAGCGGGATCGTGGGGTGCACGCTGCTCTACATCTGCGCGCTCGCGGAGAACAACCGCTTGCCCTTCGACCTCGCGGAGTGCGAGGCGGAGCTGGTGGGCGGCTATCACACCGAGTACTCCGGTATGAGCTTTCTGTGGTGGTTGTTCGCTGAATATGTCGCGATGATCTTCTCGGCGAGCCTGATCACCACCCTCTTCCTGGGCGGCTGGGACATCCCGTTCGTCCACCTGGAAGAGGCTCCGACCGTCTTCGGCGCAGTGCTGTCCGTGGCGAGCTTCCTGACCAAGATCATCACCATCCTGATGACCTACATCTGGATCCGCTGGACGTTGCCGCGCTTCAAGTACAACCAACTGATGGACCTCGGCTGGAAGGGCTTCCTTCCAACCGCGCTGGTCAACATCGCCGTGATGGCCGTCATCGGCGTCTTCCTGGAGGGATGAGTCATGACCCAGGTCGCGACCACCACCGAGATCCGGGAGCTCCCGTACAAGGACCCCGAGCAGGGGACCGGCCTCATGGGCTGGTTCAAGAAGGTGCTGTACCGCCTCTACATCCCCAATGTGTTGAAGGGGATGATGAAGACTGCGGAGTACGCCGTGATTCGGCCGAAGGCCACCCTGCTGTACCCCGAGGTCAAGCGGGTCACCCGCAAGGGCTATCGCGGCGAGCACCGCCTGAAGCAAGACGAGCAGGGGCGCATGAAGTGCGTCGCCTGCTTGATGTGCCAAACCGCATGCCCTGCGGAGTGCATCGAGATATCCGCGGGTCCGTCCCCGTGGTCGGACCGTGACAAGGTCCCGGTCGAGTTTCGCATCGACTTGCTGAAGTGCATCTACTGCGGCATGTGCGAGGAGGCGTGTCCTTGTGACGCCATCGAGCTCACCGAGACCTACACGCAGGTCGCGCTCACGCGGGACGAGAAGATCTACGACCTCAAACGCCTGTTGAGCAATTGATGAGCCCGATCTTTCTCGTCGCGAGCGTGATCACCCTGGTCTCCGCGCTGATGTGCGTGACCCGGCGCAACCCCGTCTACTCGGCGGTCTGGTTGCTGGTCTGCTTCCTCTCCTTCGCGCTGCACTACCTCGCCTTGTCCGCGCCGTTCCTGGCGACGGTGCATGTGGTTGTGTATACCGGCGCGATTCTGGTGCTCTTCCTCTTCGTGATCATGCTGCTGAACCTGCGCGAGGAGGAGCTCGGCGACGAGTACCCCTTGAGCCGGCAGCTGGGCGTGGCGGGGTTGTGCACGGCGCTGTTCGGCACCCTGGCCTGGCCGCTGATGTCCGATCCGGCGCTTCGGCCGTTCGCGACGGTGCCCGAGGGCTATGGGTCGGTGGAGAGCGTGGGCGACGTGCTGTTTCGGCAGTACGGTCTCGCCTTCGAGCTCGTGTCGCTCCTCATCGTGGTGGCGATGTTCGGCGCGATGATCCTCGCGAAGAAGACACTTTGGAACTCCGCCGAGCCCAACCGCGGCTGATGGGGACGAGCGCATGACACCCTACCTCGTGCTAAGCGCGGCCGTGTTCTCCATCGGCGCCTTCGGCGTCCTGGCGCGGCGCAACCTGCTGATTGTGCTGATGTCGCTCGAGCTCATGCTGAACGGCGTGAACCTCGCGCTGACGGGCTTCAGCCGCATCCACGGCTCCGCGGCCAGCGGCGGCGCCGCCGCGGCGCCCCACGGTCAGGTCTTCGTGCTGATGGTCATGGCCGTGGCGGCGGCCGAGGTCGCCGTCGGCTTGGCGCTGGTCATCGCCATCTTCCGCACCCGCCAGACGGTCGACACGGCCGACATCTCGCTGCTCAAGGGCTGATCCATGCATCCGGAATCCCTCCTCTGGCTGATCCCCGCAGCGCCGCTGTTTGGCTTTCTCCTCAACGGTTGGCTGGTGGGCCCGCGGCTGCAGCGCATCGCCCTCGGGCAACCCGCTTCGGCGGGCGGTCACGGTCAAGGCGGCCACGACCACGGTCACGGCGGCCACGACCACGGTCATGGCGGCCACGATCACGGTCATGGCGCGCACGACCACGGTGCGCACGACCACGATCACGGCGGCCACGGCGGGGGCCACCACGGGCCCGCGAATGTGGGCCCGCTCGCGGCAATCGGCGCCATCGCAGTGGCGGGTCCCCTGCTCGCCTTCGTGCTCTCGGTGCTCTCCGTGTTGCAGGTGCCGAACGGCGCCCTGCACCAGATCCTGTGGTCCTGGTTCCAGACCGGCGGCCTCGACGTGTCGTTCGGCCTCCAGGTCGACGCGCTGACCGGGGTGATGCTGCTCTTCGTGACGGGGATCGGCACGCTGATCCACCTGTACAGCTTCGGTTATATGCACCACGATCCCGGTTTTTACCGGTTCGTGTCGTATCTGAACCTGTTCATGTTCTCGATGCTCTGCCTCATCCTGGGCGACAGCCTGCTGGTGCTGTTCCTCGGCTGGGAGGGCGTCGGCCTCTGCTCGTACCTGCTGATCGGGTACTGGTTCGAGGACCTCGCCAATGTGGACGCCGGCCGCAAGGCGTTCGTGGTGAACCGGATCGGCGACTTCGCGTTCATCGTCGGCATGTTCACGCTGTTCGGACTCGCCGGCGGGCTGGACTACGCGACCCTCGAGGCGGCGATCGCCAACGCCAATCCGGCCTCCATCGTGCCGGCGGGGCCTTTCGCGGGCTGGACGCTCGGCGCGGTGCTGACGCTGGCGGCGGGCTCGCTCTTCGTCGGCGCGACCGGCAAGTCGGCGCAGATCCCGCTGTATGTGTGGCTGCCTGACGCGATGGCCGGCCCCACCCCGGTGTCGGCGCTCATCCACGCGGCGACCATGGTGACCGCGGGCGTCTACCTGATCGCCCGGCTCGACTTCCTGTTCGCCCTCACGCCGCTGGTCACCCAGACGATCGGCGTGGTTGCGGCCTGTACGGCGCTGCTCGCGGCCCTGATCGCCTTCGCCCAGTACGACATCAAGAAGGTGCTCGCCTACTCGACGGTCAGCCAGCTCGGCTTCATGTTCGCGGGCATGTCGACCACCTTCTGGGTGAGCGGCCTGTTCCACGTCATCACCCACGCCTTCTTCAAGGCGCTGCTCTTCCTCGGCGCCGGGGCGATCATCCACGCGCTCGACAACGAGCAGGACGTTCGCAAGATGGGCGGCCTGTGGAAGGACATGCGCGTCGAGTCGGTCCTGTTCTTGATCGGGTCGGCCGCGCTGGCCGGCGTGCCGGGGCTCGCCGGCTTCTGGTCCAAGGACGAGGTGATCGGCAACGTCTTTGTGCTCGCGCAGGTCCAGGGCGGCAGCTGGTGGTTCGTCTTCGGGGTGCTGTTGTTGACCGCCGGTCTGACGGCCTTCTACACGACCCGCCTGGTCATGCTGACCTTCTTCGGCGCGCCACACGACCCGCACCGCCACCCCCACAAGACGCACTGGACGATGCTGGTGCCCTTGATCGTGCTCGCGACCCTGTCGGTGGTCGGCGGCTTGGCGCTGGGCTCTCCGGCCAGCCACCTGCTCGCGACCTTCACTGAGCCGATCTGGACGGTGCCTGCGTGGCACCATGAGATCGACCACGCCGTGGAGCACAGCGCCCACCAGACGGCGATGGCGCTGTCGATCGCGGTGGCGACGCTCGGCATCGGCCTGTCGGCCTTCCTGTACGGCAGCCGGCGGGCGCTGCTCGCCGACTTCGTCGCGGGCGCGGGCAAGCCGCTGTTCCAAGCGGCCTCCCACAAGTTCTATGTAGACGAGCTCTACGACGCGGTGGTGGTCCGCCCCACGGCGTGGCTTGCCCAGGCGCTCTTCGTGGTCATTGACCGCGGCGCCATCGACGGGGTGCTCGTGACCGGTTCGGCCTTGGGCGCGTCCGGCTTGGGTGTGGTGCTCCGTCGGGTGCATACCGGTGTTCTCAACGCGGCGACGACCGCGATGGCCCTTGGGGCGGTCGTGATTCTCGCGTACCTCGGCTGGCAGGTGGCGAATGGCTGAGCTTCCGATCCTCTCCCTCCTCATCTGGGTGCCCGCGATCGCGGGCCTCGGGTTGGCGTTTGCGCCGAAGGGGAGCGACAATCTGGTGAAGTCCGCGGCGCTGGGCGTCGCGCTCGCCGAGCTGCTGTTGAGCGTGTTCGCGTGGACGCAGTTCACCATTCCGGCCGCTCCGGCGCTGTCGCTCGTCGAGAAGCACGCCTGGATCCCGGCCTTCGACGTGTACTACAGCTTGGGCGTCGACGGCGTCGCGATGCAGCTGATCGTGCTGTCGGGCCTGATCCTGCCGATGGCGATGCTGGCCTCCTGGCACAGCGTCACCCAGCACGCCAAGGGCTTCTACCTGTCGCTGCTCTTCCTCGAAGCGGGGATGATGGGCGTCTTTTGCGCGGCTGACCTCTTCCTGTTCTATGTGTTCTGGGAGGTCATCCTGATCCCGATGGCGCTGCTCATCGGGGTGTGGGGCGGCGCCAACCGGGTCTACGCCAGCGTGAAGTTCGTGCTCTTCACGATGTCGGGCTCGCTGCTCATGTTCCTGGCGATGCTCTATGCCTACGGCGTCAGCATGAAGGTGGGGACGCCGACCTTCGACATCGCGACCCTCGCGCAGATACTGCCCGGTCAGGTGTCGGGTTGGACCGAGGTGCTGCTGTTCTGGGCCTTCGCGCTCTCCTTCGCGATCAAGGTCCCGATGTTCCCCGTCCACACCTGGCTGCCCGACGCGCACACCGAGGCGCCCACGGCCGGCTCGGTGATCCTGGCGGGCGTGCTGCTGAAGATGGGGACCTACGGGTTCCTGCGGTTCGCGATTCCGTTCTTCCCGTGGGCCGCCGCCTATTCGACGCCGCTCATCCTCGCCCTCGCGGCGGTCGGCATCGTCTTCGGCTCGTTCATGTGCATGGTCCAGACCGACATCAAGCGCCTGGTCGCTTACTCGTCGGTGGCGCACTTGGGCTTCGTGATGCTGGGCCTGTTCTCTGGCACGGTCATCGGCGCGCAGGGCGCGGTGCTGCAGGGGTTGAACCACGGCATCTCGACCGGGGCGCTGTTCCTCCTGGTCGGCGTCATCTACGAGCGCGCCCACACCCGCGGGGTGACCGACTTCGGCGGGCTCGCGAAGACGATGCCGCGGTACGCCATCCTGTTTCTCATCGTCACGCTGTCGTCGATCGGCCTCCCGGGGACCAACGGGTTCGCCGGCGAGTTCCTCATCCTGATCGGCAGCTGGCAGCGGTGGCCCGTGCACACGGCCATCGCCGCGGTCGGGGTGGTGCTCGGCGCGGTCTACATGCTGACGCTGTACCGCAACCTGTTCTTCGGAACGCCGCGGAGCGCCAAGCACGCGTCCTACCCCGAGCCGACCCCGATGGAGCTCGCGACGCTCCTGCCGATGATCGTGCTGATCTTCGCGATCGGCTTCTTCCCGAACCCCTTGCTGCGGATGTCCGAGCCGGCGGTGGCCCATGTGGTGCACGCCATGGCGCCCCAGGCCAACCTGGCGGACACCCGGATCACCCCTGCGATGCGCGCGGCGCCGTCCGCGGCCCCGGCGGGTCACGCCGGGTCGCACGAGCCCGCCGGAGCGGCCCATGACGCTGACCACCACTGATTGGATGACCCTCGCACCCTCCCTGCTGCTCCTGGTGGCGGGGCTGGCGGCGGTCGGGGTCGACCTGCACTTCAAAGGCCGGAACGCGGTCGCTTCGCTGGTGATCTCGCTCGCGGGCCTCGGCGGCGCCATGGGCATCATCGGCCGGCTGCTCTGGACGGGAACCGGCGGGATTCGCGGGTTTGACGGGACCATCGTCTTTGACGACATGACGGCGCTGCTGTCGCTCGGCATCTGCGCGGCCACCGCGCTCACCCTCGCCATCGCCCCGGTGGACAGCCTGCGGCGGCGCACCAACTTCGGCGAGCTCTATGGCCTGCTGCTGATCGCCGCTTGCTCCATGATCTTGCTGCTCGCCAGCAACGACTTCATGCTGCTGTTCCTCAACCTGGAAGTGGTGTCGATCGCGATGTACGTGCTGTCGGGGATCACCCGGCGGAACCCGCGGTCGGTCGAGGCGGCGACCAAGTACCTGGTCACCGGCGCCTTCGCGACGGGCTTCCTGCTCTTCGGGGTAGCCGTGCTCTACGGCGCCACCGGCTCGATCCGCCTGTCGGACATCGGCGGGGCGCTGGCGGTCGGCAACCCGAGCCCGCTGCTGCCGCTCGGCTTCGGCCTGCTGCTGGTGGGCTTCGGTTTCAAGATCGGCGCGGCCCCCTTCCACATGTGGGTCCCCGACGTCTACGAGGGTGCCCCCACCTCGTCCACCGGCTTCATGGCGGTGGCGGTGAAGGCGGCGGCCACGGGCGCCCTGATCCGGGTGCTGTTGGTCGCCGGCGCCGCGCGTCCGGAGCTGTGGGCCCCCATCCTGTGGTGGCTGGCCCTGCTGACCATGTTCGTCGGGAACCTGCTCGCGGTGCAGCAGCAGAGCGTGAAGCGGATGCTCGCGCTGTCGAGCGTGGCGCATACGGGCTACACCCTGGTGGCGCTCGCCGCGCTGTGGGGCACGGGCGGCCAGTTCGACTCGGACGGCGCGGCCGCGGTGGTCTTCTACCTCTTCGTCTACACCTTCATGACCCTCGGCGCCTTCCAGTTCCTCATCCACATGGGGCACGAGGTGCGTCATCCGTCGGGTCGGGTCGAGTGGCAGGACGCCGAGACCTACGACGACCTCGCGGGCCTGGGCTTCCGTCGGCCGTGGGCGGCCGCGGCGATGACCCTGTTCGTGCTCTCGCTGGCGGGTCTGCCGCCGACCGCGGGCTTCGTCGGCAAGTTCTACCTGTTCAAGGCGGCGATCGACCAAGGCCACTACAGCCTGGCGGTGCTGGGTGTGACGGCCAGCCTCATCTCGCTCTACTACTACCTGCGGGTGGTGGTGGCGCTCTACATGAAGCCGAGCCAGCACGCGGACGAACAGCCGCGGATGGCCGTGGCGGGCGTGCTCGCGGTGGCGGCGTTCGCTACCCTCGGGCTCGGCCTGGCGCCGGGCTTGTTCCTCGACTGGGCCGCGCGCGCGATCGGCGGCCTGCACTAGGATCCGGCGCGCGGGCGCTTGTCCGGGCGTGGCGCCGTGGCACGCCTCAGGGCGAGGCGTCGTCGTCGTCCGGGGTGTACGGATGGTCGTCGTCGCTGGGCTCGCCGGCGGCCTCGCGGGCGGCGGCGTCCGCCCACGCCTGGAGGGCGGCGGCCGTGTCGATGTGCAGATCGGGCGCGGCGGCGCGGAGGCGACCGAGGAAGTCGTCGTCGAGCGGGGTGAAGTAGACCGCCGAGGGCAGGCCCGGACCCGCCTCGAGCAGAAACGCGAAGCGAGAGGGGTCGCGGGGGTACTGCACCACCCGTTCGACCTGGGACCAGGGCACCCGGGTGGGGGCGAGGGCCTTCGGGGCGTCGAGGTAGTAGCCGTAGCCAATGAAGCCGATCGCACCGCAGACGGCGGGGGGCATGAGGAGGTCGATCAGGCCGGTGATGAGCGCCAGGGCGCCGCCCACGCCCAACAGCGCCACCCCGGCCACGCGGGCGTTGAACGGCGCCGGGGCGTCGTGCAGGGTACCGGACAGGGTCAGCCCCCCGGCGTCGACACCCAGCCAGCTTCCGCCAGAAAGCCGGCAGATGTGCATATCATCCACCTCGGGAGGTGGGGCGAAGGTGCCGGCGATTCGTTCCATCTGTCGTGTTGTAGCGCTGATCGGCGGCGTCCGCAGGCGGTTTGCCATCGCTTGACGCGCCTGCGGCATGCGCCGGTGTGGCGAATCAGCCGCCCTCGCCAAGTCGCATCAGCCGTTGGGGAACCGCGGGGTCGTGGCTGGGAAAGACGCGCGAACCAGGTACATGGGTGTGCAACCAGCGCTGCAGGTCGCGAACCGCGGACAGGTCGGTGTGGATGCCGGCCGTGGGCGCGGCGGGCTCGAGGGCGTCGGCCGTGAAGGCGGTGTCGCCGATCATCCAAAGGTCTCCCCCATCCACCGCGAGCCGCACCGACAACGACCCGGGCGTGTGCCCCGGGGTGGTCACCACCTCGACGCGCCGATCGCGGGTCAAGAACAGCGACGTCCCCGCCCCCTCCGGGCCCCGCGAACCCTCGGCGTCGGCATACCGAAGCCGGGTGGTCGCGGCGCGCCACAGCGGGTGCATGGCGCCGATGGCCTGCGCCGCCGCATCCTCCGCTGTGCTGGTCCAGACGTCTGCCCCAGGAAGGTCGGGGACCGAGCCGGTGTGGTCCACATGCTGGTGTGTGAGCACGATCCCGCGGATCCGGTCGGGGGCGACCCCGAGGGCGAGCAGCCGGGCGAGCAGCGTCTCGTCGTCTTGTACGTCGAGGCGCAGAAAGCTCTGTACCAGGCGGCGGCTGACGGGGTCGAACGTCCACGCCTCCGGGTCCCGGTACCGCGGGTTCGCGCCGGCGTCGATCAGCCACACCCCCTCGGGGTGCTCGACGAGGTAGGACCACACCGGCATCGGTGGCGCCCAGGCCCAATCGAGGAGGATCGCCGCGAAGCGAGGCCAGTACGGGGTGGACTCGGGGAGCACGCCCTGGTGGTGGCATCGCTTGACGGTGACCGTTCCGGTGGGGATCGCCGTGATGCGCCCGGGCGCTCCGCCGAACCGAATGTCCGCCGACGCGAGCGCGTACCGCGACGACGCGGTGGTTGGCTCCTGTCGCGCGAGGACCGCGACCAGCGGCAAGAGCAGGACGGCGCCGAGGAATCCCAGGCTTCGTCGTCGCAGCGTGGTCATCGACAGCCCCCGGCGCGGCTCGCACAGGTCCCGTCGGTGGTCGGGGAGGGTGTCGTCGGGCGCCGGACGATCCTAGCGTGAACGCCGGCGCGCCGCCCGTGTGGCGCAGGTGGGCGCACCTGCTGGGTTGGCGGCGAGGATGCGACGCACCGCGCGCCGGCCGGGATCGCGGGCGGTCGGCCGTTTGCGATCGCTTGACGAAGCCGCGGGAACCCGCCGGCGTCCGAGCAGTCGGACGAGATTGACGGGAACCTGACCTGCTCGGCGTTGTGCCGACGGGGTCGACGCAACACAATAGCGGTCGTCTCGATTCACCGCTCGAGGAGCCACCCATGGCCAGCAACTCCCCCGCCGTCGTCTTGGAGGTCCGTCGTGGGACCTCTCTGCTCAAGACGGCGCAGTTCTCCGAGCCCAGCATCACCGTCGGGCGCAGCGCCAGCGCGATGTTCCCGGTCGACGCCCCCGAGCTGGCGGACCTGCACGCGGTCCTCAACGTCGAGGAAGACGGCACGGTGTCGCTGCTCGACCTTGGCAGCCCCGTCGGGGTGCAGGTGCGCGGTGAGAAGATCTCCAACGCGTCGCTCTCGAACGGCGACGCCTTCTCGATCGGCAGCCTGACCTTCAAGGTCAGCATCTTCGGCGCCGGCGCGGAGGACGAGTTCGAGGAGGAGTCCACCCGGATCGAGGCGGTTCGTCCGGGCGCGCCCGCGGAAGAGGCGGCGCCGGCGGTGATGCACGACGACGAGCACACCGAGGAGTCCTCGCAGGTGGCGGCGGCCGCTCACGGGGCGCTCGCGGCGCACGGCGCGGCGGACGACCACGGCGACGACCACCACGACGAAGACGACGACGATCACGGCGATCACGAGGACTACGAAGACGTCCTCGCCTTCGTGATGCGGACCAACCAGGGACAGGCCAACAAGAAGGCCAAGGTGCTCGAGGTCAACCAGATGTGGGGCAACCTGCTGGTCGACACCAAGCAGTTCCCCGCCGAGGGCAAAGACGTCCAGGTGGGCGCCAACCTCGGGTACCGCTGGCATATGCTCGGCGTGGACATGGGCTGGGTGCCCGCGCCGCTCGGCATGGCGTTGCCCATGGTGATGCCGCTGTGGTCCGACGTCGCGCGCGAGTGGCTCACCGACTTCTATGTGCCGACGGCAAACCTGCCGAACGACCAGGACTACACCCTGTTCTCGCACCCCGAGGCAGGCAAGTATGTGGCGAATGTCGCCCAGGGTTGGGACGGCTTTGTCGACATCGAAGACAAGCGGTACACCTTCGACGAGCTGGTCGCGGCCGGCAAGGCGAAGAAGTCTTCGACGGGTGGTTACGAGATCCCGGTCACCGAGGACATGCGGCTGACGGTGGACGCTGGCGGGCACGTCTTCTTCGCCCACCTCGCCTCCCACGACGCCCGGATGGTCGCGCGGCTCACCGACCACGTCGACTACCCCTTCCTCGGCATGCTGGCGTTCGGCATGTTCTTCTTCGCCGCGGTCGGCATCACCATGGCGCTGATGCCGCCGGCGCCTGAGAACGAGACGAACGAGATCGACGAGCGCGCCCTGGAGCTGCTGCTGCAGAAGCCGGAGCCCGAGGAGAAGAAGGAGCAGAAGAAGCCCGACGCGAACCCCGACGCCGGGGAAGGCGCGAAGGCCAAGAAGGAAGAGGGCAAGGTCGGCAAGAAGGAAGCGAAGCTCGACAAGGCCAAGGGCAACAAGGTCGAGGTCAAGCAGCAGGAGATCGACCGGCAGATCGCGGAGAACGCCGGTGTTCTCGGCGCCATGGCCGATAGCAACCTCGACCAGGTGCTCGGCGCGTCCGGCCTGTCGTCCGAGCTGCGCGGCGGCATCGGCGGCCTGATCGGCGCCAAGGGCTCGCAGATCGGCTCCGGCGGTCTGGGCGCACGCGGCGGCGGCATCGGCGGCGGCGGCACGGCGGAGGGCCTCGGCGGCCTCGGCACCAAGGGCATGGGCTCCGGCGCGTCCGGCTACGGCAAGGGCGGCGGCAACTTCGGCGCCAAGGGAGAAGGCGGCATCGGCGCGGTCGGTGGCGACCCCATCATCCTCGGCTCGCTCGACCGCTCGCTGATCGACGAAGTGATCAAGCGCCACATGAACCAGATCCGCTACTGCTACCAGCGCGAGCTGACCAAGAACCCGTCGCTGGGTGGCAAGATCGTCATCAAGTTCACGATCGCGAAAGACGGAACCGTCTCGAGCGCGGACAAGAAGACGACCACCATGAACAACGCCGCGGTCGAGAGCTGCATCGCGGGTCGGTTCATGCGGATGCAGTTCCCGGAGCCGAAGGGCGGCGGCATCGTCATCGTCTCCTACCCGTTCATCTTCTCGCCGGGCTGATCCGGCGCGTCGGATGAGCGACGAGAACCCCCGTCCGATCCTGCTCGACATGACGGCCTACCAGTGGACCGTCCTGTTCGCAGCGTGGCTCGGGTGGGGGTTCGACGTCTTTGACGGGCTGTTGTTCAACTTCGTGGCGCCGAACTGCGTGCCGACGCTGCTCGGCCTCGAGATCGGGACGCCCGAGGCGCGCTCCGCGACCATGTGGTGGACCGGGGTGATCTCCAGCGTGCTGCTGCTCGGCTGGGCGGTCGGCGGGGTGGCGTTCGGGCGGGTGGCCGACCAGCTCGGTCGGAGCCGGACCCTGCTGCTGACGATGGGGATCTACTCCCTCGGGACCGCGGCCTGCGCCTTCGCGCCGAACATCTGGGTGCTGCTGCTGTGTCGGGTGGTGGCGAGCCTCGGCATCGGCGGCGAATGGGCGGCCGGGGCGGCGATGGTGGCCGAGGTGGTGCCCGAGCGCCGGCGGGTGGAGGCGGGCGCCCTGCTGTACACCTCGGCGCCCCTGGGCCTGTTCCTCGCCACCGAGGTGACCTGGTGGGTGCAGGGGGTCGCGCTGCGCGGCAGCCCGGAGACCGCGTGGCGGTGGGTCTTTTTGGCCGGCTTGCTGCCTGCGGTCGCGGCCTTTGTGATCCGGCTGGTGGTGCGCGAACCCGAACGGTGGGCGCAGGTGGCGGGCACAGCGCCGCCCCGTCTGTCCGAGCTGTGGCAGGGCGAGACGCGGCGGCTGACGGTGGCGGGCCTGGGGACCGCGCTGATCGCCCTCGTGATGTGGTGGAGCTGCAACGCCTTCCTGCCGGTGGTCGCGGCCGGGCTGGCGAGCCGCCAGGCGGCGGTGGACGGGCTGTGTCCCGACGCGACCACCCACCTGCTCGAGTCGTGGAAGGCGCTGGCGGTGAACCTGTTCAACGCGGGCGGGCTCATCGGCACCCTGCTCACCGTCCCGCTCGCCAAGTGGTGGGGCCGGCGGCCCATGTTTGGCGTGTACTTTGCCGCCTCGGCCCTGGCGATCGCGCTGTCGTTCGGGCTCGAGATGAGCGGGCTCGCGCGGCTGTACTGCGCCTTTCCGATCGGCGTGACCGTGTTTGGCGTCTTCGGCAGCTTCACCTACTACCTGCCCGAGCTGTTCCCCACGCGGTTGCGCGCGACGGGCGCCGGCTTTTGCTACAACGCCGGCCGGGTGGTCGCCGCCGCGGGGCCCTTCGCGGTGGGCGCCATCGCCGCGCAGGGGGCAGATGCGCTGACGTCGGCGTTGGAGGTGCTGTTCTGGGTCGCGCTCGCGCCGGCGGCGGGGCTGTTGTTCCTCCCCTTCATCGTCGAGACGCGCGACCGCGCGCTCGCGGACTGAGGCAGGTCGTGGCGGGCTGGTGGCTGCAGCTGCTCGGGTGCTGGATCACCCGGGCCGACATCGAGGCGAAGCGCGGCGGCGGTGACGACACCGCAGGACCGACCGTCGAGACCGCGGAGACGCGGGACTCAGCCCCGCCGACGACCGCGCCGGCCTGCGCCCCACCCGCGCTGAACGCCGCGCTGGCGCTCGGCGTGGCGGACGGCGAGCGGCTCCTGGCGGGCGACCTCGACCCCGCGCGCGTCGGAGAGGAGGTGCTCGTCTTCGGCGCGCCGGCGTCTTGGTTGGCGGGGACCGAGGTGCTGCCCTTCGGCGCCGACCTGTCTGGTGCCATCGCCGCGGTGGCGCCGCTGCCCACCGCCGGCAGCCCGTCGGTCCTGCTGTGGACGGAGGGGGCCTCCGAGAAGCAGAGCCGGGTGACCGTGCTCGGGCCGGCGGGCGCGCCGCTGTCGGCGGAGGTGGCGAACGCCGACGGGGTGCCCTTCGCCGCGGAGGCGGGCTTCGCGGTGCTCGACGGCGCCCTCTGGCTCGGGACCGCCACCGGCCTGCAGGCGCTGGTGGCGCAGACGGGCGGGCACTGGGGGGTGGTGGGAGGCGGCGGCGCGTGGGCCAGCTCGATGCCGGGCCCCTGGGCGATCACGGCCGGCGATCTGGACGGCGACGGCCAGGACGAGGCGGCGTGGATGGGCGTCGACCAGCTGCTGCGGCTGGTCGACACCGTGGGCAACGAGCGGACAGAGCGGACGAAGCTCGCGGTCACGAACGCGGGCGATCAGGTGATGGGGGACTTCGACCCCGCCTCTCCCGGGGTCGAGCTGGTGGTGTCGACCCCGCTGGGGGCCTACCTCTACGACGCGGACGTCGCGGGTGGGTGGGCGCAAGGGCCGGTCTTGGGCGGGCAGTACGTCCACCTCGCGGCGGTGGACTGGCGGGGGGACGGCTGCGTGGCGCTGGTGACGGCGACCGCGGGCGGCCTCCCCGAGCAGGCCGTCTTGGACGGCGACGGAGCCCAGTGGGGCGAGCGGGTGCCGGTGATCTTCCCGCCGGGCGCGACGGGTCCGGTGATCGACCTGGTCGGCGCCGATCTCGACGGCGACGGCGCGGAGGAGCTGGTGGTGCTGGCGGTGGCGTCGACGAGCACCGGGACGCTGCCGACTCCCTATGTGCTCTACGTCTTCAGCGCGGCGTCCGACCCCGAGTGATCAGGCGAAGAAGCTTCGGATCCGCTTGAGGAGATCGCGGCGGTGGGCCTCGAGCTGCGCCGCGGGCGGCCGGCTCGCGTTGGCCAGCTGGGCGTCGCGGACGAGCTGTCGCTCGACCATCGCCGCGGTGAGCGTGTCGTAGAGCTCGGGGTGGCAGCGCAGCACGGTCTGCAGGGCCTCGTGGCCGACCTCGCACAGCTCGACCTCGGTGAGCGCGACGACGGTGGCGCCCCGCGGCTCGCCGGTGAGCAGCGACGCTTCCCCAAAGTAGCCCTCACGCCCGAGGGTCGCGACCTCGGCGTCGCCCACCCGCACGGACACCGTCCCGCGCACGAGCACATACATGTCGTCGCCGGGCTCGCCCTGCCGCACGATCGCCTCGTGGGCGCCGAAGTGTTGGGTGCGCGCCCGCTCCGCCAGCTCGCGGACGACAGGCTCGGGCAGGCCTTGGAAGAGCGGGACGAAGCGGAGAAAGATGGACCGCGCCTCGACGTCCGCCGCGTGATCGGCGGCGCGCTCGGCGGGCCCATGGGTGTAGAGGTGGACGTCGCGCTGCGGAAACGGGAACGCGAGCGCCCGGCGTTGAAGGGCGTACCACAGGCGCTCGCGGACCGTCGCGTCGATGGGGGTCCCCTCGGCGTGCTGGTCGATGTAGTAGCGCAGGGCGTACTGGATGCCGGAGTCGGCGAGGTCGAGGGTGACCACGGACGGCTCGGGGTGGGCCAAAATTCCGGGGAGACCCCGCAAGGCGTCGAGGGCGGCGGTGCGAACCCGGCCGGGCGGGTGGCGGTAGTCCACGCTGAACAGCACCTGGCGCCGCTCGACGGGGGTCGGCTTGGTGAAGTTGCGCAGCACCGCCTTCGCGAGCACGCCGTTCGGGATCACGATCTCGGACTCGTCGATCGTCAGCATGCGGGTCGCGCGCCAGCCGATCTCGAGGATCTTCCCTGTATAGGCCGTATTTCCGTCTACCTGGATCCAGTCGTCGACGTCGAAGGGCTTCGCGGCCTGCATCGCGAGCCCGGAGAACAGGTTCCCGAGCGTGTCTTGGAGGGCGAGGCCGATTACCGCGGTGAGCAGGGCCGAGGTGGTGAGCAGCTCCCCGGGCTCGAAGCCGGCGCCGTGCAGGGAGATCAGGGCGACCACGCCGTACAGCAGCCCCTGGAGGATGTCGGCGATGATCTTCGGGACTGGCGGGAGCACCGCGCGGCCGATCAGGCTGTCGGTCACCACCAACAGGGCGGTGCGCGCGGTCACCAGCAGCAGCGCCGCCTGCGCGACGGTCGCGACCCAGTCGGTCTCGCCGCGCCGCGCCGGGAGCTGGGGGGCGGCGTAGGTCGCGAGGGCGAACAGCGCGAGCAACGCGAGGGACGACCGCAGCATCCGCCGCTTGTCGCGCGGCAGCGTGGCCGCCAGGAGGGCGACCAGGAAGAGGTCGACCACGAGCAGCGCGCCGCCCAGGTCCGTCAGCGCGCGCGCACGGGAGAACAGCCAGTCCGAAGGGCGCATCGCTGGAAGCTAACCCCGTGCGTCGCGCGCGGCCTCCGCGGCGTGGATGCGAGCGCGGCCGGCCGCCAGGCTGTCGGGGTTGAGGCTGATGCTGTCGATCCCGGCGTCGACCAACAGCTGCGCGAACTCCGGCCAGTCGCTGGGGGCCTGGCCGCAGATGCCGATCGGACGTCCGGCGGCGTGGGCGCCGGCGATCGCGTGGCGGATCATCCACACCACGGCGGGGTCGCGCTCGTCGAACAGGGTCGCGAGGTCGGCGCTGTCGCGATCCACCCCGAGCGTGAGCTGGGTCAGGTCGTTGCTGCCGATCGAGAACCCGTCGAAGCGCTCGGCAAAGGCGGCGATTTGCACCACGTTGGAGGGGATTTCGCACATGACGTAGAGCGCGAGGCCGTTGCCCCCCCGCGGGAGTCCGTTCTCGGCGAGGGCGGCGATCACCCGGTCGGCCTCCCCGACCGTCCGGCAGAACGGCACCATCAGGTGGACATTGGTCAGGCCCCAGTCGTCGCGGACCCGGCGCATCGCCGCGCATTCGAGGTCGAAGGCGGGTCGGAAGCGCGGATCGGTGTAGCGCGCGGCGCCGCGGAGCCCGATCATCGGGTTCTCCTCGCGCGGCTCGTACTGCGCGCCGCCGATCAGGCCGGCGTACTCGTTCGACTTGAAGTCCGACAGCCGCACGATCACCGGGCGCGGCCAGAAGGCGGCGCCCAGCGCCCCGACCCCCTCGGCCAGCCGATCGACGAAGAAGTCGGGCTTGTGCTCCCACCCTGCGGCCCGCTGGGCCACCGCGTCGCGGACGTCGGGCGGCAGGGCCGGCCAGGCCAGCAGGGCCAGCGGGTGGACGCCGACCTGGCTGCCGACGATGAACTCGATGCGGCACAGCCCGATGCCGTCGCTCGGGAGCTGCGCCAGCCGAAAGGCCTCGTTGGGGTTGCCGACGATGAGCTGCACCCGCGTCGCGGTCGGCTCCACGGGCGCGACCGCGGCCTCGGTGACCTCGAACGGGATCGGCCCGTCGTACACGCGGCCCTCCTCGCCGCTCGCGCAGGTCACCGTGACCGCTTGTCCGGTGGTGAGGCGGAGGGTGGCGTCGCCAGCGCCGACCACCGCCGGCACCCCGAGCTCCCGGCTCACGATGGCGGCGTGGCAGGTGCGCCCGCCGCGGTCGGTGACGATGGCGGCGGCCCGCCGCATCACCGGCTCCCAGTCCGGGTCCGTGCGATCGGCGACCAGCACCTCGCCGTCGCGGAAGGTGCCGAGCTCCTCGACGGTGCGGATGACGCGCACCGCCCCGGTGGCGATCTGCTCGCCCACCGCGCGGCCGCGCGCGACCACCGTCCCGCTGCCGGTCAGCCGGTACCGCCGCGCCCCCTCGGTCCGCCGGCTCTGCACCGTCTCGGGGCGCGCCTGGACGATGAAGAGCGCCCCGGTCCGGCCGTCCTTCGCCCACTCGATGTCGAGCGGGGTCGGCATCCCCCGTCTCGCGGAATAGTGCGCCTCCAATCGAACCGCCATCTGGGCGAGGGCGAGCACCTCGTCGTCGGTGAGACAGGGGCGGGCTCGGTCGGCCGGCGAGACGGGCTCGGTCCGGGTCCGGCGCCCCCCGCCCGGGTCGTAGACCATCCGGGTCTCCTTGCTGCCGACGGCCCGCCGGACGATCGGCCGAAACCCCTGGGCGAGAGTCGGCTTGAAGATCGTCCACTCGTCGGGGCCGACGATCCCCTGCACCACCGACTCCCCGAGCCCCCACGCCCCGGTGACGAGGACGACGTCGCGGTGGCCGGACTCGGTGTCGAGCGTGAAGATCACGCCGGCCGACGCGAGGTCCGAGCGCACCATCCGCTGGACGCCGACCGACAGGGCGACCGAGAGCGGCGCGTAGCCCCGCTCCGCGCGGTAAGAGATCGCGCGGTCGGTGAACAGGCTGGCGAAGCACTGCAGCACGGCGGCCTCGACCGCGGCGAGCCCCCGCACGTTCAAAAAAGACTCTTGCTGGCCCGCGAATGAGGCTTCGGGCAGGTCTTCGGCGGTGGCCGACGAGCGGACCGCGACATCCACGCCGCCGACCTCGTCACCCGAGAGCTGGGCGTAGGCCGTCGCGATCTCGGCGCGGAGCGCGTCGGGCAGGCGGGCCTGGGCGACCGCGGCCCGCGCGGCCCGTCCGCGGCGCTGCAGGTCGGCCACATCGGCCAGATCGAGCCCCGCGAGCAGGGGCGCCAGGGTGGCCTCGAGGTTGTTGGCGCGGAGCGTCTCGCGAAAGGCGTCGGCGGTGGTGGCGAACCCGTCCGGCACCTGGATCCCCAGCGGCGACAGCGCGCGGACCATCTCGCCGAGGCTGGCGTTCTTTCCGCCCACCTGCGCGACATCGTCGAGGGTGATCGCGTGGAATGGGATGACGAACATCGAACCTCCGGGCTGATCGAAACGTAACCCCGACAGGCGCGGCGTGCGCTGCGCTCCCCTCGGTCGCTCGACCGACCCAGGCGATCGGCGCGATTCGGCTACGGCGCCGGCTGCGGCTTGCAGGTCCCGAAGGTCGGATCGCACCGCACGCGGATGCGCGCCCCGCTGGTCACGGTGAGCGGGCTGCCCACCTGCTCGGCGTCACGGCCGGGAAAGGTGGCGATCAGGCTGTAGACGCCCACCGGCACCTCCCCGGGCGGGTACCGACGGCCGGAGGCCGACTGGAGGTGGAGCTGGACCCCCGCGCCCTCCAGGGAG
>Ga0164294_10001612_pt1 | contig 20824 bp, 22 predicted proteins | sample GEODES005metaG_FD_111479 | JGI IMG/M metagenome (GOLD analysis project Ga0164294, IMG submission 111479) | Oligotrophic lake water microbial communities from Sparkling Lake, Wisconsin, USA - GEODES005 metaG | ecosystem: Environmental > Aquatic > Freshwater > Lake | place: USA: Sparkling Lake...
AAGCCGTCAAGCGCCTGTCCGAGCATGAAGTAGGGGTTGGACGGCATGTCTGCGGCCTGCATGACCCATTGGGCCGAGCCGGTGCCAAAGGGGCCAAACATCAGTTGAAACAGCTCCGGGTGGTCCAGGCCAAACTGAAAGTAAGCGTCCGCCCCCGCAGAAAAACGCGCAATGCTGCGCACTGCCGGGTTGTCGCCGGTATGCGGCTCCAGCAGGGCTAAGCGCTGCAACCACAGCGCGCCCATGGCTTGAAAGCCGTCGTGCGCCAGCGCGCTGAGCAGTTCCGACTTGTCCGCAAAGTGCCGGTAGACCGCGCTGGGTGCCACGCCCAGGGTGACCGCTGCCTGGCGCATGGAAAAGCCTTCCACGCCACGCGTGGCGATCAGCGCCAGCGCCAGCGTTTTGAGCGCCTGTGCCAAATCTCCGTGGTGGTAGTGCTCACGCGAGGCTGGTAAGGGGAGTTCGTCGGCCATGGCCAATGGTAAGGCAGGGCGCACATACGGGGCTAAACCCAGAGCGCAGCTCACGGAGGAGCCTGGTATTTTTATTGTCATAAAAATTTCAAAAAATAAATGTTGACGATGTTCACATTCTACTTTAAAGTTAACATCATTCACATTCCGTGGATACCACCAAGAAAGGTTGATTGATATGAAAAGCTCTGTTTACTTCCGATTTCTCGCAGGCGCTGCCGCTGTTTTTGCGCTGACCAGCACGGCAATAGCCCAGACCAGCCCCGTAGGCCTGTGGCGCACGATTGACGACAACACCGGCAAGCCACGCGGCGAGGTGCGCATTGTCGAAACCCCCAAGGGCCTGAGCGGTCGCCTGGTGCGCAGCCTGGCGGCTGACCCGTCCAAAGAACCCACCACCTGCAAAGCCTGCACCGACGACCGCAAAGACCAGCCCATGGAAGGCTTGGAGATGGTGCGCGGCGGCAAGCTGGCCGCTGACGGTCAGTGGTACGAAGGCGGCGAGATATTGGACCCGGACAACGGCAAAACCTACACCCTGAAGATGCGGGTAGCCGACGGTGGTGCCAAACTCACCATCCGCGGCTACATCGGACCTTTCTACCGCACCCAAACCTGGGAGCGCGCGCAATGAGCGGCCCCACCAAACCCACCGGGTTTGCGCTGATCACCGGTGCCAGCAATGGCATTGGGTTGGAGCTGGCGCACCTGATGGCCCAGCGCGGCCATGACCTGCTGCTGGTGGCGCGCAGCGCAGACCGCCTGGCCACGCTGGCGGGTGGTTTGCAGCAGGAGCACGGCGTCACCGTGCGCCACCTGGCGCTGGACCTGGCCGTGCCTGGTGCGGCAAGCACGCTGCACAACTATTGCCAGGCCGAGGGTCTGCCGGTCCGCATCCTGGTCAATAACGCAGGCTACGGCGACTACAAACCTGTGGCGCAGGCAGATGCGAAGGTTCTGGCCGACATGCTGCAGCTCAATGTGGTGGCGCTTACCGAGCTGAGTTGCCTGTTTGCGGCGGACTTCAAGCGCCAGGGCTATGGCCGCATTGGCAACATTGGCTCCACCTCGGCGTTTCAGCCCTGCCCCGGCTTTGCGAGCTACGGGGCAAGCAAGGGCTACGTCATGCTTTTTACCGAGGCCTTGCACGCCGAGCTGCGGGGCAGCGGTGTGAGCGCCACGGTAATTAACCCCGGCTTCACCGACACGGGCTTCAATGCCCGGGCCGACATGGTCGGTCATTCGATGACTAAGGGCGCTGCCGAGGCAAAAGACGTGGCCCAAGCCGTGTACGCGGCCATGATGGCCGGCGAGATGAACCACGTGGTGGGCTTGGTGAACAAACTATGGGCGCAGTCAACGTTGTTTGCAGCATCCCGCCACTTGCTGGTGTGGGTGGCCCAGTGGCGCTTGCGCGACCGCCGCGCGCCCAAAGCCAACGGCGCGGCTTGGTAAAACTTGCCCGCTGACACCTGCCCCATAGCCCGCCACTGCAACCCACCCAGGAGAAACTCATGATCCACCCCGAAAAAATGACCGCCACCATCGACGGTGACTTTGTGTTGTTCCTGATCGGCATGCGCTTTAACCAACCCTGGAAAGTGCACCACTGGCTGCCAGTGGTGACGGCCATGGGCCGCATGCTGCGTGAACTGGAAACCCAGCCCGACCTGGGCTTGCTGCACCAGGACATCTGGTTCTCGCGCACCATCATGCAGGTGCAGTACTGGCGCTCTGTGGACCACCTGCTGGCTTATTCCAAAAACAGGGACGCGGTGCACCTGCCTGCGTGGCAGGCCTACCACCAAAAGCTCAAGGCCTGCGGTTCGGTGGGAATCTGGCATGAAACCTATGCCATTCGCGCAGGCGCTTACGAAAACGTCTACGTCAACATGCCTGCGTTTGGCATGGGCCAAGCCGGCACGCTCAAGCCCGCCACGGGGCGACGCGCTACCGCTGCAGGGCGGCTGGGGCGCTAGGGCGCCACAACGTCAGTCTTCGCATTTTTTTCTGAATCCACCACGCGCCATGTCCAAACCCACGCACCTTGTCCGCCTTGCCACAACGCTGGGCGCCAGCTGTCTCAGCCTGGTGGCCCATTCCAACCCTTACTTTGACGCCACCCTGCCCCACCACACGGAAAGTGGCTTTCGCAACACGGCACCCGACACCGCGCCCAAAAAACTGGGCGAGCTGCTGCGCTGGCGCTGGGACGCGGTGCGAAACGATTTGCCGCCACCCGCCCAAACACCCACACCCACCACTGCGCCAGACCTGCCACGCATCCGCGGCTACCAGCGCAGCGCCCCGAGCAGCAGCGCCGCCCGGTCCGCATCGCCCCCGGCGGTGACCTGGATTGGCCACGCTAGCACCTTGGTGCAGGCCGGGGGCCTCAACGTGCTGACCGACCCCATCTTCAGCGAGCGCGCTTTCCCAGTGCAAATTGCCGGCCCGAAGCGCGCACAGCCGCCCGGCGTGGCGATGGACGAGTTGCCACCGATTGACGTGGTCGTCATCTCGCACAACCACTACGACCACCTGGACCGCGCCAGCGTGGTGGGCCTGAACGCCCGTGCCCAACAAGACGGCAGTAACACGCTGTTTTTGGTGCCTTTGGGCCAAAAGCCCTGGTTCGAAGACTTGGGCATCACCCGCGTGGTGGAGCTGGACTGGTGGCAAAAGCACACGGTGCGCGGCGTGGAGTTTTACCTGACCCCTGTGCAGCACTGGTCGGCGCGCGGCGTGTTTGACCAAAGCCACACCTTGTGGGGCGGCTGGTCGGTGTTTGCAGCCGATTTGCACTGGTACTTTGGCGGGGACGCCGGTTACAGCGCCGACTTTACAGACACACGCCGCCGCTTTGCCGAGCGCCAAACGCCCCAGTTAGGCGGCGGTTTTGACCTGGCGTTGATCCCGGTCGGGGCCTACGAGCCGCGCTGGTTCATGCAGACGCACCACATGAACCCTTCGGAAGCAGTTCAAGCGCACCAGGACTTGCAGGCCAAGCGCAGCGTGGCGGTGCACTGGGGCACTTTTACCCTGACCGACGAGGCGCTGGACCAACCACCCAAAGACCTGGCACTGGCGCGCGCTGACAAGGGCCTGAACGACACCGACTTCGCGGTGTTCAAAATCGGCGAGACGCGCAACGTGCCCGCTCGCAGCGCCCCGCTCGTTGCCTTGTCGATGCCCGGCCCACTTGCCGCGATTGCCAAAAGCGCAGCGCCATAAAGCCCACCGACCAATTCGCAGCACCTGCCTGCCCCCCAATCTGTCTTTTTGGAGCGGATCTATGTTTGATTTTTTCTTGGCCGTCGTACACCACCTGGCGGTGTTTTCTTTGCTGGCCATCGTGGTGGCCGAACTTTCCCTGGTGCGCCGTGGCATGGACCCGGCAACAGTGGCCACCGTAGCGCGCATTGACCTGGGCTATGGCGCGCTGGCCGCTATTGCTCTGGCGGTGGGCGTGGTGCGCGCGGTATACGCCGCCAAGGGCTGGTACTTCTATTCAAACAACGGCTTCTTCTGGGCCAAGATTGCGGTCTTTGTGGTGGTGGGCTTGTTGTCGGTTCCGCCCACGCTGAAGTTCATTCAATGGCGCAAGCTGCAGCATCGCCCACAGGACGCGCAAGTGGACGCGGTGCGCGTCTACCTGTGGGTCGAGCTGGCCTTGTTTGCGCTGCTGCCCTTGTGCGCAGCCGCTATGGCGCGGGGGTATGGGCAGTTCGACTAGCCGGGTCCAGGGGGAAGGCAAGGTTTGGCTAATTACAATCGGCGCACTGCCAGACCCGTCTGGCGAGCGCTTTGCCGCCAGCTTGGCCGCAGCGCGCCCTTCCCACCCAAAGGACACTCCCCATGAAATGCGGCATCGTAGGCCTGCCCAATGTCGGTAAATCGACCCTGTTTAACGCGCTGACCAAAGCCGGCATCGCGGCAGAAAACTACCCTTTTTGCACCATCGAGCCCAATGTGGGCGTGGTCGAGGTGCCAGACCCGCGCCTGCAGCAGCTCGCCGCCATCATCACGCCAGAGCGCATCGTGCCGGCCATTGTGGAATTTGTGGACATTGCCGGCCTGGTGGCGGGTGCGAGCACGGGCGAAGGCCTGGGCAACAAGTTTTTAGCCCACATCCGCGAAACCGACGCCACCATCAACGTGGTGCGCTGCTTCGAGGACGACAACGTGATCCACGTGGCCGGCCGGGTGGATCCGATTGCTGATATTGAGGTGATTCAGACCGAACTGTGTCTGGCCGACCTGAGCGCGGTAGAGAAAGCCCTGCACCGCGTGACCAAGCTGGCGCGCTCGGGCGACAAAGAGTCGATCAAGCTGGTGGCTATTCTTGACAAATGCCAGGCCGCGTTAAACGAAGCCAAGCCGGTGCGCACGCTGGATTTCAGCAAGGAAGAGCTGCCCTTGCTCAAGCAGTTCTTTTTGATAACTGCCAAGCCGGCCATGTTTGTGGCCAATGTGGCCGAAGACGGGTTTGAGAACAACCCCATGCTGGACCGCCTCAAAACCTTTGCCGCCGCACAAAACGCGCCGGTGGTTTCTATCAGCGCCAAGATGGAAGCCGAAATGAGCGAAATGAGCGACGAGGACCGCCAGATGTTCTTAGAAGAACTCGGCCAAACCGAGCCCGGCCTGAACCGCTTGGTGCGCTCTGCCTATAGCCTCTTGGGCCTGCAAACCTATTTCACGGCAGGCGTAAAAGAAGTGCGCGCCTGGACCATCCACGTGGGCGACACTGGCCCGCAGGCGGCTGGGGTTATTCACACCGATTTCGAGAAAGGCTACATTCGCGCCCAGACCATTGCTTTTGAGGACTTCATCACCTTCAAGGGCGAGCAAGGCGCCAAAGATGCGGGCAAGATGCGCGCAGAAGGTAAGGACTATGTCGTCAAAGACGGCGACGTCATGAATTTTTTGTTTAGCTCTTAACAACAACACGAGGAGACTGCCATGGCCGGACTGCTAAAAGAAATAGACCCCGACGGATTGCTGGAGTTTTCGGTGGTTTACACCGACCGCGCCCTAAACCACATGTCGCAACGCTTTCAGGGCGTGATGCGCGACATCTCGGGCATCCTTAAATCGGTCTACCACGCACCGTCGAGCGTGCTGGTGCCCGGCAGCGGAACCTTTGGCATGGAAGCCGTGGCGCGCCAGTTTGCCACCGGCAAAAAAGTGATGGTGCTGCGCAACGGCTGGTTTAGCTACCGCTGGTCTCAGATTTTTGATATGGGCCATATTCCTGCGCAGACCATCGTGCTCAAAGCGCGCCGCACCTCAGACGCCTCGCAGTCGCCCTGGGTGCCCTGCCCGATTGAACAGGTGGTGGCCACCATCTTGGCGGAAAAGCCTGACGTGGTGTTTGCGCCCCATGTAGAAACCTCGGCCGGCATGATCTTGCCCGACGGTTACCTGCGCGCCGTGGCCGATGCGGTGCACCAGGTGGGCGGCCTGTTTGTGTTGGACTGCATTGCCTCGGGCACGATTTGGGTGGACATGGAAGCCACGGGCGTGGACGTGCTGATCACCGCGCCGCAAAAAGGCTGGAGCGGCTCGCCCTGCTGCGCCATGGTGATGCTCAGCGCCCGCGCACGCACCGCGATTGACAGCACCACCAGCACCAGCTTTGCATGCGATTTAAAGAAATGGCTGCACGTAATGGAGGCGTACGAGAACGGCGCCCACACGTACCACACCACCATGCCCACCGACGCGCTAACCCGCCTGCGCGAAGTGATGTTGGAAACACAGGCTTACGGCTTTGAGAAAGTGCGCGCCGAGCAATGGGACCTGGGCCACCAAGCCCGTGCGCTGCTGGAGGACCACGGGTTTATCAGCGTGGCGGCCGACGGCTTCAAGGCGCCGGGCGTGGTGGTGAGCTACACCACCGACGCTGGCATGCACAACAGCAAGAAGTTTATGGCCCTGGGCCTGCAAACGGCGGCCGGCGTGCCGCTGCAATGCGACGAACCGGCGGACTTCATGACCTTTCGCATAGGCCTGTTCGGGCTGGAAAAGCTGCACCACGTGGAGCGCAGCGTGGGCCACCTGGCCACAGCCTTGGAGCAGATGGAGCTGGCAGTCCACTAGGCCGAGCGGGCGATGCGCTTTCCCCACCGCGCCCAGCTCCCCGCGCTGTTGGCGCGCATGCCCAAGGCCGAACTGCACATCCACATCGAAGGCTCGCTAGAACCCGAGCTGATCTTTGCCCTGGCGCAGAAAAACGGCGTGGCCCTAAGCTACCCGAGTGTAGGAGCGTTGCGCGCGGCCTACGCGTTTACCGACCTGCAAAGCTTTTTAGACCTGTACTACGCAGGGGCCTCGGTGCTGATCGACGAGAGCGACTTTTACGCTATGGCCATGGCCTATTTTGAGCGGGCGCACGCCGACCGCGTGGTGCATGCCGAGCTATTTTTTGACCCGCAAACCCACACCGGGCGCGGCGTGCCCATGGGCGCGGTCATTGGTGGATTGGCGCGTGCCTGTGCGCACGCGCAGGCCCAATTTGGTATCAGCGCGAGCCTGATCTTGTGCTTTTTGCGCCATTTGTCTGAGGCGTCGGCCATCGACACGCTGCAAGCCGCTTTGCCTTACCGCCATCACTTTATCGGTGTGGGCCTGGACTCAGGCGAGCGCGGCAACCCGCCCGAGAAATTTGCCACGGTATTCGCCCAATGCCGAGCCCTGGGCCTGCATGTGGTGGCGCACGCGGGCGAAGAGGGCCCGCCTGCCTACATCACCAGCGCGCTAGACGTGCTGCAGGTGGAGCGCATTGACCACGGCGTGCGCTGCAGCGAAGACCCGGCCTTGGTGGCGCGCCTGGCTGCCAGCCGCATGCCGCTGACCGTGTGCCCCTTGTCAAACACCAAGCTGTGCGTGTTTGACACCATGACCGAGCACAACCTGGCCACGCTCTTGCACGCCGGTCTGTGCATCACCCTCAACTCGGACGATCCGGCTTACTTTGGCGGCTACCTGCTCGCCAATTTTGAGGCCGCTTTTGAAGCGCTGCCCGCGCTCACGGTGCAAGACGCCAGGCAACTCGCGCGCAACAGCTTTGAGGCCAGCTTTGCCAGCGATGCGCAAAAGGCAGCTTGGATGGCGGAGTTGGATTCGGTGTTTCAGGCGGCGGCCTGAGCACGCTTGGCCTCAGGCTTGTAGTGGCTCACCGTCGCTGTCGTCCAGCGCGATCGCATTGTCCATGCTGAGTAACACCGGACGCCCGTCGGGCGTATTGAGCGGCACCACGCGGGCGCCTTGCTTGCCGCTGGCGGGCAGCAGGGCGCACAGGGTGGGGCTGCTGCGCAGCTCGCCGTTCAGGTTCACCTCCAGGTCTGCGATGACCAGCGTGGCTTCGGACAAGATGGTTTTCACGCGCATAGGTTTTTCTTTCTGGATGTTGGAGGGCGACGCACCTCTCAAGCTTAGCCTTGGTAGGTGGTGAACGCCATATCGGGCTGGCGACCGTCGATCAGCTCGGCCAGCGCTTTGCCCGAGCCCGCGCCATGCGTCCAGCCCAGGGTGCCGTGCCCGGCGTTGATCCACAGGCCGCGCACCTTGGTCTGGCCGATGAACGGGATGTTGGTCGGCGTGGCCGGGCGCAATCCGGCCCAAAACTGCGGTTGGCCGCCTTGTTCTTCGGTGCGGGTGTCGCACATGCCGGGCCAGACTTCTTCCACCCGGCGAGAGAGCATCTGGCAGCGTGCCCGGGCCAGCGGGCTGTCCAAGGTCAGGTCGTAGCCGCCGACCTCAATCGTGCCGGCCACCCGAATCTGGTCGCCCAGGCGGGTGATAGCGATTTTTTTCTCGTCGTCGATGGTGGACATCAGCGGCGCGGCATCGGCGTTCAGGACATGGAAGGTGGCGCTGTAGCCCTTGCCAGGGTAAATCGGCAGGTCCACGCCCACGCTGCGCAAGAGCGGTGCGCTAAACGACCCGCAGGCAAGCACCACGTGGTCTGCGACCAACACTTTGGCCGCTGCTGCCGAAGCCGGACCGTCCTTGGGCACCGGGCGCACCACCACCGACTGCACCAGGCCGGCATCCACGTTGATGCGCTCGACGCTGTGGCCGTATAAAAACTGCACACCGCGGCGGGCGCATTGGGCGGCTAAGGCCTGTGTGAAGGCGCAGGCGTCGCCCGACTCGTCGCTGGCCGTGTAGGTGCCCCCGGCGATGCGCGGACCAAAATGCGCTAGCGAGGGTTCAATGCGCACCAACTCCTCACGGCTGACCACCTTGCGCTCCACGCCAAAGCGCGCCATCAGAGCGGCCGACTGTGCGGCGTTGTCAAACGCATGCTGGTCCGTGAAGTAGTGCGCAATGCCGCGTTCTAGGCGCTGGTAGCTAATGCCCGTGGCTGCCACCAGGTCTTTGAGCGCGGCGTGGCTGTAGGCCCCCAGCGCCACCAGTTGCTGCACGTTGCGTTCAAAGGCGCGGTCGTTGCACTGGGCCAAAAACTGCAGGCCCCACGCATATTGGCGCCAGCCCGGGCCAAAGGGGTTTTGCGGGCGAAACAGCAGGGGCGCTTCTTTGCTGAACATCCATTGGAGTGCTTTGAGCGGCGCTTCGCGGTTAGCCCACGGTTCGCAGTAGCTCACCGAGATTTGTCCGGCGTTGGCAAAGCTGGTTTCCATGGCAGCGTCGCTCTGTCGCTCGACCACGGTGACACGGTGGCCGCGTTCGGCCAAATGCCACGCGGTGCTGATGCCGATGATGCCGGCGCCCAATACGATGGTGTTCATGGGGTGGGAGTGTGCGCGATTGCGCAGCGCAGTAACAGTAAAATTATCTAAACAAGATAAGCATTAGCGCTCCTAATACTTGCATTCATGCGAATTTTTGATTCTGCCGCTTTGGAGTGCCTAGCTGCCATCGTAGAGGAAGGCGGTTTTGAGCGCGCTGCCATACGCCTGTCCATCACCCAATCGGCCGTGTCGCAGCGCCTGCGCGCGCTCGAAGCGCAGGTGGGCACCGTGTTGCTGGTGCGCACGCGCCCGACGCGGCCCACAGGCGCGGGGCGCTTGTTGCTCAAGCACGCCATGCAAATGCGCTTGCTGCGCGCCGATCTGGAGGGCGATTTGCAAGATCTCGCCCCCGGCGCCAGCCGCGAGGAGGACCGCGTGTCGATTGCCATCAATGCCGACAGCATCGCCACCTGGGCGCTGAAGGCGCTCGATCCGCTGGTCACGGCAGGCCTGCCGCTGGAGATCATCACCGATGACCAGGACTTCACCCACGAGTGGCTGCGCGAAGGTCAGGTGCTGGGCTGCGTTACCACCTTGCAAGCCGCGCTGCGCGGCTGCAAGGTGCTTGCACTCGGCGCCATGCATTACGTGGCCGTGGCCAGCGCCGCTTATGCCCGGGCACACTGCCCGCAGGGACTGACAGCAAGCAATTTCCGAGAAATCCCTTTCATTGCATTCAACCGCAAGGACGACAGCCCGGCAGAATTTGTAGCCAGCGCCTTGGGCCTGCGCCGGGTTGCGCTGAACCAGCGCTTTGTGCCCAGCTCTGACGGCCAGGTGCACGCCGCACTGGCGGGATGGGGCGTGGCGGTGCTGCCGCGTCTGCGGGTGCAAAACCAGTTAGAGAGCGGCGCCTTGGTAAACGTGGCGCCCACGCACAGCTTGCCGGTGGACCTGTACTGGCATTGCTGGAACCTGGACTCGCCAGTGATTGACCGCCTCACCGCCGCCCTTTCAGCCGCTGCGCGACGCGTGCTCTCCGAAAATACTGCGCGGTCATAAATCAGCCGTGCAATTTGCCTCAAGACGCGCAAGGCTAAACTATGGCTATGAACTTCGCTTTGCCCGCAAAAGTTTCCTTCAAGGCGCAAATGCTGCAAGCGCGCGAGGACGCCATCATCCAGACCGCCAGCCGCCTGCTGGCCGAAAAAGGTTTTGAGGCCATGACCGTGGATGAAGTGGCCGCCAGCGTGGGCATTGCAAAAGCCAGCCTGTACAAGCACTTCTCCAGCAAAGAAGACCTGGCCGCTGCCGCCATGGTGCGGGTGATGCAGCGTGCGCAGGCCTATTTGCGCGACTTGCCGCCGGCCGCGCCTATGGCGCAGTTGCGCACCGTGGCGCGCTGGACCATGGAGCTCAAGCTGCGCGGCGAAATGCCTTCGCTGCCCAGCCAAAATTCCACCCTGCGTGCCAAACTCATCGCCGACACCACGTACATGGACGGGCTGATCGACGTCAGCGACTGCATGGGCGCCTGGATCGAAGCGGCGCAGGCCCAAGGCCACATCAACCCAGACCTGCCGGCTATTGCGGTGCTTTACACCCTGTATGCCCGCGCCTGCGATCCGGTGCTGGAGTTCTTAAAAATGGGCGGCCAGCACGATGAGGAGCAAATCATCAGCATGGTGATGGCCAGTTGCTTCGAAGGCCTGGCCGCGCGCTAGCCTGATGCGCAGCAAGCCACCGTCCTTAAACCTCGATGGTGGACGCCGGCGCGAAGTGCGCTTGCTCGTTCTTGTGCGCATAGCCCAGCGGGTTGGCCACCACGCGGCAGCCCCGGTGCAAATAGTCTTGCGGCGCGTGCAAGTGGCCGTGTAGCCACAGCTGTGCCTGCGGCAGCAGGTGGTCCAGCGCACTGCAAAAACCGGCGGTACCAGGCACCAGGCCGTAGCGCGGGTCGGCGCTGCGCAGGCTGGGCGCGAAGTGGGTCACGACCACCGTGCTGCCCTCAAAAGGCGTGGCTAGCGCCTGCTCCAGCCAGCTTTGGCAAATCAGGGCCTGCTCACGCACCTGCTCGGCCAAAAAGGGCAGGCCATCGCGGGTGCCGCCCGTTTTCTTCAGGTAAAAGTTGGCGGCACGAAAGGCCTTGTCGCGCGCCTTGAGTTGCTGCGCCAGCAGGTTTTCACCGGCGCTGGCGCCGCCTGTGCGCAGCTTCGCAGGCGACTCGGGCTGGGGGGCCAGGGCGTCGAAGTCGGTCCACAGCGTGGTTCCCACCAAGCGCACCGCTCGGCCCTGGCGGTCGCGCCATGGGCCGTTCAGAACCTCGCGCTCCAGCCAGATGATGCCTAGTCGTGCGCAGGTGGCGCGCAGGCGCTCGTGGGTGGCATCAAAGTCCAGGCCGTCGTATTCGTGGTTGCCCGGAACAAAAACCACCGGCGTGGGCCAACCATGCAAGGGTGAAAACTGCGCCAGACCGAAATCTGTATCGGTCAGCTTGGAGCCGCTTTGGTAGGACCCGATGTCGCCCGCCAGCACCAGCAGGTCGGCGCCCTGGGCCGGGCGTGGCGCGTGGTGGGGCAAGAATGCGGGCTGGCTCTCCAGGTGCAAGTCCGACAGGAGTTGGATCTTCATAGGCCGAGCCCTGCAGTTTGTGCCGGGAACGCCCGTGCTGCTTCGGCCCGAACCTGATCGCGCGGCCAACGTTGGGCCCCGTCCTGGTCGCCCTGGTCGTCTTGGCGGTGCCACAGCGCGTACACCCGTATGGGCGGCCGCTCGGCCCCGCGCCCAATGGTCGAACTGCGCGCCGCTGTCAAGCGCGGCTGCTGATCCCCAGGCACACCAGCAGCGCGCCAGGAAAGAACGTCGGCCCGGTCATTGCGCATGCTTTCCTCTCACTTAGTGTCCAAGCGTGCGGTGAGCCGAAAGGCAACCCACATCGCCAGGGTGCCAAATACCGCCGTGCCTAGCGCCTGCCCGGCGAGCACCTGCACCGGGCCGTAGTGCGCGCCCCACCAGGCCAGGGGAATGGTGCCCAAGGTGGCACGCGCCCAGTTAAAGCCGGTGGACCAAAGGGGCCGCCCCAGGTTGTTGAATGCGGCATTTGCCACAAACAATGCGCCCGCAAAAAAGAAGCCCGCGGCCAGCCAGCTGCAAAACGCTTGCAGCAGCAGCGCGGCCTGGCCTTCGAGCGAAAAGGCACGGGTCAGCGGCCCCTGTAACACGGCCAGCAGAAGCCAGGCGGTGGCCACTGCCACCACCATTAAGCCCAGGCTTGCACGCAGTGTCTGGCGCACCCGGTCAAAGCGCTGGGCCCCCAGGTTTTGCGCCAGGATGGGCCCCACGGCGCCGCTGAGCGAATAAATCAAACCAAACGCTACCGGCGTGAGCCGATCCACCGTCGCCAGACCGGCTACGGCCGATGCGCCAAACTGTGCCATGCTGTGCGTCACAAAGGCCGCGCCCACGGGTGTGGCCAAATTGGTTAGAACCGCCGGGATCGCTACCTTGGACAGTGCCCGCGCGTCCGACCCCAAGCGCGCACGTTGCACCGGCGCGAGCATGCGGTGCACCCGGGCCACGCCGTGCAAGCCAATGCCAATGAGCACCGAGCGCGAAATGACCGACACCACGGCTGCGCCGTCCAGACCCATGGAGAAGTAAAAAATAAACAGCGGATCCAGCACGGCGGTCACCGCTGCTGCACCCAAGGTCACGACCATGCCCCGGCGCGCGTCCCCCACCGAACGCAACAGCGCCGAGCTCGCCATGCCCACGGCCAGCAGCGGCACCGAGGGCATGGTCAATGTCAGATAACGCTGCGCCAGCACCGCCACTTCGCCCCGCGCGCCCAGCGCCCAGAGCAACGGGGGCAGAAACGCCAGCGTGGCCAGCGCCAGCACGGCGGCAATGGCGGCCATCAGTAACAGGCTATGGGTGGCCATGCGCCGGGCGTCTGCAGTGTGGCCCGCGCCGATCTTGCGCGACACCGTGGCGGTGATACCAATCATCAGCCCGATGCACACCGATGTATGGAAAAAGCCCACCACCCCGGCAAAACCCACGGCCGCCGCAATGGCAGGCTCGCCCAGCAGCGAGATATAGAACAGGTTGATCAGGTCCACCACAAACACCGCCACCAAGCCAATCGCGCCTGTGCTGGCCATGACGATGACGTGGCGCAGCGGTGAGCCGGTGACAAACCGGGGCGGGGTGGAAAGCGTCATTGCAAAAGGTGGGTGGCGTTAATTATCTCCCGCCGCCGCTCACATTTGCGCCCAGGGGCTAACGCATTGCGCGGGTTTACAAATGGGGCATAACAATGTCTTTTTGTCGCGCTACAGTTGCTGCCTGACTAATCTGCGAGATATACCCCATGCCCGCCACCCGCTTGATCCGCTATGCCACCCGTTCGCTGGGCACCTTCTGGCTTTTGGGCGCGTGCGCCCTGGCACTGGCGCTGCCCGCACCGAAAGACATTGAAGCTGCGGTCAGCGCAGGCCGCTATGCGCAGGCCGAAACCATGTTGCGTGAAGTGCTGCAAGAAAAGCCCAATAGCGCACGTGCCCACTACGAACTCGGCCAGGTGCTGGCCCATGAAGCCAAATACGACGAGGCCTTGGACCAACTCCAGCGCGCCCAGACCATCGACGACACGCTCAAATTTGCCACCAGTCCGGAAAAATTCAAGCAAACGCTGGACAAGATCACTGCCGCAGCCAGTAGCGCCCGTCTGTCGGCCACCACAACGCAAACCGTAACGCCGCCGGCCGCCCCCATAACCCCGGCTGCAGCCCCGGCGACTGGAGGCCCGGCGTTCAACCTGAATTACGTGCTGCTGGGCATCGGCGTGCTGGTTTTGGTGGCCTTATTGATCCGCCGTAGCAAAGCGCAGGCAGCGCGTTCGGCCATGTCTTATCCAGCACCGTCGGCCATGCCTTACGCAGCACCCAGGTCCAGCACAGCGGGCGCGGGCGGCTTTGGGGCCCAGTACGCGCCCAATGGTCCCGCTTATGCCCCCGGCTACGGTGCGCCCGCGCAAGGCGGCTCGGGCATTGGAGGCGCCATGCTCGGTGGTGTGGCTGGGCTGGCCGCTGGTTATGCGCTGACCAAGGCGTTTGAAGGCGACCACCACAGCGGAAACAGCGGCGACAGCAGCGCTGCAGCACCCGGCCTTGCAGACAATGGTGGCTACCTGCCGTTTGACGCTTCAGCACCGCCTGATCTGGGTAGTTTTGACGCCGGTGCAGGCGACAGCTGGGATGCCAGCGACTCATCCGGCGGCGACGACAACTGGTAAACCGCGCAAGGGCGCCGCCAAGCGGCCGGGGCCATCAGTTAAGCTCTGGCGGCAGTGATTGACTGTCCAACCTGGTAGACCGGCATGAGCACTTCTGACACCTCGGAATTTGGCAAATTTGTACCTGGTTTTGATTTTTTGCAAAACCTAGCTAAGAGCGTCAGCGTCGGGCTCCCAGGCGGTGGTGCGGCGTCGGGCGTATCCAACTTGTCTCAGTGGCTGGTACCCAGCCTGAACGTGGAAGACCTGGAAAAGCGCATTGAAGAGCTCAAGCACGTGCAGTTTTGGTTGGAGCAGAATTCGCGCGCGTTGGCGGCCACCATCCAGGCGCTCGAAGTGCAAAAGCTCACCATGGCCACACTCAAGAGCATGAACTTCACCATGGGCATGCCCGCTGCTGCTGCGCCAGCGCCTAAGGCCGCACCCGTAAACGCGCCTCCCCCCGCGCCAGAGAAAGCCGCCGAAGCTGCGGCCACTGCTGCCGATGAAAAACCGGCAGCCGGCGTGATTGACCCGCTGCAGTTGTGGGGGTCGCTGACGCAACAGTTTCAGACCATTGCCGCCAATGCATTCAAGGAAGTCGGCGACAAAGTCGCCGCTGCTCCGGGTGGGGTCAAAGCCGGGGGCAAAAAAACGGCGCCTGCGGCTAAAACGGTAGCCAAACGGCCCGTTGTGACCAAACCCGGTGCCAAAAAAACGCCGACCAAGAAAGCCGCTGGCGCACCGGCGCGTCGGCGCAGCGCCTAAACAGGCGCACCCTCCGAATGAAGGCGTTTCCCTATGCCCACGCCACGCATCCGCAGTGGCAGATGGCGTCCAGCCTGGTACTGGCGCAGTTGCGCGCGCAACTGGCCAGCCCGGCACAGCAGGCCGGCGCGCCCACCTTGGCCCTTCTTTACATCACCGACCATTACGCCAGCGCGGCCCAGGACATCCTGGATTACCTGAGCGCCGAGCTACCCACTGTGACCGATTGGTCGGGGACGGTGGGCATTGGCATCGCGTCCAACAACGTGGAGTATTTCGACGAACCCGCCTTGGCTGTGATGCTGCTGGACCTGCCGGCCGACCAGTACCGGGTGTTCTCCGGCGTGGCGCCCTTGGGTATAGCCTTTGAAGCCCACACCGCGCTCGTGCACGCTGACGGCAGCACCGCAGAACTGGGCGAGTTGCTGCACGACATGGCCGCGCGCACCGACACCGGCTACCTGTTTGGCGGTGTCAGCAGCAGCCGCGGGGCCCGCGTGCAGTTCGCCTTGGCCGGGGACGGCAATATGCGCGGGCAAGGCCATGCGCGCGGTGTGTTCAGCGGTGGCTTGAGTGGCGTGGCCTTTGGCCCCGATGTGGCTTTGGTGTCGCGCGTGACGCAGGGCTGCAAGCCCGTATCGGTGACCCGCGTGGTTACCGACGCGCAAGACAACGTAGTCATTAGCCTGGACGATGCGCCGGCACTCGACGCTTTGTTGGAGGACCTGCAGGTGTCCTTGCAACGTCCCCAGGAGGCCCTGCAAGCCGTGCGCGCCACCTTGGTCGGGCTGGCGCAGCCGCCCACCGGCAGCGACAGCGCCGCAGTGCGCAAGACTGGCAACTTTGGCAACGACGTGCTGGTGCGACACATCCTGGGTCTGGACCCGACCCGGCGCGCGATTGCGGTCAGCGAGGCGGTCCAAGTCGGCTCCCAATTGGCCTTTTGCCAGCGCAATGTGCAGGCCGCACGTTCAGACTTGACGCGTATTTGTGCCGAGATTCGCGAAGAACTCGAGCCCATTGAGGCCTTGGAGCCTCTTGCAGCAGCGCATGCAAGCGTAACCAGCTCGCTCAGCATGCCCGCAGCGCGCCACATTGCCGGGGCGGTTTACGTGAGCTGCACAGGACGAGGCGGCCCGCATTTTGGTGGACCGAGCGCCGAGATGCAGGTTCTGCGCCGCGCACTAGGCGACGTGCCGCTGGTGGGTTTCTTTGCCGGCGGTGAAATTGCCCACCGCCACTTATACGCCTATACCGGTGTGCTGACGGTGTTCACGGCCGAGGGCTAGGGCCCCCAGCCTGGACCTGGCCCCTAGCGAGCGGCGCTGGCGCGCTCCAAACGGTCGGCAACGCCGGCCCAGGCCGGTGTGGCAGGAACGGTTTCGACCCAGATCTGCGCCACGCCGTGATCGTCTAGTTCTCGCAACACCGCAAACAAGGCATGCGCCGCTTGGGCGGCATCTGAGGGCATGTGGCACAGCACCAGACCGGGCTCTGCCATGGGCGTGAAGGTGCGCGCATAGACCGCAATGGTGTCTGCCGGCGGCCCTGCGCGGGCGTTGCGGGCCTGCAGTGCGGCTTGCAGCGCCCATGCGTCTAGCAGGCGCACCGTGGCGCGCGGCGCGTAATGCGACTCCAGGGTGCCCGGTGCTCGTGGCGCAGCGCCCAGCTCCATGTGGTGCGTGTGGGCTGCATGCAGGCTTTGGCCACAGGCCGCCTCAATTTGCTGCGCTGAAACGGACCCGGGGCGCAGCAACACGGGTGCGCCCCGGGTGCAGTCGACGATGGTGGACTCGATGCCCAGCGCGCACGGCCCGCCGTCCCATATCGGCAGCGCCCCGTCGGCCCCGGCGTCGCCCAACTCGCTTTGCACATGGGCCGCTGTAGTGGGGCTGACGCGGCCAAACCGGTTGGCGCTGGGTGCAGCAACACCCCAGACCACCGGGCCCCCGTCTTGGCGCAAGGCCCGCAGCAATGCTTGTGCCTGGGGGTGCGCCGGGCAGCGCAGGCCAATCGAATCCTGCCCCCCCGCTGCCGCTTGGGCAACACCGATTTGCCGGGGCAAGATCAGCGTGAGCGGGCCGGGCCAAAAAGACTGGACCAGGGCTTTGGCAAAGTCTGGGACCTCGCGCGCAAAGTGGGCCAGGCCCGAGAGTCCGCCATCGAGGTCTGCTACGTGCACGATCAATGGGTGGTTCGCCGGGCGTCCCTTGGCGCTAAAAATGGCCGCCACTGCCGTCTCACGCGACGCATCGGCCCCCAGCCCGTAAACGGTCTCGGTAGGCATGCCCACCAAGCCACCGGCGCGCAGCACGTCGACACAACGCCGCACAGAGGCCGGGTCTGAGCGCGGCAAGATCACGGTTTAAAACGCAGCCATGCCAAGCAACTGGGCCGCTTCTTTGGCTACCGCCTGGGCCTCATGCACAGTCGCCGATGTCACGGTCAGGTGGCCCATCTTGCGGCCCTTGCGTGCCGCAAGCTTGCCATAGAGGTGCAAATGCGTACCCGGCAAGGCCAATACGGCGGCCCAATTGGGCACGGTTTGCAGGTGCGCCCCGCCCCACAGATCGCCCATCAGGTTGAGCATGATGGCTGGGCTGTGTTGGCGCGGTTGGGTAAGCGGCAGACCCGCCAGCGTACGCACCTGCAAATCAAACTGCGACTGGTCACAGGCGTTGATCGTGTAGTGGCCGCTGTTGTGGGGGCGTGGCGCCATCTCATTGACCAGCAGGCTGCCGTCCTCCAGCACAAAAAACTCGACACACAGCACGCCCACATAGTTCAACGTTTGGGCAATTTCGCGCGCGCTGGCCACCGCTTGTTGGGCCAAGGCGGGCGGCACATTGCCCTCAAATACTTCGGTCAGGGCCAAAATACCCTCGCGATGCACATTGCGCTGCACCGGGAAATGCACCATGGTGCCGTCGGCGCCGCGCGCCACAATCACCGAACACTCCATCGCCAGGGGCAGCATCTTCTCTAGCAAGCTGGGTACTTGCTTGAGTCCGTCCCAGGCGGCCTGCAACTGCTCGCGTGTGGCCACGCGCACCTGTCCTTTGCCGTCATAGCCCAAGCGCGCCGTCTTCAAAATGCCCGGCAGCAGAGCCTCGGGCACCGCGTGCAATTGCTCCAGCGAATGGATTTCGGCATAAGGCGCGCAGGCCACGCCGCAGCGCACAAAGTGTTCCTTTTCCAGGGTGCGGTCTTGCGCTACGGCCACGGCGTTGGCCGCAGGCGCAACAAAGCGCTGCGAACCCAGGGTGTACAGGGCGCCAGACGGTACGTTCTCAAATTCGGTTGTGATGGCGGCGCAGCGCTGCATGAGTTGCGCCAGCCCTTGCTCGTCCAAATAATCGGTTTGAATGTGGTGGTGGCTGACCCAGCCGGCCGGGCTGACAGGGTCCGGGTCCAGTACCACCGTGAAATAGCCCATGGCCTGCGCGGCGTGCACAAACATGCGCGCGAGTTGGCCACCGCCCATCACGCCCAAGGTCATCAGCTGGCCCGATTGCATGGCGCCGGGCAGGCGCGCAAGGGGTTCGCTCATAGAACCGCCAATCCGGCCGAGAGGCCGCGAACGGGGAGGTCCATCTCGCGCGCCGCAGCGGTTTGCTCGCTTCGAAAGGCATCGAGCTGGGCGCGTACCTGCGGCTCATGGCTGGCCAGCATGGCCACTGCGAACAGGGCCGCGTTGGCAGCCCCGGCGGCGCCAATGGCAAAGGTGGCCACGGGTACGCCCTTGGGCATTTGCACCATGCTGTAAAGCGAATCCACGCCCTGCAAATGCTTGCTCGTCACCGGCACGCCCAGCACGGGCACGGTGGTTTTGGCTGCCAGCATGCCGGGCAAATGCGCGGCCCCTCCGGCGCCGGCGATGATGGCGCGCAGGCCCCGACCGGCCGCCGCTTGCGCATAGGCGTACATATCGTCGGGCATGCGGTGGGCAGAAAGCACCTGCGCTTCAAAACCGACGCCAAACTGTTGGAGAATCTGTACCGCGTGTTGCATGGTGTCCCAGTCGGAGCTGGAACCCATGACAACGCCGATTTGGATGGTGGTCATAGTGATGAGAACGGCGGTTTGATGCCGCCGCTTTGGTTAAAGCAGCCCTAGGGGCTGTGAAGCTGGACCCGCAATTTTACTTTTTCACCCGAGCACCCGCAGATGATCAACGTCACCATTGAAAACTTTGAAACCGAAGTCATCGCCACTTCCCATCACACACCCGTGCTGCTGGACTTTTGGGCGCCCTGGTGCGGCCCGTGCAAAGTGATCGGCCCTTTGCTGGAAAAAGTGGAACTGGATTACGAGGGCCGCTTTAAATTGGTCAAAATTGATTCTGACCAGGAGCAGCAACTCGCCAAGGCCTTTGGTATCCGCAGCATCCCGACTTGCGTGCTGATGATCGGGGGCAAACCAGTGGACGGCTTTATGGGCGCGGTGCCCGAGAGCCAGCTAAAAACCTTTTTGGACAAGCACCTTCCCAGCGCCGACGAACTGGCCGCACAGGACAGCGCCGAGGACGCCCAGGCCCTGCTAGCCGCCGGTGACCCGCAAGCCGCACTCAACAAGTTGCTGGATACCCTGAGCCGCGACCCGGGCAACGACGACGCACGCTTTGACTATGTCAAGCTGCTGATCGAAACCAACGCCTTGGAGGACGCCGCCACCGCGCTGGCCCCGGCCTTGGCCGCCATTCCGCGCCAGCTGCGCTTCGAGGCGCTGGGCAACTTTCTGGACGCTATCAACTTTGTTATGTCCGACGAACGCGGTACCTGGGAGCCGGAGCAGTTTGACGCCCTGATTGCCGCCAACAAGCGTGACTTTGACACCCGCCTGGCCAAGGCCAGGGTGCTGATGGTCGGCGGCCTGTGGACTGAGGCCATGGACGAGTTGCTGGAGATCATCATGCGCGACAAGACCTGGAACAAAGAAGCGGCGCGCAAAACCTTTGTCGCCATCCTAGAGCTGCTTACGCCGCCCAAACCCAAGGCGACCCAAGACGCGGGCAAGGCCACTGGCGGCATTGAGCTGCTGGGCAAAGCCGTGGTAAATGAAGACCCGCAAGCGCAGTTGGTGTCGAGCTACCGGCGCAAGCTGAGCATGGCGCTCAACTGAGGCTTCTCGCGCACTGGAAAGTAAACGCCGCCGCGCGGCGCCTGCACCCTTGCACCGCCCATCAGGCGGTCAGGCGTGTCAAAGCCTCTTGGTATTTGGCCGCCGTCTTCTGAATCACCGCCTCGGGTACGCGGGGGGCGGGCGGCGTTTTGTCCCAAGGCTTGCCGTCCACCAGAGCGGTCTCCAGCCAATCGCGCACAAACTGTTTGTCGTAGCTCGGCGGGTTGGTGCCTTCTTGGTAACTCTCTTGCGGCCAAAAGCGCGACGAGTCGGGCGTGAGCACCTCGTCCATTAGCGTCAAGGTGCCATCGGCGTCCAGGCCGAACTCGAATTTGGTGTCGGCGATGATGATGCCCTTAGTCAGTGCAAATTCGGCCGCCGCCTGGTAGAGCGCGATGCTCAGGTCGCGGATACGGGCGGCCAGGTCCAGGCCAATCATCTCCACGGTCTGCTCGAAGGTGATGTTTTCGTCGTGGTCGCCCACCGCC
>Ga0164294_10001614_pt1 | contig 20817 bp, 17 predicted proteins | sample GEODES005metaG_FD_111479 | JGI IMG/M metagenome (GOLD analysis project Ga0164294, IMG submission 111479) | Oligotrophic lake water microbial communities from Sparkling Lake, Wisconsin, USA - GEODES005 metaG | ecosystem: Environmental > Aquatic > Freshwater > Lake | place: USA: Sparkling Lake...
CGGGCCCGCCTCGGCGCCGAGGGGCGGCGCTATGTGCAGCAAAACCGCAGTTGGGACGCGGTCTGGGATCGCTACGAGCGCGCCCTGGCCGAGCTCATCGCCGGGCGGCGCTGAGGGATGGAGCCGCTCGACCTCTCGCTGCCCGAGGGGCGCTTCGCCCTGCGGCCGGCCTGGAGCCGGGCCGAGGTCGGGGCGGCGACCCAATCCCTGCTCGACCGCTTCGCCGACCGCCTCCCCGCCGACCGCGGCGCGCGGGTGGTCATCAAGCCCAACCTCAACAACGATCTGCCTGCGCTCACCGGCAATTCCACCGACCTGCGCCTGATCGACGCCCTCCTCGCCGCCCTGCGCGACCGGGGCTACCACCACCTCACCGTGGCCGACGGCTCCAACGTCGGCGTGGCCCGGCGCGGCATCGACGTGGCCCGGCGCCTGCGCCTCGACCGCCTGCTCCTCCGCCATGGGGCGCGCTTCGTCGACCTCAACCAGGACCGCGGCGACATGGTGGTGCTGCGCAACGGGGCGAGGCCGCGGGTCGCCGCCACCATCACCGAGGCCGAGCTGCTGCTGAGCCTGCCGACGGTGAAGACCCACGCCGAGGCCGGCCTCTCCTGCGCGATGAAGAACTGGGTGGGCGTGACGATCGGCCAGGACAAGCGGCACATGCACCGCGATCTGGGCGGCAACATCTTTGCCCTCAGCGAGGTGCTGCGGCCGCACCTGATCCTGGTCGATGGCCTCGTGGGGATGGAGGGCAACGGCCCGGGAGACGGCGACCCGGTGAGGCTGGGCTTTGTGGCGGCCGGCGATGACCCCGTGCTGGTGGACTTTCTCATCGCCGGTCTCGTGGGCATCGACTGGCAGACCGTGCCGGCCCTCCGGGCGGCCGAGGTGGCCGGGCGTCGGAGCCCGGCCCTGGCCCTGCCCCGCCTCGCCACCCTGCGCCCCCCGCCGCCGCGCAGCGCCCTCGCCCGCCTCGCCGACGCCCGGCCGCTCCACGCCCTCAAGGTGGCCCTGCGGCCCCTCACCCAGCTCCCGGCGGTGGCGGCCCTGGCGAAGCGCGCCCAGGTGATCCAGGACGTCTACAGCCTCGAAGACGACGGCGTCACCGGCCTGCACCGCGAGGCCGCGCGCTGCGGAGACTGCGATCGCTGCGTGGCCTTCTGCCCCACCGGCCTGCCGCTGGCCGAGATCGGCGCCCGCCCCGAACCGGCGGCCTGCGTGGGCTGTCTGTACTGCTACTGGGCCTGCCCGAAGGGGGCGATTACCCTCGACGGGCCGCTTCACCACCTGCAAGGCCAGATCGCACGGTACAAGCTGGAGATTGAGCGCCTTTGATCCTCACCTTCCTCACGCTCGCCTTCGCCGCCGACCCCTGGCACCGCCCCGCCCACCTCCGCGCCGTCGCGGCGCCGCCCGCCGACTGGGCCGACCTGCTGGAGGCGCGCCAGCCGGTGCGCCTGTGGTGGGATGAGGGCCGCCACCCGGCCGAGATCGAGGCCCTGATCAAGGGGAGCTGGCGCACCGTCGCCGAAGAGGCCCGTCCGGGCTGGGTGAGCGAGCCCCTGCCCCACGGCACAACCTTTCGGGTGCGCCTCTCGGCCGGCCCCGAGGCCCGCTTCAGCGAGCCGGTGGCGGCGCCGGCCTGGGTGAGCCCGGCGGAACTGGCCCAACTTTCGGCCCGGCCGGGGGACCTGCTCGCCGGGATGGTGGGCTCGGTCGACTTCGACGCCCAGACCGGCACCCTTTGGGCCACCACCCTGGGCGGCGGGGCGATCCAGATCGAGCGCGACGGCCTCACCCTGCGCCGCCTCACCCGCTGGGAGGGCCTGCCCGACGACCTCTGCCTCGCCGTCGACGCCGAGGGCGGCCGGGCGCTGATCGGCACCGCGCATGGGGCCGCGCTCTTCGAGGAGGGCCGCGTGGTGCGCATCTTCGACGAGGGGCTCGCCGACCCCTATGTGCAGAGCGTGCTCCTGGACGGGCCGCGGCTCTGGCTCGGCACCTACCGCGGCCTCGATCGGGTCGACCTCGACGATCCGGTGGCGGTCTTGCGGCCCTGGTCGGTCTTCTCGCTCAATCATGCCCAGGGGGGCGGGCTTTGGGTGGGCTACGAGGGCCTGCGGCCGCTGCCGGCCGACGCCGTCTGGAAGGAGAGCCTGGGAGAGCCTGCCGATGAAGCCCCGCTCCCCGGCCCGGCCCTCCTCGAAGAGGGGCATGTATACGGGGTCCTCGCCGAGCCGGGCGCTACCTGGCTGGCCAGCACCGACGCCGGCCTGCTGCGCTCGGTGGGCGGCGAGCCGCCGCTGCCGGTGCAGGGCTACCCGAGCGACGAGACCTACGATGTCGAGCGCAGCGAGGCCGGCGTTTGGGTGGCGGCGGGGGGGCTCGGCGTGGTGGGGCCCGATGGGGCGCTGTGGGGCGCGGGCCACGGCCTGCCGGGGAGCGCGGCCTGGAGCCTCGCCGCCACGCCGGCCGGGGATCTCTATGTGGGCACCAACGCCGGCCTCGCGCGGCTCTTTCCGGGGGCCCAGAGCGCCGATCTACGCAAGCAGGCCCGCCGCGCGGTGGTGAGCTGGCCCGCCGCCCCCTGGCCGGCCGCCACCCCCCTGTACGATCTCCTGTTGGGGCGGGCGGGGGCCTTCCTGGCCGGGCCCGAGGGGGTGCGAATCATCGGGGCGCCCCACAAGTCGGCCGGCGATCTGGTGGTGGGGGCCGGGCCCCGGGTGGCCGCCCTGGCCGAGGCCGAGGATGGCGTCTGGGCCTTTGGCGAGCGCGCGGTGCGCCTTGATCGCAAGGGTCGCCTGCACCAGGTGGCCCTGCCGGGGCGGGCGGTCGACGGCGCGGCGGCGGCGGGCACCGTCTGGGTGGGCACCGAGGATGGGCTCTACCGCTACGAGGCCGGCGCCGACCGCTTTGTGCCCACCACCGACCTCATCGAGCTGAGCCGGCTGGCCCCCGGGCCGCTCGGCCTCTGGGTGATCGCGCGGCGGGCGATCTTCGAGGTGGTGGCGGGCGGGGCGCGGCCCTTCCTGCGCACCCGGCCCCCCTTGGACATCGCGCCGGTGAATGGAGCGGTGTGGGTGGGCACCGAAGATGGGCTGGAGCGGCTCATCGTGCGCGGCGAGCGCAGCGGCGAGGTGGAGGATGTGCTCGGCCGCGGCGACGCGGGCGTGGCGGTGCCGGCGGTGGCCAGCGATGGGGCCGATGGCTGCTGGTTCGCCGCCGCCGATGGCACCGTGGGGCGGGTGGCAGCCGATGGCGCGACCGGCGCGACGCGGCTCCCCGGGGCCGAGCCGCCGCGCCCGACGCGCATCGTGCCCTTCGGCCTCGACCAGGCCTGGGTGCTCACCGAGGCGGGCACCTGGCTGGTGCGGGTGCGCCTGGGGGATCAGCCGGCGTCGGCCAATGAAGGCGGCTTTGAAGCACAACCTTGAGGGAATACGCCCCCCGCGTGTAGGATGACCGGCGTCATCCCCACCCTCCGGAGCCCTCCATGTCCCCCCTCGGCGCCTACCCTGCGGCCCAGCCCCTCTTTCTCTTTGCGGTGCTGCTGGTCTTGAAGATGTTCGCGGTGGGCGGCATCACGGCCAACAGCCGCCGCCTCGCCAAGGTGGTGCTCAACCCGGAGGACGTAGGCGTGAACCCGGGCTCCCATGCCGAGCCCCAGGAGGCGCCGGCGACCCTGCGGGCCAAGCGGGCCCACCAGAACGATCTGGAGAACATCCCCGGCTTTCTGGTGCTGGCCACCCTCTTCACCTTGGGCGGGGGCTCGGCGACGGCGGGCTGGGCCTACTTTGGGCTCTACTTCCTGGCCCGGGTGGGCCACACGGTCTGCTACTTGAACGAGCTGCAGCCCTGGCGCACGGCCTCCTTCTTCGTGGGCCAGCTCTGCCTGTTGGGCGTGAGCGTGCAGCTCTTGAAGATGGCCTTCGGGGGCTGAGGCCCGCGCGGCCAGGCTCCACCCTTCGACCCTTTCAGCTTCGCAGCAAGGCGAGGAGGCCGCTGAGGGCGGGGTCATCGCCCAACTCCAGCGCAGCGCCGAGCGCCTCACTCCGGTCCTGGCCGGGCCAGCGTTGGGACAGCGTGGGCGCCAGCAGCGCCTGGAGCGCGGCTTTTCCATGGATACCGCTGCGCCACTGTTCTGCTGGCGGGAGGGCGACCAGGGCCTGTTCGCGCTGCGTCCACTGCTCAACGAGCGCGATGAGATCGGCGCGCTGCACATCGCCGAAGAGGTCGGCGCGGAGGCGGGCCTCGTCGAGCGCCTGCACCGCGGGGGACGGTGCTCCATACGCCCCCAGGCGGCTCCACCAGGGCGCAAGGGCGCTCCTCCACCGATGCAGCACCCACCAGCGGGCGCCGGCGGCGCGCCAGGCGGGAAGGGCGTCGTGGAGGACCTGCGCGAGGGGCTCACCCAATTCGCCCAAAGCCGCTCGCTCCAGCACGAGGTTCTCCAGGCACCAGCCGCTGGTCACGAAGAGGAAGGGCCGATCGTGCTGGTGCGCACTCACTTCGGCGTCGGTCCAGGTGTCGCGATCGACGAGGCCGAAGTGCCCGGCGAAGTGGCCCTGGGGGCCGGTCCAGTCGAGGACCCGGCCGCGGCCCTCTGCCACCACCACGGCGATCCGCGCCTGCCAGCGGCGGTGCATCACCCGGTTGAGCACCCCCTCCAGAAAGCTGCGGTCGTCGTCTCCTTCGACCACCACCACCTTCTTGCCGCGGGCGGCTTGGGCGAGGCCTTCGATGTGCCGGGCCCACAGGACCTGCTGCTGGGCCGTCATCGCGCTCATGGGCCCCGCCCCGGCAGGTCCACCCAGGCCCGCTGGGCGCGGAAGTGATCCCAGACCTCGGGCGCGTGGGAGGCCACAATGAGCTGGCCGCCGAGGTGGTCGACCACCAGCTCCTCCAGGGCGGCGAGGCTGCCGCGCATCAGGCTCAGGTGCTGGTGCAGCTCGGGCTCGTCGAGGAGCACGACGGCGCCGGGGCTGGCGAAGCGGGCGATGGTGACGATGGAGATGAGCAGCGAGATCTCACCGGCGCTGAGCTGATCGGCAAAGAGCCGCTGGCCGTTCGACAGCTCGAAGAGCGGGCGCAGGGTGGCCTCATCGAAGGCATCGAGCAAGCGGATGCCCGGCAGCAGGTCGCGGAGGTCGTCACACAGCGCCACCCAGCGGTCGCGGCGCGCCAGGGCGAGGGTGCGCATCACACCTTCCAGCGCCTCACCGCGGTCAGAGGGGCGGTAGCGAGGTGCGGCAATCCAGGCCGGGGTGGGCGAGGGGCGGCTCAACGCGCCGCTGCGCAGGGGCGGCAGAAAGCGCCCTTCGGCCTCCAGCAGCAGGACATTGGGCAGGGAATTGCCGCCCCCCTCGGCCTGCACGAAGGCCTGATCCCAGGCGGCGAGCAGGCCAGCCTCGTCGAGCGAGACCACCGACGGCGCCGTGCGACCCGGCCCCTCGTGACGCTGGCGCTCCGCGGCCAGGGCCAGGGGGGAGCCCTGCCAGATCCACAGGTGGGAGTCGGGGCCAGCGAGCCCTCCCACCAGCATCCCGAGCGTGCTCCCCTTCGGGACACGGTCGCGGGGGGAGGGCTCGGTGGGCCGTCGAACCGTACAGCTCCGCCGAAACCAGCCCCAGAGCTGGTGGACAGCGCGTAGCCAGGTGCTCTTTCCTGCACCATTGGGGCCACGCAGACAGAGAGAAGATCGGCTGTTGCCCCCCAACGTAAGGTCAGCCCGATGATCGATCAGCGGCCCGAGCCCGGAGAAGCAGACATGCTCGATCTTCATGCAGCAAGGCCTCCAACAACCCGCGTCCGGACGGTCATCCCGCCACACGCCGGCGGGCGATCGGGCGGCCCAGGCGCACCGGCTGGCCCGGCTTGATCGTCCACTCGATCCGGCCCGGCTCCAGGCAGAGGATGACGGTGCTGCCCATCTCGAAGCGGCCGATCTCACCGGCCCGCTCGACCGTGGCCTGCGGCTTGAGGGCGACCTCGGCGCCGCCGGTGTTCGTGATGATCGGGTCGAGCAGGGTGCTCATCCGCCCGACGCCGAAGGCGCCCACCATCACTTCGGCGATGGTGCCGAAGCGCTCGGTCTCGAGCTCAAAGACGAGGCGCTCGTTGCGGGCGAAGAGGTTGTCGATCTTGCGGGTGGCCGCCGGAAAGACCGGCCACAACATGCCCGGCAGGTAGCGGATCGTGGTGATGCGCCCCGCTTCGGGGCTGTGCACCCGGTGGTAGTCCTTGGGCGACAGGTAGAGAACGGCGAAGCTGCCGCCCTCGTAGCGGGCCGCGAGGTCGGGGTGCAGGTCGGGCAGGCGCGGATCGCCGCCGCCCAACAAGGCCGGCACGCTGCTGGGCTTGCCGTCGTACTGCAAGAAGTTGCCCTTGTGGATGGCGCCAAAGGTGTGCACCACCGCGTCGACCGGGCTCACCAGGATGTCGGGATCGGCCTCCACCGGCCGCACGCCGGCCTTGAGCGGCCGCACGAAGAACTGGGCCAGCGAGGGGTAGTCCTCGATGCCGCCTTCGCACTCGTCAAGGTTCACGCCGTACTTGCGGACAAACCAGCCCACCAGCGCCTTGTGGAGGAAGGAGGGCAGCCGCAGGCGGGTGCCGTGGCCCATCAGCCGGGCGACGAGGTTTTTGGGCACCACGGAGAGTGCTGTGACGATCAGGGCGTCTTTCATGGGGGTCCGGGGCGCGGAGTGCGCGGGCGGGCGGGTTAACGGGCCTGCCCCATCCGGCGGCTCCTAACCATGTTCCCCACCCTGTTCAGCGCCAACGGCATCGAGCTCCACACCTGGGGCTTGATGGTGGTCACCGCCTTCCTCGCGGCCAGCCTCGTCGCCAGCGTGCGCGCGCCGCGCGTGGGCATCGAGGCCGACAAGCTGGTGCCCATGTACCTGCTCGTCACCTTCGCGGGCCTCGTGGGCGCCCGCCTGCTGCACTTCGCCATGGCCGACGACCCGCCCCGGGGCGGCATCGCCTCGGCCTTCTTCGACATGGGCCAGGGCGGCTACGTCTTCTATGGCGGGGCCATCGGCGGCATCCTGTCGGGTGCGCTCTACGCCGCCGCCCGCGGCATTCCGGTGCTCAAGCTGGCCGATGTCACCGCGCCGACCATCCTGCTGGGCCAGGCCATCGGGCGCCTCGGCTGCTTCCTGGCCGGCTGCTGTCACGGTGCCGCCTGCCCCCTGCCCGAGAGCGGCGTGCTCCTCGGTCTGCCGCATGGCCGCGTCATCACCGTCGATGGCCCCCCCTTCGTGGCCCTCGTCTTCTCGTCGGGGCCGGGCGAAGGCGTGGCCAGCCTGATGGACACGCCGCTCTACCCCACCCAACTCTGGGAGGCGGCCGGCACCGCCACGCTCTTCGTGCTGCTGAGCTGGATGTGGAAGCACGCCCGCCGCTTCGACGGGCAGATCCTCGCCGCCATGCTGGTGCTCTACGCAGGCCTGCGCACCACCATCGAGAGCTTTCGCGGCGACGACATCCGCGGCTTTCACCAGCTCGCCGGGCTCACCCTCTCCACCTCGCAGGCCGTCGCCCTCTTCATGGCGGGGGCCGGCCTGCTGGTTGCGCTCGTGGGCCTCAAGCGGGGGCGGAGCCCCGAGCAGGTCATCCGCCCCGACGAGGCAGACGACCTGTAGGGGCGCCGCTCAGCCGCTCAGTAGCACCAGGTGACGGAGTAGGCGCCGGAGCCGCTGTAGGCGTAGATGCGCGCCCGGTAGGTGCCCGAGGTGCCCGTGTAGCTCAGGCTCTCCGACGTGGCGGAGGTCGCTGCCGAGGCCACCGAAGACCAGCTTCTGCCCGACTTCTTCTCGAGGTAGAGGTCGAAGTCGGCGCTCGTCGGCCCGGTGAGCGAGACGGTCTGGGCCACCGCACCCACCGACGTTCCCGAGCTGCTGGGCGCGTAGGCGCTGCGGCCGGAGCGGCTGATCGAGCCGGTGTAGGTGCGGCTGGTGCAGGAGCTCGTACCAGTGCTGTAGGCCGAGCCCACGCCCACCGCGGCCCAGGCGTTGTAGACCGCCTGGGTCTCCGCCGCCGTCGCCCCATACAGCGCAGTGGAGGCGCTGATCATCGCGGTGCGCGCCGCCGAGAAGTTGCTCGACGACGTCATGTAGTTGGCCAGCGCGCTGTACCAGATCTGGGCCGCGGCGTCGGCGCCGATGCCGGTGACCGCCACGGTGCTCTTGCCGCGCGGGTGGGTGCCGCCCTTGGCCATCAGGTAGAAGGCGAGGTTGGGGACGCCCGAGCCGTAGTGCACATCGACCGAGCCGATGCCGCTGGTCCAGTAGTCGCGGCTGATGCCATCCTTGGCCGGATCGTTCATGTAGCGCAGGGCGTCGCCGCTCGTACCCGGGGTCCAGGTGTCTTCGCCCATCAGCCAGGTGTTGCTGCTCTCGCCCAGCACCGCGCGCTCGACCATCGCGCCAAAGACGTCGGAGGTGGCCTCGTTCAGGTGCCCCGGCTCGCCGGAGTAGGTGAGGTTGGCCTCGTTCTCGGTGACGCCATGGGTGAACTCGTGGCCGCCGACGTCGAGCACGGTGAGCGAACCCGAGTTGACGCCGTCGCCGTCGCCATAGGTCATGGCGGTGCCATCCCAGTAGGCGTTCACATAGTTGGTGGAGTAGCTGGTGTAGGACTCCATGTAGCCCACGCCGTGGACCACAGAGCCGGACGGGCCGCCAGCGCCGTCGATGCCGTTGCGACCGTGGGCCGCCAGGAAGTAGTCCACCACCTTGCCCGACACATAGTGGGCCTCAAAGGCATTGCGGTAGACCGCCGAGGTGGTGTCAAAGACCGTGCTGGCGCTGCTCACATAGTAGAGCGAGGCGGTGGTGTTGCCGTAGGAGAAGGTGCCCACCTTCTTGGTCTGGTCTTCGGTGAAGTAGCTGGTGCCGTCGGTGTAGCACTCCACCGAGACGGTGCCGTAGAAGTTGGTGGCGCCGGTGCAGGTGGCGGTCTGCAGGTTCTCGTAGCTCCAGAGCAGCTCGCCGGTGTGGGCATCCAAGAAGCCGACCGGCATGGTAGGGTGCTCGGCCCCGTCGACCCGGCGAAGCTGGACCCGCCAGGCGAGGTGGTCCACCCCATCTTCGGTGCGGAAGACCCACAGATCGGTGGTGGGGTCATCGGTCAAGCGATCCCAGCCGCCGATCAGATCGCCCACCGCCAGATCGGCCGCCTCGTCGGCGCTGACCACCGGGGTGGTGTCGACCGCCACCCGCTCGATCAAGCTGTCGGTGATGGCGAAGACCTCGCCATCATCAAACAGATGGACGATCGCCTCGCCATGCCACACCGGTACGCTGCCCACCATCTGCTGCACGCGGGTGTGGGCGATGCCCTCTTCGTCGATCCGGGAGCGCAGCACGCGCAGTCCGTCCACCGCCTTGAGGCTGGCCGCCTGACCGGGGGCGAAGAGCAGCTCTACCGAGGCGTCCTCCACCGCGGGGAGATCGGCCTCGGTGGAGAAGAGCACAGTGTCTTCGGCCGGCTCACCGACGGCGCAGGCCGAGAGCGAGAGGGCGAAGAGCGCAATGAAGCTGCTGTTGAGACGAAGCTGCATGAGAGTTCCTCCAGGGACGGGCGAGAGCCGCACCCTCCTTACCCAGGTGAGCCCTCCCCCAGGAGTCAATTTTCGTCAACGATCCGCTCAAGATCGTACTCTTCGACGCAACTACGGTGCACAACCGCCCACAGTGACGCACCCAAGCCCACATCGCCGCAGCCATCCCCCCCTCAGGCGCGCGAGGCCCGCTGGGCATCCGCGAAGGGGCAGGGAGGCACCGGGCCCTCCCAGGGCGGCAGCGCACCCTCCGCCTGCCAGGGCGGCGGCTGGTAGACAAACATCGGCTTGACCAGCACATTGTGCAGATCGCTGCGCGAAAAGAGCGGCGAGGCCGACCCGGAGATCGGCGGCACCAGCCAGGACCAGTCACCATAGACAGGCCGACCGGCCGCGCGCTCGGTGCGCTCAAAGCGCAGAAACTGCTCGCCCACGCCGTGGTGATCGGAGATGCGCACCCCCGCGGCGGAGAAGGAGTAGAGCACCGCGGTGTTCAGCTCGATCAGCGCGCGATCCCGCCAGAGCGACGAGGGGGCGCGGGTATCGAGCCCCATTCGCTCGGCGATGAGTGGACAGAGGTTGTAGCGCCCCGCGTCTCCCAGGTTTCGCGCGCCGATCTCGGTGCCGACGTAGTAGCCGTTGAAGGGCGCGCAGCGGTAGACGACCCCCCCCAGGTCCAGCGCCATGTCGCTCACCGCCGGCAAAGCGTACCAGCGCAGCCCCAGGCCTTCAAACCAGGGAAATTGCGGATGGCGCAGCGGCACCTCCAAGGCCAGTCCCGGCGGAATCGGAAAGACCTGCGGCGCCGCGTCGCCGATCTGCACCACCAGCGGCAGCAGATCGAAGGCGGTGCCCGCGCCGCGCCAGCCCAGGCCCCGAATGCGCTCGGTGAGGTCGACGCTGATCGGATCGCCCAGCACGCTGCCATCGGCCCGCCGGTAGCCGGCGTAGCGCAGCAGTTGGGCGTTCCAGAGGCGAATCGTCGGCGGACCCGGCCGGAAGAGGCTCACCGTCGAGCGCAGCGCCCCGCCCTGGGTCGCCGCCTCGATGTGGTCGAAGAGGGCCGCCGCCACATCCGCAGCGGTGGAGAGGTGGCGCTGGTCGCGCAGATCGAGCTTGCGCCAGGAGGCCCGCCCCACGCAGCGCGTCGCGTTGCGCCAGGCGAGCCGGGCCCCGAATTCCAGCTCCTCGGCCCGCTGCACATAGGTGCCCCGCGCCGCGATCTCGGCCGCCACCGCCCGCCGTCGCGCCGAGAGGTCCACCTCGGACTCGGCGGCCATCTGGTCGAGGAAGGCCATCGCCTCGTCCTTGACCGGCCCCGGATCGAGGTGAAAGGAGCGCGCCACGATGGGCCCCGCCGAACCAGCGGCCTCCGCCGCCGCCCGCCGCTCCACCCGCACCGCCGACGCCGGCCAGCCCGCCATCGCCAGCCCCGAGCGAAGCTCCTCGACAAAGCCGACCGGGCCGCTCACCAGGGCCAGGGCCCCCTCCCCGAAGGGCGCCAGGCCCCCCACCGCCGCGGCCTGCACCCGCGCCCCGCCGGCGTCGGTGCGGTGCAGGCTCACCGAGACGCCCGGCGCCACCTGTCCGATCGCCGCCAGCTCGCGGGCGACGCTCACCGGCGGCTCGCCGCGGAGCCACAGGTGCAGGTGGAGCCGCCGCCCGCGGCCATCGGTGGCAAGGCCCCGCGCCAATCCGAGCCCCAAGCCCAGCGCGCTCCCGGCCACAAAGGCATAGATCAGGCCTCGATCGCAGGGCTGAATGGCGAGGTCGCCTTCGGGGGCCGAGCAGCCCAGCACCGCGCCCACCGCCGCCTCTCCACAGAGCCAGGCGCCCAGCCGCCCGCCGGCCGCCCCCCGCACCAGCAGTTCCAGCGGCCCCGGCCGCTCGCCCGGCGCGCAGAGGGAGAAAGCGCCGGTCTCCAAGCGCCCGTCGAGCAGGGCGCCGAGTCGAACCTGCTGCCCCGGCCAGGCGACCACCGGCGCTGCGGGCTCCAGTCGAAGCCGCACCCACCCGCCACCCAGCCACTGGGTGCCGACGATCCGGGCCGGGGAGAGACCCTCCGCCGACGCGCCCTGCTTCGCTGTGCTCATCGGTCATCGCCTCCGCGCGCCTCCACCGGGAGACGGATCCCAAGAGCGCCGGCCCTATCGCGGAGGCGCGCCGCTCCACCCCCTTTCGCAGATTTTTCTGCCCGGCGACTGACCGTCTTCTTGCGGGGTACCCATTCTCCAAACGCAAGGCACAATAAAACGACTGACATTCACACATCCGCCCACGCCCCCTCCTTCACAACCACACCTCCACAGACCGGGGCCCCCGCCGCCCTTTTGCCCCGCCCCGGCCCAGGGCCCCTACCCAGCGCGGTAAGGGGGCGGATGCTCCTCACCCTCCGATCCGCTGACCCCACCCTCGCCGCCCGCCTGCTCCCCGGCAACGCGCCCAGCGCCGGGTCTTTCGAGGGCGGCGTGGTCCAGCGCTTCGCCCAAGGGCCCGTCGCCGGCCTGCGCTGGACCCCCGACCCAGGCGCCAGCCCAAGCGCCCCCGGCCGCCTCGCCGCCGCCCTGGCCGCCGCCACCGATCCCCTGCCCGCCTCGCCGCCCAGCACCTTTTCGCTGCGCCTCGCCCCCTTGCTGGTCGATCCAGGGCCGATCTTCAGCGGCCTTGGCTACGCGATCGACGTGGAGACCCACGGCGCCGCCTTCGCCCTGGAGCTCTCGGGCGAGGCCAGCCCCGCCGCCCTGATCGAGCAGCTCCGCCTGCTCCTGCCCCTCCTCGACGCGGCCCCGATCCCCGAGGCCGAGGCCGCCGCCCTCGAAGAAGCCCTGCGCAAGGCCGGCCCCTGGATGAACCCCCACCGCGCCGCCCTCGCCGAGCGCCTCCGCCCACGGGCCCGCCGGCCGCGCGAGGCCCCGGTCGAGGCGGTGGACCACCGCGCCGCCGAGCTGCGCGTCGCCGCCGTCGTCACCGCCCTGCGCGGCCTGCGGGCCCGCCGCGTCGCCGAGCTGCCCTGCGGCGAGGGCCGCCTGTGCAAGGCCCTCCTCGCCGATCCCACGCTGGTGGAGCTGATCGCCCTCGACCCCAACCCGCGCGCCTTAGAGCTCGCCGCCCGCCGCCTGCCGGCCGATGAGCGCCTGCGCCTGCTCTCCGGCCTCGCCTGGGCCGAAGACCCGCGTCTGGGCGGGGTCGACGCCGTGGTGGTCACCGACATCCTGGGGGCGCTCTCGGCCGGCCACCGGGCGCTCCTGGGCCGATCCCTCCTCGAAAAGCTGCGCCCACCCGCGCTCCTCTTTACGATCCCGCCAGCCGCCGACCCGGCCTCGGCCCTGACCTGGGCCCAGGGGCAGCCCGGCTACACCTTCCGCGCCGAGCCCATCGGCGAGAACGGGCGCGCCGGCAGCCTGTTGGTGGGGCGCCGATGCTCCTGACCCTCCCCGAGCTCTGCCTGGTGCTGCTGGTGGGCCCCTCGGGCTCCGGCAAGTCCACCCTCGCCCGCCGCCTCTTTCGCCCCACCGAGGTCATCTCCTCCGACCACTGCCGGGCCCTCATCTGCGACGACGAGGCCGATCAGCGCGTCACCCCCGAGGCCTTCGAGCTGCTGCACCACATGGTCGACCTGCGCCTGCGGGCCGGCCGCCTCACCGTGGTCGACGCCACCAACGTCTCGGCCGAGGCCCGCCGCAGCCTGCTCGAGCTGGCCCGGCGCCGCTACGTCGCCGCCGCCGCCCTGGTGCTCGACCTGCCCGCCGCCCTCTGCGAGGCCCGCGACGCCGCCCGGCCCCACCGCACCGTCGGGCCGGCCGTGATCGCCCAGCAGCTCACCCAGCTCCGCCAGAGCCTGCGCGAGCTCGACAGCGAGGGCATTCGCCCCGTCGCCGTGCTGCGTACCGCCGAAGAGCTCGACGCCCTGCACATCGTGCGCGAGCCCCTGCCGGTGAACCGCCGCGACCTGCACGGGCCCTTCGACCTCATCGGCGACATCCACGGCTGCCACGAGGAGCTGGAGTCCCTGCTGCAGCGCCTGGGCTACCCCGCCCGCGGGCCCCACCCCGACGGTCGTCGCCTCGTCTTTCTGGGCGATCTGGTCGACCGCGGCCCCGGCGTAAACCATGTGCTGCGCCGGGTGATGGGCCTCGTCCGCGAGGCCGGCGCCCTGTGTGTCTGCGGCAACCACGAGGCCAAGCTGGCCAAGGCCCTGGCCGGAAAGACGGTCACCCACACCCACGGCCTCGCCGAGTCGATCGCCCAACTCAACCGCGAGCCGGCCGCCTTTCGCGAGGAGGTCGCCACCTTCATCGAGGGTCTGCCCAGCCACCTCTTCCTCGACGAGGGCGGGCTGGTCGCCGTCCACGCCGGCCTCAAGCGCGGCATGCAGGGCCGCTCGACCAGCCGGGTGCGCGACTTCGCCCTCTATGGCGACACCCGCGGCGAGACCGACGAGTACGGACTGCCCATCCGCCACAATTGGGCCGCCGAGTACACCGGCGAGGCCCTGGTGGTCTACGGTCACACCCCCGTGCCCGAGCCCTCGATGGTGAACAACGCCATCTGCATCGACACCGGCTGCGTCTTCGGCGGGGCGCTCACGGCCCTGCGCTACCCCGAGCGGGTCCTCGTCCGGCAGCCGGCGCTGCGCCAGCACTACCCGCCCAGCCGCCCCATGAAGCCCCTGGTGGATGAGCGCGAACCCGCCGACCGCATCGAGCTGCAGCCCCTCCTCGGCCGGCGCCACCTCCTCACCGCCGCCGGGCCGATCCTCGCCATCTCCGCCGAGGTCGCCGCCGCCGCCCTGCACACCCTGGCCCGCAGCCCCCTCGATCCGCGAGGCCTCATCGCGCTGCCCGCCCGGCCCCGCCCCCTCGCCGACCTCGCCGAGGCCCTCGCCAGCCCGGCCTGGGCGCTGCTCTGCCCGGCCCCCCGCGCCGCCCTGGCCCTGCTCTGCGACAGCGAGGCCACCGCGCGCCGCCGCTTTGGCCTCGTCGAGGGCCGCGGCCTCCTCACCGACGCCCTGGGCCAGCCCCTGCCCGGCCTCGCCCTCCTCCTCCAGGCCGTCGACGAGGCCGGCCTCTGGGCCCGCCACCCGGGCGGCTGGCTCTGCCTGGAGCTGGCCGCTCGCCTCGATCCCGTCGACGCGGCCGCGATCTCCGCCTTGGAAGACGCCGCCGCCTTGCTCGACCAGGAGGTGGCGCGCTGGTTGGGGGAGCCCCCCGCCCGCTCGGCGCCCCCCGCGCCCGTCACCGGCCTCTGGCCCCTGCGCCTGCTCGCCACCGAGGCCGGCCTCGCGCTGGACGCCGATCCGCGGCCCCTGATCGCGGCCCTCGCGGGCCTCGGCGCGCCTCGGGTCTATGACCTCGCCGAAGAGAACGATCGCAGCGCCCTGACCGCTGACTTCTCTGCCCTGGGTGAGACCCTGCGCCTCTTCCCGAAGGCCGGCGGGCCCGCCGGGCGCCTGTTGGGGCCCCAGGCCCAACGCCGGGTCTTCGGGCCCACCGGCGCCCCGCCCCTGCGCGACCCCGCCGAGGCCGAAGCCCTGGCCGCGCACAGCGACCGCCTGCTGCGCGAAGGCCTGCGCCGCGCCACCGCCGGAGAGCCCGTGGCCCGCTGGCTGCCCTACAGCCTGGGCCTGCTGGGGGCGGCCACCAGCCCCGTGGAGCCGGCGCTGGGGCCCTTGTGATCAGCGCTTCTTGCTGGCCTTGCTCTTGGCGTTGGCCGGGCTGCGAAAGCCCGGGCGCACCGCGCGGTCGCTCTCTTTCTGCAGCAGGTTGAGCACGGTGGGCGGGGCCAGGGAGGCCGCCGGGGCCGCGCTCTTCGCGGGGGTCTCGGCGCTCTCGGGGGTGGGGTTCTCATCAGACATCGGGGTCGCTCCTTTGCGAGGGCGCCCCCTCTAACCGCCAGGGGCGCGCCGGCCGCCCGGCCTCGATACAGGCGCGGATGCCCGCCCTCCTGCTCCTCTTCTCTCTGTTTGCCTGCGCCCCCAAGGTTCACCAGACCGGCGCCGCGAGCTGGTATGGCCGCGAGCTGGCCGGCCGCCCCACCGCCAGCGGAGAGCCCTTTCGCCCCTGGCGGCGCACCGCGGCGCACCCAAAGCTGCCCTTTGGCACGGTGGTGAAGGTCACCCGTGTCGACACGGGCCAGAGCGTGCGGGTGGTGATCAACGATCGCGGGCCCTACGCCAAGGGGCGGATCATCGATCTCAGTCGCCGGTCGGCGCGGCGGATCGATTTGATTGACGCGGGGGTGACCACCGTGGAGCTGCGGGTGGTGGGCTGCAAGGAGCGCTATGGGAAGTGCGATTGAGGTTGGGGTTGTGAGGGAGTGGGGAAGGCTGGGTTGGCGTCTTTGCAGGGGTCTGTGATTGGGCGCTCTCGCTTCGACCTGGGCCGGCTTGAGGGGCGCTTTGTCCACCGTCGAAGATGCCCTCGGCAGAGACAGCGCCCCCTCGCCCGCTGCGCGCGACCTCAGAAGAGCCTGGCCTGCGCGCTCACCCACTGCAGATCGCGCTCCAGTCCGTGGTGGTAATACACAAAGAGGAAGAACAGCAGATCCAGACCGTCCGGCTGGCCTGTGCGGCGGGACAGGCGCCAACCCTGCGGCAGGGCCATGTCGACCGGCCGGCGGTAGTCGACCCCCATGCTCAGCCAGGTGGAGATCCTATCCCGCGAGGACTCTCCGGTAAGGTCGCTCCAGCCGATCGTCCGCCGGGCCCCCTTCTGGCTCGCGAGGTGCCGCTCCCCCGCCTCCACCAACACATCGACCGCGTCGCCTGGCTCCTCGTGGAGCACCTGCAGGCCGCGAAGCGACACCAACAGTGAGGCCTCCACCTGCCCGCTCCGGCACCGTGACGCGATCACGAGGCCCTCCTTCTGACAGCGCCCGTCGGCCCCCTTGTGCTCGAACAGGAGGTAGCGCCGCAGCCACATCCCGTCCTGCCGCTCCGCCGCTTCCATGCCATCGGCCCCGGCGCCGAAGTCCTGCCGACGCCGTTGGTTCGCCGCCGGTGTCCGCCCCTGGGTGGCTTGGGTCATCCGCTCGAACCGCGCCGCCTGCTCGTCTCCCCACCGTCTCTTCTCCGCCTGCCGCGCCGCAGCCTCCTGTTCGGTCTCCGCGCAGCCGGCACAGACGGCTTCGATCCGGGGCCCGCTCCTCCGGATCGGCAGCGGGCTGCCCGCCGCCCAGGAGGGCGCGACACCTTGGAGAATGGCGTCCGCATGCACCTCCACCCAGGGGAGCCGCAGCGCAGCGAGCTCCTCTGCCTTTTCGTGGGAGACCTCATTCGACACAAAGACCTCGATCGCCCCGATCACCACCCCCTCGCGCCGCAGCACCACATCGGGCCTTCGCGACCCAACGGCCTCCTCGGTCTCCACCGTCGTCCAGCCCTCCGCCCAGCGCCGGACCGCCTTCGCGGCGCAGTCCGCCCGGCGGCAGCCCTGCATGACGTCCAGCGACGTGGCCCCGCGCAAGGCCTCTGCCAGCGCCATCTTGGCGTTGAAGTGCTTCGCCGTCTCCCGATTGTTCAAGGCGCAGGCCGACTTCGGCCGGTGCGCCGCATGGTGGGACCGCACCCGACCCAGCCGCAGGCTCAGGGGCTCCGCACAGGCCGGGCAGCGCACATCGAGGCCCCGCTTCAGCCGGCCCACGAGGCGGGCAAAGGGCACCACCTCGCCCTCGAAGCGAACCCAGTCCAGCTTGACCCCACACCGCGAACCCTTTCCGACGTTCAACACCATGCGCACCTCCTGATCGACCGACGACCCTCCTTCAACGACGCCGGTCAACCGCCAGGCGGACAGTCAGGCCGCGGTGCACCCCGAAAACCCTCTGGGCGCACAACAAGCCGCTGGACCACCCCAAAGGGGACCCCCCAGAACCACCACAAGCCTCTTGACCACCCCAAAGGAGACCCCCCAGGACCACTACAAGCCCCTGGACCACCCCAAAGGGGACCCCCCAGGACCACCTCAAGCCCCTGGACCACCCCAAAGGGGACCCCCCGGGCGCCGCTCCGCCCTCTCGACACCAGGCCTGGACCCCATCCGCCACACCCAGGTATGAGCGAAGCCCTCCATCGGCGCCCATGACCCTTGCCTGACACCCCGGGCCCAACGCAAGACGCTGGCCTCTCACCTCGAACCCATGGTGGCCGTCCACGCCTCAACCGTGGAGCCCTCGCCCCGCTCGATCACCGCCGGCGATGCGGACACGCTTCCCACAAGCCTCGGCCCTTCGGCCTCGGCGACGGCCAGACCACCCTGGCCCGCCCGACCTCCACGAGCCCATCCTCCGCGCCCACGCCCGCTGCGTGCGCATCGCCCTCCCGGCCAGCCCGAGGCCGCGCGCCAGCTCGCCAATCGGTGCTACATCCCCCGCGAGGAGCACCTGGGCGCTGAAGAAGGCGCCCTCCCCTACAATGAGCTGGTTACCTCCTGGAGCGCGAGTGGCCGCCGCCACCCACCCCCTGCTTTGAGAGCGCGTCCAGAGCGCCCATCGCTGCTGCGTCATGGCGCCGTTGGCCAACGACGTTGCCCGCGATCCAGCGCCACCCACAGCACCCGAACCCATCGCATCCGCTACACTTCGCGCATCGCCAGGACCCATCCGATGATCGAGACCCTCCATCTCCAAGACTTCACGGTGTTCAGAGACGTCACGCTCCAGTTCGGCGCGCTCAACGTCATCCATGGCGAAAACAGCACCGGCAAGACCCACATCCTCAAGCTCGCCTACAGCATGGTGTCCAGCGTGGTGCGTGGGCCCAACGAGCCGGTTGGCGACACGCCCACCAAGACGACCCTGGACACCCGCCTCGGCAGCAAGCTGGTGGGTGTGTATCGACCCGACAAAGAAAAGTTGGGCCGACTCGCCCGACGGGTCCAGGGGGCCAAGAGGGCAATCATCAAGATGACCTTTGGCCAGGAAGGTGCCCTGGAGTTCTCCTTCTCCACCCAAAGCGAGCGCACGGTCAAGTGCGAACGAATTCCCCAGTCCTGGCTCACACAGGCACCTGTCTTCCTGCCCACCCGCGAGCTGCTCTCCGTCTATCCAGGCTTTGTCAGCCTCTATGAGACCCAGGCCATCCCCTTCGATGAGATCTGGCGAGACACCTGCGTCCTCCTCGGCGCCAGGGTGCTTCGCGGGCCGAAAACGAAGGAGATCCAGGCCCTCCTCAAGCCGCTCGAAGATGCCATCGACTGCAAGGCCGAGATCATCGGCGACCGGTTTTATGTACAGATGAAGAACCCGGCGGCCCAGGTGGAGGCCGATATGGTGGCCGAGGGCTACCGCAAGCTCAGCATGGTGGCCCGCCTGATCGCCAATGGCAGCCTCGATGACAAGGGCTACCTGTTCTGGGACGAACCCGAAGCCAACCTCAATCCGGCACTCATCAAGCACATCGCACCACTCCTCCTCTCTCTCGCCGAGGGTGGGGTCCAGGTCTTCGTCGCGACCCACAGCCTCTTCCTGCTTCGGGAATTGGAGATCGAACACACCAAAAGAAGCCACAAGGGAAGCGTACAGTACATTGGGCTCCACACCACAAACGATGGAGTCACGGTCAGCCAGGGTCCAACCATCGACGATTCCGGCGAACTCTCCGCGCTCGACCAAAACCTGAGTCAGTCCGAGCGCTTCTTGGGGTTGCAATAACGATGCCTCAAACACTCTACGAGTCCAATATTCAGTGGACCTTCGAAGATGGGTGGACGGTCAAGCAGTACGACGAGACCACATGGTATAAAAACCACTTCAAAGGGTGCTGCGACAGCAAGGCCGTGGACTTCATCGCCTTCGACACGCAATGCTCAACGCTCTGGCTCATTGAGGTCAAGGACTTTACGTCACAACAGCCCGACGAGTCCAAAGACCTCGCCACAATCATCCCGAAGAAGGTACGGGACACGCTCGCGGGAATCCTGGCTGGCGCCATTCAGGCAAACGATCCAGCCGAACAGACCTTCTTTCGCGCTGCGATCAAAGCGCCTACCCTTCGTGTGGCCTTCCACTGCGAAGGCCCAAGGCACAAAAGCAGATTGTTCAATCGCTTTCCAGACCCAGCGGACCTGCAACAAAGCTTCAGGAGGAGCCTGAAGGCCCTGGGGTGTAGGCCCATTGTGATGACCACAGCCGACGACCATTCCCGACTCCCATGGAAAACCCAATGGAGTCCGCAGACCGGATCGCAGGCTCAGACCAAACAGTGATGAAAGGCCACCAGGGTCCAGTCGACCTCGTTCTCGAGGAGGAGCTGCAGGCCATTCGGGAGCCAGACGGTCAGCGCGGCCGCACTGAGAATCCAGATGGGGCGGGCCTCCCTGTCGACCTTCACGACACCGGGGATCCCACCGGGACGGAGCTCCATCCGGGGCGCGGGGCGCGCCGGGAGCGGTTCGAGGGCCCGATCATCGAGCGCAGGGTCGGCGTGCTCGATCAGCTCGGCCAGCTCCCGCGCAGATCGCGGCGCCCCCTACTGTTGAAACCAGGCCGGCTGCAGCAGGGCATCAGGATTGTCAACGATCAGACGGCGCGCCCCACGTCGAACCGCCAACAGCAGGCATTCGAGCCCCCGCCCTCGACTGGGATCTCCCGGCTTCAGCGTCTCAGCGAAGATGCGCAGGTCATCGCAATACCCATTCACTCGACCTCCCGCCCCGCCAACACCCGCCGCATCGCCTGGTACTCGGCCTGGGCCTCGGAGAAAACGCCCTGGGGCCACCAGTCGGGCACGCCACGATCGTTAAAGTGAATCGCCTTGCAGGTGGCGCCCCGAGGCGACTGATCGACAACATAGAGGCGGACGTCGTCTGGCTCCAGGCGACCCTCCACGATCGCCCGCCGGAGCCGCAGCACCAGGGTGTCGGAGTGAGACTCCACCAGCAGGCGACTGTCGGGTTGACGGTGCCGCGTGGAGATCAGCAACTCGGCTACGCCGCGGTGGGCATCGGGGTGCAGGTAGAGCTCGGGGTGCTCCAAACAGAAGAGGGCAGGAAGCCGCGGCAGCAGAAGCAGGGACACCGCCACCGGCAGCACCTGACTCACCCCCGTCCCCGCTTCGACGAGGTTTACCCACACGCCGTCTGGACCTTCCACCTCCACGCGGGCTTCGGCTCGGGCATGGTCGCGCAGGAGGTGCAGGCGCAGGCCCAGGTGCGCCTGCGCCCAGTCCACCACGCGATCCGGGGCGTAGGCGGCCATCGCCTCGACGGTTCGGGCGCCGTCGAAGCCGACGCTACGGGGCACCACGCCGCGTA
>Ga0164294_10001615_pt1 | contig 20815 bp, 16 predicted proteins | sample GEODES005metaG_FD_111479 | JGI IMG/M metagenome (GOLD analysis project Ga0164294, IMG submission 111479) | Oligotrophic lake water microbial communities from Sparkling Lake, Wisconsin, USA - GEODES005 metaG | ecosystem: Environmental > Aquatic > Freshwater > Lake | place: USA: Sparkling Lake...
CTCGATGCGAAGTCGACCATCGCGAAGAGCAGGTTGCGCCCGGCCTGGAGCACCTCGGGGCTGGGCGGGGGGCCGCCATCCTCGGGCGCACGCTCCATGATCTGGGTCCACTTGACCCGATCGGCGGCCGAGTAGAGCAGCACACACTCGGCGGGCAGGCCGTCGCGACCGGCGCGGCCGGTCTCCTGCTGGTAGGCCTCGACCGATTTGGGGCAGGAGGCGTGCACCACCACGCGCACGTCGCCGCGATCGATGCCCATGCCAAAGGCTACGGTGGCCACCACCACATCGAGGCGCTCGGCGATGAAGTCGTCCTGCACGCGGCTGCGGCGGTCGGTCTCCAGGCCGGCGTGGTAGGCCGCCGCGTGAACGCCCCGCCGCACCAGGGCCCCCGCCAGCGACTCGGTCTGTTTTCGACTGATGCAGTAGACGATCGCCGCCTCGCCGGCCCGCCGGCGGAGGATCTCCTCTACCTGGGCCTCGCCATTGCCCACCCGCGGCATCACCCGGTAGGTGAGGTTCTGGCGATCAAAGTCACCGACGATCTCGGCCGGATCCCGCATCCCGAGCTGGGCGATGATGTCGGCCCGCACCCGCGGCGTGGCGGTGGCGGTGTAGGCCTGAAAGGGCACCCCGGGCAGCATCTGGCGCAGCTCGGCCAGTCGCCGGTACTCCGGCCGAAAATCATGCCCCCACTGGCTGATGCAGTGCGCCTCGTCGATCGCCACGCTGGCGACCCGGTCGGCGATGCGCCGCAGCCAGGGCGCGGTGCCCTCGGCCAGGAGGCGCTCGGGAGAGAGCAGGATCAGCTTCAGCCGCCCCGACTCCACGTCGCGCCGGGCCGCGCTGGCCTCGGAGGCGCTGACATTTCCGTGCAAGGCGGCGGCCGGGTAGCCCCCCAGGCGCAGGCCATCCACCTGATCTTTCATCAGCGCGATGAGGGGACTGACCACCACGCAGAGCGAGGGCTCGGTCGTACTGCGCAGCAAGGGTGGCAACTGATAACAGAGCGACTTGCCGCCGCCGGTGGGCAGCACCACCAGGGCGTCGCGCCGCTGGAGGGTGGCTTCGACCGCCTGCCGCTGCAAGGGCCGCAGGGTGTTGAAGCCCCAATAGCGGCTCAGCGCCGTCGCGATCGCACGGTCGAGGTCGGCGCGCATCGGCTCAGGGCTCGCTCAGCAGGCTGGCCCGGGCCTTGCGCCCCTTCACCTTGCCGGTCTTGAGCCAGGCCAGCAGCGGCAGGGCCAGGGCCCGGTCGACCGCCACAGTGCTGAAATTGTCGAAGACCGCGATGCGGCCGATGCGATCGCCAGGGATGCCCCCCTCGCCCGTGAGGGCGCCCAGCAGGTCGACCTTGCGCACCTTGTCTTTGCGCCCGCCTTCGATGCGCAGGGTGGCCCGGGGCGCCCGGGGCGGCGGGTCGCCCAGCGGCGGCAGGTCGCCCAGCCCGAGCTGCGGCAGGCTCCGACCCAGGGCGGCCTCCACCCGGCCCACCTTCTCGCCGTCTCCCGGCCCCCAGAGGCTGCGCGCCACCCCGGCCTTGCCGGCCCGCCCGGTGCGGCCCACCCGGTGCAGGTAGGGCTCGACATGGTGGGGCAGGTCGAAGTTGACCACGAGGTCGAGGCCGTCGATGTCGAGGCCGCGCGCCGCCACATCGCTGGCCACCACCACCCGCAGGCTGTCATCGCGCAACAGGCCCACCACGCGCTCGCGCTCGGGCTGATCGAGGTCGCCGTGCAAGGCGGCCACATCGAAGCCGTCGGCCGCCAGCAGGCCCACGAGGCCGTCGATGGTCACCTTCAGGTTGCAGAAGACCAGCGCGCCCGCGCCGCCGTACTGGTGCAGCAGCAGCCGAAGGGCCATCGCCCGCTCGTCGGCATTGGCCACCCGCACCCAACGCTGGTCGATCTCGGTGGGCGCCGCCTGGTCGACCTCCACCCGCAGAGGGTTGCGCAGGTGAGCGTCGCCGAGCGCCACCACCGCAGCGGGCCAGGTCGCCGAGAAGAGCGAGCCCTGGCGCACCGCAGGCAGCCCCGCCAGGATCTTCTCGACCTCCTCGCGAAAGCCCAGGTCGAGCATCCGATCGGCCTCGTCGAGCACGAAGAGGCGGATGCCTTCGAGGTTCAGGTCGCCGCGGTCGACATGGTCGGCGACGCGGCCGGGGGTGCCCACCACCACATGGGGCCCCTCGGCCAGGGTCATCCGCTGGGCGTGGCCGGGCTGGCCGCCTACCAGCAAGGCCACCCGCAAGCCCGGGCGGTGCCGGCCGAAGGTGCGCAGCTCGCCCGCCACCTGGCCGGCCAGCTCCCGCGTGGGGCACAGCACCAGGGCCTGCGGCGCCCGTCGGCCCAAATCGAGGCGCTCCAGCAGGGGCAGGCCAAAGGCGAGGGTCTTTCCGCTGCCGGTGGCGGCCACCCCCACCAGATCGCGCCCCGCCAGCAGGGCCGGGATCGCCGCCGCCTGGATGGGGGTGGGCGCCGCAAAGCCCAACTCCTCGACGACACGCAGGGAAGGCCCGGCGAGGCCGAGGGCAGGAAACGAGGACATGGGCGCTCCGAGCGCGGGGGCCGCCCCCCTATCCCGCCGAAGGCAGGGCCGGACGGAGCGCGCGCACGCCGTAGAGGCGGTTGAGCTGGTTGATGTCTTCGCCCAGCGAGGCGATGCGCCGCCCGATGCCCCCCGACGAGCCCTGGGCGCTCCAGTAGACGAGGCCGCGGATGCTGCCATCGCGGTTGCGGGTGTGCTCGATGAAGACGGCGCTGTGCCCTTTCCCGTTGTTGCGCCAGAACTGGATGAAGTCGCCCGCCCGCAGCGCCTTGATGTCGTCGATGCGCTCGCCCAGGCCGCGGGTGGCCAGACCGTCCACCGGCCCCCCGTCCTTGCCGGTGCGAACGTACCAGTCTTCTTTCACGGCCAGCAGCTCTTCAGCGCTGGGGCCCGGCGCACCGTTCAGGCTGGCTTCGAGCGCCTGCACATAGACCTCAAAGGTGATGCCCGAGCAGTGCACGCCGCCGTCGCGCCCGGCCAGGGGGACGCCCTGCCAGAAGAGGTCGCGGCTGACCCCATCGGTGTTCATGCCCTTCGACCACTCGTAGGGGTTGGCAGCACCCGTGCGGTAGCCATTGAGCAAGGCCAGCACCTTGGTGTTGAGGGGCTCGGCGGGCACCACCACCGGCGCCTCCACCGCCACCGCGGCGGCGGGTGCCATCGGCGCGATCGGCGCGACCTCCGAAGGTGCCGGGACCGGCGCCGCCTGCGAAGAGCAGGCGCTCATCAGGATCAGGGCGGGAAGGACTCGCGACAAGGCAGGGCGCTCCACAACACGCCGGTTGTAGCCGCCGCCTCGCCCGCCCGCCAGCGCCGAGGGCCTGTCGTTCACTGCCTGCAAAGGCTCGATCGTCTGTCCCGGCTCCACATGGTCGACGCCAGCGACACAAGGACGGCCCCTCCCTCCCCGAGCTTCCCCATTCGTCCTTCCCTCTCGTTGTTTGCCCTCCTCCTGGCCTGCGGCGACAAAGACCGCGCCACCAGCGAGACCCCCACCGACACCAGCGATGTTCCGGTCGTCACCGACGGCGCCTCGGGGGATGGCGTCGACCAGGACCGCGACGGCGCCGACTTCGACGCCAGTGGGCCTCACCCACGCGGCTGACGATCTGCTCATCGGCGTCTCCGCCGCGGGCGCCGTGACGGTGATCGATCCGGTCACCTGGGATGCGCGGGCCGAGTGGCCGATGGCCAAGGGCTCCAGCATCGAGCTCGCCGACGACGCAGTCGACGCCACCGACAGCGACGCAACCACAGCCCGGTGCCTCGCCACGGCCCTGACCGACGCGGCGGTCGACCAGGGCTCGCCTGGGGAGCCCTCCTCCGGCAGCTGAGGCTGCGCCAGGCTGTGTTTGCGCAGCGCCAAGAGAGACAGAGCCAGGGACCGGTGGCGAGCGACGGCGCGCGCCGCTACCCTAGGGGTGCCCGCGTGGAGCCGCCATGACCGTGAAGCCCGCCCTCTTGACCTTGCGCACCTTCCTCACCGAGCAGGGCGCTGCCCCGGCCCCGTGGAGCGGCCCCGCAGCGACGGTCGACGCCCTCGCCGCCCTCACCCAGTCCCGCCGCGGCGATCCCCGCTACGTCGCGCGGCTCCAGCGCCTCGCCACCGACCTGCGGCCCCAACTCGTCGTGGGCGGCGCCCTCGACGAAGTCGCGGTGGAGCGCCTCGTCGGAGCCCTGCGCAGCCCGAGCCCCCAAGGCCGCCTGCCCCAGGCCACCGCCGCGGCCCTCACCCTCGTCGCCCTGGCCGCCTGCGGAAAGTCCGACGACACCGGCGAGCTGTGCGAGGGCGCCGCCGACATGTCCGCCGAGGAGGCCGACACCTACTGCTCCCTCATCGGGGTGATTGAAGGGGCCAGCTTCCCCTCCCGCGACGATCTGCTGGCCTGCCTCGCCGACACCGAAGCGGGCCACCGAGACAGCCTCAAAGAAGCCCTGGCCGGCAAGTCCGAAGAGGAGATCGCCCAGATCCTCGAAGCCTACTACAACGCCGAGCCGGAGTGCGGCTACGAAGACTGCGGCAACTGCCACTGATCGGCGTGCAGGCAGAGCGGCTGGCAGCCCACGGCGCCGCTGCTCCGAAAGGCCATGCCCAGGCAGCCAGACCGGCAGGTAGTGGCGATGCGGCAGTTCGCGCAGGCGCCGGCCAGCAGGTCCCGGCTCCAGCCACGACTGTACACAAAGCGCCGGTCGTCTCGCCACAGCTCGGGCAGCGGCGTCTCGATCGCCGATCCGGTGACGAATTCATCGGGCAGGCAGGAGCAGCCGAGGAGGCCGCCCTCGGCGGTGAGCGCCATCCCGCTGCGTCCGGCCGGCGCGCCGCGCCAGGGGCCGCCCTCCCGCAGGGCCTCTTCGGGGCCGCCATAGCCGATCGAACAGTGCAGCGGCGCATACAGAGCGCCCGGTCCGCGGGGCAGCGACTGAAGAAAGGCTACCACCGCGGCGATGCCTGCCCGATCCAGCACATCCCCCGGTTCAGCCCCGCCCGAGCTGCGTAGCTGCACGCTCCAGCGCCGCACCCCCAATTGCCGGAGCAGCGCGGCGAGGTGGGGCAGCTCGGCCAGGGTGTCCTCCCCCACCGTCGTCACCACCGTCAGCCCGAGCCCGCGGGCCAGCGCCCGCTCGATGCCGGCCACGGTAGACAGAAAGCCGCTTCCCCAGGCAAAAGGGCGCCGGGCGTCATGGGCGGGCCCTCGGCCCTCCAGCGAGACCCGCAGCGCGCGCACCCCGGCGGCGCAGATCGCGTCGAGATCGGCATTGTCGAGCTGCACCCCCGCGGTGAAGAGCTCCACCGCGACGCCGCCCTCGCGGAGCCGCCGCGCCACCTGCGCCCAGTCGGGGTGGGCCCGCGGCTCACCCCCTGTGAGGATCACCTCGGGGATGCCCATCGCCACGGCCTCATCGGCGATGCGGAGCAAGGTGCCCCCCGGCAGACCCACCGGCTGATCGGGCCGACCGTCCACGCGACAAAAGGCGCAGCGCTGCGGGCACCGACGAGAGAGGGCCCACCACAGTCGCCGCGGGGGGCCCCTCACTCGGCGTAGCCCAGCATCGCCATCCGCTCGGCCAGGGAGGGCGGCGGCGGCCCATCCTCGCCCATCCGGGCGTCCACTGCGCCGGCCAGCTCTTGGGAGAGGCGCGCGGCGTCGACCGGCGGCGCACCCTCCAGGGTGGGCCCGCGCAGGGGGTCCCAACTGCAGCGCCCCGCCTCGCTCACCGCCGAGCCGGCCACCCACATCTCTGTGGCCCGCGCCGGGTAGGTCTCGGGCCGGTAGGGGTTGAGGCTGCCGATCGTCAGGCCGAAGCCCCGTGGACAGAGCCCAGCATCGCCGCCCCAAAGGGACTGACCGGCCGGGATCTCCCGCCCCGTCGGCCCCGCCCAGGGCAGCCCCGCCGCCGCGCAGAGGGTCGGCGCCAGATCGAGGCTGCCCACCCAGTCGCCCACCCGGGCCGGCGTGCGAGCGAGGCGCCCGCTGCCCCATAACACCATCGGTACCCGGGTGGTCTCGTCGGTGAACCAGCGGCCATGCAGATCGAAGAGGTGCTCCAGGGGGCGGCCAGCGGGCAGGGCGCTGCCCCAGTGCTCGCCATGGTCGCCGGTCAGCGCCACCAGCACATCGTCGCCACCCGAACAGAGCTGCTCGATCCACCCGGCGAGGTGCTCCTCGGAGAGGCGCATCACCGCTCGATCGTAGCGGCGGGCGAAGGTGGGCCCCAGGCCCGGCTCCGCGCAGAAGCCCTCCATCGCCGCGGCGGCGCCGCGCTGGTGCACGCCCCAAGGCCGCTCGGAGGCGATGTAGGGGAAGTGGGTGCCCCAGTGATGAATCACAAAGAGGGCGTCTCCCTGCACACTCTCGAGCAGGGCGCGCACCGCCGCCGGAGAATTGCTGTCGACCCAGGCCGGCGCGCCCGGCCAGCCCCGAAAGGCCCAGGCCGGATTGGGAAAGGCCCCGCCCACGAAGAAGCCGGCGTCGCGAAAGGCTTGAAACAGATTGGGGGCTCCAGCCGGTGGACGGTGCCGCCAGTGACAGAGCCCCAGCCGGTGCGGCCAGTCCCCGCCCACCATCGCCGCCAGCGAGGGGATCGTCCACGAGCCGCTGCAGACCGCCCGCTCAAAGCAGAGCCCGCCATCGACCATCGCCCGCATCGTCGGCGGCGCGAAGATGGCGTCACCGCGCAGCGAATCGGCCACCACCAGCAGGATCTTCATGCCGAGCGCCCCACCGCCCGCAGGCACAAGGGATTGTCGAAGGTTCGCCCGGTGCTGGCGAAAGACACGCAGGGGCAGCCGCCGCCGCACACCCCCTTGAGCCCGCAGGGGGCGCAGGCCCCCGCCGCCCGCCCCGGGTCCATGTCGACCCAGTGCCAGCGGGCCCGATCGGCCCAGATCACCGCCAGCGGCTCGGCCCGCACCGAGCCCACCACGAAGGGATCGCCCACCTGATTGGGGCAGCCCTTCACGCCGCCGTCGGGCTCGATGCCAACCACCGTCTTTCCACAGACCGGCCCCCGCCAGATCGCCCGCGGCTCATCGCGGCCGCTGCGGCGCAGGGTCAGCTCATCGGGGCTGAGCCAGCCGATCGAGCTGTGCACCATCGGCGGCAGCGACGGATCCTTCGCCGCCGCGACGAGGAAGGCCGCCAGCACCGGCATCTGCTCCGGATCGAGCATGGCGCCGCGATCGAGGCGGCCGGTGGCGTGGGAGAGCTGCACCATCCAGGAGTCCACCCCCAAGGCCTTGAGACCGGCGTGGACCTCGGGCAGCTCGGCGAGGTTGCCTTTGTTCACCGCCGTAATCACCGCCACCCCCACGCCCACCGCCCGCAATTGCCCGATCGCCGCCACCACCTCGGCGTGGCTGCTGCGGCGGGCCCGCGCCTCTGGATAGCGCCGCGCTTCGTCATGGGTGGCCGGATTGCCGTCGATGCTCATCACCACCATCGACACGCCCAAGGCGGCCATCTGCCGGGCCTGGGCGGCGTGGATGCCATGGCCGTTGCTGGAGAGGATCCGCACCAGCCCGCGGTCAGCCGCCCGCTGCAGCAGGGCCGCCCAGTCCCGGCGCATCAGGGGCTCGCCGCCGGTCAGCGTCAGTCGCTCCACGCCAAGGTTGGCGATCTGATCGACCAGATCGAGGGCCTCATCGGGGTCGAGCTCGACCTTGTCATTCGGCCCGCCCTCCACGAGGCAGTGGGAGCAGCGCAGGTTGCAGCGCCAGGTGAGCTCCCAGACCGCTCGACGCGGCGGTGGGTAGGGTGTGGCGGAGATTACGGACAGGAATCCCTCCAAGCATAGACGGTGTCCACCTTCTCGGCGGCGCGACCCAGCTCATAGCGGTTGGTGGCCTCGACGCAGTCGGGCCACTTCTCCACCGTCTCCCAGTCGCCCCGGGTGAACTTGTAGTACAGATACTCGCCCCGCGGCACCCGCAGCGTGCCGGCCGCCTCGGTGGGGCTCACCCAGGCGAGGGGCTGGTGGCTGGCCCAACCGTCGAGGGCGCTGGCGATACAGATCGGCCGATCGGTGGGCGTGCCCGGCGGCACGGAGACCCGAAAGGGCATGTCCACCGGCGGCGCCAGCGCCGACAGCGCCGTGTTCACCGTGATCTCCAGCGACTGGGCCCCTCGGTCTGGCAGGTTGATGGCGAGCGACAGGTCGATCGGGTCCCAGCGGTAGCCGGTCTCTCCCGAGGCCAGGGCCCCCGCATCCACAGCCGCCAGGGCCACCCCACCCAGGAGCGCGGCGGCCGGCGCCTCATCGACGCGCGGCAGGCGCAGACGAAGGAAGGGGTGCCCCGGCTCGAAGTCTCCCGCCCGCGCGATCTCCACCGCGAGGCCCTCGGCCCGCGGGGTCACCGTCACGGTCGTCCAGCGCGCCGCGCCGGCTCCGTCGCCAGCGTCCTCGTAGACCCGCCCGGTTCGGCTCTCGTCGTGGGGCCACAGCTCCAAGGTCAAGGGCGGCTCGCCGGGCAGGGCCGGCCCCCGCGCCAGGATGGCGCCCTCGCGCACAAAGACCGGCATCGCCGCCAGCGGCAGCGCCTCGCGCACCAGGGGGCCCCCGCCCTCGAAGGCGATGCCGGTCTGCCACTCAAACCAGCGCCCCGGCGGCAGGATCAGGCTACGGCTGCTGGCCCCCTCGTCGAGGATCGGCGCCACGAGCAGGTGATCACCCCAGAGCAGCACATCGTCCTGGGCCGCGGCCTCGCTGCCCGGCCAGACCCAGGCCACCGGGCGCAGGGGCGGCGCGCCGTTCTCGGCGGCCTCGGCGCCCAAGGTGTACAGATGCGGGAGCAGGCGCAGCCGATGGCGGAGCAGCTCCCGCGAAATGTCGAGCACCTCGGTGCCAAAGCTCCAGGGGTACTGATCGGCGGCCCCCGACACGAGGTGGGCCCGAAAGAAGGGGCTCCACAGGCCCACCTGCATCCACCGGGCGAAGAGCTCCGGGCTGGCGCCGCCGCTGTAGCCGCCGACATCGCTGCCCACCCAGGCCTGCCCCGAGAGCGACATGCCCATCAGCATCGCCGGCGTGCCGCGCAGGGTTGACCAGTTCGAGGGCGCATCCCCCGTCCAGGCCGCCGCGTAGCGCTGGATGCCGGCGTAGCCGCTGCGACTGAGCAGGTAGGGACGCCGCTCGGGGCGGGCCGCCTGGGCGGCCTCGTAGGTGGCCTGGGCCTGCAGCAGGGCGTAGACATTGCGCAGCTCCGACAGCGCGATGGGATCGCCTTCGCCCTGCCCCCAGATCGTCTCCGGAGCCGCGTCCGAACCGTCAAAGACCGCCGGTTCGTTCATGTCGAGCCAAAGTCCGTCCAAGCCCAGGGCCAGCTCGGCCTCCACCCAGTCTCCCCAGGCCGCGCGGGCCGCGGGCGCGCTGAAGTCGGGAAAGACCGAGTACCCCGGCCAGACCACCCCCTCGTAGGGCGCCCCGTCCTGGGTGAGCAGCAGGTCTCCCGATACAAACTGGTCATAGACCGGGTAGCCCGGCTCCACCTTGATGCCCGGGTCGAGGATGGCCACGCTGGCCACACCCTGCCCCGCCAGATCGGCGACGAGCCCGGCGGGATCGGCGTAGCGGACGGGGTCCCAGGTGAAGACCCGAAAGCCATCCATGTGCTGGATGTCGAGCCAGACCGCCGCGAGGGGCAGGTCGAGGGCGGCGTACTGATCGACCACCCCGCGCACGGTGTCGGCGCTCTCCCAGCCCCAACGGGACTGGTGAAAGCCCAGGCCAAAGCGCGGCGGCAGGGGCGCCCGGCCGGTGAGCGCGGTGTAGCGCCGCAGGACGCTGGCGTAGTCGGGGCCGGCGATCAGGTGCTGATCCAGGCCGCCCTCGGCCACCGTGACGCGGGTGACCTCGGCCTCGCCGAGCCCGATGTCGAACTGGCTGCGAACGGTAGCGTCGGTGAACACTCCCAGCGCGAGGCCCTGCCGCTCGGCGAGGTAGAAGGGAATGCAGGCGTAGAGCGGATCGGCGTCGGGGGCATAGCCGCCGTGGCTGGGGTTGTAGGCATCGGTGGTCCAGCAGTCGAGGCGCCGCCCCCGGCGATCCATGCCGCCCGTCCGCCCGCCCAGGCCCAGGATGCGCTCGCCGGGCGCCAGGCGGCGGCGCAGGCTGTTTGCCCCGTCGATCCCGCCGCCGGGCGGATCATCGAGGAGCAGCACCCCGGTCGGATCGAAGGCCCGCACCGCGCAGTCGGCCTCGTCGATCTCCACGCGCAGACCGGCCTCGGTGATCGCCCAGCCGGCGGGCGTGGCCTCCACCTTCGGATCGGCTGGCGGCGCCCCGCCGAGCACCGCGAAAGAGCCCCGGCGGCGCGGGCCGTAGCGCAGGCGCACCACGCCCTCGGCGGTGGCCTCGGCCCGAAGTGCTACGCCCTTGCAATTCACCGTTACGCCCTGGGCGTCGGGGCCCCAGACGCCGGTCTCCTCGGGAATGGGCTCCTCGCCGCTGTCCTCGCCCGGGGCCGACGCGACGGAGCCGGGGGCCGTGCCGTCATCGGCGCAGGCCACACCGAGCATCAAGGCCGGCAAGATGCGCATCACCACCGCTCCGGAGGCCAGCGACCCCCTTCCGCAGCGGGGGCTCGCGCGTCAAATTCTCAGCGGCCGCCGTGCGCCCGCCAGACATCCGGGGCACAATACGCAGGCACACCCGAGGTGTCCATGTTCCGTCCCTCTGTCCTGCTCGCCACCGCCCTGGCCCTCTCCGCCTGCGACGCCACCGAAGACCTCACCCCCGACGCCGGCCCCCAGTCGGGCGAAGTCACCGGGGAGCTCCGCGACTCCGACGGAGACGGCCTCTCCGACAACGTCGAAGGTCAGCTCGGCACCGACCCGGCCTCCACCGACTCCGATGCCGACGGCCTCGAAGACGGCGCCGAAGCCGGCCTGGGCACCGACCCCCTCGCCGCCGACAGCGACGGCGACGGCTACCCCGACGGCGTCGAGGCCTCCGCTGGCAGCAACCCCAACGACGCAGAGGACGGTGTCTACGCCGGCGGCTGGCCCTACAACCCCAACAAGGACGCCATGGCCCAGGGCGACTTTGATGGCCGCGCCAACGAGGGCGAGATCGTCCCCCGCTACAAGTTCATCGATCAGTTCGGCGACGAGGTCGACCTCTACGACTTCGCCCAGCAGGGCAAGCCGATGATCATCGACCTGTCGGGCGCCTGGTGCTACTGGTGCAAGCAGGCCGCCAAGCTGATCGAAGGCCGCAACAGCGACCTCGACGGCTACGGCTTTGAGCCCCTGCACGAGATCATCTCCAGCGGCCAGGTCTACTGGATCACGATCCTCGACGCCGACGCCAATGGCAACGCCGCCACCCCCGAGACGGTGGCCGACTGGTACGACGCCTTCACCTTCGAGCCGGTGCCCGTGCTGGCCGATGAGAACGCCGACTCCACCGACTGGTTCAAGCCGCGCGGCTACCCCACCATGATGTTCGTCGACGAGAACATGGTGGTGCAGGTCTTCGACCGCAACGACTACACCCTGGCCTTCACCGCCGCCATCGACTACGCCGAAGGCCTCTAAGCCCTCGGTCTCCGCGCGCCGCAGGCAACCCCTGCGGCGCGCGCCCTTTGGGGGCCCCTACCGTCCGGCCATCGGGTGCTCGGTCCACATCGGCAACGCGCCCAGCGTCGCCCGGGTGGAGTCGGAGATGGGAAAGCCCCAGGCGTCGTAAAAGTCGGTCAGATCGAAGCCCGCGACATAGCTGCTCTCCAGCACGAAGCGATCGATCTTGTCTTGATCGTCATAGGGCCGCTCGCCCTCGGGCATGGCGAGGTAGACCGCCTGCACCTCGGTGAAGAGCTCCCAGCCGAAGGCCTCCTGGAGCTGCAGCCAGGTCTCCAGCGCCGTCCACACGCTCCAGTCGCCCCAGAAATCACGGCCGCCGTCGAGATAGGCCTGGATGGTGGCCTCCCGCGCGGCCGGCGCGATGGCCGAGTGGGCGGCGCCGCGGTCCACGCCCACCACCTGCTCCATCACATAGACGCTCCAGAGGTTGCAGGTGGTCTCGGTGTTTCCGGGCAGCACCGCCGGCATCCACTGGTGGTTGTGGCCCAACTCGTGAAAGGCGCCCCAGTCGCCCTGGGTGCCCAGGTAGGACAGATCGGTCATCGGGCCGCCGTAGTCGTAGCCCATCAGCGGGTAGCCGGAGTGCATCCAGCCGGCGCTGATCTGCCGCTCGATTACAAAGCGCTCGGGCCGCACCCGCTCCCGGGAGATCGCCGCGAGGTCGGCGTCGGCGTCGAGCACGGCCTGCCAGAAGGCCATCAGCGCGGTGGGATCGGGGTCTTCGGTGACCTCGTCGCGCAGCACGGTCAGCACGAAGTCCTCGGTCTGCAGCTCGACCATCGGCACCGCGCGCGCCGACAGGGCCGCCACCCAGTCGGCCGGGTCGGTCTCTCCGGCGACGAACCAGGGCATCTCCACCGCCCCTTCCACCGTTACGTCTCCCGCGCCGAGGTCGAGGCCGCCGGGCACGGTCAGGTAGATCGGGCCGCCAAAGGCGCTGGCGACCGAGGTCTCCGCGGCGTCGAGGGCGTAGGCGCGGGAGACCTCGGGGAAGCGGGTCCAACTGTCCAGGTGCCACAGGGTGTCGGTCATCGCGCCGATGCGCACCGAGAGGCCTCGACCGGCCCAGCCCGCCGGCACCTGCACGGTGACGAGCTCGCCGGGGGCGGCGTAGAGGCCGGTGCTGCGCCAGACATCCGACCCGGCGTTGGAGTAGCCATAGTCGCCGTCACGGCCGGCGTAGCTGGCCAGCAGCGACAGGGTTTTGTTCACCCGCGGCGCCGCCGCGTCGACCGGCCCAGGCAGATCGGCGCCCAACTCCAGTCCAGCCAGCTCGTCGGCGGGCAGACCCTTGGCCAGGGCGCTCCAGAAGGCCACCACCAGCGCGTCGAGGGGGGCGCGGTTGGGCTCCACAGGGTCGGCGGTGGTGGGGATCACCCGCTCCAGGGGCTCCAGCAGGGCCCGCGCCGGGTCGAAGTAGGTCTCAAAGGTCACCGGCAGGTACTGCAAGGCCAGCCGCACGGTCGTGGCCGCCATCTTCTGCTCGGCCGCCGTGAGGGCGGCGCTGCCATCGAGGTGATGGGCCACCGCTTCCAGGGCGAAGCGGGCCTGGAGCAGCGGGCTCAGCGCCTCGGCAGAGACCGCGTCGGTGCCGGCCGAGACGGTGCCCTCCGTGATGGTGAGCCCCATGTCATTGAGCAGGAGGTTGCCCGGGTAGGCGCCGGTGACGTCGTCGTGGCTGGTCGCCCACCACCAGGCGTGGCCGCCCTGAACAAAGCCGCCACCGCCCTGCACCCAGGCCTGCAGCGCCGCGATCTCAGCCTCGCTGCGCTCGGCATAGGACATGGCCAGCAGCACCTGTACGGTCGACAGCTCGTCGACCCCCACCGCCTTCACGGTGAAGCCCTGCTCGGCGAGGTAGGCCGCCACATCCTCAAAGTCGGGCTCATAGCCCACGGTGGGGGCATCGGACTGCCCCGCCCAGCGCAGGGCGTTTTGCAAGAAGACCACCGAGTCGCCGGCCTGGTCCATCGGGGCCGTGAGCATGCCCTCGTGGCCGACGTGCAGCACGCGGCCCGCGCCGTAGCGGGCGGCGGCGGCGAAGGAGAGATCGTCTTCGTCGACGAGGATGGGGCAGGCCTGCTCGCCGTGAACAATGATCAGGCTGGGCAACGAGCCACCCTGGTTGATCTCTGTCACCCCGGCGACCAGCGCGGCGCGGTCGGGCCCGCAGTCGAAGGCCGGCTCGGGCCCCGGACCGCCGGTGTCATCGCCGCCGCCGTCGTCGCTGGTGTCGTTCGGCTCTGGGCTGTCGACGCCGCCGCCGCTGCCCCCTTTCTCGGTGATGCAGCCAAACAGAAAGGCGAGGAGAGACACCGATCTCATGAAGACCTCCGGGTACGACGACGGGCCAGATAGAGGCCCAGCAGAAAGGGGGCCAGCGACAGAGGCCGGGCTGGCGCGCTGGTGCAGGCGCAGCCCTCCTTCGGATCGCCAGTTGGGGTGAACGAAGCAGTGTCGGCGGGGGCGCCGCTGTCTTCATCGAGCTCGCCCACCTCAGAGACGGACATCACTTGCCGGCCATCCGCGAGGGTGAGGGTGATGGTGACAGAGAGCGGCTGCAGGGGCGGGGCGCCCAGGTCGGCCCGAAACAGATCGCCGCCCACGAAGCGCGGCGTCAGGCTTCGCCCATCGGGGAGGAGCACGGCGAGGCTGGACCCCGGCAACAGAGGGCCCACATCGCCCACGATCGGCGCCCGCACAGCAAAGACGAGGCCATTGCCCACGAGACCTGCCGGCCCCACCCAGGCCCAGGCGTCGACCCTGCCGGTGCTGAGACCGCGGTAGCTCTTGTTGACAAAGTCTCTCCCCGTCTCGCCCTGGGCGGTCACCGCGTCGATGAGGCCGTCGCCATCGACATCGCCGAGCTCAATGCCGAGCGTGCTGTCGCCCTGGGCCGGAAAATCGTCGACGAGGGGCTCGAAGGCGGCGCCGGTGTTGCGCAGCACCCGCTCCTCGCCCGAGAGGCTGGCGATCACCAGATCCACCCAGCCGTCTCCGTCCAGGTCGGCGCACTCCACCTCGTTGTCGTCGAGGCGCGGGTTGGTGGGCAGCCAGCGGTCGGTGACGTCGACAAAGACGCCCTCGCCGTCGTTCTCCAAGACCTGCTCGCTGGCGCCACGGCCGCCATTGTCGAGCACGAGGTCGAGGTCACCGTCGCGATCGATGTCGCAGGCGTCGGGGCCATAGACATAGGGCCCCGGCTGGTCGGGCAGGTCGGCTCCCGCGTCGGTGAAGAGGCCGGCGCCATTGTTGCGCAACAGGAGGCTCTCGCCCTGTCGGCTGGCGATGAGCAGGTCGAGGTCGAGGTCACCGTCGGCGTCGAAGAGGTCGACGTCGATGGGGCCGGTGCCCTGGGTGGACAGATCGGCCGGCAAGGCCCCGGCGCGCAGATGAAAGAACCCGGCGCCGTCGTTGTCGTAGACCTGGCCCACGCCCGGGCTGGAGGGCGGCGCCTCGCCCCAGTCGCTGACGAAGAGGTCGAGATCGCCGTCGCCATCGAGGTCACCGAGGCGGACGGCCCCGGCGCGCGAGGCGCTGGCGAGGCGGGCGGGGCCCTCGTCGACAAAGACCCCGGGGGCCGTCTGTACAAAGACGGCGTCAGGCTGCATCGCCCAGGAATCGGGGGCGATCAGGTCGAGATCGCCGTCGCCATCGATGTCTCCGGCGGTGACCTGCCGCAGGCGGCCGGTGAAGGCGCCAAACCAGGTGGGGCCGGCCTCCACCAGGGTGCCCCCCTCGTTGCGCCAGGCCCCGATCGGCTCGGCCTCGGCCGGGGTGTAGTATCCACCGCCATTGGCGAAGAGGGTGTCTTGATCACCATCGCCGTCGAGATCGACCATCAGCACATAGCTGCTGTAGCAGCCCGGCAGGCTGTCGGCGCAGGGCGGCGGCTCAGGCCAGGTTGGAAGGTCGAAGAGGGGCATCTCAGCGCTCCATCCGCCCAGAAGCGCCTACTTCTCGATCGCGGCGTTCAGCTCATAACCAGTGACGGTGTTGAGCGCCTCGGTGGCCGTGTCGTAGAAGCTGATGCGCCCCAGGTCGTGCTCCTGGGTGACAAAGGCCGTCTCGGTGCCCGGCAACACCCCCACAAAGACCGCCTCGCTGCGAAGCGGCACGCGATCATGCATCAGGTCGCGGTAGCGCAAGACATCGAGCTCGGCGACGCCATCGAGGATGAGAAAGCCCATGGAGCCGTCTTCGGACTGGGCAAAGCCCTCGGGTTCGCCGGCGAGGCGCAGGGTGTTGGGAAAGAGATCGTGCAGGCTGATCATCGTGAGGGCGTAGGCATTGTAGAAGGGCGAGTCGCTGTCTACATCAACACCATTGGCGGCGTCATGGAAGAGCAGGGCCGTCGCACCATCGGGGCTGATGTTTACGCTGCTGACCGGCTTCTCCACGCTGTGAACGGTGAGTCGCTGCTCGGGATCCTCAGTCAGGATGTCCCAGACGGCGTAGCGAGAGAGCCCCGACTGGGTACTGAAGAGCAGGCCGCGGCTGCCGTCGGGGCTCATCACCACCGAGCCCAGAACCTCGGCCGGGGGCAGGTCGACCGTCTCGGGGATGGCGTAGGGATCGGAGAGATCGTAGATCATCAACGTCGAGCTGCTGCGACTGACCGCCACAGCCTTCTGGCCATCGGGGGTCACATCCAGGTCGGTGGCCGAGCCGGCCATCGGCACCCGGCCCACCTCCAAGGCCTCGATGTCGACCACCACCAGCTCGGAGGCGCCGTACTGCCGCACCAGGGCCCACACGCCGGCCGGGTCGACCACAACCTCTTCGGCCTCGGGGGGGTCGGTCTCGCCGTCGGTGATCGGCAGCGCCGTGCGCAGGGGTTCGTCGCCCCGCAGGTCGACCACCACGAGGTAGTCGTCGCTCACCACGAGGGCCCGGCTGCCGTCGGGCGTGAACAAAACCTGCCGCGGGTTGTAGCCCACCACGAGGGGGAAGTGGGCCTCGTCGCCGAGGCGCACAAAGCTGACCTCGCCATAGGACTGGCTGCCCGAGGAGACCGGATCGTCGCTGTCTTCGGCGGCGGCGGCGTGAAAGCAGGCCACCCAGGCGCCGTCGGGCGACATCACCATCTCGTTGAAATTGGGCCGCACCGCCACGGTGCGCACCGTCATCGCCTCGGCGTCGATGAGGCTGATGTCGTCGGAGCCCTCGTTGAAGATGACCGCCGCGCGTGAATCGGGGGTGGTGAGCGCCACCGCCGGATGAACGCCGACCCCGGTGGTCAACACCGAGAGGCTGGGCACCGAGATGCGGGTGGCCGTGTTGAGCGAGGGGTTGGCGACGAAGACATGGGTCTCGGTGGGGGCGGGGCGCAGGCCGAGGAAGGCCACCTCGGTCTCGCCGCCAAGGCCGTCATCGTCGTCCGCGGCGGGCGAGGCCGGGGGCGCCTCTTCCCCGCCTGCCATGTCATACTCGGCGCTCATCAGCGCCATGTCCGAACAGCCCAGGCTCCATCCAAAACAGAAAAACAACACGAGCGCGCGCATGGACCGGCTCCTCCGACCCCGGCAGCGTAGCCGCAGGTCCGCCCCAGCGGCACCCCAATTCGTGCACCGGCGGCGAGGAGGCCCCTCAGCGGCGCCGGGCGTTGGCCGCGGCGTTGCTGGCGCCCGGCGTCGGCTCATCGGAGGTGTCCCAGGCCCCGGTGCCATCGAGGCTGCGGGCGTAGACCTCGTCCGCGTCGAGCTTCGGCAGCTCCACGGCGTCGCGCAAGCTGCCGTCGGGCCCCCAAAGCACGAGATCATCGCCGCTGGCGCTGATCTTGAAGTCGGCCTCGTTGGCAGCGGCGGCGTCGGTGCAGCGGACCACCAGCCAGTCGCCCACGCTCAGCACGAGGCCCTCGGGCAGCACCCAGGGGGGCGCCTCGGCGTCGGGATCATCGCCCAGCGCCCAGCCCGAGAGGTCGGCGGCGCCGGGGCCGAGGTTGTACAGCTCGACCCAGTCGGGGCCATCGTCGCCGTCCTCGGCCAGGGCCTCGTTCAGCACCACCAGGGGCAGGGCAGCGGGGGTGCCACTGTCTTCGGGCTCGCCGCTGTCGGCGGTGTCGACCGGCGCGGGGCCGGGCTGCTCGCTCGGCGAGAAGGGCGAGCGGGCGCCGCTGCAGGCGAACAGACAGAGCAGGAGCAGGCTCATGGGGCCTCCGAGGGGCGGGGCGGCGCCCCCAACTCGGCAGAGAGGAAGAGGGTGAGCTGATGGGCGCTGGCCAGGGCCTCGGCGCCTGCGATCAGGGAGGCGGCGGGATCGTTGCGTTGGCCGCTGTAGGAGAGGCCCACCAGCGCAGGACCCTGGGCGTAGCCGCCACCCAGGAAGAACTCGTAGCGGTCAGACTCGGGGTCCGCGGGGCGGGCGCGCAGCCAGTCGAGGCGGCCCCAGGCCTGGGGGCCCTGCTTGAGGGCCACCACCCCGCCGGCGGAGGCGGCGATCGGCTCGGCCAGGGCGTCGCCGCCGAGGCCCCAGGCGCGTTCGACCTCGCCATAGGCCGTGACGGGCGCCGCGGTGAAGGCGACTCGGCCGCCGGCGCGGTGATCGCGCACCGAGCCCAGCCCCGTGGAGCCGTCCCGGCCGTAGAGCTCGATGGACAGCCTCTCCTCACCGAGGGGGCTCACTTGCAGCAGGGCCGCCACATCCTGGCCGTCGTTGCGCTCGCGCAGGCGGGCCCCTTCGCCGCTCGACAGGTGCAGGCCGCCCTCCACCCGACCGCCCGGACTGGACAGGACCGCGCCCATGCCCAGATCAGAGACCGGTGAGAGGCCAGCCCGCTCCACCATCGGCGCGGCGACGGCGGGCAGGCCCCAGGCGGCCTGGGCGGCGGCGCGCCAGGGGTCCTCCAGCAGGCCGGCGCCGACCGCCACCTGGGGGTGCGGGGCCCAGCGGGCCTCGGCGATCTGCACCTCGGGCACGATGGCCTCGCCGGCGACGCCGATGTAGCCCCCCTCGCCGCCCGATCGCACCGCCGCGAGCCCCGCGCGCAGCCCCACCGGGCCTTGGCCCAGGGCGGCCTGCACCTGGGCCCGGGGCAACACAAAGCGTTCGTTCACACCGGTCTCGGGCCAGGCGCGCGAAAACCCCCCGGCGATCTCCGCCGACAGGGCGCCGCAAGGGCCTTCGGGCGCGGCGTCCAGGGGGGCGGAGAGGGCGCCGAGGAGGCCGACGCAGGCGGCGCTCACAGGACCCCCGAGAGGCCATCGGCGCCAAGAAGCGGGCCCTCCTCCTCGATCAGGTCGTTGAGCAGCCCCCAGTCGACGAGCAGGGTGGCTGACTCGGCCTCGGCATCGCCCAGGAGCTCGGCGCGCAGGCCGTCTTCGCCGCCGCCCGCCTCCAGATCGGCGATCAGCACCGGCCGCAGGTCGCCGCCGGTGACCATCCCGGCGCGCAGGTGGGACTGGGCCAGGAGCTGCCCCAACTCGCCGCCCAGCCGCTCCACATCGGCCAGCTCAACTTCGCCGGCCTCGACATCCTCGGCGATCTTCAGGTGATCGAGCCCCAGCACAAAGGAGGACACCGGCAAAGCCCGCCAGTACAGTCCATCCAAACAGAGGGCCCGGTAGCCCGGCGCGACCATCGGCTCGCTCCAGAGCGCCGCGGCGGCGAAGGCGACGCGCTCGGCGTTGTCGTCGAAGGGCTGCGCAGGGGCGCCGGGCATCGCGGGCGGCTCGATCAGCTCGCGCACCTCAATCAGACTGTCGTCTTCGTCTGTGGGGCTGCCCTGATCGACCAGCAGCAGGTAGCGCAAAGCCGGCAGCGAGCTGATGCCCACACCAAAGCGGCGGGCGGCGTCGGTGAGGCGGCTGCCCGCCGGCAGGTCGAGGGCGGCGAAGAGGGCGCGGGCCTGCGCCTCTTCGTCGCGGTCCAGCGGCAGCAGGCCGGCGTGGGCCGCGTCGAGCCCGGTGTCTGTCCGCAGACGAAGGCCCTCGGAGGTCGAGACCGTCAGCTCAGTCAGTCGCTGGCGGGCGGGGCCCTCTTCCTCGGCCTCGTCGCGCAGCCGGCCGAAGATCCCGCCGCCCACCCGCCGGGCCTCATCGGGATCGCCCAGCACGGTCTCAGCGTAGCCCTCGGCGAGGGCGCTCACCGCGGCGTCCTGGCAGCCCTCCCAGGCGCAGTCCGGCAGGCCCTCCCCGAGCAGCGCGAGGCCCAGGGCGGCCCGCCCGAGGTCCAGCGTGTAGGGGCCCACGCCCGCGGCGTCGAGGTCGATCATCTCGATGGGCAGGGCCATGTCGGGCCAGCCCGCCACGAGGTAGGTGCTGGCGTTCTCGGGGTGGGCGTCGCCCACCAGCAGGGTGGCGCGGGCGGCGTCCACGCTCAAGAAGGCGGTGGGGGGCCGCTCGTGGAAGGCATTGGCCCGATCGGCCAGCCAAAGGCGGTTGCTGCCGCGCAGGTAGTCGTAGGGGTCAGCGGCCATCCGATCGAGCTTCTCGGCCACCCGCTGTGGATCGCGGCTAAGGAAGAGCCGGTTGTCGGTGACGAGCTGATCCTGCACCCAAGCGCGCCGCGCGGCGAGGGGATCGACCGGGGCGCAGGCGACGAGGGCGAGGAGGAGAGCCAACATGGCCAGGGTCTAAGGAGCGCCCTGGGCCGGACGGCGGCGGCTCTGTGGCAGGACCGTGGCAGGCTGCCCAAGACCGCCCGACCCTGCCATGATGCAGGCCGATGCGCTTTCCCCCTCGCCAGCTCGACCTCGCCCAGGCAGAGGCCCCCCTCCGAAGCTCCGCGCTGATCGGCATTCGCGCCGAGCAGCGCGCCGAAGGCGGCACCCGGGCCTTGGAGATTGAGGCGGTCGAGCCGATCGGCGAAGACGCCTTTCTGCTGCGGGTGGGCCTGCTCGACGGTCTGCGCTGGGATCCCAATGGCGCCGACGTCTGGGCCCCGGCCGGCCCCGAGCTCTCGCCGGGCGAAGGGCCCACCCTCTGGCGCGGGGTGGTGCTGGAGGTGGCCGCCGAAGAGGGCGGCCTCGTGATCGGCGTCGAGGAGAATGACCCCGCCCCAAGACCGGGCCCCTGTTGGATCAAGCCCCCCTCGATGTGGGCGCCGCTGGTGGCGGTCCTCGACGATCCACCGGCCGGTGGGCCGCCCCGCGAGCTCGACGCCCTGCTGCAGGCGGCGCGGGGCGGCGGGGGCGCCCGGGCCGGCCGCGGCACCCTGGGCGGCGCCCTCGATGCCGCCTGGGATCACGC
>Ga0164294_10001618_pt1 | contig 20772 bp, 16 predicted proteins | sample GEODES005metaG_FD_111479 | JGI IMG/M metagenome (GOLD analysis project Ga0164294, IMG submission 111479) | Oligotrophic lake water microbial communities from Sparkling Lake, Wisconsin, USA - GEODES005 metaG | ecosystem: Environmental > Aquatic > Freshwater > Lake | place: USA: Sparkling Lake...
CGCCCGCGCGCGGCGATCACCCGCGGCATCCTGCGCGGTGAAGTGCGCGACCTGCGCCTCGCCGATCAGAAGTTCGATCTGTACGTCACCACCCACGAGGTCGTGGAGCGCTGGACGGTCGACACCTCCTCGGCCGCCGAGCTGTGGCCGATCCCCGAGGCCTTGCAGTTCGCCGGCGTCGATCGCCTGCTCATCGACGAAGCCAACGACCGCTGGCTCCTCTCCCGCGGCACCTTCCTCTGGAGCCCCTGGCTGGGCCGCCGCCAGCCCTTCACCCGCCCGCCCCTCGACCTCGCCCTTTGGGAGGGCGCCGTGGTGGCCGCCCTGCCCACGCCGGAGGGCTTTGTGGTGGAGCGCCACGACCCCTGGGGCTTCGCCGAGCCGGCCCGCTGGATCGGGCCGCTCCCCGGCGTGCTGCAGGCGATGCAGATCTCCGAGCAGGGCCTCTCGCTGCTGTGGACAGAAGGCGCCGACCTTCTGTGGTGGAAGCCGCCCGTCGGCCCGCCCCTGCCGGTCCCGCGCGCCCACCGCGGGGAGGCCCTCCGCCTCAGCCCCACCGGCGAGGTCTTTGTCTGGAGCAACGACCAGACCGCCGAGGTCTGGGGCCTCGTGGAGGGGCTGCCGCGCCTGCTCCTCGACTACCCCTTGGAGCCCACCCACGTCCCCATCGAGGTCACCGAGGCCCGCCTCCTCACCCTCTCCGCCGACCAGGGCGTGGCCCTCGCCCAGCACCCCGGCGGCAGCCCTCGCCTGTGGAGCCGCGGCCAGCCGGTGGCCCCCGCCTCTGTTCACATCGACGACGACAGCGGCGAGCTGGCCGGCCTCACCGCCGAGGGGGGCGTGTCGGTCTGGCCGGCGCCGCAGACCGTCCTCCCCTCCCGCCAGCCGATCCCCCTCCGCCTCGACGACGCCGTCCATGTCGACTCCTTCGGCTTCCTCGCCGCGGTCGCGGGCGCCGATCCGCCCGCCTTGATGCGTTGGGCGCCGGGGCAGCCCCTCGACCGCGTCTCGCTCCCCGTCAAGCCTGCAGCGGGCCAGGCCCCCTGGCGTCTGTCCACCCCGCCCGCGCCCCGCATGCTGGTGCGACGGGGCGATGCGGCCTGGATCTGGCGCCCCTTCGCCGACGCCGTCGACCAGCCCACCGGCCTCTCCGTCGCCGCTGCCTGGGCCGGCGCCGCGGGCGATCTGTACCTGTCGCCCACCCCCGATTCGGTGCTGGCCCTGCGCGACGGCGAGGCGCGCCTCTACGCCCTCGACACCGGCATCCTGCTGGAGACGGTGAGCGAAGATCTGCGTGGCGCCGAGCTCCTCTTTCGACCGGACGGCGGCGCCTTTCTGGCGATGGTGCCGGGTCGCCCCCCCTTGCTGTACTGGTTTGGTCAGGGCGGTCGCTCTGTCCACCTGGGCAGGATGGGCGGCCCCGCCGCCTTCAGCCCCCAGAGCGGCCGCCTCGCGATGGTCGGGCCGGAGGGGGTGGTGCTGATCAACGCCGAAAGCGGCGAACGGACGCCCCAGCGCACCCGCCGACGCAAGAACGAGGACTGTGTACCCGCCGACTTCTCCGACGATGACGAAGCCCTGCTGCTGATCTGCGAGCACACCGACCTCGTGGAGTGGGACCTCACCGATTCCGAGGCCCGCCCCACCGCGGTGACCACCCCCATCGGCCTGTTGCAGGCCCGCTACAGCGCCGGTGGCGCCGCCGTGCTCGCCACCGGCGAGGCCACCCTGATCCTCTGGCCGCCGGGGAGCGATACCCCCGCCATCCCCCTCTCCCCCGCGCTGGCCCACGCCGCCGCCTTTGTAGAAGATGGCAAGACCCTGCGGGTGCTCACCCCCACCGCCGACGTGATCGACCTGCCCCTCCAGCCCGAGGCCCTGATCGACCAGCTCTGGCGGGGCTACCCGCAATGTGTGCCCCCCCGCGAGCGCGCCCGCACCCTCAACGAGAAGGAGGTCGACGCCCGCGCCGCCGTCGCCGCCTGCGAGGCCGAGCGCCAACGCCGGGGCCTCGGCGACCTTGGAGGGTAGGGCGGGCCATGCCGCGCACCTTCAACACCACCGGCCCCTGCGAGCCCGACCGCCACTACATGCTGCCCGCCGAGGGCCGCCTGCCCGACCTGCTGGCCCGAGTGCAGGCCGAGCAGAACTTCGTGGTGCACGCCCCGCGGCAGACCGGCAAGACCACCGCCATCCGCGCCTTCGCCGCCCGCCTGCGCGGGCTCGGCTATGCCGCCGTCTGGGCCACCCTCGAAGAGAGCCAGGGGGTCGACCTCGTCGAAGAAGCCGAAGCGCTGTGGATCACCGCCATCGCCGAGGGGTGGAGCATTCGGGCGACGGCCGACGCCACGGGGCTGCAGCGCAGCACCCTTCACCGCCCGCTGGCTGGGCGGCGGGGTGGCCCGACGGAGAGGGCAGACCGCGGTGGGAGCGGATGGCCGGCGGCAGCCCCGCGGAGCGGACGCGGAGCCGGGGCGGCCAAAGCGTGGAGCGCCGCGCGGCCTCCGCCTGAGGCGTTCAGCCTGAAAGGCCCTCAATCCGGCTCGCGATCTCCTTCGCGCTGCGCCTCAGCAAGCTCAGCTCGGACTCGGTCAGCAGCCGAGAACCGGGTGATGTAGCGAGCTTCTGATTCAGTGAGGCAGTCGAAGGCGTGACCGAACCGGGCGCGCCACCAGACTTCGAGTCCTTCGCCATGCTTTTCCCTGAGCGCGCGGAGCGTGGAGGACGTCAGCGACAGCTGCGCGGAATGTATCTTGCCGGTGAGCACCGTGGCACCCACGACCGCGGCGCCATTCCGGGCGAGGTGCCCTCTGAGGTTCGCCAACGTACCGCCTTGCCCGATGAAGTCATCGACGAGGACGTAGTTCTCGCCGGCCAGAACCTCGCCGTCGAAAAGGGCCTGGCGGGCGATGCGCGCGATGCCGGAGGCGCCTGTGTGCGCCACCACGTTGATCTGAACCACCTCAGTCCACACGGGCCCGCCGAGCTGGCGGGCGAGCGCTTTTGCGAGGGCGAGCGGGATGGCGTTGACCCCCTGGGCCTCCGCTGCGTGCACCGGGATTACGATTGCCCTGCTCGTCCATCGCCCCACGGCCTCGACCAGCGGGGCGGAGAGCGTGTCGGCCACGAGCTCGGCTGCGGCGTCGGCATCACCCGACTTGGCGAAGGGGTACGCGGGGTGATTCTTGACGGCGGCGATCTCGGCGTGGATGAGCACCGGCGGCACGAGCGGCGGCGCCATCGGCCAGGGAGCGCGGACGGGCTTCAACATGGTCATCCACCTCGGGCAGAGGGTTGAGTGGACTGGGCGGTGCGGGTTCGTCGTTGTCGCTGACTCGGTGGTTCAGAGGAGTCCTTCGGGAGGCGCTTGGCGCAGGTCGTGGTCGCCTCCGGGGAGCCTGACCGCGCGGGGGAGTTCGCGCGGTGTGACCGAAGGCCCGCGAGCGTCGGGAGGGTGTCCCTAAAGTCGCCCGGCAGGTGGGGCTGTGGGGCCGTCCCAGAAGTCCGTCCCGCTGCTGACCCAGAAACGTGTGGTTTTGCGCCGCGGCCTACCTCCCGCCGTTGTGCTGCGTCAGCCCCTTCGCGATGGCGTGGGGGCCCTCTTGGTTGTGGCTTGCGCTGAACCGGGTCAGATTGGCGGCGGCTCGAGGCGGCCGGCAGTCACATTGGAGAGTGGGCGCGCGGAGGTGCCCACCCTGGGGCTACCAGAACGGTCTACAATCAATTGGATCTGACCGGCCAGAACTTCGCCCTTGAGGCCATCGGCCCGATCGCCCACCAAAGCGCCGGGCAGCCCTACCTCGTACGCGCGCTCGCGCTGGGCGCCACCCTCCGCGGCGCCTAGCCCTCTTTGTCGACGGCCTGGAGATGGCGGGCGAAGACCTCGGCGCTGGGGGCGGGCTCGCCGATGACATGGTCAACCACGCCATCCTCGCCGATGCGGCTCCAGGCCACCAGGCGGGCCCCCGCGGGCAGCGCTTCGCCCTCCTCCACCCGATGCAGATCGGGTGCCACCCAGGTGCGCACCACCCGTCCGGCAGGCAGGCCGGTCGGCGCCGAGAAGGCCGGCGGCGCCACGGCCGGCGGGGTGATCACGGGCAGTGAGATCCGCAGGTTCTCCGTCGACGCCTCCACCAGCCGCGGGGTGGCCGAGCCGGCCGCCACGCCGCCCAGACAGACGGCGGGATCGCCGATGATGACGGTGTCGCGCGCATCGTTGTGGCAGGTCCACAGCTCGACCAGGGCGGCGGGATCGACCGTCCGGCCAAAGTCGATCTCCTCAAGCTCGGCGGTGAGCCAGGTGGCGAACTGGGCGTACTTGAGGTTGAACACATCCATCGCCACCCCCACCGGCTTGCCGGCCAGCAGGGCGTCGACGGTGCTGGTGAAGGTGGTGATCAGGGCGTCGCCGACGCCGCCGTTGGCCCGGCCCACGCCGCGCCACAAAAAGCTGTAGCCCCAGGCCCGCTCGACGTGGCCGATGAAGGCCAGCGCGCCCTTGTCGCGGCCGAGCAGGCGCAGCGGCAGCTCGGCCTGAAAGGCCGCCGGGGCGATGTCGGCGCGCACCGGGTCGCGGGCACGGCGAAAGAAGTCGTCCTTCTGGGGCGTGCCGGCGCCGTAGCAGGCGAAGGAGAACAGAACCCGCCCACAGAGATCGGCGTCTTCGGCGATGTCATCGGATGAGAGGTAGTGATCGGTGGGGATCGGCTCCTTCCACAGACGCGGCCCCGGCCAGTCCTGGCAGAGCAGGGCGCCCTGGTGGCGGCGCTGCAGGGCGTGGCCGGACGGAAAGCCCATCCCATGGCTCGCGGTGAAGATCAGCCCCGGCGCAGCCCCGCCGTGGAGCAGGCTGTGCAGGGCGCTCTTGGTGGCCTCGGGCCCGATCAGGCTGGCGCGCACGGGGTCTTCGGGCCGGGCGCCGAGGTGCTGCTGCAAGCCGGCGATCAGGTGCTGGGCCGAGAGCTGGGTGGCCGGGTCGTCGGCGTTGCGCACGCCGAAGAGGCCCACGCCCAGCGCCTCGGCGGAGGTGGCGCGGCCCTCGGCCTCCACCACCGAGCGGGCGTAGGCGGCGTAGGGCTCCACCGCCCCAAACCACAGGCGCCCCACCGCCCCCTGGACATCGAGCAGGTACTGCACCTCGTAGGGCACCACAGCGGGATCGGCGATCAGCAGCAGGTAGAAGGGCAGCTTCTTTGGATCGATCGGCCCCGGGCCCATGCCATGGCTGGTGAGGAAGGCGTTGACCTCGGCCCGCGCCCCCTTGCCGGTACCCACCGGGATGCCCAGGTTGTGCCTGCAGATCTTGTAGCGCTCCCCCGCCTGGGCACGGCGTCGGGCGAGGAGGGGCTCCAGGGCGGCGAGGATGTCGTCGTGGACCTTGTCCTCGTCGGTGCCGGGCTTGACCCGCGGAAAGACGATGCCCCAGCCGGCCTCCTCCAGCGCGGTGGGGTCGACCCCTTCGACGGTTCCAAAGTGCTGCTCGGCGAGAATGTCGACCTTCTGGCGAAGGGCCTCGATGGCCTCGGGGTCGGCGCTGGCGCCGCGGGCCACCTCGGCGAGGTCGGCGGTGCTGAGCCCGCCCAGCAGGTAGCCGCCCGAGGCGGCGTTGATGCCGTTGAAGAAGAGCGCTTCGTCCAGGCTGGGGCCGTTTTCGTTCATCGCGGATGCTCCTGTGCCCCCGAGCCTACCGCAGGCGAAGGCGGCTTTAGACCCCGCTTCGCGCCGATCGCCGACTGTACAGCAGGGCCTCGCTCAGGCGCTCCATGCGCAGGCTGGCCTCGGGCTCGGCCAGATCGATCACCTGCCGGGCGAGGCGCAGGGCCACCGGATCGCGTTGGGCCAGCAGCCGGGCGAGGGCCAGCGCCGCCGCCTGCGGATCGTCGGCCAGCTCGGCGAAGAGGCCGTAGCGCAGGCCCTCCTCGGCGGAGAGCACCTTGCCAGCCAGGATCACCTGCCGCGCCACCGAGGGCCCGACGAGGCGGGTGAGCCGGGTGCAGCCCCCCGCCGAGGGGATCAAGCCCATCGCCGTCTCGGGGAGGCGCAGGCTGGCCCGCGGCCCGACCACGCGCAGATCGCAGGCCAGGGCCAGCTCGGCGCCGCCGGCCACCGCGGGCCCCTGCAGCGCCGCCACGCTGGTGGCCGGGCTCTGGGCGAGCCGGGTGAAGAGGCGCTGGCTGCGCAGATCCAGGGCCGAGAGGGGGTCGGCCGCCGCCAGCTCTTTGAGGTCGGCCCCGCCGCAGAAGGCGCCTTGGCCCGTGCTGGCCACCACGATCACCCCCACCTGGGCCTCCAGGCGAGAGAGGCCCTCCTCGAAGGCGTCGAGCAGGGCGGCGTTGTAGGCGTGGGCCCGCGCCGGGCGGTCGAGGAGGAGCAGGCCCACCCCGCTGCCCGCCTCGTCGAGGAGGGCCGTGGAGAGGCCAGCCGGGCTGGGGGTCGAGGCGAACATGGGGCTCCAGGCGGACAAAAGCGGACCGACCCATCGGGCCCCGCCGCCTTAGCCGATGAACGCCGGGCGCGCCGCGGGCCGCCGCCCCACGATAGCCGCCCCGGCTGGAGGTGTTGGATGGAGCAGATCGCGGGTCTGGCCCGGGTTTTGGCCGATCGCATCGGCGCGCTCTTCGGCGTGCTCGATCTCTCCTTCTTCGTGGCCGGCGGCGTGACCCTGCTGGCCTTCACCTTTGTGGTCCTCGGCGTTGATCCGCACGCCGGCGGCACCCTGGCCCCCTCGCTGGTGGGCGCCGCCGCCATCCTGCTGAGCTACTCCTGCGGCCTCGTCAGCATGTCGCTCGGCCGCATGGTGCGCCGACGGCTCGTGGGGCCCTGGCGACGCGCGCCCCCCGAGGCCTCGCTGGGCGCCGCGCTGGCCCGGCAGCTCTGCGACCTGGGTCTGAACACCCACAAGCGCTTCTCCCCGCATTTTGTTGGGGTGGAGCTCAAAGACGAGAGGCCGGTGGCGCTCAAGCCGATCCAGATCACGCGCTTTGTGCGCCTGTACGCCCACCTTTGGGCCGTGCTGCGCCAGGAGAAGGCGCTGGCGCCCAGCCTGGAGCAGCTCAATGCGCTGTGGGTGCGCTCCGCGGTGATGGATGGGCTGGTGTCGGCCTTTGTCGTCTGGGCGGCAGCGCCCTGGGTGATCCTGAGCGTCGGCGACCCCCACGGCCCCATCTACAAGGCCCTCGATCAGGCAGGCTACGAGGGCGTGATCGGGCTCTCGATTGTTTTGCTCACGGGCGCGGGCGTGCTCGTTCAAGAGGCGGTGCGGTCCGAGCGCACCCTGGTAGAAGAGCTGGTTGGAACGATGGCCTGGCACCTGCAAAGCGGTCCTCCGCCCACCGGGGGCCCGTCTTGACACAATCAGGCCCTAGGGTCATGATGACCAAAGGTCACCCCAATGGCTCTGGTCCATGCGCTGCCTCTGCCGCTTCGAACGCACCAACCCTTCTGATGCCTGCCCTCCTCGTCGGCCCCTCGGTGGCCGATCCGACCTGCCCGGAGCCCCCTCGCCCATGAGCCGCCGCGACCGAGCCCAGCATGCTGCCAACGCGCCTGGGCGCGGGAGCGTGGCGTGATCCCCGGCGGGCTCGACCGCCTCTCCCGCCTGCTCAAGGCGGTGGCCTCCGGCGATCCGGCGGCCTTTGACACCGAGCTGCTGAGCCTCGTCGAGGCCCTCACCGGCGGGACGGTGCGCGGCGCCTGGCGGGTGGAGGGCCCCAACTGGAAGCCCCAGGTGGGCTCGGAGTCGCCCGACAGCGACTCGATGGGGGCCTGGAGCGCGGCGATGTTTCGCCGGCGCTCGGCCTTTTACCAAGGGCCCAACAACCTCGAGCTGGCCTTGTGGCTGGCCGACGATGAGATTCACATCATCAAGCTGGTGGGCGCCTCCTTCCGCCAAGGCCTGAGCCAGTTCCTCGACACGGCGGTGGCCCTGCGCAACGGCGCATCGAGCAGCTCGGCGAGCGCGCCCTGGGCGGCCGAGCTGCTCGCCGAGTGCGCCAGCTCCACCCTGCCTCCCCTGCGCGAGCGGCTGGGCCAGCTCGCCGGCCGCCTCGGCGCCCACCCGGGCGTGAAGGGCACCTTCCTGCTGGCCATCGACGGCGACGGGCGCCCCCTCGGCGTGGGCGAAGAGAACCTGCGCCTGCGGCGCCGGCGGGGGGTGCCGGCCGACCTGCCGCCCCATCCGGTCGACCTCAGCAACCTGTACCGAAGCGTGGCCCGCGGCGCCCTGCCCGACGAGGGCTGGACCGTGCAGTCCACCTCCTTCGAAGAGGTGCCGGCCAACACCGCCATCCGGGCCTGGCCGGTGCTGCGCAACGGGCTGTCGGCTGGGCTGCTGGTGGTGGCCTTCGACAACGGCGCGGTCGGCCGCTCGATCACCACCCAGGCGGCCCTTTGGGCCAGCCTCTGCGACGCCCCGGTGCGCGACATCCTGCGCCAGACGGCCCTTCAGCGCTCCGAGAGCATCTGCGATCTCGCGGTCTCGCTGACCCCCGAGGTGCTCGATCCGGTCGTGGTGGTCGCCCGCCTGCAGAGCATCTTTCACGCCACCTCGGTCTCCCTCTTTCGTGAGTCCGAAGAGCCCGGCGCCGGCGTGGTTCTCGAAGCCAGCACCGATCCCGAGCTGCTGGAGCGCGCCGGCGCCAGCCCGGCCCACTACCAGCCCCATGAGGGCCTCACCGGCACGGTCTTCGCCCGCGGCGTCGCCGTTCGCCTCTCCGACGCCCGCGACGGCAACGAGATCCGCGCCCGGGTGGGCCTGGAGGGGCGGCAGGGGCCGCTGCACTCGGAGGTGGCCCTCGAAGGAGAGCCCTGGCTGCCCTTCCTCGCGGTGCCGGTCTTTGAGGGCCGCACCCCCACCGGGGTCATCCGCCTCACCCGCCGGGCCTGCGACGAGCCCTTCACCGAAGAAGACGAGGCCGCGCTGCAACGCTTTGGCCACCTGCTCGGGCGCTTCGTGGCCAGCCGCGAGGCCTTGCTGCCCGACGAGTCGGCCTCCTTCGACGACGAAGAGCCCGAGGCTGCCACCCTCCCGGCCAACCAGGGGCCGCTCACCATCATCCTGCCCCAGGCCGCCAAGAACCCGGTCGACAGCTTCGGCGCGGCGATGATGGAGCCCGAGGCCTCGCTGCACCCGAGCTCCGAGACCGATCTGAGCCCCCACTTCGCCGAGAACCTCGCCTTTGCGGCCCGCATCCTGGGCGGCGGCCCGCTCGGCTGGGATGCCGACGGCCTGCCCCTGGCCAGCATCAGCCTGGAGGTGGCCGAGGAGCTGGCCCCCCTCGCGATGGAGCGCGGCCTCGATCTCAGCGTCGACAGCGAGTCGATCGAAGAGCTGTCGCGAATCCGGGGCAACCCGGCGGCGATGCGCCGGGTCATCCAGAACCTCCTGCACGCCGCCCTGCTCTACGCCGAAGAGGGCGCCCGGGTGGAGGTGGCCGGCACCATCCACCGCTGGGTGCCCGCCTTTGAGGTGGTGATCGAGGGCAACTGGCGCCTCGGCGAGGCCTCCCTGGCGGTGCTGCAGGGGGCCGCCCACGATCCCATGCCCGCCGGGCGCGACGCCATCGCCCTGGGCCTGTGGGTGGCCCGCCAGATCGTGCTGCGCCACGCCTATGAGCTGCAGTTTGAGCGCGTGATCGCCATGGGCAGCGCCGCCCCCGGCCACAGCGTGCTGCGCATCCTCTTCCCCGACGTGGCCTGATCACCGCCCGGGCATGAACACAGGCCCCGCGCCGCGCTACCTTGGCCGGCGATGCCTGAATCCGCCCGCGCCCTCCTCGATGAGCTCCAAGGCCAGACCCGCCGCCGCCTCGCGCGCGAGCTGGTGGTGGAAGCCGCGCTGATCGGCCTCATCGCAGCGCTGGCCCCGCTCGGGCTCCTCAGTCTGGCCCTCGTGGCGGGCCTCTTCGCCCTCGCCCTCCGTCAGCGCCTTCGCCAGCGCCGCTCCGACGAGGCCCGCGCCGCCGCGCTGGACGGCGATGACCTGCTGCTAACCGCCCTGGCCATCGAGGCCGGGCTGGCCGCTGGCGGGGCTGCCCTCCAAGAGGCCGTCCGCGCCCAGGCCCTCGCCCAGGTGCCCACCTGGCGCCAGCGCGGGCAGGCCGCCGACCGGGCCCTGCGCTCCCGACGCGCGGCGCCGCTCTGCGCCCTGGCCCTCCTCTGCAGCCTGCAGCACCTGCACACCGAGGACGGCCGCTCCCTGCCCACCGCCCTCTCCGAGGCCGTCGCCGGCGCGATCCCCGAGGCGCTGCGGCCCGAGGGCGCGAGCCAGCCCGAGGCCCTCCCCCTGCCGGCCGCCGCCGGGGAGCTCCAAGGCGAGGCCGATCGCATCGGGCAGGGCGTCGGCGAAGAGGCCCGCGCCGCCGGCCTCACCGAAGCGGCCGCCGCCGCCGAGCCCGCTGCCGGAGCCCAGGCCGGCGGGGCGATCGGCGCCGGCGCCGAGCCCGAGGTGGCGGCCTGGGGCATCGCCAAGAAGCGCCAGGAAAAGCCCGAGGGCTCCCCCGAAGGCACCGCCCTGCCCGGTCAGCTCGCGCGCTGGGGCGAGAACGAGGCCGACCTCGACCGACCGCTCGGCGAGGGCCGCAGCGCCGACCTCGGCGCCGGCCAGGCCGGCGAGGCCGACATCCGCGCCGAGGACCGCCCCGACTCCGACGCCGGCCAGCAGGCCGCCAAGGGCAAGGTCAGCGGCGGCGGCGAAGGCGCCACCACCGAGAACCCCAGCCAGCTCACCGGCCTCGCCGAGGAGGCCGAGGGCGCCTTGTCCGACGCCGTCGAGTCGGGCTCAGGGGCCGCCGGACAGGGCGGCGTCAATGAGTCGTCGGGCAGCCTGTGGAGCGAGGTCAAAGACCCCGGCCGCAGCCTGCGCCTCGCCGAGGAGCGGGTGAGCGAGCAGTGGCGCTCGGGCGCCTCGGGCCCCCTGCGCGCGCTGGACGCGGGGCCCTCGGGGGGCGACAGCACCATCGGCTACGCCGCGCTGTTCACCGCCTACGCCGCCCTCGCCGAGGCCCAGGCCGATCCTGCCACCCCGCCTGCCCGCGCCGCCTTTGTGCGCGCCTACTTCGACGCCATCGCCCCGGAGGCGAAATGACCGCTCCCCTCACCGTCGAGTCCGCCGCCCGGCTGCTTGACGCCGTCCGCGCCGACCTCGGCCGGGTCCTCATCGGCCAGGAGGCCGTCGTTGAGGGGGTGCTCACCGGCCTGCTCGCCGGTGGCCATGTGCTGCTCGAAGGCACGCCCGGCCTCGGAAAGACGCTGGCGGTAAAGACCCTCGCCCAGCTCACCCACCTCTCCTGCGCCCGGGTGCAGTTCACCCCCGACCTGATGCCCGCCGACATCACCGGCGGCGGCGTGCTGGTGCGCGATCCGAGCGGCGGCGCCCAGGTGCAGTTCCGCCCGGGGCCGGTCTTCACCCACATCCTGATCGCCGACGAGATCAACCGCGGCACGCCGAAGACCCAGTCGGCCCTGTTGGAGGCGATGGCCGAGGGCACCGTCACGATCGGCGGCGAGGGGCGGCCCCTCGAGCCCCCCTTCGTGGTCTTCGCCACCCAGAACCCGATCGAGATGGAGGGCACCTACCCCCTGCCCGAGGCCCAACTCGACCGCTTCCTGCTCAAGCTGGTGGTGCCCTTCCCCGACGAAGAGGCCCTGCTGCGCATCGCGATGGAGACCAGCGGCCCGCCGCGCAGCCCGCCGGTGCCGCGCCTCGATCGCGCTCAGGTGCTGGCCCTCCAAGCCCTGGCCGCCGAGATCGTCGTCGCTCCCGCCCTGGCCCGCCGCGCCGTCCAGCTCACCCTGGCCACCCACCCCGACCACCCGCGGGCCCCCGCCCTGGTGCAGCGCTGCGTGCGCCACGGCGCCAGCCCCCGGGCCACCCAGGCCCTCCTCAAGGCCGGCCGGGCCCGGGCCCTGCTGCGCGGCCGCGCCCACCTCTCCGCCGAAGATCTGCACGCCGTCGCGCTCCCCGTGCTGCGCCACCGCATCTTTCGGGCCCTGGCCGCCGAGCTCGACGGCGTCACGGCCGACGCCCTGGTGGCCGCCGCACTGGCCAGCGTCCCCGCGTGAAGCTCGACCACGAACTGCTCCGCCGCGCCGCCGCCCTGCGCATGGCCCCGCTGCGGGCCGTTCGCGGCGAGCGCCAGGGCGAGCGACGCAGCGCCCGCGTCGGCCGCGGCACCGACCTCGCCGATCACCGCCCCTACACCGCCGGCGATGATCTGCGGCTGGTCGACTGGGCGGCCTATGCCCGCCACGAGTCGGTAGTGGTGAAGCTCTTTCACGAGGAGCGCAGCGCCAAGGTGGTGATCGTCCTCGATCTCTCGCGCTCGATGGGCGTGGAGCCCGCCAAGCTGGAGCGGGCCGGCACCCTCGCCGCCGCCCTGTGTCAGGCCGGCCTCGCCGCCCAGGATCACACCCAACTGGTGCTGGCCGGCGCCAAGGTGCGCAGCGTGGAGGGGGCCGACCTGCGCGCCTGGCCCCGCTTCACCGCCGCCCTGGAGGCCGCCCTCGCCGACGGCCCCGCCCTCGATCGCGCCGCCCTCCTGCCCGCCCGCTCCGCCGCCGCCCCCGACCGCCTGCTGCTCATCAGCGACCTCCTCAGCGAGGAGGTCGAGCAGGAGGCGCTCCTCACCGCGCTCTCCCGCGGCGGCCAGCGCAGCGCCCTGCTGCAGGTGCTGGGCGAGGAGGACCTGCGACCCCAACTGGAGGGCGAGCTGATCCTGGTCGACGCCGAGACCAACGAAGCCCTGCCGACCGACGGCCAGGCCGCCCTCGCCGCCCGCTATGGCGCCCTGCTGGCCGAATTCCGGGCCCGGCTGACGGCGCGGGCCGCCTGGCACCGGGTGGATCTCATCGGCGCCGACGTCGATCACCCGCTGCCGGCCTTGCTCTTTGAGGCCCTGCCCCGCCTCGGCCTGCTGGCCAACGGGGCCCGCGCATGATCGGCGCCCTCCTCGCCGCCTTGGGCCTGGGGGCCGTCGTCTTCGCCTGGCTGCTGCCCGGCGAGCGCAAGCCCCGGCCGGTGGCCTCGCTGGTGCTGCTCCGGCGCCTCGCCCCGGCACCCCAGCCCCAAGCCCGTCGTCGCCTGCCCGATCCCCTGCCCTTGGCGCTGACCGCCATCGTCGCCCTGGCCCTGGCCGGCGCCCTGCACCGGGCCGCCACCGCGCCGGCGCTGTTTGTGCTGGTCGATCAGAGCGCCAGCATGGCCGGCCTGCCGGTGGAGGCCTCCCTCGAGGCCCTCCGCCAGGATCCCGACCGCGCCCTCACCCTGCTCCACCTGCCCTCGGGTGCCGTGGTCTCCCGCGATCAGCGCGGCCCGCTGCCCCTCCTGGAGGCGCCGGCCGGCGCAGACGCCGACCCGCCCGGCCTCGTCGAATCGCTGTGTTTCGGCGAGACCCTGCTGCTGAGCGATCGGGCCCTGCCCTGCGCCGGCCCCGGCCTCACCCAGGGCCCCCGGGAGAACCTGGGCATCTCCGCGGCCCGCCTGCGCGCCGCCGACGCCCTGGGCGGACTGGAGCTGCGCCTGGAGCTGACCGGCGCCCTCAGCACCCCACGCACCCTACAGCTCACCCTCGACGGCGCCCCCTGGCTGGAGCGGCCGGTCACCGGCCCCGGGCCCCTCAGCCTGCAGGCCGCCCCGCCGCCCGGCTCCACCCTCGGCCTGCGCCTCGATCCCGCCGACGACCTGCCCGCCGACGACGCCGTCGCCCTGCCCCTCCCGGCGACCGCGCCCCTGCGCGTGACCCTGGTGACGGCCACGCCGGGCGGCTTTCTGGCCCGGGCCCTGGCCGCGCACCCGCGGGTGGCCCTGTCGGTGGTGGCCGGACCAGGGGTCCCGCCGACCGATCTGCTGATGCTGGAGGGCCTGCCGGCCGATCGGCCCGTCGGCGTGCCGGTGGTGACCTGGGGCCTCGGCGAGCCCGGAGCCCTCCGCGAGCCGGACGACATCGAGGCCAGCGAAGACCCGCTCCTGCGCTATGTCTCCGTCGAGGGGCTCCGCGTTCTTCGCGCCCGGGCCCTCACCCTCGGCCCGGGAGACGCGGCGCTGATCACCAGCGAGCAGGGCCCGCTGGCGGCCCGACGGGCCGATGGGACCGTGGAGGTCGGCTTTCTGCCCCAGGACAGCGACCTGCCCCTGCGGCCCGACTTTGTTCACCTCGTGGCCAACCTCGTCGAGGCCACAGCCGGGACGGCGCAGCCCGCGCCCCCGGTCGGGCTCCTCTCGGCCGCCGAGAGCGGACTGTCCACGGTGAAGCGCGCCGAGGCCAGCGTGTCGCCCTGGGGTTGGCTCAGCCTTTTGGCCATCGGCGCCTTGTGCGCCGAGTCGCTGTGGGTCGCCCTGCGCCGAGCCCGCTGAGGCGCACCGGCAGGCTCAGACCGCCTCGGCGACGGCCTCGTCGCGAATGCCCAGGTGCGACTCGATCCGCTGCTCCAGCCAGCGCTGCTCGTCGAGGCGGGGCCTCCGACCGATCAGGGTGTGAATCACCCGCGCGCCGTCGAGATAGCAGAGGTTGTAGGTGGACTGACGGTTGACCTTCACCGAGGAGCGGGACACAAAGAGCTGCCGCACCTGGTCGCGCGGGATCGTCTGGCTGCCCAGCCAGGGCAGCGGCGCGTGTTGAACAGAGATCGCCGCCGCGTCGACCCGCACGGTGGTGGAGTTGAGCAAGCCGGAGATCGCCCAGTAGGCGGTTCCCAAGCCCACCAGGGTGTGGGGGATCAGCAGGAAGAAGGACGGCGGACCGCCCTCAGTCTGCGCAACTGCCCCGGTGACCAAACCCACCCAGATGCTGACCATAAAAACATTCCAAAACCCAGCGAAGATCACCGGAAACATCGTGCCCCTGCTCCGCCACTTTCGGCGCAGCACCAGGGTGCCTCCCTCCACCGACTCCGTCCAGGCCATCGGCCGAGAGAGCGGCGCCGACGACGCGGCGACCGGGGTCGACCGGCCCAGGACCTGCACGCGCTGACAGCGCCGACAGGTGGCGAGCCCCAGGCTCGGCTGCAGATCATCGGGGGTGAAGGGCGACTGACAGACTTCGCAGGACAGCTCAGGCATGCTCACTCCAACGCGACGGCGGCCCTCTACTCCATCACCCCGGCCCCGGCAAACGCGAGGTGATGGCCGCGAGGTGCCGACCGAAGGCGTGCATCACCGCGACATGAAAGGGCCCTTGGGTCAGTCGATAGATCATCCAGGGGAGACGCGGCACGAAGTCGTGAATGGCCGCCAGCACCACCGAGCCCCCCAGTCCCAGACGGAACTCCAGGCGCGCCTGGGGCCCCGCGTCGAGATCAGCCAGCAAGCCCCCGGTCACCCGAAACATCTGGCGATCGACGCTGCTGCCTTCGCCGTCGAGGGTCAGCGCGAGAATGGGTTTCGTAAACAGTCGAAAGAAAAACCGACAGTCACCGCCCTCCACCCGCACAAAGAAGAGGGGCCCCAGAAACCGCGGCAGCCAGCGCAGGTAGGCCTCGGCCACCGCAGAGGCCTCGATACGGGACCCCACGGGAAGGCGCTGAACGGAGCACACCGTCCGCGCCGGCGCGGGAGACCGCTGGGGGCGCGGCGCCTGCGCCGATCCGCCCGTGGGGCCGGACTGGGCCGCGGTCAAGGCCGCCATCAGGGAGAGGGGGCGCTTGCCTGCAAGGACCTGCAGGGCCCCGCCGTCGGTGACGACCATGTCGTGGCCCAGGCTCTCCACCAGCGGCCGCACGAGGGCCTGGGAGGCGCCGGTGATGGCGCTCACCCAGAGCAGCGAGAGGTTGGCGGTGCGCACCGGCAGGGTCAGCACCCAGACCCGCTTGCCGAGCATCCGCCCGGTGGCGCGCAGCATGTCGGCGTAGGTGACCACATCGGGCCCGCCGATGTCGTAGGCGCGGCCGGCCAGATCGGGGTGGGCGATGGCGAAGGTGAGCAGCGAGGTGACGTCGGTGAGCGCGATGGGCTGGGAGACCGTGCGCGACCAGCGCGGCGCCACCATCACCCGCAGGCGGCGCACGAGGCGCTCCATCATCTCAAAGGAGGAGCCCCCCGCGCCGATCACGAGCCCCGCGCGCAGGGTGGTGACCGGCACGCCATGGGAGGCCAGGGTCTCTTCGACCTCCAGCCGACTGGCCAGGTGGCGAGACAGATGGCGCCGGTCGGCCGGCAACAGACCGCCCAGGTAGACGATGTGCCGAATCCCCTGGCGGGCCGCGGCCCGGGCGAAGTTGTCGGCGCAGAGCAGATCGAGGTCGTCGAAGCGGGCCTGGGTGAGCCGGGCTTGGGGCTGCATCGAGTGGACGAGGTAGACCGCAATCGAGGCGCCCTGGAGCGCCGCCTCGGCCTCCCGGAGGTTGAACAGATCGCAGCGCCGCCACTGCACGCGGCCGTCCGCACCCGCCGGCGCGCCGCCGCGCCCCAGCGCGATGACGGTGTGGTCCTCCACCAGCAGAGGCAGCAGGGCCCGGCCGATGAAGCCGGTGGCGCCGGCCACCACCACGGTGGGCCGCGTGAGGTCGCCCGCGGGTGCGCTCATGACCGGGCGCGCAGGGTGCCGAGCCCGCCGTCCACGCCGAATTCCTGGCCGGTGATCCAGCCCTGTTCGGGGGCCAGGAGGAAGGCGATCATCCGCGCCACCTCCTCGGGCTCGCCGATGCGGCCGAGCGCGTGCATCGCCGCGCTGGCCCGCAGGCTGGGCTCGTGATCGACGATGCGCGCCGCCAGGGGCGTGCGCACGAGCCCCGGAGACACGACGTTCACCCGCACCCCTCGCGAGGCATAGGTGGCCGCGGCGCTGCGGGCGAGGCCCAACACGCCGGCCTTGGCCGCCGCCACCGCCTCGTGATTGGGCAGGCCGATGCGCGCCGCCGCCGACGAGACCAGCACCACCGACCCGCCGCCCCGCGACAGGATCGGCGCCGCCGCCCGCAGCACCGAGAAGGCCGTGGTGAGGTTGGCGGCGAGCACCTGCTCCCACTCGGTCGCCGAGGTCTGGTGGGCGGCCTTCAGCAGGATCGAGCCCGCGAGGTTTACCACCCCATCGAGGCGCCCGAAGTACGACCGGGCCTGCTCCGCGGCGGCGGCGGTGGCGGCGAAGTCGCGGGCGTCGAGGGGGATCGGCAGGCCGTCGACGGCCGCGGCGAGGGCTTCGAGGGGTTCGGCGCTGCGGCCGGCCAGGGCGAGGCGGGCGCCCTGTTGGTGGAGTTGGGCGCAGAGGCGGGCGCCAATTCCGCCGGCGGCGCCGACGATGAAGTACACGGGTTGGTCGGACATGGGGGGCTTCCGCGTCGCCGGGCGTGGGGTTGGGCCGGGTGCTTTTGGGCGGCTACCCCAGGGGGGCGGTGTGCGGAACCTCGGTGGGGCGCTCTTTCGGAAAAAGGTCGACCCTGGGAAGGGCCAGCCGTCCCCTCCTGCGGATATCTTCTTGCTTTGAGGGGGTCATTTTTGCTACATCGCGCTTGCAACGATGGAGGGGGGCTCCTCCTCGCTGGGGGTTCGGTGCGTGTTGGGTGCCCCTTCAACGCGGGGCGCCAACTGTGTTGAAGCGATCGCCGATCATAGGCAAAACATTCGGACTCATAGTCGCGCAAGGGGGAGCCTGCGCGACACCCGATTCGGGAAGGCGCTTATTGGGTCGAGCCGCTGCAGGACAGGGTCGACCTCCCACCGGCGTCGACGCAGAGAAGCTGTGCCGAGGACCGGGACCTCGAAGGGGTCGTGGGGGGGAGGTGTTCTCGCCGGGAGGTGGGCCTCTTGGAGGGCTCGGATGAAGGGATCGCAGCTGTGCCGTGGCAGGTCAACAAACCGCGGAGGCAATTTCCATCATCATACGCGATCCAAGGGGCGGAGAAATCATGCCCAATTGCCCCTTTCGCAAGATCATCGACGCCGCCGATCGCCGAGTGCGATGACCTTCAACACACCTCCGCAGTGGCGCCCCTTGCCGCACATCCCCCTGGAGACGAGAGCACACGCCGCGAGCCTCTGGGGCCAGAGGAGCCCCGGACATACACGATGGCGAGCGGCTCCGAACTCCCTGCCATCGTCTAACAGCCGCCCGATCAGAGCCGCGAGGCGCCAGGGCTACATGCCGTGATCACCGCCGCTGGCGCCCACCTGCATCATGCCGGCCATCCCGAGCTCGGCGTGCTCCAGAATGTGGCAGTGGTACATCCATTCGCCCGGATTGTCCAGCTCGCTGGCCATCAGAACAGAGGCATAGGGCGGGATGTCAAAGGTGTCCTTCCACCCTGCCAGCGCCGGGGCCAGTCCGTCTACCGCCAGAACTTGAAAGCGGTTTCCGTGAATGTGAAAGGGGTGGTGCATTTCGGAGTCATTCTGCACGACGAAGGTGGCCGGCACGTCTTCGGCGGCCTCCACCAGCGGAACGTCGGGGTACGAGACGCCGTCAATCGTGACGATGCCGTTCTCCATGTCCTCGTCGAGCACCCAGGTGTGAAGCAGGGGCTCTTCGCCCGTAAAGGCGGGGAGATCGTCTCCCGGCAGCGCCAGGGGCGTGGGAGTGCCCGCTGCGTCACCGATGACAAAGGTCATCACCGAATTGGGCTCCTCGCCCATCGGATCGTACTCCGTCATGTGCGCGTCCTCGGCGTGCAACTGCACACGGGCGTTCATCAGCCGCAGCTCGTCGCCAGGCGCGCCAACCCAGTCGACGGCCACGATGTAGCGCTCGCCCGGCGCGAGCAGGAGGTGGTCCACCGGCACCTCGTCCGCCAGCCAGCCGCCGTCAGTGGCCACCACTCGCATCTGTTGACCCTCCAAGGTCAGATCCCAGTAGCGGGCGTTGGCAGCGTTGACGAGGCGCAGCAGCATGGTCTCGCCGGCCTTGACCTCCACGCGACGGTCGGAGCGGCCGTTGGCCAGCAGGCGGTTGCCCAGCCTGCCCATCAACTGCATGTGCTCGGTGTCCTTGGGGGCGATCTGGTGGGTGTCTTCGTCCAAGAGGATGTCGTCAAGGACCAGGGGCAGGTCGCAGTCGACCCGCGGCTCCTCAGGGTGCCGCACAATCAGCGAACCGTACAGGCCGCGCTCCAGATCCTGCTCGGTGGACATGTGCGGGTGGAACCAGTAAAATCCAGCGTCGACCATCGGCAGCTCGTAGCGGAAGGTGCCGCCCGCCGGCACCAGATCGTGCATGCGCACGGCGCCGTCCATCGCGTCGGGGGCGCGCAGCCCGTGCCAGTGAACGGTGGATTCGTAGCTGAGCCCATTGGTGAAATTGGCCACCAGGGTCTGTCCCAACTCCACCTCGATCACCGGCCCGGGAACCTCCTCGTTGTAGGCGAGGCCCTCCGCCAGGAGCACGCCGGAGCCGGGGTCCCAGGGGTGCGGCGCCTGGTTCAGATCGACCTCCATCACCTCGGCCTCGGCGTTCACGTCGGGGGCTGGCGTGAAGCCACACCGCTCCGCGGGGAGCGGCGCGGCGCCGGTGTCGTCGGGCTCGATGCTGCGAGGCCCACCGGCGCCCTTGTCGGCGGTGCAGGCGCAGAGGAGCAGGGTGAGGAGCGGGATGCGCATGGGAGCCTCCTGAGGTGAACAGAAGCGGAAAGAGGGGGACGGCTGCCGTCGGGGCCGATCAGCGCCGACGCAGGGTGAAGGTGCAGCCGTCGGCGCAGCTGCCAGAGACGGTGTCGGCGTCTTCGATGGTGCCCGTGCAGCCGAGCACCGAGTCGCCGTCGGCGAAGGTGATGGTGTTGTCGGTGATGATACCACTATAGGGCATGCCCATGGTCATACCCCCGTCGGTGGCGTAGTCGATGGCCAGCGCGCAGCCCGTGACCACGATGTCGCAGGGGGTGTACATCTGCGGGCACTCGCCCTGCCAGGCCCAGTTGTCGCCAGCGTTGAGGGTGGCGCAGGCCGGCGGCTCAGCGGAGTCGACGGGGCCGGCCGTGTCATCGACCGGGTCGCCGCCCTTCTCCGCGGCGTCGCCCGAACAGGCCAGGAGCATCATCAGGAGGGTAATCATGGGTGCAATCCTTCTACAGTTGCGCCGATCCGATCGGCTTGGGTTGCAGGGAGAGGCGTTCGGAGCGAGGGGGCGCAGGGCGCCTTGGACCCAAGCGACGCGCCGCGGGGGGCCGAAGTATGGGGCGGAAAGCGCGCGGCAGGGCCCTCATCGAACCTCTGACGTGGGTGTGGCGACTACAAATCCAATGGGGAGGAGGCCGGGCACCAGCTCAGCCTGCAGCACAGAGAAGCCCGCATCGGCGACGGCCGAGACGAGGGTTTCGAGCGTGAAGCGGCGCGCCCCCGGAAACGAGATCGCCGCGAGCACACCCGACACAATCCTGGCCCGAAGGTTCTGTGCATGGCAGTAGGTGGGCACCACCAGCTTGCCATGCGTCGAGAGGACCTCGCGCAGGGCAGCGAGCCCGCCAGCGAGGTCCGGCAGCAGGTGGAGCAGGTTGGCGGCGATCACGGCGTCGAAGGACCCGGGCGCCTCTCCGAGGGCGTACAGGTCGCGGACCTCGCACCGAACCTGGGGATGGTGCCCCACCCGCGCCGCTGTGGCGCGCACCATGGGCTCGGCGTAGTCCGTCGCCAGCAACGAACCGACGACCGGGGCGATCGCCTCGGTGACCATCCCGGTGCCCGAGGCGACCTCCAGCGCGCGACGGCTCCCCCGAACGGCTTCGGCCACCTGCGTGATCGTGCGGGGCATTGGTCCGCCGAAGAGAAGCATCGACCGATCATAGCGGCTGGCGTTCCGCTCCCAGAAGCGGCGACCGGGGTCTGGCGGGATTGGGTTCATGGGAAGCGTGTCCAAG
>Ga0164294_10001619_pt1 | contig 20768 bp, 23 predicted proteins | sample GEODES005metaG_FD_111479 | JGI IMG/M metagenome (GOLD analysis project Ga0164294, IMG submission 111479) | Oligotrophic lake water microbial communities from Sparkling Lake, Wisconsin, USA - GEODES005 metaG | ecosystem: Environmental > Aquatic > Freshwater > Lake | place: USA: Sparkling Lake...
GGCCGAGGGCGCCCAGCGCATCGCGGTGGTCACCGACGAGCCTGAGAAATATGCCAACGCCAAAGGCCTGCCTGACGGCGTGCATGTGGAGCACCGGGATGAGCTGGACCGCATCCAGCGCGAGTTCCGGGAAATCAAAGGCACCACCGTCATCATTTACGACCAAACCTGCGCCACCGAAAAGCGCCGGCGCCGCAAGCGCGGCACGCTGGTGGACCCTGCTGTGCGTGTGGTGATCAACGAATTGGTGTGCGAAGGCTGCGGCGACTGCGGCGTGCAAAGCAATTGCATCAGCGTCGAGCCGCTGGAAACCGACTTTGGCCGCAAGCGGCAGATCAACCAGAGCACGTGTAACAAAGACGTCTCGTGCGTCAAAGGCTTTTGCCCGAGCTTTGTCACGGTGGAGGGCGGCAGCCTGCGCAAGAAGAAGGCGCCTGCGCTGGCAGCTCCGGGCCAGATTGACGACATCCCCGAACCCGCTATCGCAGACCTCGCCACCGCGCACGACGGCGTATGGGGCCTGGTGGTGGCCGGCGTGGGCGGCACCGGCGTCATCACCATCGGCCAACTCTTGGGCGTGGCCGCGCACATCGAGGGCAAGGGCATCGTCACCCAAGACGCCGGGGGCCTGGCGCAAAAAGGCGGCGCTACCTGGAGCCACGTGCTCATCGGCCAGACGCAAGACGCCATCCGCACCACGCGCGTGGGCATGGCCTGCGCCGATCTGGTGATTGGCTGCGACCCCATCGTCACTGCGGGCAAAGAAACCTCCCTGCGCCTGCGCGCCGGGCGCAGCCACGTGGTCATGAACAGCCACAGTGCACCCACCGCCGCGTTTGTGAAAAACGCCAACTGGGCCAACCCCGGCGAGGCCTGCATTGCGCAGATCGCCGACACCTTGCAAGACCCCACCTCCCTTGGCTGCGTGGACGCCGAGGGCATCGCCAGCCAGCTGCTGGGCGACAGCATCTTCACCAACCCGGTAATGCTGGGCTTTGCCTGGCAAAAGGGTTGGATTCCGCTGGCGCAAGCCTCGCTCTTGCGCGCCATGGAACTCAATGCCGTAGCCGTTGAGAAAAACCACGCCGCCTTCCAATGGGGCCGCCGCGCCGCGCACGACAGCGCCGCCGTGGCGCGCGCCTTGCAACCCGGCCAGACCGTGCGGTTTGTGCGCGCACCGCAAGAGCGCGCCGCCACGCTGGAAGCCTTTGTGCAGCAACGCGCCACGTTTTTGACCGCCTACCAAAACGCCGCCTACGCCCGCCGCTACACCGACTTTGTGCAGCGCGTGCGCCAGGCTGAACAGGCAGCGCAAGCGGCGCAGGCTCCCGGTTCAGGCCGCGCGCCGCAGCCCACCGCCGCGCAAGCCCTGCCCCTGAGCTTTGCCGTAGCGCGCTACCTCTTCAAGCTCATGGCCTACAAAGACGAATACGAAGTCGCCCGCCTGCACAGCGACGCGGCCTTTGGCAAAAAGATAGGCGCCATGTTTGAGGGCGACTACCAGGTGCACTACCACCTGGCCCCGCCGCTGCTGGCGAAAAAGAACGACAAAGGCGAACTGCAAAAGCAAAAGTTTGGCCCGCGCATGGCCTGGGGCTTCAAGCTGCTGGCGCCGCTGAAAGTGCTTCGCGGCACCGCGCTAGACCCGTTCGGTCGCTCAGAAGAACGCGGCCAAGAGCGAGCGCTGATTGCCAGCTACCAAGCCACGCTAGCGTCCTATATAGACAAGCTCAGCCCCACCAACGCCGCCGACGCCTTGGCCTTTGCCAAACTGCCCGAGCAGATCCGCGGCTTTGGCCACGTCAAGGCGCGGCATATTGCGGCGGTGCGGGCGCAGTGGGTGGGATTGGGGGGGAGCTTGTAGGGGGGGGTGCGCGCTTCTCTGGGCTTGCAGGCAAAGAACAACGGGCTCTTCGGAGCCCGTTGTTCATGGAAGCGCCGTTACTGGCAGCTCACCGCGCATGTGGCGCGTGTTCGTCTGCAAACAAACATCACGCCACCACAGGCGCTTGAAAAACCCGAATCCTGGGCGCGATTTTGTCGGTCAAAGTGCGCGTCGCCACCCGCATGTCGTACTCGGTTTGCAGATTCATCCAGAACCGGGGCTCCATGTTGAAAAACAAGCCAAGCCGCACGGCTGTGTCCGCCGTGACCGGCCGATTGCCATTGACCAGGTCACTGATGCGGCTGGGTGAAACGTCAATGTCTGCGGCTAGCTGACGGGCAGAAATGCCCATCGGCCTCATGAAGTCCTCCAGCAAGATTTCGCCGGGGTGAATTTCGTCAAGTAGTTCAGCCATAGTCAACTCCTAGTGGTAGTCCACGATTTCAACTCGGTAGGCACCGTCGTCCTGCCATACAAAAAAGATGCGCCATTGGTCATTGACCCGGATACTGTGTTGCCAGCGGCGGTCGCCCTTTAAAGCTTCGAGCTGGTTCCCGGGCGGGACTCGCAAACTGGCCAAACCGGTAGCAGCATGAAGTTGCAAGAGCTTGCGCCGCGCCACGCGCTCCATGTTCCTGAAGCGGGGCACGGCCTTGCTTGCGAAAAGCGCCTCGGTATCGACACAAAGGAACGAGTGGATCATGGCTGAATTGTGATCTGCGACGCGGAACCTGTCAAACGGGCCGGATCCGCCCGTGGCGCCTCTGCCGCCCCCTACACTCCCCCCATGAACCGCAACCTCTGGCTCCTCGCCCTTTGCCAAGGCCTGTTACTTACCAACAACATCGCTTTCATTGCCATCAACGGCCTGGTCGGCCTGCGGCTGGCCCCGGTGGGGTGGATGGCCACGCTGCCCGTGATGGGCTATGTGGTGGGTGCGGCGCTCAGCACCCCGCTGGTGGCTTACAGCCAGGGGCGCTGGGGGCGTAAGGTGGCGTTTCAGTCGGGGCTGGTGGTGGCTTTGCTGTCAGCACTGCTGGCGGCGTGGGCGATTTTTGAGCAGCAGTTCTGGTGGCTGGTGGCCGCCACGGTGGTAGCGGGTTACTACAGCGCCAACGGCCAGTTGTACCGCTTTGCCGCTGCCGAGCTGGCGCTGCCCGCTGCGCGCGAACGGGCGGTGTCGCTTGTGCTGGCCGGGGGGTTGCTGGGCGCCATCGTTGGCCCCAACCTGGCGGCGCGCTCGCGCAGTTTGCTCGACGTGCCTTTTGCCGGGGCCTACCTGGCGCTGGCCGTGGTGGCGCTGTTGTCCATGGTGCTGATGGCTTTCATCACCTTCGCGCCCGAGCCGCCCAAGCCTGCTGCAGGCAGCAACGCACGCGCGGGCCGCAGCGCGCTGCAAATGCTGCGCGAGCCGGTGTTTATGGTGGCTTGCATGGCTGCCGCACTGGGTTATGGCGTCATGAACCTGCTGATGGCCGCCACGCCGCTGGCCATGCAGCAGTGCGGACTGAGCTTTGAGAACATCGCCGTGGTGCTGGAATGGCACGTGATTGGCATGTTTGCCCCGGGCTTTTTTACCGGCAACCTGATTCGCCGCTATGGCGCCCTGCCGGTGATGGGCGTGGGCGTGTTGCTCAACGCCCTGTGCATTGGCGTGGCGCTGACCGGGCAAGACTTGCACCAGTTCACGGTGGCGCTGTTTTTGTTGGGCGTGGGTTGGAACTTTTTGTTCACCGGCAGCACCAGCCTGTCGCTGACGGCCTATGCGCCCGAAGAAAAAGACCGTGCGCAGGCGGTAATCAATTTTGCGGTGTTCGCGCTGATGGCGCTTACCTCGTTTGCCTCGGGCGCGCTGGTTACCACCCAAGGCTGGGACTTGCTTAATGCAGGCTCGATGGTGCCGGTGGTGCTGACCGGGGGCTTGCTTTGGTGGCTGCACCGCCAGCACCGCACCGTGGCGGCCTGAGCGGCGTGGCAGGCGTCCGCAAGAGGCGTGGGGCCAAATGGCCCCCCTTACAATGAGAGGCTGATCAAGCTCCACCCGCGCAGGGTGGCCATGCTGCGCGCAGCGGCACTTTTCACAAATCTTCCGGGAGTTATTACGTGTTTATTTCCTCTGCCTTTGCCCAATCCGCCCCAGCCGCCGCCGGGGGTGACCTGCAATCTACGTTGATGAGCATGCTTCCGCTGGTTTTGATGTTTGTGGTGCTGTATTTCGTGATGATCCGCCCGCAAATGAAAAAGCAAAAAGAACACAAGGCCATGATCGACGCACTCGCCAAGGGCGATGAAGTGGTTACCTCAGGTGGCATGCTGGGCAAAGTCAGCAAGATGGGCGACAACCACATCGGCCTGGAAGTGAGCAGCGGCGTCGAGGTGCAGGTGCAACGCGGCGCCGTGGTGCAGGTGCTGCCAAAAGGCTCCATCAAGTAAGCAGCCCCATCCGCCTTCCATAGCCCCTTGCGCCCCGCGCGCATTTCCCTGACTGTCCGAGCCGCCACCCATGAACCGTTATGCCCTGTGGAAGTACGTGATCCTTGCGGTTGCCATTCTCGTTGGCGGCTTGTACGCCTTGCCCAATGTGTTCGGCGAAGCCCCTGCGGTCCAGGTGTCTGTGGCCAAGAGCTCCATGACGCTGGACCCGGGCACTGTGGCGCGGGTCGAAGAGGCCATTAAAGCTGCCGGGTTGAGCGCCGACGCGGTGAGCCTGGACGGCAATTCAATCAAAGCGCGTTTTGCCAATACCGATGCCCAGCTCAAAGCCAAGGGCGCGATCCAATCCGCCCTGAACCCGGATGCCTCCGATCCCTCTTTTGTGGTGGCGCTGAACCTCTTGTCCCGTTCACCGGCCTGGTTGAGCGCTTTACATGCCTCGCCCATGTACCTGGGCTTGGACCTGCGCGGCGGCGTGCACTTTATGCTCCAAGTGGACATGCAAGCGGCTTTGAGCAAAAAGGCCGAATCCCTTGCCGGTGACTTACGCAGCGTGTTTCGCGACAAAACTGTGCGCCATGGCGGCATCAGCCGCAGCGGCCAGACCGTGGAAATCCGCTTTCGCGACGCCGCCATGTTGGACGCGGGCAAACGCCTGATTCAAGACCAGTTCCCTGACCTGACCACGGTCGAGACGCCAGAGGCCGACGGCTTCAAAATGGTTGCCAGCATTCAGCCCGTGGCCGCGCGTCTGGTGCAAGAGCAGGCGCTCAAGCAAAACATCACCACCTTGCATAACCGCATCAACGAGCTCGGCGTCGCCGAGCCGGTGATCCAGCAGCAGGGCCAAGACCGCATCGTGGTGCAGCTGCCCGGCGTGCAAGACACGGCCAAGGCCAAAGACATCCTGGGCCGCACCGCCACCTTGGAAATCCGAATGGTCGACGAAGGTTCTGATGCCCGCGCGGCTGAGGCGGGCAGTGGCCCGGTGCCGTTTGGCTCCGAGCGCTTTTTGGAGCGCAATGGCCAGCCGGTGGTCGTGAAAAAGCAAGTCATCCTGACCGGAGAGAACCTGACCGATGCCCAGCCCGGTTTTGACAGCCAGACGCAAGAGGCTGCCGTACACCTCACGCTAGACGCCAAGGGCGCGCGCATCTTCCGCGACGTCACGCGCGAGAGCGTGGGCAAGCGCATGGCTATTTTGCTGTTTGAAAAGGGCAAGGGCGAAGTGGTTACTGCACCGGTGATTCGCTCTGAAATCGGTGGCGGCCGGGTGCAAATTTCGGGTCGTATGACCACGATGGAAGCCGCCGACACCGCACTGCTGCTACGCGCAGGTTCGCTGGCCGCACCCATGGAAATTATCGAAGAACGCACCATTGGCCCGTCCTTGGGTGCAGAAAACATCGCCAAGGGCTTTAACAGCGTGACCTGGGGCTTTCTGGCCGTCACCGCCTTTATGTGCGTTTATTACCTGCTGTTTGGCATGATTTCCAGCGTGTCACTGGGCCTCAACCTGCTACTGCTGGTGGCGGTGCTGTCGATGTTGCAAGCCACGCTCACGCTGCCCGGCATGGCCGCCATGGCGCTGGTGCTGGGGATGGCGATTGACGCCAACGTGCTGATTAATGAGCGCGTACGTGAAGAGCTGCGCGGCGGCGCCTCGCCCCAGGCTGCCATTCACGCGGGTTACGACCGCGCCTGGGCCACCATCATCGACTCCAACGTCACCACCCTGATCGCCGGGCTGGCGCTGCTGGCCTTTGGGTCGGGCCCGGTGCGTGGCTTCGCTGTGGTGCATTGCCTGGGTATTTTGACCAGTATGTTCTCGGGCGTGTTTTTCTCGCGCGGCGTTGTCAACCTGTGGTACGGCCGCCAAAAGAAACTCAAAAGCGTGTCGATTGGTACCGTCTGGCGCCCTGATGGCGGTGGCAGTGGCGCTGCTGTGGCTAACCCTAACGCGCTGGAGAAATAAGCATGGAATTTTTCAAAATCCGCCGCGACATTCCGTTCATGAAGAACGCGCTGGCGTTCAACCTGGTGTCACTCATCACGTTTTTGGTGGCGGTTTTCTTTTTGTTCTCGCGCGGCCTGCATTTGTCGGTAGAGTTCACTGGTGGCACGCTGATGGAGGTGGGCTACAGCCAAAGCGCTGACCTGCAGGCCATTCGCAGCAGCGTCGATGCCCTGGGCTTCAGAGACGCGCAGGTGCAAAACTTTGGCACCGCCCAAGACGTGTTGATCCGCATGCCGGTTCAAAAAGGCAGCACCTCGGGCGCGCAGAGCGAAAAAGTGTTGGCGGCGCTCAAGGCGCTAGATCCGAGCGCCACGCTACGCCGCACCGAGTTTGTCGGCCCGCAGGTGGGCGACGAGTTGGCCACCGACGGCCTGAAGGCGCTGGCCTTTGTGGTGGTGGGCATCATGCTGTACTTGGCCATTCGCTTCGAGTGGAAGTTTGCGGTGGCAGCCATCATTGCAAATTTGCACGACGTGATCATCATCTTGGGGTTTTTTGCCTATTTCCAGTGGGAATTTTCCCTGCCGGTGTTGGCCGCAGTGCTGGCGGTCCTGGGCTATTCAGTTAACGAGTCGGTGGTGATTTTTGACCGGATCCGCGAGAACTTTCGCCGCTTCCGGCGCATGGACACGCGCGAAATCATCGACAACGCCATTACCTCGACTATCAGCCGCACCATCATCACCCACGGTTGTACACAGATTATGGTGCTGTCCATGTTGCTATTCGGTGGCGCCACGCTGCACTACTTTGCGCTGGCGCTGACCATTGGCATCTTGTTTGGTATCTACTCGTCGGTTTTTGTGGCGGCTGCGATTGCCATGTGGTTGGGCATCCAACGCGAAGACCTGATCAAGGCCCCGGTCAAAAAAGACAATGATCCCAGCGATCCCAACGCCGGGGCCACGGTTTAGGCAGCAGCTGGGCAGAGCCGCCTAAATCACACACCGCGGGCAATTCGCCCGCCCAAGGCGTCCAGGTGGCCCAGCATGCGTTCGGCTTGTAGGGGTTTTTGGTACACGGTTACCCAAGCTGGTAATTCGCCGTCGTGCCGGGCTTCGGAGGGGCTTTTTGCGCTGACGACCAGCACGGCGATGCTTTGGTAAGCCGCTTCGGTGGCCAAAGCCTTAACCAAGTGGTAGCCGTCAAAGGGCTGCATCATCAAGTCAGTGACCACCACATCCGGGCGCTGTCGCTCAATTTGAATCAACGCCTGGGAGCCGTCGCCCACTACCGTCAGCGTCACTGGGTGCGTGCAGCGCTTAACCAAGGCCTGGAAGTAAGCCACTTGCAGCGGGTCGTCTTCGGCCAACAGCACGCGCAAAGCGCCTGAGGTACTCCCGTCAAGGGTTGAAGCCCGGTTGGGCATCATTTTTTCAACTGCGCTGCGGAAAATCCTCCTGTGACCCCCGGATGTCACCCATGCGTCCAGCTCGCCATTGGCTACCATTTTTTGTACAGTGGTGGTCGAGAGGCCCAACATGCGGGCAGCCTGTTGGGTGGTCAAAACGCCAGACGGATCGGTCATAGGTGTGTATTTCCATTAAAAAAACAAATTAAGCAAATAATAGCATCTTAATTAAATTAATCGCAATTATTACCGAAAACGTGAAATTTGTGTTAACCGCCTGCCAGTCGCTGGTATAGGCCACCAGGCAAGCGGGCTAGTCGGCCTTGTAATTCCAGCGTCATGAGTTCTACCTGCAACTGGGGTGTATCCAGCCCGCTGCGGGTTTGCAATAGATCCAAGCCGACCGGATCAAAGCCTAGGCACGCCAACAGGCCGGTCTGTGGCGCGAAATCAGAGCCGATGTTCTCCAGCAAATCTGGGGTGATGTGCACTGGCGGGACCCCGTGGGGCGATGGGGCGGCTCTCAGCTCGTCGAGCACGTCGTTCGCGCTTTCCACCAGTTTGGCGCCTTGTTTGATGAGGGCGTGGCATCCACGCGCTTGTGTGCTGTGAATGGAGCCGGGAACGGCAAACACGTCTTTTCCTTGCTCTGCTGCCATGCGGGCGGTGATCAGGGAGCCTGATTGCAGCGCCGCCTCCATCACTAGCGTTCCCAGGCACAAACCCGAAATAATGCGGTTGCGTTGGGGAAAGTTAGCCGCCAGCGGTGGGGTACCAATGGGGAACTCGCTCAAAATCAGGCCGCGTTGCGCAATTTGGCGGGCCAGTGTTAGATTGGCTTTGGGATAAACCCGGTCCAAACCGGTTCCCACCACGGCGATGGTGGCCAATTGGCCAGGCGCCGCGCCCTGCAAGGCGCCAGTGTGAGCGGCTGTGTCAATGCCGCTGGCCATGCCCGAGACAATGGTCAGGCCAGTTTGTGACAAAGTCCGGGCAAATTGAGTGGCGTTTTCGAGCCCCTGCGGTGTTGGGTTGCGGCTGCCGACAATGGCGATGCTACGTATCGCGCCAGCAGCCCAGGCCACCGGTGCGCCCATGGCATACAAAAACAGAGGCGGGTCTTCGATATCGAGCAAAGGGCTGGGGTAGCCGTCGTCCCCCAATGCCAGTAGGCGCCGATGGCTAGGGTCTGCTTGCCACCAGTCCCAGGTCGCGCGCGCGGCAGCGTCGAGGTCGGTTGGGGTGGTATGCAGCGCCTGCGCCTGGCGTTCTGTGACCACTTCGCGCAGGGCACCCACGCTCTGTGAAAACACCTGTTGCGGAAGCCCGAAAGCGATAAGCAACTGGCGGGCCGTGCTGCGTCCTATGCCCTTGGTGAGTTGCAGGCGCAACCACAACGCCATTTCTTCATAGGACATGGGTCCTGACTCGGTGCATTGCATGGGCGGGTCAAGGCTTTCGCATACGGTCGCCAACGCGTACCGTGTCGGTGATGTCAAGGACCAGCGCATAGGCCAGCTTCTCAAAAGTTAGGAACACCAGTGCCAAGCCATTGCGCTCGTCTGGCAATTGCAGGGCTAATGGGGTTTCTTGTGACCGGTCGACGAGTTGTTGCCCCCGCTTTTGGATGGCAAGCACATGACCGGGCTCCAAGCCGCTAGCCGTGCCGCGGTCGATCACCACCACCTGGTTTTGTGCAGCATTGACTACAGCGCTGCCGTAGACCGAAATGATTTGCGCTTCCACGTCGTGTTCGGGCGCGTGTGCGCTCAGGTCTTTCCAGGGCGACGAGGGCCGCGCGATCAAGCGGTCGCCCCGGCGCAATTCTTCTTTGGAACTGGTTATTTCTAAGGAGGCCGGTACCACCGATGTGACCGTCTTGCCCTCCAAGAGGGTGTCGGTCGAGCTTTGTCCACGCACCAGGCGGGCGCTGCCAATGAACTGGGCCTCGTAGCCCAAAACCTCGCCTGTGGCCAGATTTTTTAGGGGCTTGGCATGGCGAAAAATTTGAAAGTATTGGTCTACGTCGGCGTTCAAGTTGAGCGCTGCGCCTGGTGCCCCAAGCGCATAGGCTCGGTCGCCACGGGCAAAAAGTACCCGGTCTTCCGGGCCGCCCACTATGCGTGCAGCATTTTGAACTGCCGCTTCATCGAGGACCAGGGGTTCGGCCAGAAAGGGCTCTATGGCGTTTCTACTGATGACCTCAAACATGCGCACAGGCACCTCTTGCGCGCGCACCTGCGGCCTCAAACGCTCTGTGGGCGGCGGTGGCGGTTCAGCGCCCAGCGCTAGTTGGGCGCTGAGCAAGCCGCATGCCAGCGCAAGGGCACCCCGCCTCTTTTTGTAGGTGGTGTTATTGCGGCTGCGTGACTCCATGACCGTGTCCTTTGTAATTAAATTATGATTTTGCTAATTATTGCCGCGAAACTTGGATGTTGACTGTGGTTTTGCCATTTTTTCAACGGCGCCGACCCTAAAAAGACGAAAATGGCAGGCTTTTGCACTACGTCTATGGCCTTACTCCCTATTCTTTGTTATCCCGATCGTCGCCTGCACACGGTCGCCAAGCCCATTACTGGTGTGGACGCACGGGTGGCCCAACTGGTTCGCGACATGCTCGATACCATGTACGACGCCAAGGGCATTGGTCTGGCGGCCAGCCAGGTTGATGTGCATGAGCGCCTGATCGTGATCGACGTGTCCCAGGAGCGCAACCAGCCGCTGGTGCTGATTAACCCCGAGCTGGTCTGGACCAGCGAAGCCACGCACCTCAACGAAGAAGGCTGTTTGTCCGTGCCCGGCATTTACGACGGCGTGACCCGGCATGACCAAGTGCATGTGCGTGCATGGGACGCTCAAGGCCAAAGCCGCACCATTGAGGCGCAAGAGCTGCTCGCGGTATGTATCCAGCACGAGATGGACCACCTTATGGGAAAGGTATTTGTTGAATACCTCTCGCCACTCAAGCGCAACCGCATCAAAACCAAAATGCTTAAAGCGCAACGTGAGGACGCCCGTTGAGGCTGGTCTTTGCCGGTACGCCAGCGTTTGCCCGAACCGCCTTGGAGCAACTCGTGGCGGCGGGTCATACCATCGCGCTGGTGCTGACACAACCGGACCGGCCGGCCGGGCGCGGTATGAAACTGCAGGCCTCCGCGGTCAAGCAATACGCCCTGGACGTTGGGCTGCCCGTGGCCCAGCCCCATGGTTTGCGTCTGGACGGCAAATATGCTGAAGAAGCTGCCACAGCGCGCAACGCTATTGCCGCCGCACAGGCGGATGCCATGGTGGTGGTGGCTTACGGCCTGATCCTGCCGCAGTGGGTGCTTGACACCATGGCCGGGCCCGGGAAGTGGGGCTGCCTCAATATCCACGGCTCGTTGCTGCCGCGCTGGCGCGGCGCGGCGCCGATCCACCGCGCCATCGAAGCCGGCGACAGCCACACTGGCGTGACCATCATGCAGATGGACGCCGGTTTGGACACTGGCGCCATGGTGTTGCAGGCCCGCCTGCCGATCGAGCCAACCGACACCAGCGCCAGCTTGCACGACCGGGCGGCGGCGCTGGGCGCGCGCCTGGTGGTGCAGGCACTGGCCGACCCCTCGGCCTGGGTGGTCACTCCGCAGGGCGCCCAGGGTGTCAATTACGCCCGCAAGATAGAGAAAAGCGAAGCGGCGATCGACTGGCGAATGAGCGCCGAACACATTGCGCGCCAAGTGCGCGCTTTTGACCCCTTTCCGGGCGCTACGGCCCAGTGGGCTGGCGAGACCATCAAGGTGTGGGCCGCCCAGGTGCTAGCAGACGGCACCCAAGCCACGTCTGGGCCGCCCCATGCCGTGGCCGGGCAGGTGCTGGCAGCCGACGCACGGGGCATCGTGGTGCAGACCGGTGCGGGCGTATTGCGTGTGGACATCTTGCAACGCCCCGGCGCAAAGCGCCTGGCCGTGGCCGAGTTTTTGCGCGGCTTTGCCCTGGTGCCGGGCATGGTGTTTGACCCGGGCCTGCCCAAGACGCCCCCGCTCTGAGCCAAACCGCATGTTTTTTCTACGCGTCTACCGCCGCCATCCACAGTTTCGCGTCGGTTTTGTCGACATGCTGGGCGCTGCCCCCGGCATCGCCGCCTGGGGCCTGATGACGGGGGTGGCCATGGTCAAGTCGGGCATGGGAACGCTCGAAGCGCTGACCATGGCCTTGCTGGTGTTTGCCGGTAGCTCGCAGCTTGCCGCAATTCCGCTTTTCATCGCTGGGGCACCGGTATGGGTGGTTTTGGCGACCGCTTTTTGCGTCAACTTACGGTTTGTGGTGTTCAGCGCGCACATGCGCACCTACCTGATGTATTTGCCGCGCTGGCAGCGCCTGGTCACCGGCTATTTCATCGCCGACCTGACCTATGTGATGTTCGTGCGGTGCAACCCGATGCCCGCTGTTGATGACGACGGACGGCTAGCGCAAATGGCCTATCTGGCTGGTAATAGCAGCATCAATTGGTTTAGCTGGGTGTCAGCCAGTCTATTAGGCGTGGCATTGGCCAATTTCATTCCCGGCGCGTGGGGCCTGGGTTTTGCCGGTTTGCTAGCCTTGATCGGTATTTTGTGCTCTCTGGCGACCAGCCGCCTGCGCTGGATCGCTGGTGCCGTGGCGGGGGCGGTGGCCGTGGCCACCTACGCCTTGCCGCTTAAACTCAATATTCTGGTGGCCATTGGGGTGGCGGTGCTGGTGTGCATGGCGCTGGAGTCGCGCCCCGCTTTTTCACCCCCGGTGCAGCCGTGAGCCTGACCGCTCTGATTGCCGGGTGGGATGCTTTTTGGGCAGACAGCCAGCACAACATTTTGCCTACCATTTTGCTCATGGCTGGGGTGACGGTGCTGGCGCGGTCGTTTTTCTTTATCTCGGACGCCGAGTGGACGCTGCCACGCTGGGCCCAGCGCGGCCTCCAATACGCGCCCATTGCCGCGCTCTCAGCCGTGGTGATCCCTGAGCTGGTGATGACGCAAGGCGTGCTTGTCCACACCCCGCTTGATGCGCGCCTCTACGGTACTGTTGCCGGAGCGGCCTACTTTTTCTGGCGCAAGGGCGTAGGCAACGCGGTGCTGGGAACGATTGTGTGTGGCATGGCGGTCTATCTGCCACTGCATATCGGCCTGGGCTGGTGAACGCAAGTCGCTCAGTGGGCACGGGTGGGCGGGCCTTGCCTAAAATACATTGCATACGTCTCCCGGTTTCCCCATCATTTTCCCCATCATTCTTTTCGCACCATGAACGCTATCCGCTTCTCTGATCTTTGCGCCCAGGGCGCTGTTGTCAACCAGCGGGTGTTTATCCGCGCCGATATGAATGTGCCCCAAGACGCCCAGGGTGCTATCACGGAAGACACCCGTATCCGTGCCAGCGTGCCTTGTATCCAGATGGCGCTGGCTGCGGGCGCGGCGGTGATGGTCACCTCGCACCTGGGCCGCCCCACGGAAGGCGCCTTCACGCCGGCCGATTCGCTGGCGCCGGTGGCGCAGCGTCTGGGCGAGCTGCTTGGGTGCGCGGTGTCGCTGGTGGCTAATTGGGTGGACGGCGTGACGGTGGCTCCCGGCCAAGTGGTGATGTTAGAGAACTGCCGCGTGAACCCCGGCGAGAAGAAAAACGACGAGGCCTTGTCCCGCAAAATGGCAGCACTGTGCGACATCTTTGTGCACGACGCCTTTGGCACCGCGCACCGGGCCGAAGCCAGCACCTACGGCATCGCCCAATTTGCCCCCGTGGCCTGTGCCGGCCCGCTGCTGGCAGCCGAAATGGACGCCATTTCCAAGGCCCTTCTCGCGCCAAAGCGACCGCTGGTCGCCATAGTGGCGGGCTCCAAAGTTTCGACCAAGCTGACCATTCTGAAGAGTTTGTCGGCCAATGTGGACCAGCTCATCGTGGGCGGAGGTATTGCCAACACTTTCATGCTCGCGGCCGGGCTGAAGATCGGCAAAAGTCTGGCCGAGCCCGATTTGTTGGACCAGGCCCGTGCGGTGATTGAGGCCATGCAAGCGCGCGGAGCGGCGGTGCCGATTCCCACTGACGTGGTCACCGCCAAGACCTTTGCCGCCGACGCACCGGCCACCATCAAGGCCGCCACCGACGTGGCCGATGACGACTTGATTCTTGACATCGGCCCGCAAACCGCGCATGCGTTGGCAGAGCAATTGATGCGCGCGGGTACCATCGTCTGGAACGGTCCCGTCGGCGTGTTCGAATTTGCCGCGTTTGAGAACGGCACCAAAGTGATCGCCCAGGCGATTGCGGCGTCTAGTGCCTTTAGCATCGCCGGGGGCGGTGATACGCTGGCGGCTATTGCTAAGTACGGCATTGAGTCGCAGATAGGCTACATTTCCACCGGCGGGGGTGCGTTTTTGGAAGTATTGGAGGGTAGAACCCTGCCCGCTTTTGAGGTCTTGGGCCGCCGCTGCGGTGGATAAACACCCCTGTCAACGGGCCAGGCCCTCGGGCCGTTGAGCATGTGGATTGCTTAGGCGTTTGCGTACCGTTAAAGGCGCGTAGTCAGTCTAGGCGACAATAACCTAGGGTCTGCTATGGGGCGACCCCTTACTTTTTTTGGAATATCAACATGTCAAATCGTCGTGAATTCGTGGTGCAAATGGGTGTGGGCGCGAGTGCCCTGGTGTCGGGCGTAGCTTTTGCTCAAGCCTCCATGGTGGCGGAGGCGGATGCCAATGCCACCAGCCTGGGTTACAAGGCCGATGCCAGCAAAGTGGACAAGACCAAGTTTCCGAAGTTTGCTGCAGGCCAAAACTGCGGCAATTGCGCCTTGTTCCAGGGCAAAGCGGGCGACAAGGCTGGTAACTGCCCCTTGTTCGCAGGCAAGCAAGTGGCAACAGCGGGCTGGTGCAGCGCTTACGCGAAGAAGGGCTGATCGCCACGCGGCCATGGCCGCAGTGACCACCGCAGGGTCCGGTTGTATACCGGGAGCTGTGGTGGTTTTTTCATGGGCGCAAAATCGGGGCGTTGACGCGGAGGGCCCCCCCACGTTGCTGCCCGACCTCATCTCCTAGCCCCAACAATGCCTTTTTCTTCCCTCGGTCTTTCCAGCGCCTTGTGCGCCGCAGCGCATGCTGCCGGTTTTGCTGCCCCCACGCCCGTGCAGCAGGGCGCCATTGCTGCGGTGCTGGGGGGCCGTGATGTGCTGGTGCGGGCGCAGACCGGCTCGGGCAAAACCGCTGCGTTTGCCTTGCCGCTGTTGCAACGGGTATTGCCCCAGGAGGCCGGACGCCGCGCGCCGCGCCGGCTGCAGGCCCTGGTGCTGGTGCCAACGCGCGAGTTGGCGGCGCAGGTGGGCGACGTGCTAAAAGGCCTGGCCGCTGGTCTGAGCCCCGCACCCAAAATCAGCGTGGTGTTTGGCGGCGTATCCATTAACCCGCAAATGATGGGGCTGCGCGGGGGCACCGACATCGTGGTTGCCACGCCCGGGCGCCTGCTGGACTTGGTGGACCACAACGCACTGCAATTGTCCGAGGTCCAGACCCTGGTGCTCGACGAAGCCGACCGGCTGCTCGATCAGGGCTTTAGCGAGGAACTGGCGCGCGTCAATGCACTGCTGCCGGTGCAGCGCCAAAGCCTGTTTTTCTCGGCCACGTTCGGTCCCGAGGTCAGCGCCCTGGCGCAGACCCTGCTGCATGACCCGGTGCGCGTGGAGGTGCAAGACAAGCCGGACACCCGGCCCGACATCGCCCAAAGTGCGATCGCCGTAGACACCCGCGCACGCACCCAGCTGCTGCGCCACCTGATCCAGCAGTACGGCTGGAGCCGCACCCTGGTGTTTGTGGCTACCAAATACGCCGCCGAAATCGTGGCCGACAAGCTGCGTAAAGCCGGGCTGGACGCCGAGCCTCTGCACGGCCAGCTTAGCCAGGGCAAGCGCAGCCAGGTGCTTGACGACTTCAAGGCTTCGCGTATCTGCGTCGTGGTGGCCACGGACCTGGCTGCGCGCGGCATCGACGTCGTGGAACTGCCGGTAGTGGTCAACTACGACCTGCCGCGCTCGGCAGACGATTACACCCACCGTATTGGCCGCACCGGCCGCGCGGGGCAGGCGGGCTTGGCGGTGAGTTTCGTGACGGCGGACACCGAGGCGCATTGGCGGCTGATCGAAAAACGCCAGGGCCTGGACGTGGTGTTGGAGGCCGTCGAGGGCTTCGAGCCCACCGAGGTCGCCGCATCGCCACAAACCTTGGTGGACATGAGCGGCAACGGCGGCGTCAAAGGCAAGCGTCCGAGCAAGAAGGACAAGCTGCGCGCCGCAGCCGCACTCAATCTTGGCGCCTGAGGCCTGTTGCAACGCCATGTCCGAGGCATCCCAAATTGACATACCCCCCTCTTTTGTGGCCTTGTTCGTGCCGCCGGGGAAAACCCGCCCGATCGCTTCGCACACGGTTATTGCTGCGCGCTACGAGCTGTGCGAAGACCTGGCGCAAACCCTGCTTCCTACGGCGACCCAGTTGCAGCTGATGCGCGATTTGCACGCCCGGACGGTGCTGGCGCAATGCCTGCAAGCCTTGTGCGGCCCCGACGCAGTCATCGAGCCCCAGGAGGCGCGCTGGGTGGTCTGCCGCCTAGCCGAGTTGCTGGGCTGGGAGCAGCCGGTGTTTTCTGCCGGGGATGTAGCAGTCTGATATGGCAGCGGTGGACGGTCAGCGCATGTACAGGGTGCGGTCTGCGGCGCTGCTTAGCTACCGGCCGCGCCAGGCGCTGGGTTGGGCGCTGGTCGTACTGGCGGTGCTCTGGCTGCACGCAGTGGCCTTACAAGGTTTGGCAAACGGGCTGCTGGGCATAGCGTCTGAGCCGGCTTCGGTGCAGGCCACGCGTCCCTTTATTACCCGCACGGTGCGCATCGATAATGCCGCGCCCAAACCCTTGGCCGAGCCCCTGGCCGTTGCGTCCGGGCGGAAAAAAAAGCCGGTGTCCGAACCCGTAGCGCTCGCGTCGCCCGCGGGCCAGCCGCTTGGCGCCGCAGCACTGGACGCACCGGTTTTGGCATCGGAGCCCCATGATACAAGTCGCTCGGCTGCGCCCGAGGCACTTGCCGCCAAGCCTGTGGACTCCAGCGAGGATCTGGCGCGCAACGCATTGTCTGCGCCAGCCCCGGAAACTGCTCCGGGCACAGACACCACTGCCTCCTTGCCTGCGGCCAGCGCGGCTGCACAGCCGCTGCCGGTTTATGACTATTTGGTGCCGGGCTCGACCCGGCTTAAGTACGACGTCAGTGGTCTGGTGAAGAGTTTTAAGTACTACGTCTCGGGCGAGCTACTGTGGTTACAAGACGGAAAGACCTACGACGCGCGCTTGGAAATCAGCCATTTCTTGCTCGGCTCGCGGGTGCAAACCAGCAAAGGTGCGCTCACAACGCAGGGCTTGGAGCCCTTGCGCTTTGGCGACAAGGTCCGCAGCGAGGTGGCGGCGCATTTTCAACGTGCCAAGGGCTTGGTGAGTTTCAGCGCCAACACCCCCGACGTTCCACTACTACCGCTGGCGCAAGACCAGCTCAGCGTGTTTGTGCAGTTGGCGGCAATGTGGGGGGGCAACGCGTCGCGATTTGCCACGGGCTCGCAATTGCCGTTTCAGGCGGTAGGGCCGCGCAGCGCGGAAAACTGGGTTTTTGTGGTCGGCGACACGGAGCGCCTCAAGGTTGATGGCCGCGAACTGTCGGCGATCAAGCTGCTGCGCGAGCGCTCCTTGGACTACGACGTGCGGGTAGAGCTTTGGCTGGCACCCGCCCTGGACTACCTGCCCGCACGCATACGCCTGACACAAAGCAATGGCGACGAGGTCGACATGCTGTGGCGCAAAACCGAAAAACCCTAGGACTTAGCATTGCAAATCCCCACGGCGGACAAACCTGTTAACCTAGAAACCAACCAGATCAGACCACCACCGTATGCACACGCTCTACGACTCCGAAACCTTCACCGTGACCCATATGCTGGCCAACGCGCAAGCGCAGGACATGAGTCCGGCGTCAGCCACCGGTCCGGGCAACACCGCCCTGAGTGAAGTGAAAACCGAGCAGTACCCCCAAGGCGTGCCCATGCTGGCGCGCCACGGATTCGAGATCGTAGACAAGCGCTCGGGCAAAGAGGTCTATCTTGACGGCTCCTGGGCCGAACTGTTTCAGCAGCATATCGTGGCCTGGCAGGTGAACATGCCGACCCAGGAAGAAGTCGAAGAGACGCTGGAGCAATACGCCGAGTTGGCGCAAAACCCGGTGGTCGTGCACTGATTGCTCTGAGGCCTAGGTCCCGAAATATCATGCAATCTGCCGGCACTACCCGCTCCGGCTCGCGGTTAACTGACCTATGAAATTCCCGTTCTGGCGCTGCGCCGTAGATGGTGACCGGCCAAGGCTTTTTTGGCGGGGCCGAGATGGGCGGCATGTTCAGCGTGCGCAAGGCGCGCAAGGACAAACCGAACCGCAATTACCAAGATCCTGCCCGATACCAGCATCCCCCGGGTAGTGTGGCCCATGAATGGACCGGCGCATTGACCCCGGCATCGCGCAGCCAATCTGGCGGCTCGGCCGCAATGGAGGGAACAATATGCCCGCCGCTGCGGTCGAAGTGCAGGTGCGTAAGCCCCCGCCCCACAAGGCCGGTAGCCATGGCGAGCATTGACGCCGTGCAACGCACTCCACCGCACGCCAACCCATTTTTTTGCATCCACCACTGAGGGAGAACCCCATGAAATTTCGCAACACCCTGCTGGCCTGTGCCAGCGCTGTGCTGGCTGCATCATCACCCGCCTTGGCCGCTGGCGCCGCTGACGGTCAGCACCACGACCACGGCAGCGCCGCCATGGGCGAAGCAGGCCAGGCCAGCCAGGTTACGCGCACGGTAGAAGTGCAAATGCGCGACAGCATGCAGTTTGCGCCTTCCAAGCTATCGGTCAAGCAGGGCGAAACTTTGCGTATTGTGGTCAAAAACGCCGGCCAGCTCACGCACGAAATCGTGCTGGGCAGCGAAAAAGACCTCAAAACCCACGCGGACCTGATGAAAAAATTTCCAGAAATGGAGCACGCTGAGCCTAATATGCTCACCCTTGCCGGTGGTAAGACCGGCGAGCTGGTGTGGAAGTTCAGCCGCGCTGGCGTGGTGAACTTCGCCTGCCTGCAACCCGGCCACTTTGAGGCGGGCATGAAAGGCCAGGTGCGGGTCGCCGCAGCAAAATCGAATGCCAAAAATACCCCCAAGGAGGATAAGCATGTCCACTAAACCACTGACCCGGCGCCTGTGCTTGCAGCGCGCCATCGCCTTGCCGCTGGCGGCAGCGTTCCTGCCCGCCCAGGCCATAGCCGTGAAACCCCAGGTCGAAGTCTGGAAAGACCCGAACTGCGGTTGCTGCGAAGAATGGGTGTCGCACCTGCAAAAGTCTGGTTTTGCCGTGCGCGTGTTCAACGAGGGCAACACGGCGGCGCGCAAGCGCTTGGGCATTCCCGACGCGCTGGGCTCGTGCCACACCGGCAGCGTGGGCGGTTACGCCTTGGAAGGCCATGTGCCTGCCAAGGAAGTGCAGCGCCTGCTGCGCGAAAAGCCCAAGGCCATCGGCTTGGCGGTGCCGGGCATGCCGGTGGGCTCGCCCGGCATGGACGGTGCGATTTACGAAGGCCGCAAAGACGCGTTTGATGTCTTGTTGGTGCTGCCGGGCGGCGGCACACGCGTGTTTCAAAGTTATGCCAAAGGAATAACCGTTTGACGCTTAGCAACATCTTGCGCGCCTTGACGCTGGCCCTGTCGGCTGCCTGCCTGGCGCTGGCCGTCGGGGCGCAAAACGCAGACTTGAGCGAGGGCGAAATCCGCAAGGTCGACCAAGAGGGTGGCAAAGTCACATTAGCCCACGGAGAAATCAAAAGCCTGGACATGCCGCCCATGACTATGGTGTTCACCGTCAAAAACCCGGTCTTGTTCGGAGACCTGAAAAAAGGCGACAAAGTGCGCTTTGCCGTGGTGCGTGAGGACGGCAAACTGGTGCTGACCGAAATCGTTCCTGCTGCCGTGCGCTAGTTGCGGTAGCAGGCGGCAACCGGCGCCTCAGGCCCCTGCGTAGCGGTAAATCTGGTCGCCCTGGGGCGCCCGGATTTGGGCGTTGAAGGACACCACGATGCGGTCCTTGGTGCCCACATAGGGCAGCGCCTTGTGCGGCAAAAAGGCGGGGAACAGCACCAGTTCACCCTCCTGCGGCGTCACATCCAGCGTGGCGTTTTGCATAAACGCGTTGCCCATGTCCATGTAGGCGCCGCCCAGCAGCGGGAACATCGGGCTGTAAAAGCGCGTGGCGCCGTTAAGCGCGCCCCACTGTGGCTCGAGCAAGCGCTCTGCCACCGGGTCGATTTGCACGTAATACACGCCCGACCAGGAACAGTTGCCATGCGTGTGCACGTCGTGAAAGGCCGCGCCGTTTTGAATCTGAAACCACAGGCCCACCAGTTCCAGTTGCAAACCGTGGCGCCCGCTGGGCCAGACTCCGGCGTTGGCTTGTTTGGCCGTGGCTTGCAGCGACTGGGCGATGAACTTCACCAAGGTATGGAACTCGGGCACGTCCACGCGCTGCAGCAAGTCGTCGGCACTGGCGTAAAAACTGCCGGCGCGCTCGGGGTGCTGCGCCACGTCGGTGGCGCGCATGACGCTGAAGATGCGCGCCAGCACCTCGTTCACCGCTGCGGCGCCTTGCAGGCGGTGCACGGCCATGGGCACTGGCCAGTGCGCACTGTTGGGCGCACTGAATACGCCCGTGGCGCCGCTGCTGGCGGGTGGCACGCTCATGCGCTGACGCCGTGTTCGGCAGGCAAATCGAGCCGCCAGCCGGTACGCTGGGCCAGCGCCTCAAGGTCGGCCAGGGTGTCGAGGTCGGTGACAAAGCGGGTGTTGGTGCTCGTGTGCACATGCACCAGCTCGGGCTGGCGCTCCACCAGGTGGCGGCAGGCCAGGTTGGTGTCGCTGGCCAAAATATCTGCCAGGGCCACCTCGTCCATCACGATGGGGTTACCACGCTGGCCGTCCACCACCGGCACCACCACGTGGCCGGCCGGGCGCTTTTTGAAGGCC
>Ga0164294_10001621_pt1 | contig 20743 bp, 21 predicted proteins | sample GEODES005metaG_FD_111479 | JGI IMG/M metagenome (GOLD analysis project Ga0164294, IMG submission 111479) | Oligotrophic lake water microbial communities from Sparkling Lake, Wisconsin, USA - GEODES005 metaG | ecosystem: Environmental > Aquatic > Freshwater > Lake | place: USA: Sparkling Lake...
ATTAGAGTAAGTGCTGGCTCAATCCAATAGAAATCTAATGAGGGCATTACACAACATCCCTAAAGCAGATTATTTCCGCATTCTTTTGCAAATAGAGTCTGAGATAGCAGCCAAGAAATAGAGTGCCAGGCCAATAACAAAGATGAAATACTCACCAGTATTGAAAAAATAGAGTAAGCCTACTATTGTTACGCCAAGGGCAAGAACGCTAAGAATTGTTTTGGCAAACATATTGATTCCTAAAATTGTGTTGTGAATGATGGCTATCTTAAGACAAAAAAGAATTTAGTGCACTTAAGCTCGATTTTGAATATGGGCTTACTTTTTGGGAACTAGCTAATACACTGCAGCCTGACCATCACGACGAGGGTCGCTAGCAGCGATATAGCCGTCACCAATATCATCCGACAATCTCCAAATAAATTGCCCTGCTCCAAAATCCATATATGGATCATCTATTTTTTTCAAGATGTGTCCTATAGCAGATAAACCCTGGACGGTATCGGCATTCATATTTGCCTCAACATCTAAACTGAAGTCGCGATTAACCTTCCAACGAGGGGCATCACAGGCTGCCTGAGGTTGCTGACGATACGAGAGCATTCTTAAAACAGTTTGTAGATGGCCTTGAGGCTGCATGTCACCCCCCATTACGCCGAAACTCATTTGCGGAACGCTTAAATTTTCCTCTTTGCGCATCAGAAACGCTGGAATGATCGTCTGAAATGGACGCTTACCTCCAGCTACCACATTGGCTGACTTAGGGTCCATCGAAAAACCAAATCCACGATTTTGCAAACTAATTCCCCAATCAGGCACAACTACGCCAGAACCAAATCCCATGTAATTACTTTGAATGAATGAAATCATGCGGCTATGTTCATCAGTGGCAGTTAAATAAACCGTCCCTCCAGACTGCGGCAAGCCAAAATTAAAATGAGCGGCTTTGTGCGGGTTAATCAACTTAGCACGCTCCGATAAATATGCAGGATCTAACATTTGCATGGGCGTTACCCTCATTGACTGAGGATCTGCAACATACTCATAAACGTCTGCAAATGCCAACTTCATTGCCTCAATTTGTAGATGCTGACTCTCAACACTGTCTACAGGCAAACTAGCCAGATCAAAGTTTTGCAAAATACCGAGAGCAATCAACGCTCCTATACCTTGACCATTTGGTGGAATCTCATGCATGGAATAGGTTTTTCCATCTGCAGCCTTAATGTCTTGAGAAATCGTTCCGACCCAGTCCGGCCTATAACTTGCAAGATCGTGCTCTGTCATTGATCCACCATTATTTTTTGCATGCGCAGCAATCTCTAGAGCAATCTCTCCCTCATAAAACTCACGAATTCCAGAGCGAGCAATTTTTTTCAGAGTCTTGGCGGCTGATGGAAAACGAAAGAGCTCTCCAATTTGTGGGGCACGTCCATGAGGCATAAATGCTTGAGCAAATCCTGGTTGTTGATGAAGATCAGGGATGGCAGCACCCCACTTATGTGCAACAACTGGCGCCACAGCATAGCCTTTTTCAGCAATTTCAATTGCGGGCTGCAATAAATCTCCAAATGGCAGCGAGCCAAAACGTTTATGCAGTTCTTCCCAGCCCGCCAATGCTCCCGGCACTGTCACAGAATCCCAGCCTCTCATAGGTCTATCTGCCAAGCCATTGCTAGTAACCCCGTATTTATGAGAGAAGTACTCTGGGCTCCAGGCTTGTGGCGCTACCCCTGAGGAATTGAGCCCATGTAACTCCTTACCATCCCAAACGATAGCGAAACAATCACTTCCCAGACCATTTGACACCGGCTCCACAATGATTAATGCTGCTGCCGCAGCTATGGCAGCATCAATCGCATTGCCACCCCGCTGAATAATCATGAGACCAGCTTGAGCAGCTAAAGGGTGTGAGGTGGATACGACATTACGTCCCATCACAGGGACCCGAATACTTGGGTATGGGTTGTTCCAATTAAATTTCATAAATAAACTATTCCGCGTTAATTTGAGCTTCTTTGATCGGCTTATTCCAACATATTCTCTCTTTTGCAACCATCGATGAAAATTTCTCTGGAGCACCAGAAATGGGTGCAGACGCTATCTATCTGCATCGAGCTAATATCGTATATGATATTTTTTTGAAATCTCTATTAAATGTTCCGTGAATCAATACCATCATAAAGAATATCATTTTGACCACCTGGTAATCATCGGTAGAGATAAGCTTGAGGCGCTTGTTCAAAAATTTTCAGCCCAAGGATTTCAATTAACGCCCATCGCCCGCCATAATTTAGGCTCAATCAATCAACTCATCATGTTGGATAGTGCTTATATTGAGCTACTAGGATGGGAGCCTGATAAACCCGTTCAAAGAGCAGAAATTGCTAATCAAGCACTTGGCTTGGACGCCCTTGTGTTTCGCACAAATGATGCTCAAAAAACCTATCAGCAACTATTAGAAAGCGGATTTTCTGTAAATCCCGTACAAGACCTCAGTCGTGAATCTGAGTTTTTGGGTAAATCAGTGTTGGTTCAATTTAAAACTGTACGTTTTTCCGAACAACCCATTCCCGGCATCAGGATCTACTTTTGTGAGCACCTAACATCAGAGTATGTTTGGCAGGAGAAATGGCTGCAACACCCTAATCAATTCAGTCATCTACAGAAAATTACGATCGCAAGTCCCGATATCGAGGGCAATAAAAAACTACTAAGTCGACTGCTGAATCTAAGTGAGGAGCACATAATCACGAAAGAAGAGTCTATTAAGCTAATTCTTCCCAATATTGAATTAAACATACAAGAGGTGGCTCATCTCAATGAGGCGAAAATCCTCAATGTGCAAGTAGCTAAAATCTACTTAGATCCTGTAGACTTCATCATTGATAGTTATTTCTTTCAAAATCTCTAGCGACCAGACCATGAAAATTACTCTTAATTTAATTTCAAAATTGCTCCTCTCAAGCTTAACTATATGCGCCCTATCGAGTGCAAGTTATGCTCAAAGCGATAAACCTTTGATATTAGTCGTGCCATTCCCTCCCGGTGGCAGCACCGATATCACTGCGCGCACCATTCAGTCTAAGCTTGCAGAACGAATTGGTAGATCCGTAGTGATTGAAAATCGTCCGGGCGCAGCCAGTCAGATTGCTACTCAATACGTAGCTCGATCGGCACCAGATGGAAATACATTATTAATTAGTTTTGATAATCACTCCATTAACCCAATAGTAAAACCCAAACTTCCTTATGACACTTTTAAAGATTTTGCAGGCGTGAGTTTGCTGGTTCGCTTTCCTTTGGTGATTGCCGCCAACCCAGCAGTACCAGGAAATAATTTAGCGGAATTTATTGCGGCAGCGAAAAAAAACCCAGGGTTATTTAGTTACGCATCTACAGGAATGGGCTCACTAAACCAGCTCGCCATGGAGGATATAAAACGTAAAGCCGAAATCTTTGTACTACACGTTCCTTATGGTGGCGGTGGCCCTGCTATTGCAGCAGTAGTTGGCAATACTGCCAGCATGACCTTGCTGAGTTATGCCGCTCTCAAAGGACAAATTCAAGCTGAGAAACTGAAACCACTTGCTGTTACGGGAGCCCAACGCTTACCAGAGCTGCCAAAGACACCAACCGTTGCAGAATCAGGTTATCCAGGATTTGAGGCTTACTCGTGGATAGGAGCGTTTGCTCCGGCTGAGACTCCAGCAGCGATTGTGAAAAAACTAACAGCTGATTTTCAAGCAGTCTTAAATGATCCTGAAATTAAATCCAAACTCACTCAAGGGGGCTTTGATGTACAAGCTAGCGATGGTCCTAGCTTGGATAAACATGTCAAGCGTGAGTATGACCGCTGGCAGCAATTTATAAAAAATACTCGGCTGAATTTAGAAGATTAATATGCATGACAAAATGAATGGCGCCGAAGCTCTCGTGCGTATGCTCCAAGAATATAATGTAAAACATATTTTTGGATTATGCGGCGATACCAGTCTGCCGCTTTATGATGCACTCGCTACACTTGATCATGGTATGCAACACATTCTCACCAGAGACGAGCGTAGCGCTGGATACATGGCTGATGCATATGCAAGAGTGACGCATAAGGTTGGTGTCTGCGAAGGACCCAGCGGTGGTGGCGCGACCTATCTATTACCAGGACTAGTTGAAGCAAATGAATCTTCTATTCCTGTTTTAGGAATTACATCTGACGTGCCAGTCACCTCTCGCGGCAAATTTCCTTTAACAGAACTAGATCAACAGGCCCTATATCGACCACTGACAAAATGGAATACAACTATTGATTTAGCCGAGCAAATACCTTCGGCTGTGCGCAGTGCTTTTAGAGCTATGACAACCGGAAAACCTGGAAGCGCTCATATTTGCTTACCTCATGATGTGCAAAAACATCCTGTTGCCTCTAGTGATGTTTGGGCTCAAAAAGAGCACTCTCAATATCCATCACAACGATATGTGGCAAATGATGAAGACATTGAACGCGCAACGAAAGAAATCTTAAGCGCCAAATTTCCTGTGATCATATGTGGTGGTGGCATCATCAATTCAGGCGCAGAACAGGTTCTTCAAAATATTGCCGAATTACTTAACATTCCTGTTTGTACTACCGTAAGCGGCCAGGGTAGCCTAGCAGACACCCACTCCCTAAACGTTGGCGTTGTGGGCGCCAATGGCGGAGTCATGGCAACTAGAGAGGTGGTCAATAGTGCGGATCTAGTCTTTTTTATTACATGTCGCGCAGGATCTACTACTACTGAAAATTGGCGCTTTCCGAATAAAACAATCCCTATCATCCACCTAGATATCGATCCAGAAACTATCGGTGCAAACTATCCCATCAGGGTAAGTCTGGTTGGTGATGCCAAATTAACACTTGAAAAACTTCATGACAGATTAAAGTCAAGTATCCTAAATAGAGTCAATGGTTGTGTAGATGGCAAAGCGATAGTTGCTAAAACTAAGGCTCTCAAGTTTGAGTCTTTTCTTAAATTAGCTAATAGTAATGACACACCCATTCTCCCTGAAAGAATCGTACATTCTTTAAATAAACTTCTACCCAAAAATGCTATTGTTTGCGCAGACCCAGGCACTCCATGCCCATATTTTTCTGCTTATTTTCAAAGTGATATATCTGGAAGACAATTTATTACCAACCGTGCTCATGGCGCCTTAGGTTTTGCAATGTCTGCAGCCATTGGTGCAGCCGTTGGCAAACCTCAATCTGTATGTGTTGCCATCATGGGTGACGGCAGTTTTGGCTTTACAGTTGGCGAATTAGAAACAATCACTCGCTATAAGCTACCAATTCTGATGATTGTGATTTCAAATTCAGTATATGGATGGATTAAGGCGAGCCAAAAATCAGGGTACGATAAACGTTATTATTCCGTAGACTTTAATCGCACCAACCATGCCAAAGTTGCTGAAGCTTATGGGGTACGCTCTTGGAGCGTCGATGACCCTCAAAAATTAGAAGCAATCCTTAAAGCTGCCATTGAATGTGGTGAGCCAACATTAGTAGATATCATTTCCCAGCCTCTACAAGATGCCGCTGCACCTGTAAGCCAGTGGATGGGATAAGGAGTACCGAAGAGAAATAGCTTTGCTATTTCCACTCAATCGTTACCAGTGGTTTTCCGTTGATATCGTAGACCACTCGTTAGATAAAAAATCTTGCTAGAGTAAAAAAAGCCATTCCTAATATTATGGTCGCCAAGATACTGTTGGTCACTAAAAACCCAATCACCCCGCCAATTGCTCCAAATAGTTGGGGTGAATACAATTTTAATTCAAATAGTTGTGTCGCCGGATCTTTTACAAACATTACATCCGGAAGAACAATAGCAATGAGAGCGGCAGTAGGTGCATAGCGTAAGAACTCATGAATGCTTCTGGGAATGGGGAATTTTGATCCCACCAAAAGAAAGGAGCCCCTGCTAAGTAAGCTAACTAACATTAATCCAAAAAAAGCAATCCATAGGTCTACTGTATTCATATATTCTTCTTTTGAGATTGTTTATCAACCAATACTGCAGCCATAACACCAGCAATAACTGAGCAAACAATTGTTAAGCGGTAGGGCAAATTGATTGTTAACACGCAAGTCCCAGCGGCTACTAATGCTGAGATAACAGCAGTTTTATGTTTGATGGCAGGAATGATCAAGGCTATCAATGCCAGTGGTCCAGCAAAACCTAGACCCCAAGAGATCGGAATATAAGATCCAAAGAAAATGGCGATTAATGCGCCTATCTGCCAAAAAAACCAATGCGATAAAACCATTCCCATGAAATAGAGCAGCTCAACTTGCTTCCCTTGGGAGTTATCTGGTGAAGGGAACTTTTCTATAAATTTCGCAAAACTCATATCGGTATTTAAACTACCGATACCCATTCTTTGCCAGAAAGAATAATGTTTGAAGTGAGGCTGAATGACTGCGCTAAAAATCACAAAACGGGACATCACAATTAATGCTGTCAACCAAACAGTCCAAAAGGGATAATCTCCAGCGATCAATGGCATCACCGCCAATTGCGAAGACCCAGCATAGACCAAGATATTGAACCAAAATGTATCGATGGGGCTTAGTCCCGCGCCCAGTAAACTAATACTCGTTACCAGGGACCAGGCAATTATTCCCGGAGATGATTCGAGCATCACTTTTAAACCCTGGATAAAAGGGGGTTGTTGGAAAAATTTCAAGAAATTTAAATACTGTATTTAGCGGATGAGATAGTGATTCAATCGTGAGTTTTTATTCCCACTCAATAGTTACGTTGCAAAAAATACATACAAAACAGCAGGTTATGCCTGCTAAATTTGTTTGTGTAACTTTTGTGTAATTCACTTGGTTGTGTGGTATTTTAAACTATGAATAAAAACTATATGCATCTCAACATTGTACGCAGGTATTGGTTGCACGCTGCACGACCTAACTTGTGAAAAATTTATGAAACAACTAACGGAATCATTAGGTAAAGATTGTGGCAATGTATAGCTAACAATAGAGAATTTAAAGGGAATAGCGGGAGACCTACCTAACGATAAAAATTTTGCGGATGGTGTCTCCGCCCGGCACGATTCGAACGTGCTACCTAGGCTTTAGAAAAATTCGTATCTGCTGGGATGTGTATAGATTTGAATAAGTAACAGCATAAAAATCATAGAATTATTTCACGTAAGATAAAAAATCAGAGGGAATATGTTAATAAAAAATAAATTTTGCTTTTTATACGCTACAGGCTTCCTAATTTATATTACTTTTGTATTATTTTTTCCAAATCAAGTAAAAGCTCAAGCTTGGCCACAAAAATCAGTTAGACTGATAATTCCATTTACTGCAGGTGGTACTACCGACATTTTAGGAAGAGTTTTGGCTCAACAATTATCTAAAATATGGGATCAAAATGTAATCGTTGAAAATAAAGCTGGAGCAAGCGGAAATATAGCTGCTGAATTTGTATCAAATTCTTCTCCCGACGGCTATACACTTCTACTTGCATCTGGGAGCATGCTCACTGTCAATCCCACACTTTATAAAAAATTACCACTTAATTATGAAAAAGACTTAATACCAATAACCAATGTAGCGGGCGGTCCAATGTTAATTACTGTAAATTCAAAAGTTCCAGTTAATAATTTAAATGACTTAATCACACTTGCAAAAACTAAAAATCTTACTTTTGGGTCTGCAGGTATTGGCAGTCAAACTCACCTCGCATCAGAAAATTTTATTTTTTCAGCAAATGTCTCCGCAACCCATATTCCATACAAAGGTGAATCTGCCGCTGTAATTGATTTAGCATCTGGTCAAATTGATTTTATGGTTCTCTTTATTTCAGGGGCATCAGGGTTTGCAAAAACTGGGCAAATAAATCCCCTTGCTATTGCAGATGTTAAACGATCCAAACAGCTACCAAATATTCCGACAGCGACTGAAGCGGGCCTAGCTGGATTTCAAAATGTTGGATGGTTTGGGCTTGTTGCGCCTGCAGGTACTCCAAAATCTATTGTCGACATAATTCAACAATCCACTGTTAAAGCTTTAAATACAGACGCAATGCGTACAAGCCTAGAAATAAATGGTCTTGATGCTATTGGAAATACACCATTAGAATTTAGTCAGCAAATTAAAAACGAATCTAAAAATTGGGCCAAAATTATTCAAATACGTAATTTATCAGCTCAATAAAAAGTAAAACTACACTTTAAAATCAAAATTAGGATCTCGCTTTTCTTTTAGCGAAGCCAATCCTTCTTTAACTTCCGGACCATTAAAGCTTAATAATTCTAGGGTAGCAGAATTGTCAAAGATTGGCCCAGCCATGCGAAACCAATTATTTAGTGCATATTTAGACCAGCGAATAGGTCGTTGAGCTCCCTTGGCTAATTTTGCAGCGACCTCTTCTGCCTTAGCTTGCAATTCTTCATCCGGCACGCACATAGAAACTAAACCAATACGTTCAGCCTCTTCGCCCATTACTGGCTCGCAGGTTAACAGATAGTACTTTGCTTTAGCCATTCCACAAAGTAAAGGCCAAATCATGGCAGCATGGTCTCCTGCCGCTAAGCCTAGTCGAGTATGGCCATCAATTAATCTAGCAGATTTTGCAGCTATTGAAACATCAGCCATGAGTGCCGTAGCCAAGCCTGCGCCCACTGCTGGCCCGTGTATCGCAGACACAATTGGTTTAGAGCAATTAATCATGTTGTAGCAAAGATCTCGAAATTCTCGTAAAGCCTCTGCCTGCATTTCATAGTCATTGATAATTTTTTCGACCATACCAAAATCACCACCAGCACAAAACCCTTTTCCTGCGCCACAAATAATGGCGACATTTGTTTCCTTATCTTTATCAACATCAAGCCAGACTCTAGAGAGCTCTCCATGAGCCTCCCAAGGAAGCGAGTTTAATTTTTCTGGCCGATTAATCGTAATTCTAAGAACCCGCTCAGAAGGTCTATCAAATTTTAAGTATTGATAGTTTTCATATAATTTCATTTTGGTCTCCATCCTTATAAAATAATTACACTGTAATTTGGGTTGCAGCTGTGATGTCTTTAATTGAGGATTTAGGCATAAGCATAACTAAATCCATAATTTTTTTGATGGCTTGCTCGCTAATTAACCCACTACAATTATCAGAAAATTTCTCTAGTAAAAGGTCTTGAGAAATTGGATTATCAGGGTGTCCTATATTTATATCCAAGCGCTCAGTGACAACATTTCCATCTTTTAGAGTTACCGATAAATGTCCAGGAAATGTTTTTGGAAACATCGTCGTTGATGGATCAGCATTTTCATAACTCACTAAATCTGAGATAGCTTCAATATCACTTCTATTAAGATTTTTTAAGATAAAAGTATTGTGATTAATTTTTTTATCTAATAACTTTGTAGCAAGTAAAAAAGGTAGGCTAAATTTAGCGCCATAAGTAGTTGCTGGACGTAATTTCTCAGAAAATGGCTCACAGATTAGGGCTTGTTCAATTTCTGGAACATAGCACTTAATGGCAGAAATTGATTCAACCTGAATTCCTTTTTCAAGTAAGCTACCTATGCAATCAATAAAGGCATGCGCAAAGTGGCAGCAAGGGTAGGGCTTAATAGAAATTCGTGTAGTTTCCCAAGTCTTAAATAATAAACTAGTAGCAATCGATAGATCGCACTCATCGAAGATGCCATAGGTTTTAAAAATACCATCACGACCTTCAAATACTGAATGCGGCCCAGTCATGCCATTTTTCGCAAATCGAGTTGATAAGATGCCTGAGAAGGCGCTCCAGCCAGCATGCATACTTTTTGATGATGAGCTATTGGATAAGTATTCATTGATCCCCGAAGTTTGACTTCCTGCCAAACCAAGTGCGTTAACGATTTCATTTTCACTTAAATGAAGTAACTTTGAAGCCGCAGCAACAGCTCCAAAAATTCCTGCAATGGAGGTTGTGTGAAAACCTCTCTTGTGAAAGGTTCCCTTAGAGGCCAAGCCAATCCGAGCGGCAACCTCCCAGCCGCCAATAAATGCTGTTAAAAGGTCTTCTTCGGATAAATTAAGCTCCTCACTCAAAGCAAGGACAACTGGCGCAATGATAGTACTACCATGAAGAATTGAATCGGTATGGGTATCATCAAAATCAAGGCAATGAGCAGCAATCCCATTTGCTAAAGCGGCATATTCAGTCGAAAGCTTTACTTTAGAACCCCAAACCGATATGGAATATGCGTTCTTATTTACCTCAATCAGGCCTTTTAAAGAATTCACTGCATTCTCATGCGCTCTCCCCCGAATAGCCACGCCAATAGTATCCAGAATATGCCGTTTAGCACTGAAGAGAACTTCATCCGGGATCTGCTGATAATTTAATTTAACTAAAAATTCAGCGTATTGTTCAGCGATTGTTTTCAAAGTGAGCGAATATTCAATTATTTACGAAAATTTGCAGGGCGCTTTTCTTTGAACGCAGCAATTCCTTCATCTCTTTCGTTGCTTGCCAAAGCTAATGCAAATAATTTATTTTCATAGTCGATCCCTGACATCAAATCTAAGTCAAAACTCTTAAGTACTGCATCTCGTGCAAGCATCAAAGAAATCGGCCCTTTACTTTGCCATTTTTTACACAATGATTGTGCTTCACCCATCAGCTCTGTAGGAGGGCACACTTTGTTAACTAAGCCAATTCGTAAAGCCTCATCTGCTGAAATGGGTTCTCCTATCGTTATTAACTCCATTGCACTACCCAAACCAACAAAGCGAATTAATCTTTGAGTGCCCCCACTACCAGGAATTACACCCAAATTAATTTCAGGAAGCCCCAAGATCGCGTTATTAGAGGCGATTCTTAAAGTACACGCTAGCGCGAGCTCTAAACCAGCGCCTAGACAATATCCATTAATGGCGGCAATAGTAGGAATTCGCATGGTCTCAATTAGGCGGGGCAATTCGCGTCGAAGTTGTGCTTCAATTGAGAGCTCCTTAGCAGGCGTTCTCGTAGCCACCTCATTAATGTCAGCCCCAGCCGAAAAAGATTTATCCCCATCGCCGGTAATAATGATGGCATCTGCCTCATCAAGTGACTCAAGTTTTTGCAAGCATGCCATTAATTCTTTGCGCAACCCAAGACTCATAGCATTTCTTTTTGGTGGGTCGGTTAATTTAAGAACTGCAATTCGATCTTTAATTGCATAAGCCAATAAAGAATTTGTTGTATTAGACATTCTGAACTCCAGTTAACTCGGCTTTAACGGTTTTACCACCTGCATTTTTTGGTAAAAACTCTCGAAACTCAACATAACGCGGTTTTTTGTATGCTGCAACCTGCTTTTCACAAAAAGCCTGTATTTCACCTATTGGAATATTTACATGGCCGCGGGTTACCAAATAAGCCTTAACGGCTTGACCCCATTTTGGATCATCCACACCCACCACTGCAGCATCAAGAATATTGGGATGGCTCATTAAAACTTGCTCTATTTCTGCAGGATAAATATTGACGCCGCCACTAATAATGACATCATTCAGTCTACCTGCAAGATGTAAATATCCCTCTTCATCTAAGAAACCATAATCTCCAGTGTGATACCAGCGATCCGTAAAGGCCTCCATGGTCTCCTTTGGTTGATTCAGATACTCAGTCATCACAGAGGGATTGATACACCAAACCTCACCCACTTCTCCAACAGAACATTCCACACCATTGATATTCATTACCTTTAGTCTGACACCACGAAATGCCTGCCCAACAGATTCTGGCTTTCTTAATTGATCTTCAGGACGCAAAACGGACATGCTATTGGATTCTGTAGAGCCATAATAATCAAATAATTGCTTGCTAATTTTGTCAAGCACACGCTTTTTTGTATTCACTGGAAGCGGTGACCCACACGTGACAACTCGCTTTAATTTTGTAGCAGTTAAATCTTGTTTATTCTTCTCTAATTGCTCTACTAGCATTGTTAGTATTGTGGGAACCGTCAAGGAAGATGTAATTCCTTCGACTTCAACAATTTTTATAAATTCATCTGCATCAAAATGAGGCATGATCCGAACTGTTGCGCCAACATAAAGATGCATTAATGTAAAAGTTAGACCTGCTGAATGCACTTGGGGCATGGTACCTAAATAGACATCTTGGCTATTTAAACCATATTGAATCGCTGCATTCAGAACCCAAATCATTCTAGCTTTATGTGTTGCTAAAGCACCCTTTGCCTTTCCTGTTGTTCCGGAGGTAAACATCAAACTAAAGAATTGGCTCTCACTGCAATCTGGTATTTTTATTTTGTCTGCAGTAAGCAATTTTTCTAAAGAGATATTGCCATCAGCATCCTGGCCATCAATTTCGATAACGACAGGTTTATTAATAGTCCATCTACTAAGTACTTCATTGATATTTTTTGCTTGCTCTACATTAGTGAAGATGATGTTTGGCTTGGACTGCTGCAATATTTCAGAAATTTCAACACTTTTGTAACGAGGATTGATTGGTGAAAAAATTGCCCCGGCACGTGCAACACTTAAAACCACTAATACATACTCTATGCAATTTGGTAGATATGCACAAACGATATCTCCTGATTTAACCCCTAGGGAAATTAAAGCTGAGGCTAATATATCTACTTGATTATTTAAATTTCCATAAGTAATAGACTTTTTTCCATCGTAAAGTGCAATTTTGTTTGGTTCAAGTTGTGCATAGTATTTTGGAACACTACCAACTACTAAATCGGCATTAGAAAAGTTCAAATCATACGCTTGCATTAATCAAAATCACCCTTACTAATTAAACCCTTCAATTTCTGCATCCCCTCTCGTAGAGGAATATCGACAGGACACACGGTAGAGCAGCTCCCAAGCCCGTGACAACGAAAGATACCTGAATCAGTAGCAATTCCACGTAATCGCTTTTTCCCTAGCAAGTCTCTCTCATCTAAAGCTAGCATCAAAATTCTATTCATAGCCGAGGGGCCTAAATACTCCTCTTTAGTAGCCGACCATTCACATGCAGAAAAACAGGCACCGCAAGTAATGCAACCACTTTGGTCTTGAATTGATTTTCGAACTTTTTCACCAGGTGGCATAATCCTGAGTGTTTTTCTATCAGGATCATTGGATACCAAAGCCGCATGCGATTTGATTAATGTTTTGAAGAATGGATCCATATCACACATCACATCTTTTAATACAGGCAATGCCCGCATTGGCTCGACGCGAACGACATCGGATTGCAGAGAGCCGACCGTTGTTTGACACGCTAAGCTCTCTTTACCATTAACGACAACAGCGCACGATCCACACATACCAGCACGGCATGAATAGCGAAATCCTAAGGATGGATCAATATTATGTCGAACATAAAGCAAGGCATCTAATACTCGACTATTCTTGCTGGGAACGGGAACTTTGAATGATTCAACATCATCACTATCAGTTCTTGATACTTCTAAAGTAATTTCAAAGGACTCTACGTTTGACATGTGGTTTCCCTTAAATAAACGCGCGTAATGCAACCAACCCATACAGAATGGTCGCAGCAATAGCAAAGAAAATGGTGTAAGTTATAAAACAAGCGAGGCGTGAAGAATTAATATAGTCGAGCAAGATACCGCGAAAGCCCAGATACCCATGGATAGACACTGAGATCAGCAAAACAACATCAACGGCTAAGATTAATCCGCTTTTAATGCGATCGGACACCTCTAGAAAAGTAATTGCATCAGAATTAAAAACAATAAACTGGAGAATCAAATGAACAATAACTAAAAGTAATACAAAAACTGCTGAGCTACGCTGTAGCCTCCACAATTTGAGATCTAATGAATTCCCGCTTAAATAAGTTTGCTTCATTAGCTACCCTGCTCATTTCTGAACCAACCACGCTCACTTGCAATGATATGAAGCCCATTTAATCCATGACCCAAAACACAAATAACAACGATAGCTTCTACCAAATGAAATACGTTAGATTGAAAGGCTTTCATCACCGAATCAAATACTTCAGGACCAAATAGTAAAGCGGTAGATATTGAAAGTACGTGCAGTAAGAAATAAATTAACAGAATTAATCCGCTCACCCGATGAAATAGAAATTTCCAATTTTTGGATGAATAAATTCTTAGCATTTCAAACCTCTGAGGTCATCTTAGAATCATCGGCTAAATTAACATTTCCCTTGGGAATAACGGTTTCGCCACGAAGTTGTTCTGGGTTTCTTCTGGTGAATTTAACAGGCCGCTTCTCAGAATGAATCGCTCCATCAATATCTTTTTTAAGATAAATGTTGTATAGATTTTGCTGATCTATTTCAGGAAAATCTTCACGGTAGTGACTACCCCTACTTTCGGTACGCAAGGCGGCAGATTTTGATATTAATTTTGCAACTGTAATTAAATTTTCTAAGTTCATTCTTTCATGCAAGGCGCTGTTACCAGCTCTTTTTTCTGGAATTGAGATTCCTTTTAATTTCTCTTCATAACTATCCAAACTTGTTTGCGCTATTTCAAGAGAATCTTTGCTACGAATAATTCCAATTTGATCCCATGCCATCGAGCCCAATTCCTTACGCAAATGAAATGGATTTAAGCTGCCTTGTGAGGGGGTTAATTTATTCAATATTTCCTCTAAATTGCCAAAGCCCTTATTGTTTGAGGCAGATTGGCTTTCTAAATCATTTACCATTGCCTCACCAGCAACACCCCCAAACACAATCGACTCGGCAACCCCATTACCACCCAATCGGTTAGCTCCATGCACGCCTCCGGCATCTTCTCCGGCGGCATATAACCCTGGAATTGAAGTTCGGCAAAGGGGGTCAATTCGTATTCCACCCATCTGAAAGTGCGCAGTTGGAGTTACCTGTATTGGATCCGTTGCCATGTCATAACCAACAGACAGGCATCTCTTGTACATTCCTGGAGAGGATTTGAGTAAGAATTCTTTTCCCAGATGCCTCACATCCAAAAAGACGCCGCCCTGCGGAGTGCCTCTACCAGCTCGAATTTCCATATAACTTGATCTGGAGACGCGATCTCTCGTAGAGCGCTCCATCTTGGCGGGATCGTAATTTTCCATAAAACGTTTGCCATCTACATTTAATAGGTGTCCACCAGCGCCCCTTAACCCCTCTTCTAATACAGTCCCAGTCATCACAGAATCTCCAGCAATTAATCCTGTTGGATGAAACTGCATCATTTCCATATCGATCATTTCTGCTCCGGCCCTAAAGCCCATCGCTAAGCCATCGCCACTTTTTTCTAAAGAGGCCGGTGTAAATTTATATAAGGGCGCGCCCCCTCCTGTTGCGAGCAATACAGCCCTAGCTTTCATCTGAATTAATTCACCTGAGTTGAAGTCCATGAGAACGGCGCCAATAACCCGCTCTTGATTGCCATCAAATAACAGATCAATACCGCGCACTTCACTCATTTTTTTGATATCTCGGACTAATACTTGCTCAAGCAATCGATTCATTAGCTCAATGCCAGTTAAATCTCCGCTATGCACAGTTCGATTAAATGATTGCCCCGCTAGTGCCCGCTGATGAATGCTGCCATCATCATTTCTATCAAAATAACAACCAAACTTATTTTCTAACTCAATAATCCTCTTTGGAGCCTCGGTAACTAAAGTCCATGCAAGCTCTTGATCATTGATTAATCCACCACCCCGTAAGGTATCGTCATAATGTTTATCAAACGAGTCTTCTGAATTCAAAACAACGTTATATCCACCCTGTACCATTCGAGTACAGCCACTTTTGCCAATCAAGCCTTTACTCGCCAATATAATTTTTAAATTGGGGTTGGCATCATGGGCTTTAATCGCTGCATAAAGAGCAGCGCCCCCTCCCCCTAAAATCAAAATGTCACAGCTCTCTTCATGCATGAGCGATTTCCTTATCAATTAATGTAGCTGTATACCCAAGTAGATTTGAAATTTTATTTGCTGCATCTACTACAAGAGGAATGAATCGATCAATGAGATCTGTATTCATCCGAAATGCTGGAATGGCAACTCCACATGAAGCAACTACCGTACCAGTGTGATCCAGAATTGGCGCAGCGATACCACCCATTTCAGGATGGTTCTCGGCTAATGTGACTGCAAAGCCGTTCACCCTAACTTCATCGAGTATTTTTTGTATCTTCTCAGGACTAGTAATTGTTTTATTTGTAAACTTTTCAAGCTCTTCTGACAAAACTTTTTCGGCAACTAGAGCATTAAAAGCAATAATGCTTCTTCCAGTTGCAGTGCACCACGAAGGATTGATTTGGCCAAGCCTGGTTTGCACACTAATAGATTTTGGACTTTCAACCTTGGAAACATATACAACGCCGCCTGAAGGATCTAATACCGCTAAATGCACAGTCTCGCCAGTTTCGGAACCCAGTTTACTGAGGATCGGCCTACCTTTATCGGCAATATCTAAAGCTTGCACTGCCACCGAGCCAATACGCCAAGCTTTTAATGTCAAGAAATAGTGTCCTGATTCATCCTGCCTCACAAAGCCGGTATTTACAAGAGTTGAGACCATACGATGGACCGTGCCCTTTGGCCTTCCCGTAGCAGAAATAATTGAACCTAATGAGGAAGGTATCCCTAGCGTACTAATTGCCTCCAGTACCTCAAGGGTGCCGGCGGCTGAAGCTATGACTTGGTTGCGTGTAAGATTATTTTTGTACTGCATTGCAGAATTTTTTTATTTAGTTAAAAAGACTCTAAAACCTAATTAAATACTTGTCAATATGTTTTTTTTATCTCACAATAGTTATTATGAAATTTAAAAGTTCTGCTATGCGGAACACATTATTATTTAAGGTTTGTGATCTATGACAGCATTTCCTCATGTCCAAGCAGTGTCAGATCATTTTGACGAAATCATAGATGTGGCAATCGTGGGGTATGGCTTTGCGGGCGGCATGACTGCAATTGCGGCCGCCAAGTCTGGACGACAAGCGATCATTTTTGAAAAAATGAGCATCCCAGGTGGATTATCAATTTGTTCAGGTGGTGGCTTTAGGATTGCAACAAATAAAGAGAAGGCCTATGAGTATCTAAAGGCAACTAATGCGCAAACAATTAATGACAGTCTATTAAGCCACTTTTCAGGAGAAATGGTTAAGCTTCCTACATTGTTAAAAGAATTAGGTGAAGTAAATAATGCAAGCCTGACCACGCTTGACAGACCAGCAAATTACCCGCTACCTGGTTATGAAGCTTTTCAATTTATGGAATACGATTCCGTGCCCGGCTTTGATCAAAAGAAAGAGTTTCCTAGAGCAAAATCTCTCAAATCGGGCGCTAATGCTTTCAAGGTGATCAATGACAATGTCAACAAACTTGATATTGAGGTACGCTATTCCAATGCTGTACAAAGATTGATTACTGATAACAATGGGGCTGTCACTGGACTATTAGTTGAAGCCAATAATCAAATTCGACGAATCGGAACGCGATATGGAGTAGTTCTAGCTTGCGGAGGATTTGAAGCTGGTGTTGAAATGCAGCGTCAATACTGGCAACTCTACCCTGTGTTACCAGCCGCAACTCTTGGTAATACTGGAGATGGCATCAAAATGGCTCAAGCTTTAGGTGCGGATATTGGTCATATGTGGCATTTTCATGGTAGCTATGGATTTCGTCATACTGACCCCAAGTACCCCTTTGGCATCAGAAGTAAAAAATTGCCAGACTGGACAAGAGGCGTAACAACTACAGATGTTCGCATGTCTTGGATTCTGATTAATCAAGATGGTAAACGCTTCATGAACGAATATGAGCCATATGGACACGATACAGGTCATCGCTATATGGATCAATACGAGGCTAGTAAGAATCGATTTCCAAATTTACCCGCGTTTATGCTTTTTGATGAGGATGGACGAAAACTGTATCCGGTTGCAAAAGCCTTTATTAATGACCCCGATATTGATGTCTACGAATGGAGCTCTGATAATCTTAAGGAAGTTGATTTAGGTATTTTGAAGAAAGCCAACTCACTTGAAGAACTATCAACTCTAACGAATGTGCCAATTGACACTCTACATAATACGATTAGAGAATGGAATACCCTATGCAGCTCAAATGGAATCGACGAGTTAGGTAGGCCCTCTCAAACCAGAATACCCATTCAGTCTGCACCTTACTATTTTGGAGAAGTCTGGCCAGTGGTATCAAACACACAAGGCGCTCTCGTTCACAACACAAAACAAGAGGTATTAAATACATTTAATGAAGTTATCCCTAGGCTCTATGTTGCTGGCGAAATAGGCTCAATATGGGGATTCTTATATCTTTCAGGAGGTAATTTGGCTGAATGCCTCATTAGCGGTCAAATTGCTGGAAATGAAGTTTCAAAATTAGAGGCGTTGTAACTAACTTTAATTATTAGGAGGAAATAACATGAAAAAAGTTCTTTTGGCTAGTTTGGTGATACTCACTTCTTGGAATATCACATCCAGTTTTGCACAATCTACTTACCCTAATCGGCCCATCAAAATCATTGTGCCTTATGGCTCAGGTGGAAGCACCGATGTTATAACGAGGATGATTGCCCAAAAATTGACAGAAAAAATGGGGGCCACAATAGTAGTAGAAAATAAGCCGGGTGCTAATGCCATGATTGGTACTGAGTTTGTCGCAAACTCACCAAATGATGGATATACCCTCTTAGCTGCTAGTAGTGGTAATGCTGCAAACCCAGCCTTAATAGGCGCCAAAGCCCAAATTTTTCCTAGGGACTTTATTCCCATAGTTGGATTGGCCTCCACTCCAAATGCAATCTCAGTCAATCCACAAACCCCTTATAAGTCGCTTCAAGATATTGTGACGGCATCGAAAAGCAATCCCGACTCATTAAGCTATGCTCACGCTGGGATTGGCTCCCTACAACATATTGCCGGTGAGCAATTTAAATTTACAGCTAACATCAAAATGGTTGATGTTCCCTATAAAGGTGGTGGCCCTGCTGCTGCTGATGTTTTGGGAGGGCAAGTACCGGTTTTAGTCTCGGGACTGACTGCATCTATTGGCTTCATTAATGCTGGGCGCCTTCGCCCATTAGCAGTGACTAGTGAAAAACGCTCCCCAAATCTGCCAAACGTCCCCACAGTTTCTGAGAGTGGTTTCCCAGGATTTAATAGCGTCTTTTGGGTAGCGCTATATGCACCCGCAGGCACTCCAGCCGCAATCATTCAGTCAATCAATTCGGACGTTAATGAAATATTAAAGCGTCCTGAAGTAGTTCAACAACTATTTGTACAGGCTGCCGAGCCTTTTGGTGGGACTTCGCAATCACTAGATACCTACGTTAGAAATGATATCCAAAATTTTGCAAAGGTAATTAAGGCTACGAATATCAAAGCTGACTAAACCTATTGACCACGAATAAGGATTTTACAAATGCAAAAAAATCAACTAGTTTCGCGTCGTGAGTTCATACAACGATCTATAGTTGCATCTGCCGTCGTTGGATCTACTCTTGCCGCGGGGAATGCGGGCGCAAGCCCGCCAAAAAATGGGAATTTTTTATCTATCGATCCATGGCCAAACTGAGCTACGCCAATGTAATCAAAACTTGAGGTAGGTGACTCCAACGCTACTCAAGTTCGATCATGATTGATCCAATAGATCTCAATTGACTGAGGTAATAATTATTATTTTTGAGTTTTTTGCCTACCCAGCACGATTCGAACGTGCGGCCTACAACACCTCTTTAAGCATCAATTAAGTTAGCGACACCGGTGAGGTTTGATATTTCGTGGGTAGGTGGGAAAGCGGGATCGAGGATTAGATCACCATGACGGTTTGACCAGATGCATTGAATTCCCGCCGCGATTGCTCCAAGGACATCATTAGGGCTGCCGGCAATATGGACAGTGTTTTCTTTGGAAATGCCAAGAACACTCACTGGCAAATTGTATATAGAGGGGTGTGGTTTGTAGTAACCAGCCGTTTCGGATGAAAGAATGTGATCAAACGATTGTGTTGAAAAGTTGAGGGCGACGGCTTCGAGCATGCGCTGATCACCGTTGGAAAGGATCGCCGTCTGGCAACCCATTGCCCTGACAGCAGCGATGGCAGCATCGGCGTCAGGCCATGGTTTTATTTTATCCCAGGCGAAGAGTAGATTGCTGTGCGTATCCGCTCCTATTGTAATATTGTAGCGACCAAGGCAGTAGTCGAGAGCCATGGCCGTACATTCGCCAAAGGATGTACGGCTCCTCTCAAGTGAATTGCTGATGGCGGCTCGCTCCATTTGCTTGGTCCGCCAAAGACGCACGAATGCTGAGGCAATATCGGCATCCAGGCCCAGCGTTTCCTGAACGACAGGCCGGAGACTGCCCTCGATATCGAGAAGAGCCATATAGACATCAAAGGTGACTAATTTTGTACTCAAGCAGCTACTCCCACTCGATTGTTGCCGGTGGTTTTCCGCTGATATCGTAGACGACGCGATTGATACCGCGCACTTCATTAATAATGCGATTCGATACTTTGCCGAGTAAATCGTGGGGTAAGTGAGCCCAATGGGCAGTCATGAAGTCTTGCGTTTGTACCGCTCTCAGAGCCACAACATATTCATAGGTTCTACCGTCACCCATCACACCAACCGATTTGACTGGCAAGAAGACTGCAAAGGCTTGGCTGGTGAGGTCATACCAGGATTTTTGACTAGCTTCATCAATCGTGTTGCGCAACTCTTCAATAAAGATCGCATCAGC
>Ga0164294_10001622_pt1 | contig 20726 bp, 22 predicted proteins | sample GEODES005metaG_FD_111479 | JGI IMG/M metagenome (GOLD analysis project Ga0164294, IMG submission 111479) | Oligotrophic lake water microbial communities from Sparkling Lake, Wisconsin, USA - GEODES005 metaG | ecosystem: Environmental > Aquatic > Freshwater > Lake | place: USA: Sparkling Lake...
GATGATGCTCGTGCTGGCGTCGAAGCTCGTGCAGGTATTCGGGGCGGCCTATACCCTGAAATATGCCGTCGACCGCATGGCCGGTGGCAATCGCGGCGCGGTGTGGATCGTCGTCGCACTGGTGCTCGGTTACGCCGGGTCGCGGCTGTCGACGACCCTGTTCGACAATCTGCGCAACGTCGTGTTCGAACGCGTCGGCCAGGAAGCGACGCGGCGGCTGGCGGCGAGTGTCTTCCGTCATCTTCACCGGCTCAGCCTGCGCTTCCACCTCGAACGGCGCACCGGTGCGGTCACCAAGGTGGTGGAGCGCGGCACCAAGAGCATCGACACGATGCTGTACTTCATGCTGTTCAACATCGCCCCGACGGTGTTGGAGCTCGGGCTGGTGCTCGGCATCTTCTGGGTCAATTTCGGACTGTGGCTGGTCGTCGCCACCGTCGTGATGGTCGCGCTCTACATCTGGTTCACCCGCACGGTGACCGATTGGCGCAACGCGCTCCGCAACCGCATGAACGACCTCGACACCGGGGCGGTGGCGCACGCGGTCGACTCGCTGCTCAACTTCGAAACGGTGAAATATTTCGGCGCGGAGGAGCGCGAGGCGCGGCGCTACGACGATGCGATCCATGCTTATGCGCAGGCCGCGGTGAAGAGCGAGAACAGCCTGGCCTGGCTCAACATCGGCCAGGCGGCGATCACCAATGCGATGCTCGGCGGCGGCATGGCGTACGTCGTCTGGGGTTGGAGCCAGGGCCGCTTTTCGGCGGGCGATGCGGTGTTCGTTTCGACGTTGCTGAGCCAGCTGTTCCGCCCGCTCGACTTGCTCGGCATGGTCTATCGTACGATCCGCCAAGGCGTGATCGACATGGGCGCGATGTTCGACCTGCTCGATACCGGGGCCGAGGTGGTCGATGCGCCGGGCGCGGCGGCGCTGGGGGTGACCAAGGGGCATGTCCGGTTCGAGGACGTGCGGTTCGGCTATGACCCCGGCATGCCGATTTTGAAGGGCATCGACCTCGACATCGCCGCCGGCACCACGTTGGCGGTGGTGGGACCGTCGGGTGCGGGCAAGTCGACGCTGGCGCGGCTGATGTATCGGTTCTACGATTTGACCGGCGGGCGGATCACGATCGACGGGCAGGACATCGCGAGCGTGACACAGGCAAGCTTGCGCGCCGCGATCGGGATCGTGCCGCAGGATACCGTGCTGTTCAACGACACGATCGGCTACAACATCGCTTATGGGCGAGAAGGCGCGGGCGAGGATGAGATCGTGCGGGCGGCGCAGGGCGCGGCGATTGCCGGCTTCATCGAGCGCCAGCCCGACCAGTATGAGACGCGCGTCGGCGAGCGTGGGCTGAAGCTGTCGGGCGGCGAGAAGCAGCGCGTCGCGATCGCGCGCACCCTGCTGAAGGACCCGCCGATCCTGATCCTCGACGAGGCGACCAGCGCGCTCGACAGCCGCACCGAGGCCGAGATCATGGAAACGCTGGAAGCGATCGAGCGCGGGCGTACGACGATCGTCATCGCGCACCGCCTGTCGACCGTGGTCCATGCCGACCAGATCGTCGTGCTGGAGGCGGGCCAGGTCGCCGAGCGCGGCACCCACGCCGAACTGTTGCGAAAGCGCGGCTTGTATGCCGATATGTGGGCGCGCCAGGCCCGCGAGCGCGAAGAGGCGCTGGCGGCGGAATAGGAGAGTGGGATGCGGTGGCTGATCGGCGTGGCCGGATTGCTGGCGGTGGGTGCCGCCCCCGCGCCTCGCAACATTGCGCCCGCCACCTTTGTCGAGTGGAAGGCGGCGGACGGGGTACGCGCGTTCCGGTCGGGCGACGTCACGGTGCGTGCGAGCGTCAGCGGCAAGGACGGCGATTCACCGCCGGCCGTCACGATCTCCGCGCCCGGTGTCCCCGCGCTGCGGATCGTCAACGACGACGCGATGGCGAATTTCGCGTCGAGCATCGCGATCGGCCCGCTGGTGCGCGGCCAGCCGTCGAGCGTGATCGTCCAGACCTATAGCGGCGGCGCGCATTGCTGCGTGCACGTCGCGGTGGCGTTGCGAAGCGGCAAGACGTTCAGGCTGGTCGATGTCGGCCAATGGGACGGTGACAGCGTGGCCTGGCCCAGGGACCTGTCGGGCGACGGTGTCGCCGACTTTCGGTTCGTCGACAATGTCTTCCTGTATGCGTTCGGCAGCTACGCCGACAGTTGGGCGCCGCCGCTGATCAAGACGATCCGTGGCGGCAAAGTGGTCGACGTGTCGACCGACCCGGCGTTCCGCCCCCTGTTCGTGGCGGACATGGCCAAGGCACGCACCGCGTGTCTCGGCGCCGAGCCCAATTTCGCGGGCGGGCCATGCGCCGGCTATCTCGGCGATGCCGCCCGGCTGGGCCGGTTCGACGCCGCCTGGGCCGAGGTGGCGCGCAGCGGCGTGGCGGCAAAGGCGGGATTTCCCGATTCGTGCAACGAACGGCCGAAGCCCAATCCGTGCTACACCGACTTCGCGACCGGCGTGCGCGGCTTCCTGCGCAAGAACGGTTACCTTCGTTAGGCGAGCAGATCCCGGTATTCGGCGTGTCGCTCGATATACGCCTTCATGAAGGGGCATTGCGGCACGACCTTCAGGCCCCGGTCGCGCGCGGCGTCGAGCGCACCGCGGATCAGTTTCGATCCCACGCCATGGCCTTCCAGCTTCTTGGGCACCAGCGTGTGGGTGAAGACGATCGTGTCGCCCTCCAGCTGATACGCCGCGATCGCGCGCAGGCCGTCGACGTCGAGTTCGAATTCATATTCGGCACGGTTGTCGATCACTTTGTCCGGCACGCTTCGTCTCCATTGGCAGTGCCGACAGATCGGCGTTAGCGTTCGCCCATGCAAGCGACACGAAGACAAATTGTTGCCGCCCTGGCTGCGCTGCCGCTAATCGGCGCAGCGGCGCCGCGCACGCGGGTCGTGCTGTTGGGTACCAAGGGTGGACCGACGCCCGGCCCCTACCGCGCCGCGCCCGCGACGCTGATCGAGATCGACGGCCGGGCATGGGTGGTGGATTGCGGCAACGGCGTCGCCAACCAGCTCGCCAAGGCGGGCGTGCCGCTCGACGCGCTGGCGCGGATCTTCGTCACGCACAACCACAGCGACCATATGGCGGATGTCGGCACGCTGATCGAACTGGCCTGGAGTTCGGGGCTGAAGGCGCCGGTGACGGTCCACGGCCCGCCACCGACCGGCCGGATCGTGCACGATCAGCTCGCGGCGTTCGCCGACGACATCGCAGCACGGATCCGTGAAGAGGGGCGCATCCCGCTCGCGCCGCTGGTGCGAGTCGACGAGCGCGCGAATCCCGGCGGCGTCGTGCGCGACGGCGGCACGACCGTGACGAGCTGCCTGGTCGATCACGAAACCGTCAGGCCTGCGTTCGCCTATCGCTTCGACACGCCGGGCCGATCGATCGTGATTTCCGGCGACACGCATTATTCGGACGACCTCGTCGCGCTGGCGACGGGCGCCGACCTGCTGATCCACGAAGCGATCTACGCCCCGGCCATCCCGCGCATGGCAGGCGAGAATGCCCCGACGCTCGCCGATCACCTCCGCCGCAGCCACACCCGCGCCGAGGATGTCGGGCTGGTCGCCGCGCGCGCGGGCGTGAAGAAGCTCGTCTTGTCGCACCTCGTCCCCGGCGGCCCGGAGATTACCGATGCGATGTGGCTGGCCGCCGTCCGCACGAATTTTGCGGGCGACGTGGTGGTGGGACGCGATCTGATGGAAGTCTGAGTCCGGCATGGCTACATGCGCCGCGATGACCGATCCCGCTTCCGTGCTGCATTCCACCTTCGGCTTCCCGGCGTTTCGCGGGGTGCAGGAAAGCGTGGTGTCGCGCGTGCTGGCGGGGGAGCGGACGCTGGCGGTGATGCCGACCGGGGCGGGGAAGTCGCTGTGCTACCAGCTGCCGGCGGTGATGCTGGAGGGGACGTGCGTCGTCGTCAGCCCGCTGATCGCGCTGATGCACGACCAGTTGCGCGCGGCCGAAGCGGTCGGCATCCGCGCCGCGACCCTGACCAGCGTCGACGAGAACCGGGCGGAGACGCGCGGGCGGTTCCTCGATGGCGAACTCGATCTGCTGTATGTCGCGCCGGAACGCGCGTCGGGAAGCGATTTTCGCGACTTGCTCGACCGCGGCAAGCTGTCGCTATTCGCGATCGACGAAGCGCATTGCGTCAGCGAATGGGGGCATGATTTCCGGCCCGATTATCGGCTGCTGCGGCCATTGCTGGATCGCTTTCCGCAGGTGCCGCGCCTCGCGCTGACCGCGACCGCCGACGAACATACGCGCGCCGATATCCTGGACCAGCTCGGCATCCCGCGCGACGGCCTGATCGTCGCCGGGTTCGACCGGCCCAACATCCGTTACCTGATCAGCCCCAAGGACAATACGACGCGCCAGATCGCCGACCTGATCGCCGAGCAGCCGGGGCCGGGGATCGTCTATGCCCAGACGCGCGCGGCGACCGAGAAATTGGCGGAGGCACTCGGCAAGACGGGGCGGCCGACGCGTGCCTATCATGCCGGACTGGAGCCGCATATCCGCGCCAGGAACCAGGCCGATTTCGTCGCGTCCGAAGATATGGTGATCGTCGCGACGGTTGCGTTCGGGATGGGAATCGACAAGCCCGACGTCCGCTTCGTGGCGCATGCCGGGCTGCCCAAGTCGATCGAGGCCTATTATCAGGAAACCGGCCGCGCGGGGCGCGACAGCGATCCGGCGGTGGCGCATCTGTTCTGGGGGGCGGAGGATTTCGCCAAGGCGCGCCAGCGGATCGGCGAGGTCGAACCGGCGCGTCAGGCCGGGGAGCGCACGCGCCTCAACGCGCTCGGCGCCTTGGTCGAGACCAGCGGCTGCCGGCGCAAGCTGCTGCTCGCGCATTTCGGCGACGATTCCCCCGACAATTGCGGCAATTGCGACAATTGCCTCAACCCGCCCGCCGCGACCGACGCCACGCAAGTCGCGCGCAAGTTCCTATCGGCGGTATTCCGCACCGGGCAGAGCTTCGGGGTCGGCTATATCGAAAGCATCCTGACCGGCCAGTCGAGCGAACGCAGCCCGATGAACGGGCACGAGGCGCTGTCGGTATTCGGAATCGTCGACGGGCCCGAGGAGGCCACGCTGATCAAGCCGGTCGCCCGCGCGCTGCTGCTGAAGGATGCCTTGCGCGCCAACGATTTCGGCGGGCTCGAATTCGGACCGGCGGCGAAGGCCCTGTTGAAAGGCGAGGCCGAATTGTCGCTGATCGTCCCGCCCAAGCGCGAGCGGCCGCAACGGCGCGGCGGCACGGGTGGCGGCGCCAATCCGATCGGCGACCCCCTGTTCGAGGCATTGCGCGACAAGCGCCGCGAACTCGCGGTCGAGGCCAAGGTGCCGCCCTATGTCATCTTCCACGATTCGGTATTGCGCGACATCGCGGCAATGAAACCGGCCAGCTTGGCGGCGTTGGGAACGATTTCGGGCGTAGGTAACCGTAAGCTGGACGCTTACGGCGATGCCTTCCTTCAAGTCGTCAGGCAATATTGACTGTGCCTGATTGGGACGAATGTATTCGGCCGTCGCGTTGACGGCGGTTAATTTTCCGTTAATGTTCGGAAATGTCGAGGGCAGGGGGTGCGGTCCCGACGAACCAGGGAGACTATGAATGCGTCGTACTTTGTTCGCACTAGCCGCACTAATCCTCGCCACGCCGGCCGGCGCGCAGGTGTTCACCGGCACCACCACGACCAGCGATCCGACATTCAACCGTCCGCTCGCGAACGGGAATGCCGCACCGACCGGTCTGTCGGGCGTCGGCACGGCGGTGTATTACGACCGGCTGGGCTTCACCGTGACCAGCAGCGGCAGCTACACGTTCCTGATGCAGGGCCTGAACCCGACCAACTGGGACACGTATCTGGGCCTGTATTCGAACAGCTTCAATGCGACGTCGCCCTTGACCAACGCGTTGATCTATAACGACGACAACCCGACGATCGGCCTGTCGGGCTTCACCTACAACCTGACGACCGGCACGTCGTACATCGCCATCATGACCGGCTTCGGCAACACCGACATGGGGTCGTGGTCGCTGACGATCGCTGGGCCGGGCACGGCCGTTCCGGTCAATGCCGGGGCAGTGCCGGAACCGGCGACCTGGGCCATGCTGATGATGGGCTTCGGCGCGGTCGGCGCGACGCTGCGTACGCGTCGCCGGCACGTCACCTTCGCCTGATCCGAACAAAAAGGGGTGGAGCGGCCGTCTCGCCAATTGGCGAGACGGCCGTTCTCGCTTTTGCCGGCGGCGTTAGGCTATTAAGGTCGCTCCCGTGAGGGAGTAGCTATGATCCGCAAAGTCGACGACAGCATTTCGGTGGCGCCGCAGATTCAGCCCGAGGACATGGCCGCGATCAAGGCGGCGGGGTTCGTGACGGTGGTGAACAACCGGCCCGACCACGAACAGGAGGGGCAGCCGGACGGCGATGCAATCCGCGCGGCGGCCCAGGCCGCGGGCCTGGCCTACACCGCGATCCCGATCGGGCATGCCGGGTTCAGCCATCCGCGGGTCGCGGCAATGGTCGACGTGCTGGAAGGCGCGGCGGGACCGGTGCTGGCATTCTGCCGATCGGGCACGCGGTCGTGCAACCTATGGGCGCTGGCACGGGCGCGGATGGGCGACCACCCCGCCGTGCTGATCGAGAAGGGCGCTGGTGCAGGATACGACCTTGCCGGATTGCGCCCGCTGCTCGACCAGTTGGCGGCGCAAGCGTGAACCACGATCAGATCGTCCAGCTGGTCGGATCGGTCGTCGCCATCCTGGCGCTCGCGGGCGTCGCGCGGATGCTCAAGCTCGGCCAGAGCAAGATCGCCAATGAAGACGATGCGCGGCGTTTCGCCGAAGAGGCACTGGTCGGGTTCGAAGGCGGCCGCGCGCTGGTATCGGGCGACGGCGGCGCGGCGTTGGTCGCGGGGCGCGGCGCGATCGCGGTGTTGAAGCGTCACGGTGCGCAAGTCGCGGTACGGCGGCTCGTCCCGCCGCTGCGCGTGCGCGAAGCGATCGAGGGGGCAACGATCGAGACCGGCGAACGGCTGTTCGGTCCGGTCGTCCTGTTCGGCGTCACCGCCGATCAGGTACATGGGCTGGAAGCGCCACTGACACTGGTGTAAGCAGGCGGCGTCATGGATCTGCGCCACCTCGCGAACCTCAGCCCCGTCGATTATGCCGTGCCCGGCTTCGTGCTGTTGGTGCTGGCGGAGATCATCGTCGCGCGCATCCGCGACCGCAGCCGCTATGAGTCCAAGGATACCCTGACCAGCCTAGCGCTCGGGCTGGGCAGCACGATCGCCGGCATCCTGACCGGCGGGATGTTCGTCGCGATCGCCTTGTGGGTCTATCAGTTCCGGCTGTTCGACATCGGCTATACCTGGTGGGCGTTCGCACTCGCGTTCGTGCTCGACGATTTCGGCTATTATTGGGTGCACCGTGCCGGGCATCGCATCCGCTGGGCCTGGGCGGCGCACGTCATCCACCATTCGAGCCAGCATTATAACCTGTCGACCGCACTCCGGCAGACGTGGACCGGCTTCTTCGGCGCGACCTTCATCCTGAAGCTGCCGCTGTTCCTGATCGGCTTTCCGGTGCCGATGGTGGCGTTTGTCGGCGGCATCAACCTGATCTATCAGTTCTGGATCCATACCGAAGTGATCGGCCGCATGCCGCGCTGGTTCGAGGGCGTTATGAACACGCCGAGCCATCACCGCGTCCACCACGCGACCAACCCGCGCTATCTCGACATGAATTATGCCGGCGTGTTCATCGTGTGGGACAAGATGTTCGGTACCTTCACGCCCGAACTCGACGAGGAAAAGCCGCGCTACGGCATCGTCAAGAACCTGGGCAGCTTCAACCTGGTGTGGGCGGCGTTTCACGAATGGGTGGGAATCGCGAAGGACGTGTGGGCGGCGCCGACGCTGCGCGCCAAGATCAATTACATGATCAAGCCGCCGGGCTGGAGCCACGACGGCAGTCGCGAGACATCGGAAAGCATCAAAAAGCTGTGGGAGCAGCGCGAGCGGGAGAAGGGTGCGTGGAACAAGCCGACATCGTCGTCGTCGGGGGCGGATCGGGCGGCGCCGCCGCCGCGGGCAGGCTCAGCGAAAACGGCCGCTATACGGTAGCCCTGCTGGAGGCGGGGGGGCGCAATACCGGGCTCGTCACGCGCATCCCTGGGTTCATGGGCAAGCAGACGCCCAAGACCAATTGGGCGTATGAGACGGTCCCGCAAAAGGGGCTGAACGGCCGCCGCGGGTATCAGCCGCGCGGCAAGGGCTTGGGTGGGTCGAGCGCGATTAACGCGATGCTCTATATCCGTGGTGCGGCCTGGGATTACGATAATTGGGCGGCACTGGGCTGCGACGGCTGGTCGTATGACGATGTCGTGCCCGTCTTCAAACGTGCCGAGGCGAACGTACGCGGGGCGAGCGAATACCACGGCGCCGACGGCCCCTTGCGCGTGTCGGACCAAGTCGCGCCGCACCCCGGCAGCGTCGAGTTCGTCGAAGCGGGCGCGAGTCTGCAGATTCCGCGCAACGACGACTTCAACGGCGCGCGGCAGGAAGGCGTCGGGCTGTATCAGGTCACGCAGTCGGGCGGGGAGCGGTGGACCGCGGCGCGGGGCTATGTCGAACCGGCGCGCAGTCGAGCCAATTTCACCATCGTCACCGACGCCACCGTCGAGCGGGTGCTGTTCGAAGACGGCAAGGTCTGCGGCGTCGCTTATACGCGCGGCCGCGAGGGCCGCGTGATCCGCACGACCCGGGTGGTGTTGGCGGGCGGCGTGTTCGGCACGCCGCAATTGCTGATGCTGTCCGGGATCGGTCCCGCCGCGCATCTGGCCGAGCATGGCATCACGACCATCGTCGACCGGCCGGCGGTCGGTGCGAACCTGCAGGATCATATCGACTATGTCGCGGCGTTCGAAGTGCCGGGGCGCTATTTCCTCGGCCAGTCGTTCGTCGGCAATCTGACGATGATGGGCGAGTTGCTGCGCTGGTTCCGCAAGCGCGAGGGCGCGTTGACGTCGCCGTTCGCGGAGGCCGGCGGGTTCCTGACGGTGACGCCCGGCGCGCCGGCGCCCGACGTGCAGTTCCACTTCGTCCCGATCCCGCTCGAGGATCACGGCCGGACCGCAGTGAAGGCGCACGGCTTTTCGTGCCACGCCTGCGTGCTTCGCCCGGAAAGCCACGGCACGGTGCGCCTCGCGTCGGGCGACGTCCGCAACGCGCCGCTGATCGACCCGGCGTTCCTGACCGACGAGCGTGACATGACCGTGCTGAAAGCGGGCGTCCGCGCGATGTACCGCATCCTCGACAGTCCGCCGCTCAACCGACACGGCGCGAAGGACCGTTATCCGGTCGACCTCGACGACGACGATGCCCTCGACCGCCAGATCCGCGCGCGCGCGGACACCGTCTATCACCCGGTCGGGACGGCGCGGATGGGGAATGACGCGGACGCGGTGTGCGACCCGAAGCTGCGCGTGCGCGGGGTCGAGGGGCTGTATGTCGCCGACGCTTCGATCATGCCGAAGCTGGTGTCGGGGAATACCAACGCGCCGTCGATCATGATCGGCGAACGGTGCGCGGATTTCGTGGCGTCGGATGTCGCTGGCGGAGGCTGACTCGGCGCCGGATCAATAGACCGGATCGATCGTCCAGCCGGTCAGCTTGAGCAATGCCAGTCCCGTCTCACGGACGGCGCCCTTCTCCGGCGACCATTCGTCGATGAAGTGATAGCCGGCGCGGTCGTTGCTTTCGATCAGCCATTCGGCGCCGTCCGTGCCCATGCGGCACCCATCGACCGGCTGTGTCACAACCCGAGTCCGCGCGACCAACGTCCTGATCGCGCCAGCCTCTTCCCTGGTCAGCACGCGTGACACCGTCCTGCCGATCGTACCGGGATCATAACCGCCTCGCCCCGTCAGTTCCTTGGCAATCAGGCGGGGCGTGGGAGACTGCAGACCAACAAGACGCACGATGATCGGCTTGTGGAACGTCCGCAGCCACGTGAAACGCAGGCTCTCGTTCTTCGGCGCGCCGAACAGCGGAGGCTCGTTCGCTGCCGCCAATTGACGTGCATACCATCCTTTCTTGAACTCGCTGACGACGCCATCCGATCGCAACGCTCCTGCCGGGCACGGGATAGACGGCACGATGAGCGATGGCGGGAAATAGACGGGCACACCCGGCTTGGGCTGCGAAGAGCCCAACATCTGCATCATCGCGAACAGCAGCCCGATCATCGCTCAACCCTCAGCACCCAAGTCACCTATCCCACCACGGACTGTTAGACAAAAAATGGCCGGTGACTTTCGCCACCGGCCAGGTGTGTCCGCAGGAGGAACCTCTGTGATCAGTTGTAGGCGCGCTCGCCGTGTTCGCCGAGGTCGAGACCTTCGCGTTCGACGTCCTCGGAGACGCGCAGGCCAGTGACGAGCTTGGCGGCATAGATCGCGACAACGGTGCCGACCGCCGCCCAGACGATCGTCGTGCCGACCGTCTTGACCTGCACCAACAGCTGGTGCGCCATGTCGAAATCGGGCTTGCCCGGGCCGCCGAGCGACGGCGCATAGACGATGCCGGTGCCCAGCGCGCCGATCATCCCGCCGATACCGTGCACGCCGAACGCGTCGAGCGCGTCGTCATAGCCGAGCTTGGGCTTGAGGAACGACACCGCGTAGAAGCATACCACCGAGGCGATCGCGCCGAGGATGATCGCGCCGAACGGGCCCGAATTGCCCGCCGCCGGGGTGACCGCGACCAGCCCGGCGACGATGCCCGAGCAGAAGCCGAGCGCCGACCCCTTGTGGCCGTTGAGCCGCTCCGCCAGCATCCAGAACAGCCCAGCCGAGGCGGTCGCGACGAAGGTGTTGATCATCGCCAGCGCCGCCGATCCGTTGGCTTCCAGCGCCGACCCGGCGTTGAACCCGAACCAGCCGACCCACAGCAGCCCGGTGCCGATGCCCGTCATCGTCAGCGAGTGCGGGACGATGCGTTCGGTCGGATAGCCGATGCGCTTGCCGAGGATGAGGGCAGCGACCAGTGCCGACACGCCGGCGTTGATGTGCACCACGGTGCCGCCGGCGAAGTCGAGCGCGCCCATCTTGAAGAACAGCCCGCCCGATGCCCACACCATGTGCGCGATCGGGAAATAGACGATCGTCAGCCACACGGCGCCGAACACCATCACGGCGGAAAACTTCATGCGTTCGACCACCGAGCCCAGCACCAGCGCCACGGTGATCGCAGCGAAGGTCATCTGGAAGCAGATGAAGACATATTCGGGGATAGCGACCCCGACCGTGAACGTCGCGGCAGTCGAATCGGGCGTGATGCCCGCCAGGAACGCCTTGCCGAAGCCGGAGATGAAGTCACCCCCGCCATCGCCGAACGCCATGGTGTAGCCGTACATCACCCAGATCAGCATCGCGAGGCACGCAACCGCACCGATCTGCGTCATCGTCGCCAGCATGTTCTTGGACCGCGTGAGGCCGCCGTAGAACAGCGCGAGGCCCGGCAGGATCATCATCAGGACGAGGATGGTGGAGGTCATCATCCACGCCGTATCGCCCTTGTTGACGGTCGGCGGTGGCGTTGCCCCCTGCGCCCAGGCGGGGAGCGCCGCGAACAGGCCGGCGGCGGCGATCGCGCCGAGCGCGGCGAATTTCGTCGATTGCTTCATGGTCGTCCCCCTCACAGCGCCGTGTCGTCGGTTTCGCCGGTGCGGATGCGCACCGCTTGCCCGACATCGAGCACGAAGATCTTGCCGTCACCGATCGCGCCGGTGTTGGCCGATGCCTGGATCGCCTCGACGACCGCGCCGGCCAAGTCGGAGCCGCACACGACTTCGATCTTGATCTTGGGCACCATGTTCGTGCTGTATTCCGCGCCGCGGTAGATTTCGGTCTGACCCTTCTGTCGGCCGAATCCCTTCACCTCGGTCACGGTCATGCCTGCAACGCCCACGCCCGACAGTGCTTCACGCACCTCGTCGAGCTTGAACGGTTTGATGATGGCAATGACGAGCTTCATCGAACCCCCTTTTTGCTTTTGCACCAAATGTTGCGTCGCAAGGGGCGTGCCAGAGTCGAAATCGCATGATTTCAAGCGAGATCGTGCAACCAAATGTTACGGGAGCGTTAAAATTTGTGCAGTTGCGAACGAATGCCTGTTTGTTGGGCAGCTATCGATTCATGGCGGCATCGAGCACACGCCGGGCATTATTGAGGTCGTCGGCATCGACCATCACGCGCACGGGGATCAGGAAATAGCTGCCGTCGGCGATTGAGGCATTGCCGTCGAACGTGATCGCATCGATCCCTTCGCTGTCGAGCCTCCCGACGATAATCATCGCTTCATTGCGATTGTAACGGCCCAGTTCGACGAGGCTCATCGCACCCGGTTCACTGTTGCTGCTGCGACGGCGCTTGGGTCGGGTTGCGTACCGGCAAGCCGTCGATACTGTGGGTGCGGTCGGCATATTTGGCGAAGCGCAGCGCCTCGCCGTGCTGACGGTGATATTTGCTCAACGTGTCGCGCTCCCGGTCGAAGGTCATGTGTGGCACGCCCCAGCCGCAACTGGTCTGAACCTGCTCAACCACCACGCCGAAAATCTGCCGCGTGCCGGGCAGCAACGTGAAATGCATCGCAAGATCGGCCCAGCCGGCATCCTGTGGCAGCGCCGGAACGCCCCGCCCGTAGAGGCGTAGGATCAACGCCGGATTGTCGAACGCGCAGAACATGATGGTGATGCGCCCGTCGGCGATCAGATGCGCGTTCGTTTCGTTCCCCGATCCGGCAACGTCGAGATAGGCGACGCGGGTCGGGGACAGCACGCGGAAACAATCCATGCCCTTCGGGCTGAGGTTGATCCGCGCGTCCGCCGCCGCGGTCGCGACGAAGAATACCGGCTGGCGCTCGACGAACGCGATATGCTTGTCGCTGAGCGATGCGAAGAACTCGGCCATGCAGCGGCTATACCGCATTAGCCACGACCGGGCCAATCGTCGTACGGCCTATTCGCCCATGACGTGAAGCGCGATCTCGCGGCGATGCGGGCGTCGGCGATGTTCGAACAGATAGATGCCTTGCCACGTGCCGAGCGCCAGCCGTCCGGCGATGAGCGGGACGGCGAGATGCGTCTGCGTCAAGGCGGCACGCAGGTGCGCGGGCATGTCGTCGGGGCCCTCGTCGTCATGCTCGTACGCTTCGCTCTCGGGCGCGATTCGGGCGAAATATGCCTCCAGGTCGCGCCGTGCGGCCGGTGCGGCATTCTCCTGAATCAACAGCGAGGCCGAGGTGTGGCGGATAAATACGGACAGCAAGCCCTCGTGCATCGCAATGCCATCGACCCATGCGGCGATACGATCGGTGATGTCGGTCAACCCGGCGCGAGTCTCGACCGTCAGGATGGTGGTCGCTTGATGGATCATGTTTTCACTACGCCTGACGGTTTGAACCGATCCCGCGAGGCGCGTAGAGTGAGGCGATGCGGATCGACTTCATCAAGTGTCATGGATCGGGGAACGATTTCGCGCTGGTCGACGCGCGGAGCGTGGAACGCGACGATGACGAATGGGGCGTGATCGCGCGCGCGCTGGCCGACCGGCGCGGCGCGGTCGGCAGCGATGGGCTGTTGCTGCTGACCGACGGCGATTCCAGCCATGCGTTTGGAATGCGGATGTTCAACAGCGACGGGTCGGAGGCGGAGACGTGCCTCAACGGCCTGCGCTGTGTCGCCCGTGCCGGGTTCGAGGCGCTCGGCGTCGACCAGGCGCTGGTGCATTTGAAGACGAGTAGCGCGGAGGCTCGGCGCGATCCCCCGCTCGCGCCCGGCGTTGTGACGATCGGCGAACTGGCGGGGCCGGCGAGCCTGGAACTCGACGGCTGGCCAATGGCGATCGGGCGGCACCAAAACGTACAGATGCCGATCCCCGGCTTGCCGACCGACCGGCCGTTCACGGCACTCGCCATCCCCAACCCGCACCTGATCGCCTTCGTCGATACGATCGACGAGACCGAACTGGTGGCGGTCGGCGCGGTGTGCGAGGCCGCGCCCGACTGGCTGCCCAACCGCGCCAATGTGTCGTTCGTCGAAGTGACTGATAAAAAGAGAATCTTCGTGCGGACTTGCGAGCGGGGGGTTGGGCTGACGGACAGTTGCGGGAGTGCGATGGCGGCGTCGTTGTTCGCGGCATGTCTGACCGAGCGGGCGGCATTCGATGCCGAGGTGACGATCTTGAATCGCGGCGGGCTGGTGCGGGGCCGCGCCGCGCCGGACGGCATGGTGCGGCTGTCGGGCAATGCGACGTATGAGTGGCAGGGATCGGCGGAGGTCGATCTCGACCGCGGGCTGGCCGGCGACGTCGTGGTCACGCGGCACTTCAACGACGAGATCGCGGCCTGGGCGAAAGCGATCGAAGGCCGGCCCTAGGAACGCGTCGCCCCGCCGCGGCATGCGGCCATGGAGGATCACGACCGGGAGCCAGCGTGGCCAATAAGAAAAAGCGGCGAAGGTCGCCCTCCGCCGCTTTTTTTACTTTCCTACAGACGATGCCGCCGGTCATACCGTCAGCCGGATCGGGTTTTCACCCATCCCACGTCCGCGCAGGCTTGGCGTTACGCCGCAGTCGATGCCGCGGCGCGTGCCGGCCTTACTTCTTGGTCGAGTCGATCGCGTCGGCCTTGTTTTCGCCGGCGGCGCGGACTGCGTCGGCCTTGTTATCAAGGGCGGCGGCGGTGTTGCTGGCGGAATCCTTGATCGCGTCGGCGGCGTTCGAAGCGTTCGCCTCGATCATGTCGCCCTGGTTCTCGAGCGCGTCGGCGGTGTTTTCGCTGTTGGCGACGACATTGTCGGCGGCCGGCGTGCTGTGGCCGCAAGCGGCGAGCGAGAACAGACCGGCAGTGGCGGCAACGATCAGAAGCTTCTTCATATTTGGGCATCCCCTAGTTGGGCGGACGGTTGGTTATAGCCCGCCGCTAAGCGCCCTATGCCAAACAAGGCGGGGGCACGGCAAGCGCGTTGTAAACAGCAAAAGCATCGAAAAGTTGCAACCGTTTCCTCGCAATGCGCCGCGCGCGAAGCACATTGCGGCGATTTCGGGGCACCGAATACGGCGTCCGCGCGCGGGCCGGTGGCCTATTTCGGCAGCGCTTCCGCCATCGCGACATGTCCCTCGATCACCGCCATGATCGCGACCGCCGCCGCCTTCAGGCTCGGGACGTCGCCCCCCGCGACGTACAGCTGGAACAGTGACAGCGCGGCATGGTGTTCGTGGATCTGGCCGGCGACATAGGCCCGGTCGAACGCAGCGCCGTTCAGCCCGCGAAGCTCGGCGAGCTTGGCGTCATAGTCGGGGGTAGAGCGCGCGTCGGGCACGATCGCGGGGCGCGCGGCGGCGGCGGCGCGCGTGATCCGCGCCGTCGCCTGCGTGTGCGCGGCGATCATCTTGGTGGCAAAGGCCCTGATCGCGGCGGACTTGCTCTTGGCCAGCGCCAGCCGCGCGGCGGCGATTTCGAACGCGTCGTTCTTGGCGGCAAGGTCGGCGAATTCCTTGGCGCCGGGCGTGGACGCCATCATCGTGCTGGGCTGAGTCTTGGCGGCCTTGAGCTTCGTCATGGGCTTCGCCTGGGGCGCCGCACCGGATGCGTTGGCGACGGAGGCATCGCTCGGCGCGCCGCACGCGGACAGCGCGGCGACGGCGGTAGCGGCGAGGATCGGGGTTCGTTTCATGTGGGAAGGGGTGCCACGTGGCGGCAGGGGCGTCCAGCGTTTGATCGGATGCGCGGTTCGTCGTGCCGGGCGCAATAGTCTCGGGGTTAACAAGCAGGGCAAACTCGCTCACGTCCACGCGACGTGCTTCCACTTCTGCGGCTCGGCCCAGCGCAGTCGAACCGCTATCCCATTGTCGGCAAGGGGGGAGCGGAAAATGGCCGCCCCCCCGCATCGCTATAGCCCGACCATCCGATCCGACACACCCGTATCCCGGCGCAGGCCCGAACCACGGCAGTCGCAGTCTGGTTTCTGCCAATGCTCCGGCCTTCGCCGGAGTACAGACGTTACTTCAGGGCAGATGGATCAGACTTTTAGCGCAGCGCGCGGGCCATCACGAGATGGTCCTGCACGGCCGGCACGATCTCGGCGGCGGCGGCCTTCAGCGTCGGCGTGTCGCCGTTCGCGGCATAATCCTTCATCAGCGCCAGCGCGTCGTCGTGCGCGGCGACCTGGCCGGCGGCATAGGCCGTGTCGAAATCGGCGCCCTTCAGCTTGCCCATCGCATCCAGCTTGGCCTGCTGGTCCGCGGTCAGCGTCGGGTCGGGCGTGACCGCCGGGCTGGCGGCGGCAGCTGCCTTCTTGATCTTGGCGGTCGAATCGGTGTGCGCCTTGATCATCTTGGCGGCGAACGCCTTGACGCTGGCGGACATGCCGTTGGTCCCCGCCAGCTTGGCGGCGGCGATCTCGAACGCGTCGCTCTTCGCCGCCTTGTCGGCGAACTGCTGGCCAGTCGGCGTGGCCGACATCGTCGCCGCGTCGTTCATCGGCGCCATCGCGCCGTCGTTGGTCGTGGTCATGGTCGTATCGGTGACCGTCGTATTGGCGGTGTCGACCGTGTTGGTGTCGGTGCGCGATCCGCACGCGGTCAAGGCAGCGGCAAGCGCGAGCGGGGCGAGGAGTATCGGGGAACGCAGGGTCATGGGTTGGTCCTTCCAGCGGGATTGCGGGGGCAACGCATCATCGCATGGCCCGTTCCGGTAAATCGGGCTGTCCTGGGTTAAGGCCGTCACGGGTCGAGGTGGCGCGGCGGCACGGATTGACACCGTCCTGGACCCGACGGATCGTCGAAGACAGGCGCGGTCCTTGAGCCGCCGTAAAAGGCCGTTCAGCCCGGTCCGATCGAAGTGCACGATGGGGAGGTCACAGGGAGCGATCATGATCCGCACGGCGTCGTTGCAATCGGCACGCTGGCTAACCGCTGCGATGCTCGTCGTGCCACTCCCGAGCTGCACGGCGCCGTCGTCGTACATGGGGATCGACATTTCACCCGCTGCGACCTCGCCTTTGGCGGCGCTCGCGCGTCGCGCGGCGGTGGGCGACAAGCTGGCGCAACTGGACCTCGGCATAGCCTTCGAAGAGGGGCGCGGCACGGCCAGGAATTTGCGGATGGCACGCACCCTTTATGCCAGGGCGGCATCGGACTCCGGCGGTCCGGTTTGGGTGTATCAGCCACCGGTCGGCGGCGGCTCGGGACGGGTCGTGAACATCGATCGCGGTCCCCGCATTGCCGGCCTGCCCGACGCTCGCCGCCTTCTGGCGGCTCTCGACAACAAGATTGGACGCAAATGACGGTCCAGACCGATGCCGAGCGCACAGGCGCATGCGATCCAGCGTGCGGTCTCGACTGTTTCGCCGGAATTCGTCCGCCGTTGCGAAGGCGGCGCCTCCCGAACCACGACTTACTTACGCCGCCGCCTCGGACATGATCCGGGACAGCGTGCCTGCGGGCGTGTGCCCCGGATCAGGCTTGGCATGACAGCCACACATCCGCGCCTACGACATGCCACGACCGATAAATAACCAAATAGGCAAAAAATGCTTGACAGCGTAACGCTGATCTGGCACATATCAGGAACGATGAAGAGTTGCGAGTCGGGCCGGGGCGGCAACGCCTGCCGGCCCTTTTTTGTGGTCATTTGCGGGAGAACGGGCGTGAGCGATACGATCGGCGGTAATCCTCATGTCGCGCTGCAGAAGCGCGCCACGCGGCGGGACAGCTGGACCAAGGCGAAGCGCGCCTTGTTTCTCGACGAGCTGGAGGCGAGTTGCAACGTGACGCGTGCCTGCCGCGCGGCAGGTGTCGGCAAGGACGCCGCTTACGGTCTGCGACGCCGCGACCCGGTGTTCGCCGATCTGTGGCGCCGGGCGCTCGATACGGGTTGTGAGAATCTGCGCGGACTGTTGGTGTCGCGGGCGATCGGCACCGCCGACGCCGCGCTGATCGACGCCAACCCCGACGAGGCCGATCGTGCCCCGCCGCGCGAAGAGGCGATGAGCGACGAGACGCGGCTGAAAGTATTGCAGATTTGCCGCGCCGCGGCCGAGGGGCGACAGGGCCGCGCCAGCTGGCGCCGGCCGGCAGCGATCATGCGCACCGCCGATGAGGCATTCGCCGCGCTGGAGGCCAAGCTCGATCGCGTCGCCAAGAAATGGCGGGTCGATGGCCAGGCATAAGGCGCCGTCACGGCCCGGCGACCTGATCGTGCGCCTTGCGCGGTTGCCGCCCGTCATCCGCGCGCAAGTGCTCAACTCGCTCAGCCTGCAGGATCGCCTGCGCATCGACACCGATTGGCGCGCCTGGGCGATGCGCGGCCAGACGCCGACCGACACCGATTGGCGCGTGTGGCTGATCCGCGCCGGGCGCGGATTCGGCAAGACGCGGGCGGGTGCCGAATGGGTCAGCGCGATCGCCCGTCGCAACGGCAAGGCGCGGATCGCGCTGGTCGCCGCCACCGTCGACGAGGCGCGTCGGGTCATGATCGAGGGGGAAAGCGGGTTGTTGAACGTGAAGCAGGACGACGAGCGGCCGGTGTTCCGCGCGTCGCTGGGTGAGGTGTGGTTCGATTCCGGCGCCGTGGCGCACGTCTATTCGGCGGCGGCGGGGGAGAAGTTGCGCGGCAGCCAGCATCACGCGGCGTGGTGCGACGAACTCGGCAAGTGGCGCGACGGCGACCGGGCCTGGGACAATCTGTTGCTGGGCTTGCGGCTCGGCGACGACCCGCGCGTGCTGGTGACGACGACGCCGCGCCCGACTCGGCTGATGTACCGCGTCATGGCGACCGCGGGGTTCAGCGAGACGCGCGGCGGCACGCGGGACAATATCCATCTCGCGCCCGGTTTCGCCACGGCGATGGAGGGCGATTATGGCGGCACGCGGCTGGGGCGGCAGGAATTGGAGGGCGAACTGCTCGACGATCATGACGGTGCCTTGTGGACGCGCGGCACGATCGAGGCGTGTCGGGTGGCACGTGCCGCCTTGCCCGATTTGGTCCGCGTCGTGGTCGCGGTCGATCCGCCCGCCGGGCAGGACGGCGATGCCTGCGGGATCGTCGCGGTCGGGCTGGGGACGGACGGCATCGGCTATGTGATCGAGGATGCGAGCGTCGCGGGCGCGACGCCGGCGGGCTGGGCGGCGGCGGTGGCGGCGTGCGCAGACCGCGTCGCCGCCGACTGCGTGGTGGCCGAAAAGAACCAGGGCGGGGAAATGGTGCGCCACGTGCTGACGGGCGCGGACTCCGCGCTGCCGCTGCGGTTGGTCCATGCCAGTCGCGGCAAGAGCGCGCGGGCCGAGCCGGTGTCGCACCTCTACGAAGGCGGCAAGGTGCGGCATGCCGGCGCCTTTCCCGCGCTGGAGGATCAATTGTGCGGGATGCTGGCGGCGGGCGGCTATGCCGGACCGGGGCGCTCGCCCGACCGCGCCGATGCGTTGGTATGGGCGGTGACCGAACTGATGCTGGGCCGCCGCGGTCGGGCGCGGGTGCGGGGTTTGTGAAGGCGGCGCCAACCTAGCGCGTCATCCCCGCGATAGCGGGGACCCAGCTCCTGCTGCCTGACCAAGGCACGACCGTTTCACATTCTGGCTGATCTTGGAGCTGGGCCCCCGCTTTCGCGGGGGTGACGAAAACTTTTGAGCGAAGCAGGGCGCGGCAAAGTCGCGCCGTCGGCCGGGGCGATGCCCCGCCGTCCGCCTCGCTCGGCCTAATCCGGAATTAGCGTTGCTAATTTCGGGCCTCGGAGGAAACCAATGAAATTGTTCGGACGCAAGTCCGCGCCGGATGCGGCGCGGCCGCCCTTGTCGCGTTATGGCGGGCAGGGGACGATCGGCGATTGGCCGCGCAGTTACGAGGCGCAGGTGCGCGCCGGGTTCGTCGACAATGCCATCGCGCAACGGGCGGTGAAGCTGGTCGCGGAGAGCGTCGGCGACGTGCCGCTGACCGCGTCGTCGCCCGTACTCGTGGCGCTGGTCGCGGCGCATTCGGGCGGGCAGGCGTTGCTGGAAACGGTCGCCGCGCAGTTGCTGTTGCACGGCAACGCCTTCGTCCAGGTGCTCGACGACGGGCACGGTGGGGCGGGCGAGTTGTTCGCGCTGCGGCCCGAACGCGTGGCGGTCGAGCCCGATGCCAACGGTTGGCCGGCGGCCTATCGCTACAAGGTGGCGGATCGCGTAACGCGGCTGTCGCCCGACGGGCCGCGGCCGGCGGTGATTCACCTCAAGTCGTTCAACCCGGTCGACGACCATTTCGGGCTGGGCTGCCTGGGCGCGGCGTCGGGGGCGATCGCGATCCACAATGCGGCGGCGCAATGGAACAAGGCGTTGCTCGACAATGCGGCGCGGCCGTCGGGCGCGCTGGTCTATGATCCCAAGGACGGGGCGGCGCTGGCGCCCGCGCAGTTCGAGCGGCTGAAGCGCGAACTGGAGGCGAGCTTTTCGGGCGAGCGCAACGCCGGGCGGCCGATGCTGCTGGAAGGCGGGCTGTCGTGGCAGGCGCTGTCGCTGACCCCGGCGGACATGGATTTCGTCGCGTTGAAGGCGGCGGCGGCGCGCGAAATCGCCTTGGCGTTCGGGGTGCCGCCGATGCTGCTCGGGCTGCC
>Ga0164294_10001624_pt1 | contig 20718 bp, 11 predicted proteins | sample GEODES005metaG_FD_111479 | JGI IMG/M metagenome (GOLD analysis project Ga0164294, IMG submission 111479) | Oligotrophic lake water microbial communities from Sparkling Lake, Wisconsin, USA - GEODES005 metaG | ecosystem: Environmental > Aquatic > Freshwater > Lake | place: USA: Sparkling Lake...
ATCGCGGTCTTGCCGTTCACTCCGGCATTGCTGCAATTATGTGCGATCCAGTTGAGGAATTGCGACTGGCTGACGGTCAGTCCGACCTCGTCGCCGCCCTGCTCCTCTTCCTCCTCGTCGGCAGGTTCATCTTCGTCGACAGGCGTTGTCGTGGGAGCTGGCGTGGACAAGCCTGGCCGCGTCTTTCGGATCAGCGCATCGAGATTGCGGGGCTGGACAGCGAGCGCCGAGAAATAGCGGGCAACCCGAGGCGTCGCCAGCAGCAGCCACTGCACCTTGCTCTCTCGCGGATGCTTGATGATGCACCGCATGAGGTGATCGACCTCGGCGCTCAGCGGATCGCCGTCGAAGCTGAAGAACCGGTCGATACCATTGATGATGATCAGTGCTTTGGGCCCCCGGAAAAGATCACCGCGGACGAACACTTCCTCGCGAAAAAGCGGCTCCTTCTCGAACTTGAATCCGGGAGAAACCCGGTCCTGCAGGAACATCGCGATCGCGCTCAGCATGGAGTCGCTGTCGTAGCTGAAGCCGGCGTTGATCAGCAGCCGGTCGCCACGCTTCGTATCGTGGAAGCTCCATCCCGGCTGGAGCCCGTTCGGGATCTTCTCGGCCTGCGCGATCTGTTCGCCGAAAACGCCTCTCCCCACGCCGGAACTGGAAATTCCGAGCATGATGGTTGGAGGCGTACCGATCGTCTTGGTCCCGCCGGGCAACAGCGCATTGCTGGCGGCCGCCTCACGAAGGTTCGGAGATCCCCACATCCGGACAGGCTGTTCTGCCTTTTCCTTATCCTGCTTCCGATACACCATCAGGCGCTGGCGCAGATTGGCCGTGCGCCACTGCCTGTCGCCCTGCCGGTTGCTGAAGGCTTCGGTATAGGCGACGATCCGTGGCAGCGCCGTGAGCGTGGCGGCCAGTGCATCCAGCTGCGTCTGCCGCTGCTCGCCCCTGATTTGCTCAAGCGCGGCGTCGAGCTCGCGCACCGCCGCAGACGCGCCTCGCTTCTTCGCCTTTTCGCGATCCTTTTCGTACGCCTCCAGAAGGTGCGCGCAGCCGTTATAGTCCTCGATAAGGCGCTTGAGCGGTGCCTCTTCGCCGGCAAAATGATGCGCAGCATAGACGCCGCTGCGCGGCTTTCGCCACCGCATTTCCGCGTCGTCGCGATCCACCAGGTCGCGATCGAAGATGATGTAGACGCCAAGACGCGTCAGGAAGTCGACCCGCTTGTCCGCCATCCACTGGAGGATCTCGTCCTCGTTGGTCGGATCGTCGACCTTCGCCGAGAGCGTGTTCCAGATCAGAAAGGCCGGCGCCATCCTTCGGTACGGCGTGTTGCTGACGAAGTATTGGAGCTTATCGTTGACCTCGGTCTCGGTCATACCGAGGCCGACGAAGAGGATCGGATTGCCCGCGAACAGGACCCGCATCCCATGCTCGAACGGATTGCGGAACAGGTCGTCGCGGCGGTAGCGCTCATCATAATCGCCGATATCGAAGACCATCGAGCCCGGCTCATCGGCTCTTCCATGCAGATGCAGGATGTGGCGGTTCACCTCGCTCGATCCGATCGCGAACTCCAGCAATCGATCCGGCCGTTCACGATCGACGATGTCGCTCTTCACGGTGAGCCCGTCGCCCATCACGCGGGAGAGGCACGTCGCCGGTTCCTCGCGGGTGATCCGACGTCCACTGCCTTGCGTGCCGATCATCGAGAGGATGGTGCCGACTTCCTCTGCCGGCCTTCCGATGAGGAGCCTGTCGCGGACCTCGACCCCATCGACCAGAGTGTTCGCCTCGTCCTTGCGAAGCATCAGCGCACGTTCGAGTTCGAAATCATAGTTCAGCGTTGCAAAGCGATTGATCCCGAGGCTCTCGAGCAGCGGCCTGACCGCGGAGGATGACGCGCCCTTGTGCGCCTTGCGGGTCAGGAACAGCTGCGCAATCCGACGCCGAAAGACGGCTGCCGGATTGAACGCCTCATCCTCGTCGCGAAAGTCGGTCAGGCGCACGCGGAACTCGAGCGCCAGGCGAGGCAGCCTGATCTGCCGAAAGCCCTCGCTCAGGATTCCGAAGGTGACGCGTGCGTCGGCGATACCGTCGCGCGACTTCTTGCTCGCAAGCCGCCCCGCTTCCGCCTCGATGCGCGTGAGCATCGCATCATTGCGGCGATCGATCTCGATTCCGGTCTTGCCGAACCAGCTTCGCGTCTCGTCGATGACCTTCCGCGCGGCGACCGACACTTCCTCGGCCATGCTGTCCCAGGAATAATAGCCCAGCGCTTCGGTGCCCATTGCGCCCAGCAGCGCAACCATCCGCTCGTTCCGCAAGGAACGGGTGAACAGCATCAGGCTCCGATCACGCAGGCGCCTGTCGTCGAATTGATGATTCCCAGCAGATCCGGACATCGCTTTCCCCCCTCGCGATATCCGACAGAAGATCGAACGAATGCAGCGCCGTCAAGCGAGCGCAATCGCGTTAATTCGGAATTGGAGGAAGTTACCCCTCAAGCAAAGCCGATCAAGACAAACGATACGCCTCAGAAATAATATCCGGGGGCAACAGACACCTGTCACAACTAAACGCGCGTGGCGCGCACGAGATGGCTCCGCAATTTCAAATCTTCACGCGATACAATGCGTGGTGGGCAAGGATGAACAGCGACCGCCCATCGCCGCCCCCCAGGATCAGCTGGAGCGGCCGTTCGGGAACGTCGATGCGGCGGAGCAGCTTGCCGGCCGGATCATAGACGAACACCTGCCCGTTCGCGACATAGAGGTTGCCCGTGGCATCGCGCGCCACGCTCTCCCCGCCACGGTCGGCGACGACCTTCAGGTCGGTGACCGCCCCGCCCGCGCCGACCAGTCCGCTATAGGTGCGGTTCTCGGAAGCGTTGGTCAGGAACACCCGCTCGCCCGCCTTCGCCGTGACCAGCGCGTAGGCATCGAGCGTGTCCGACCAGCGCAAACCCTGATGGTCGTCCGGCCCCTGGTTCCAAACGCGGAAGGCCGGGAGCACCAGCGATCCGTCGGGCGAGATGTACTCGCGCGGCTTGGGCGTGCCCATTGCGCGGGTGAAGAAGTCGGCGATCGGCGGGAACTGGTACGTCCTGGGATCGATCCGGTCGGCGAACTCGCCATTGGCCCACATATTGCCGGGCAGCGCGACCAGCGCATTGGCATGATCCCTTGCCGGCATGGGCGCGATCACCTGCACATCGGCGGGCGCGGCGGGATCGATGCTGTAGACGCTCGCGTCATGCCCGGCCGAGGACAGCACCATCAGCCGCCCCGAGCGGTCGATCGCCAGGCTGACCGGATCGAGCGGCGCATCGGCGAGTACGGACAGGCCTTCGGCCTCGGACCAGCCATGGATGCGCTGAAACTGGCGGTCGACGAACCAGAGCTTGCCCTTCGCATCCACCGCCGCGCCGGCGATCGAATAAAAGCCGTCGGCCAGCTTCTCGACACCGGGCGACACCGGCACCGGCGACTTGGCCGTCGCAACCGCGCCGACATCGAGCCGGGCGAACTCGCGCTCGCGCACCTCGAGCCCGCCGGTCATGTCCTTGATCGCGTTCTCGAACGGATATTTGCTCGCGCGGACATAGGTGCCGCAGCCCTTGTCGTCGCAACTGGCAAAGGCGCTCTCGGCGTTCACATGGACGTTGCGGAAACGGATGTCGCTCGAGTTGTAGAGCCGCACCGCGACGTCCATCGGCTTGGCAGAGCGGGTGACGCGATAACCGTGATAATTGGCGAACAGGATGTTGCGCGCGTTGCGGAACTCAGTCGACACCGCATTGACGCCGTCGCGCACTTCCTGCTCGGTCTGCGGCGCGTGGAACTCCCAGTTCTCGACCCGGTCGAGCACGATCTCGGCCCGGTAGTGATGCTCGGCCGACAGTTCGTAGACATAGCCCGGCGTCTTCGTGTCGGAGACGTAGAAGCCCGCCGAGGCCAGGGTGTTGGGCGACCAGACCGCGGCGAAGGTGCCGCCGCCGCCATCGGTGACCCAGATGCTTGGATGCTGGCCGTCGAAGCGGGCGCGCGGATCGCCGAAGCCGATCGGGCTGCCCTTGGTGAGCACGGTGCCGCCACCGCCCTGGATCTTCACGTCATTGACCATCGAGGCCGCGCCGGCGCGCCACAACAGCGCGGTGGCACGCGGGTTCACGCCACCGGTCCACAGCCCGAGCCCGGAGACGATCGCGTTGCCGCCCCTCGCGCTCTCGAGCAACGCCCTGGGGCTGCCGACCCCGGCATAGGCGGGCGTCTCGTCGGGCAGATAGAGATGCGTGAGGCTCGGATGCAGCGCGATGATCACCGTGTCCGGTCGCAGCTTCAGCGTGTCGGTCACCCGGTACCGGCCGAGCGGGAGATACAGCACGCGGTGGGTGTCGATCGCGCGCTGGAGCGCAGCGGTGTCGTCGGTCTCGTCATCGCCCTTCACGCCCAGCTCGCGGACATTGGCCCATTCACTGACCGGCGGCAGCGCCGCGATCGCCGGCTGGCGCCGCGCAGGCATCTTCGCCAGCGGCGCGATCGAGACGTCGGTGGCGAATTCGCCCATCGCGCCGACCGCCGGAAGCTTCAGGCCATGCGAGAAGTCGCTGACCCGGTACTGGCGCCCCTGCCCCGCCACCGTCTTGCCACTGTCGCGGAAGCGGGCGAACACCGGCACATTCTGCGCCAGCGCGTTCATGAAGCCGACCTGGGTGAACACGCTGTCCTCGTTCGAGATCAGCACGGCAGCGCTCGACACATTCTCGAAGCGGACATCCTTGCCCCACAGCGAGTCCGAATAGCCGCGATCGATCTCGATCCCCACCGGCACGTCGCGGATCGCGACATTGACCAGGGTCAGGTCGACCTCGTGCTCGCGGATCGCGGCGTCGCGCTGGCCGCTGAACTCGCTGTCGATCAGCGTGAACTGCCAGGCGGGCGAGGTCTTCTCGGTAAGGATGCCGTAGCGCCCGCCATAGAAGCGGAGATTCTCGCACGCGTTGCCGGCCTGGTATATCCCCGCCAGCCCTGACCCGAGATGGAAGTCGATATGGCGGAGAAAGCCGTGCTGCGCGACGCGGAAGCGCACCGCGACTGCGCCCGCATTGCCCTTGCCGATCTCGAAATCGACATTGGAGAGCGCCGAGTAGAAGGTGCTCGAGGTCGCGTCATAGATGTCCGGATTGGCCGGCACGCTGGTGGGCGGCGGCACCGGCACCTTGCCGACGCGGTACTGGTCCTCGCCGGTGAAGGAGACCATCGCGGCGACGCCGGCGCCATAGCCGGGCGTGTCGTCGCCGAGCAAAATCACCGGCCTTGTGGCACCCACACCGAACACCCGCACTGCCGAGCGGACGAAGATCGTCCGGCTGATCCGGTATCGCCCCGAAGGCAGGAAGACGACCCCGCCCTTCCCGCCGGCCGCCGCCGCATCGATCGCCTGCTGGAGCGCGGCGCTGTCGTCGGCGCGCCCGTCGCCGACGCCCTTCACCGTGATCGCGCGCGGATCGGCCGGCTGGGTCCGGTAGACCGACGTCGAGCCGGCAAAGGCCGGGAGTGGGCACAGCAGGAGTGCCGCACAAAGCAGGCGAAAGGCCTTCATCGTACCTCTTCCGGTTGGACAGATCTGAAGATGCAGGGCTCGGCAACGGCCGAACCGGGAAGTCAGGAAAGCGGCAGCGCCAGGCTCTGCGCCGCAATCGCGACCTGGGTCCGGTTGCGCACGTTGAGCTTGCGCATCAGCGCGGTCATGTGCGCCTTCACCGTCGCCTCGGCGATGCCGAGCTCATAGGCGATCTGCTTGTTGAGCTGCCCCGAATGCACGCCGCGCATCACCTTGAGCTGCGTCGGCGTGAGATGCACGGGCATGCCCGCACCGTCTACCGCGTTGGGCATCGCGGCCGAGACTGCCGCTTTCTGACTCGCTTCCTGAACGGTCACTTTCATCGATCCTCTCCCCGAGGCGCATGGCGTCATGCTCGCGGATCGGCGCTTCCGGCCGATCCCGTCCACGCTCCGGTTGGCCGGAATCGGTTGGACAGGTTTTTATATGTTCCGCATTTGGTAGCGGTAGCAAGCCTTTTTCGTTGCTGAATTGCAAAAACCTGTCGTACAAGTCCTCAGGTTCACCGCGCTTGGCGAGAAAAAGCCGGGGACTTCCGGGGAGGACAACGATGTCAGCACTATCGGCAGACCGCGCGCATCCGGGCATGCCCAAATGACCGGCGCCGATATCCGTCTTGTCCTTGCCGCCGTCGCCGGCATCGTGCTGGCGATCGTGCTGATCGTCCGCGGGCGCCTCCATCCCTTTATCGGCCTGCTCGTCGGCGCCTTCGCGGTCGGCCTGTTCGCCGGCCTGCCGCTCGGCGACACCGCCAAGGCCGTGCAAAAGGGTGTCGGCGACATCGTCGGCGGTACCGGACTGGTCGTCGCGCTCGGCCTCTCGCTCGGCGCGATGCTCCACCTCTCGGGTGCGGCCGCCTCGCTTGCCACCGGCGCGCTCAAGCTGACCGGGCCGAAGGCGGCACCCTGGGCGACGCTCGGCATCGCGATCGTCATCGGCCTGCCGTTGTTCTTCGAGACCGGGCTGGTGCTGCTGCTCCCCATCGTCGTCGCCGCCGCCAAGGCGATGCCCGACAATGGCGATCCCGACGGCACCAAGCTGCGCCTCATCATGCCCGCGCTGGCCGGCCTGGGCGTCGTGCACGCGCTGGTGCCCCCGCACCCCGGCCCATTGCTCGCAGTCGAGGCGCTCAAGGCCAGCCTGGGCCTGACCATGCTCTACGGCGTGATCATCGCCATCCCGATCGCCATCCTCGCCGGCCCGGTCCTCGCGAAGTTCGTCACCCCCGGCGTCAAGCTCACCGAGCCGGTGCTGAGCGATCCCGTGGTCGACCTGAAGCCGCCGCACCGCGCGGTCTCGCTGTTCATCGTGCTGCTGCCGATCGCGCTGATCGCCACCGGCGAGCTCGCCAAGCTGGTGCCGGCGCTGGCCAACTCGCCCCTGCTCGCGGCCGCCGCCAACCCGGTGCTCGCGCTGCTCATCACCAACCTGCTCGCCCTGCCGCTGCTGTTCGGCCGGCGACTGAGCGAAGAGGGTATCCAGAACGCGATCTGGTTCGAGACGATGGGCGCGGCCGGTGCGATCCTGCTCGCGATCGGCGCGGGCGGCGCGCTCAAGCAGGTGCTGGTCACCGCCGGCTTGTCGGACCTGCTGGCGCGGCTGGTGATGATGTACGCGATCTCGCCCTTGCTGCTCGGCTGGCTGGTCGCGGTGGGCATCCGCCTGGCGGCCGGTTCCGCCACCGTGGCGACGATCACCGCGGTCGGCATCATGCCGGGCGTGGTCGCCGCCTCGGGCGCATCACCCGAGCTGGTCGTGCTGGCCATCGGCGCGGGCTCGGTGTTCTTCAGCCATGTCAACGATCCCGGCTTCTGGCTGGTGAAGGGCTATATGGGCACGACGACGGCGGACACGTTCCGCACCTGGTCGCTGCTCGAGACGGTGATCTCGGTCGCCGGACTCGCCATGGTCGTGGGCCTCAGCTACCTTGTCTGAGACGCGGACACCGCGCACCGGCTTGAAGAGAGGCGCCGTGCAAGAGGGCAGGCTCGCCGACCGCGCCTACACCGCGATCGTCGGGATCATCAACGAGGACGACCTGGCGGCCGGCGACCGGCTGCCGTCCGAAGCGCGGCTGGCGGAATTGTTCGGCATGTCGCGGACGATCGTGCGCGAGGCGCTGGTCCGCCTCGCCGCCGACGGGATCACCGAGGCGCGACGCGGCGCGGGCTCCTATGTGAAACGCCGCCCCTCCGCCCGGCTCGGCTCACATGTGCCGATGGACGGGCTGGCGGCGACGCTCGGCACCTATGAAGTCCGCTTCGTGCTCGAGGCGGAAGCCGCGCGGCTGGCGGCACAGCGCCGCTCGCACGAGCAGATGGAAGCGATCGACGCGGCGCTCGAGGCGCTGCGGGCCGCCCTGCTCTCCAGCGCGCCGGCACATGACGAGGACTGGCTGCTGCACCGGGCGATCGCCGAGGCGACCGGCAACAGCGCCTTCATCTCCACCTTCGATCACCTGCAGCACGACGTGATGGGCATCCTGCGCGCCGGGGTCGACATCTCGCGCTCGCGTCCGCCGGAAGTGATCGGATCGATGATGGACGAGCATGACGCAGTCGTCGACGCGATCCGCGCCCAGGACGGCGACGGCGCGGCGCTGGCGATGCGCTGGCACCTGTCGCAGGGCCGCAAGCGTCTGATGCCTTAGGGTCTCCCTCTCCCCGCTTGCGGGGAGAGGGCTGGGGAGAGGGGCAAGCGCGACGCACCCTCGATAGCCCCCTCTCCCCGACCCTCTCCCCGCAGGCGGGGAGAGGGAGTAGCCTTAGACGCCGGCGTCAGTCTCAACCCAGGCCAGCACCTCCCTGCGCAGCTCGTCGATCGGTCGGTAGCAATGCAGAGCCAGCGCCCGCTCGTCCTCCCCGGGCCGCTCAAGCGTCGCGAACTGGCTGTCGAGCAGGCTGGGCGCCATATAGTGGCCTGCGCGCGCGGCCAGATGCGGCGCGATCTCCTCGCGTTCGCCTTCGAGCAAAACGAAAGCGAGTGGCACGCCCGCCGCCCGTTCGAGCCGCTCGCGATAGCTGCGCTTCAGCGCCGAGCAGGCCGCCACCGCGATCCCCTGTTCGCGCACCGCCGCGCCGACCGCGGCGCCGAGCCGGTCGAGCCAGGGCCAGCGGTCCGCATCGTCGAGCGGCTGGCCGGCGCGCATCTTGGCGACGCTGGCCTCGGAATGGAAATCATCGCCCTCGAACGCAGGGGCGCCCAGATGCGCGGCGAGGTGCGCGACCAGCGTCGACTTGCCGCAGCCGCTGACTCCCATCGCGACGATCGCGCAGGGCGGCAATCCGGTCATTTTTCGCTGCGCTTCCACGTCGTTCCCCGGCTTCGGACAGGACGCTAATGTTCGCAGCCGGACGGTTTGACCATTGCGACCTTTGTCGCGGTCGTCCTCGCATGCGCGCATGCGTATCCGCGTGCTATCGTACGACCATAAGAGGGGAACGGGCATGAGCGGCAGGGTGCGGATCGCGGGTTTGGTGATCGTGGCGGCGATGCAGGTCGTGAGCGCGCAGGCCCAGTCGCCGCGCTCCGTTTCGGTCTTCGCGACCGCCCCGGCCGACCCCGCTGCCGTCGTCGTCAAGGCGAAAGGCGACGGCGTGGCGGACGACAGCGCCGCGATCCAGGCGGCGATCGACACCGCGGCGGCCAAAGCCGGCGGCGGCATCGTCTTCCTGCCCTCGGGCCGCCACCGCATCACCCGCACGATCTACATGTGGCCGGGCGTGCGCCTGTTCGGCGTCGGCAAGACCCGGCCGGTATTCGTCCTCGCGGCGAACACCCCGGGCTTCCAGCAGGGCGTGGGCAGCATGGTCTTCTTCACCGGCAACCAGCCGAACGGCACGGCACCCGGGCCCGGCGGATCGCCGCTGCGCGGCCAGGCGCCGGTGCCGCCGCCGACCAGCGTGCCGTTCAACCCCGACATTGCCGACGCCAATTCGGGCACCTTCTACTCCTCGATGGCGAACGTCGATTTCGAGATCGGCGCCGGCAATCCGGCAGCGACCGGCGTGCGCTTCCACACCGCGCAGCACGCCTATCTCGCGCATATCGACTTCCACCTGGGATCGGGGCTGGCCGGCATCTACCAGGTCGGCAATCTCGGCATGGACCTGCGTTTCTTCGGCGGGCGCTACGGCATCCTCACCGAGAAGACCTCGCCCGCCTGGCAGTACACGCTGCTCGATTCCACCTTCGAGGGGCAGCGTGATGCCGCGATCCGCGAGCATGAGGCCGGGCTGACCCTGGTCAACACGGTGTTCCGCGACACCCCGGTCGGGATCGAGATCGACAAGGGCTATGGCGACTGGCTGTGGGGCAAGGATGTCCGCTTCGAGAATGTCTCGAAGGCCGGCGTGATCATCAGCAACGAAGGCAATGCCTATACCCAGATCGGCTTCGACAACGCCGTCGCGGCCGGTACGCCGGTGTTCGCGCGCTTCCGCGACAGCGGCAAGACCGTCGCCGGCCCCGCGCCGCGCTACCGGGTGAAGGAGTTCACCTATGGCCTGACGCTTGCCGGGCTCGGCCAGCCGGGGGCCTTCGCGACCCGGATGGACGCCGCGCCGATCACCGCCCTGCCCCGCCGCCGCGATCCCGCGATCCGCGCCTTTCCCGCCGTATCGGCCTGGACCGATGTCCGGTCGCTCGGCGCCAGGGGCGACAACAGCACCGACGACACCGCCGCGATCCAGCGCGCGATCGACACCAACCGCGTCGTCTATTTCCCCACCGGCTTCTACAAGGTCAGCGACACGCTGCGACTGCGGCCGGACAGCGTGCTGATCGGCCTGCACCCCAGCCTCACCCAGATCGTCCTTGCCGAAGACACCCTCGCCTATCGCGGTGTCGGCCCGGCCAAGGCGCTGGTCGAGAGCGCGAAGGGCGGCGACGCGATCGTCACCGGCCTTGGCCTGTTCACCGGCGGCAGCAATCCGCGCGCGACCGGCCTGCTTTGGCGTGCCGGCGCGAAGTCGCTGGTCGACGACGTCAAGTTCCAGGGCGGCCACGGCACAAATCTCGCCGATGGCAGCCGTTTCGATCCGTACAATGCCAACCACACCGCCGATGCCGATCCGACGAAGCGCTGGGACGGCCAATATGCCAGCCTGTGGGTCACCGATGGCGGCGGCGGCACCTTCAACGGGCTGTGGACGCCCAACACCTATGCCCAGGCCGGGCTCTACGTCTCCGACACCAGCACGCCCGGCATCGTCTACCAGATGTCCGCCGAACATCACCTGCGCGCCGAGATCGTGCTCGACCGGGTGCGCGGCTGGGAGTTTCTGGCGCCGCAGACCGAGGAAGAGGCCGGCGAGAGCCGCAACACCATCGCGCTCGAGGTGCGCAATTCGAGCGACATCCTCTTCGCCAATTTCCACGGCTACCGCGTCACCCGCTCGCTCCAGCCGGCACCTGCAGCGGTGAAGCTCTATGGGTCGAAGGACACCCGCTTCCGCAACGTCCATGTGAACGCCGAAAGCGGCTTCTCGACCTGCGACGCCAATGGCTGCGGCACCTATCTGCGCGCGAGCAAATACCCCTACGCCAATGCGATCCAGGACGTGACAAGCGGGCTGGAGGTGCGCGAGCGCGAGTTCGCGGTGCTCGACGTGACCGATACCCCCGCCCCGGCTGCAGCGCCCGCGCTGGTGCCGGTCGAGCAGCTCGCGCAGGGCTTCTATGCGCTGGGCGGCGGCGCGGTGGACGCGTCGGGCAAGCTCTATTTCGTCGATCGCCAGTTCCACCGGATCCATGGCTGGTCGGCGAAGGAAGGCCTGTCGGTGGTCGCCGATGTGCCGCTCGATCCGATCAACCTGGCGGTCGATGGCTCGGGCAATCTGCTCGTGCTGTCGTCGGACGGGCCCGAGGCCACGGTCTACAGCATCCGGCCGGGCGAGCCCCAGGACGTGAAGCTGATCGCGCCGACGCCGGTGAAGGACCGCGCGCGGGCGCGCGTCGCCCTGCCCGGCAGCTTCTGGAACAATGGCGAGTTCCGCGATCAATATGATGCGGCGACCGACCATTTCACCACGCTCGCCGAGATGTTCGCGCGCGACATGGCCGCGCCCAAGGCCCGCGAATATGTGTCGCCCGATGGTTCCTTGGTGCTGCCTGCCTTCCGCGTCTGGCAGCAGGGGCCGAGCAACCATCTCGGCTGGCGCTTCTCGGACACGCTCGACACCTATGGCTGGGTGACCGGCAAGGTCGGCGAGCGCATCTACCTCGCCAACGGCTCCGAGGACCGCACCTATAGCGGGCTGCTCGGCGAAGGCGGTGCGGTGACCGACCTCAAGCCCTTTGCCGCACGCGGCGGCGAGAGCGTCGCGGCGGGGCCGGATGGCCGCGTCTATGTCGCGAACGGCCAGGTGTTCGTCTACGCCGCCGATGGCCGCGAGCTCGGTCGGATCGACGTACCCGAGCGCCCGCTACAGCTGCTGTTCGGCGGACCGGACGGGCGCACGCTGTTCATCCTCACCCACCACGCGCTCTACGCCGCGCATCCCTGATCCGCCTCCCCGCCCGGCATCTGCGACCATGGTCGTAGATGTTGGGCCCTCCCCGATCGGCTAAAGCCAAGACAATGGCGAACTGCCTCTCGAAGGGCGGCGCTCAAAGCATGAGGGGATGGATGATGATCGGATTTTCAGTGGACCGCCGCCGGCTGGCCGCGCTCTATGGTACCGCTACCAGCATCGCGGCGCTCACCGTCGCGCTGGCAACCGCACCCGCCGCAGCGCAGACCGCGCCGGCACCCGCGACCCAGGACGCGCCCGCAGTCCCGACACAGGACGACACCGCCGACAAGCCGGAAGGCCAGATCATCGTCACCGGCACCCGCATTCTGTCGAGCGGCTTCACCGCCCCCACCCCCACCACGATGATCGGCAGCGACGATATCGAGCGCAATGCGTCGCCCAACATCTTCAACACCGTCATCCAGCTGCCCTCGCTGCAGGGCTCGACCGGCGCCGCCACCGGCACGTTCAGCACGTCGAGCGGCCAGCAGGGCCTGAGCTCCTTCTCGCTGCGCGGCCTGGGCGCGATCCGCACGCTGACCCTGCTCGACGGCCAGCGCGTCGTCGGCGCCAACGTCACCGGCGTGCCCGACATCAGCATGTTCCCGCAACTGCTGGTCAAGCGCGTCGACGTGGTGAATGGCGGTGCCTCGGCCTCCTATGGCTCGGATGCAGTCGGCGGCGTGGTCAACTTCATCACCGACACGCGTTTCAAGGGCTTCAAGGCCAACGTCCAGGGCGGCATCACCCGCTATGGCGACGACAAGCAGATCATGGCCCAGGCGGCCTGGGGCGGTTCGCTGTTCGACGACCGGCTCCACCTGATCGCCAGCGGCGAATATGATCATGAGGACGGCGTCGGTGCAGGCGACTTCGGCACCGATCTCGCCGGCAGCCGCGACTGGTACCGCGCCAGCACGCTGGTCAACACCGGCCAGGCCAATAACGGCCTGCCCCAGTTCCGCTACCGCGACTATGCGCAGCCCTTTCAATATGCCCGCTACGGCCTGATCAACAACGGCCCGCTCCAGGGCATCGCGTTCGACGCGGCGGGACAGCCCTATAATTTCGCCTATGGCTCGGGCGGCGTACCGGTGGGCAACATTCCCGCGAACAACACCCCCGCCAACGTCACCAACTGCTTCTCCGGCAACGCCTTCTGCGTCGGCGGCGACCTGTCCGGCGCGCCGGGCAGCGGCGCCTCGCTCAAGTCGGCGCTGGAACGCATCAACGGCTTCGGTCGGATCGGGTTCGACTTCGCCGCGAACAACGAGATCTACTTCACCGTCAACGTCGCGCAGGTGAAGACCAGCAACCAGCCGAGCCCGGGCTATAACCGCGCCAGCCTGACGGTGCAGTGCGCCAATGCCTATCTGCCGCAGCTGGTGAAGGATCGCTGCACCCAGGCCGGCATCACCCAGTTCGGCTTCGGTTCGAGCAATGCCAACTTCCCAGATCCCAAGGTCTTCACCGACCGGCGCCAGTATCGCTTCGTCGGCGGGATCAAGGGCGAGTTCGCGCCCAAGTGGAACTACGACGCCTATTACGAGCATGGCACCACCATCTCGGACATCGCGGTCCACGATATCGTCCTGCAGAACCGCTATGTCGCCGCGTCCAACGCGATCGCGCTGAACGGCGCGATCGTCTGCGCCGATGCCGCAGCCCGCGCGGCGGGATGCCAGCCGATCAACATCTTCGGCAATGTCGCGCCGACCGCATCGGCGCTGGCCTATGTCACGCCGGCCAAGGGCCCGTTCCAGCACACCCGGCTGACCCAGGACGTCGCCAGCATCAACATCTCCGGCGAGCCGTTCGACCTGTGGGCAGGCCCGCTCTCGGTCGCGCTCGGCGGCGAGTATCGCAAGGAATATTACCGGGTGAACGCCGATGCCTATGGTGCCGGCGTCTCCGCGGTCAGCCCGAACAATGCCGACTATCCGGCGGATCCGCTGCTCAATTCCGCCCAGGGCAGCAACTGGGCGGCCGGCAACTACAAGAATGGCAGCGGCAAGTACGACGTGTACGAGGGCTTCCTCGAGCTCAACCTGCCGCTGTTCAAGGGCGACGGGATCGGCAGCGCGAACCTGAACGGTGCGGGCCGCGTGACGCATTACAGCACGTCGGGCACGGTATGGGCGTGGAAGATCGGTGGCACCTGGGACACGCCGCTCGACGGCTTCCGCCTGCGCGCAGTGACCTCGCGCGACGTGCGTGCGCCGAACCTGTCCGAGCTGTTCGCGGCACCGACCGTCACGACGCTGCCCAGCTTCAACAACCCCTTCCCGCCCGCCGGCGCCGTGCAGGCGTTCCAGAACACGATCGGCAATCCCAACCTGAAGCCGGAGATCGCGCGCAACACCGAGGTGGGCGTCGTCCTGTCGCGGCCGTCCTGGCTGCCGGGCCTGAACATCTCGGTCGACTATTACACGATCAAGCTGAGCGGGGTGATCTCGAGCCTGTCGGCGCAGCAGATCGTCCAGTTCTGCTTCGACGGCAACCAGGCCTTCTGCGGCGGCTTCGTGCTGAACAGCCCGGTGCAGGGCGGCAATTTCATCAACGTCCAGCCGTTCAACCTGGCATCGTGGAAGACCAGCGGGTTCGACATCGAGGCGAGCTATCAGTGGCAGCGTCCGCTGGGCCTGCCGGGCAGCTTCACGCTGCGCGCGCTGGGCACGCATGTCCGCGAGTTCCTCGTCCGGGCGGGCATCGCCGGCGTCGCGACGGTGGACCAGGCCGGCGCCAACACGGGCAATACGCCTGACTGGAAGTGGCTGGCGGTGCAGACCTACGCCAATGACCGCTTCAGCCTGACCCTGCAGCAGCGCTGGTTCAGCGACGGCGTGTTCGGCAACCAATATGTAGTCTGCACTGCCAACTGCCCGGCATCGACCGCCAACCATCCGACGATCGACTACAACAAGATGAAGGGCGCCTTCTATTTCGACGTGGGCGGCACCCTGAACCTGACCGGGAACATCTCGTCCTTCTTTAAGGTCGACAACCTGTTCGATCACGATCCGACGCCGGCGCCCCAGACCAACACCGGCCTCGACGTCAATCCCGCGCTCTACGACACGCTTGGGCGCACCTATCGCGTGGGCGTCCGCCTGAAGTTCTGATCCCGCCGACCGAGTCCCCATCGGGTTGGCAACTTGGGTTGGCATCGCGACCTGCCGCGGCTTGCGGCGCGGCAGCGATGCCAACCCCTTCGCCTATGGCGAGTGGTGGATCAGCGCGGCGCGGCGACTTCGATTGCGCCAGGCGCGACCCGTGCGGTCACCGGGGTGCAGGCGAGCACCTCGCCGTCGATCGAGATGCGCTGCGGCGGGACGATGGCGATGCGGAATTCCGTGCCGTGGAAATCGCGGCTGCACGCGTCCTTGTCGCGCAGCTTGAAGAACTTCGCATACCAGTCGCGCGCCAGCTCGAACTTGCTGCGACCGATCACGGCCTGCACCAGCAACTGCCGCGAGCTCAGGTCCGCCGCCTCGGAAAGTTCGACGCCGCCGTGGTGGTTGCCGTTTAGAATACGGACCTCGGTCGCCCAGAAGCGCCGGGTCGACCCACCATCGTCGATTTCGAGGCGGAACGGACGGAAGGCGACCGCGCATTTCAGCGCCCAGAGCAGATAGCCGATCCTGCCGGCATAGCGCTTGAGCGCATGCGGCACCGTCTCGCCGATCATCGTCGACAGTCCGATCGACGCGCCGTTCACGAAATAATCCTCGTCGATCATGCCGAGATCGACCCGCCGCCGCCGGCCCTGGGCAATCGCGGCGATCGCGCCGTCCAGGTCGAGCGGGAGATCGAGCGAGCGCGCGAAGCTGTTCGCCGTGCCGAGCGGCAGCACCGCGAACACGCAGTTCGTGCCCACCACTTCATCGACCACGCCCGACAGCGACCCGTCCCCGCCCCCGACGATGACCATCGGCACGCCGCTGGCGACGATCTCGCGCACCGTCGCGCGCAGATCGGCGGGATCTTCGACCGCACGGCGGTCCCGGAGGGTGATGCCGGCAGATTCCAGCTTGGCCGAAGCCGCTTCGAACAGGTCCTGTCCCTTGCGGGAGCGCACATTGACGACAAGCGCCGCTTCGCGCGGCAACGGCTTCGTTTCCATGGTGCAACAACTGCGACGGGCGAAGAAAGCTCCGCCGCAGTCGCGATCAGCGCGACGGCAGATCCTGCCCCGGCGCAAAGGCGCGCAGGAACACGTCGGTGATCAGCTCCGCCTCGCGGTCGCGCTCGGCACCGGTCATCGTCTGGCCCCACAGCATCCGCTGCTGCACGCCGGTGCACAGGCTGGCGAGAACCCGCGCGGCGAACAGCGGATCGTCGCGGCGCAGGTTGCCCGCGTCCATCTCGCGCTCGAAAAAGGCGCAGAGCAGCTGCTGGGTCGGCAGCGGCGCACGGCGATAGAAGATGTCCCCCACCTCGGGGAAGCGGCTGACCTCCGCGGCGACCAGCCGATGCAGCCGTACTCCGTCTTCGGACATGATCTTTGCCAGGAAGCTCCGGCAGAATTGCAGCAGGGCGGAGCGGACATCCTCGCCCGGCTTGAGCAGATCGGCGAGCTTGCGGCGATATTCCACCGTCGCATCGTCGAGCACCGCCGCGAACAGCTCCTCCTTCGACGGGAAATAGCTCCACAACGTGCCCTTGGAGCCACCAAGCTCCGCCGCGATCGCCGACATCGACGCCGCCGAATAGCCCTGGTCCAGGAACACGCGTCGGGCGATCGCCAGGATCGCCTCGCGGCGCTCCTGCTTGCGCGCCTCGCGCTTGCTCGGCGCCTTCTCCTCAATTTTTTCCATAACCGTACTATAGGGTACGATTTCTCCTTGACAAGATGCCGGGTCGAGCCCATCTGCCGCGCCGTACCAGACAGTACGGTATTTAAATCATGATCCGATTCTCCCTTCGTCCGCTCCTGTTCACCGCGACTGGCGCGACCGCCCTGCTTTCCGCCTGCGCCCCGGTGCCGAACCTCGGCGCCCGCCCCGAAGTGCGCGCGGCAACGAGCTACGCCGCCGACCAGGCGCTCGGCACCCAGGCCAATGCCGCCAACTGGCCGGCCAATGACTGGTGGAGCGCCTATGGCGACGCCCAGCTCAGCAGCCTGATCGCCGAGGGAATCGCCGACTCCCCCGACCTCGCCGCGGCCGCCGCGCGCCTTCGCTCGGCCCAGGGCTATGCCCAGCAGGCCGGCGCCGCTCTGCTCCCCTCCGTCGGCGTCCAGGCCGGTGCGACCGAGGGCAAGCAGAGCTACAATAACGGCATCCCTGCCGCCTTCGTGCCCAAGGGCTGGAACGACAGCGGCCAGGTTGCTGCGAACCTGAGCTTCGACCTCGACCTGTGGGGCAAGAACCGCGCCTCGCTCGCCGCCGCCACCTCGGATGCCGAAGCTGCGCGGATCGAGCTCGAGCAGTCGCGCCTCGTCCTGTCGACCAACATTGCCAGCGCCTATGCCGACCTCGCCCGCCTCGCCGCGCAGCGCGCGGTGCAGGCCAAGGCGCTCGAGCTGCGCACCCAGACGCAGAAGCTGGTCAGCGACCGCGTCACCAATGGCCTCGATACCCGCGCCGAGCTCAAGCAGGCCGATGCCGCCGTTCCCGCCGCCCGCGCCGATCTCGCCGCGACCGACGAGGCGATCGGTCTGACCCGCAACCGCATCGCCGCGCTGCTCGGCAAGGGCCCGGATCGCGGCCTGGCGATCACCCTCCCCGCCGGCCCGGCCGAGACGCACGGGCTTCCCGCCGGCGTCACCACCGACCTGATCGGTCGCCGCCCCGACATCGCCGCCGCGCGGGCCCGGGTCGAGGCCGCCGCGAGCCGCATCAAGGTCGCCCGCGCCGACTTCTACCCCTCGATCAACATCAGCGCGCTGATCGGCTTCCAGGCATTCGGCCTCGACAACCTCTTCAAGGGCGGATCGACCTACGGCTCGGTCGGCCCGGCGGTCAGCCTGCCGATCTTCCGCGGCGGCGCGCTTGCCGGCCAGTACAAGGGCGCGCGCGCCAGCTTCGACGAAGCGGTCGCCACCTATGACGCGACCGTCACCACCGCGTTCCGGGAAGTCGCCGATGCGGTGACCAGCAAGAACGCGCTGGTGATCCGCCTCTCCGAGAGCCGCCAGGCGCTCGCTGATTCCGAGGCCGCCTATTCGATTGCCCGTCAGCGTTATGAGGGCGGCCTGTCGACGTTCCTCAACGTGCTGAGCGCCGAGCAGACCGTCCTCCAGAACCGCCAGATCGTCGCCGACCTCGAGGCGCGGGCCTTCACGCTCGACGTCCAGCTGGTCCGCGCGCTCGGCGGCGGCTTTTCCACCAACACTGCGGCCGCCGATGCCGCTCGCAAGGACCCGACCCATGGCTGATGCCGCCCCCAACATGCATGTCGCGAACGTCGAAGCCGAAGCGGCCTCGGCCAAGCCGAGCCTGCGCAAGCGCTTGCTGACCGGCATCGCCGCGGTCGTGCTCGTCTCGGGCGTCGGCTATGGCGCGTGGTACGCGCTGGTCGGCAGCCACTATATCAGCACCGACAACGCCTATGTCGGCGCCGACAGCGCCAGCGTGACTCCGATGGTCGCAGCCCAGGTCGCAGGCGTCGCGGTGTCGGACACCCAGACGGTGAAGAAGGGCGACGTGCTCGTCCAGCTCGACGACAGCGACGCGCGGATCGCGCTTGCCCAGGCCGAGGCGGATCTCGCCAAGACCCGCCGTCAGTACGGCCAGACCTCGGCCACCAGCGCGGCCCTCGCCGCGCAGGTCCAGGCCCGCAGCGCCGATATTTCCCGAGCCCGTGCCCAACTCGTCGCCGCCGAGGCGGACTTCGAGAAGGCGCGGGTGGACCTCGCCCGACGCCAGCGCCTCGCCCCCAATGGTGCGGTGTCGGGTGAGGAGCTTACCTCGGCGACCAACGCCTTCTCTTCGGCCAAGGCCAATCTCGAGCTGGCACGCGCCGGCGTCGCCCAGGCGAACTCGACCCGCGGCGCCGCCAGCGGCGAGCTCGCCGCGAACAACGCGCTGATCAGCGGCACCACCGCCAATTCGGCGCCGGAAGTGCTCGCGGCCCAGGCCAGGGTCGCCCAGGCGCAGCTCGACCTGCAGCGTACCGTGATCCGCGCGCCGATCGACGGCGTCGTCACCCGCCGCGCGGTCCAGGTCGGCCAGCGGGTCGCCCCCGGCGCGCAGCTGATGCTGATCGTTCCGATCGGCCAGCTTTATGTCGATGCGAACTTCAAGGAAGGTCAGCTGACCCGCGTGAAGGTCGGCCAGCCGGTCACGCTCAAGTCCGACCTCTATGGCGGCAAGGTCGAGTATCACGGCAAGGTCGTCGGCCTGTCGGGCGGCACCGGATCGTCCTTCGCGCTGATCCCGGCGCAGAACGCCACGGGCAACTGGATCAAGGTGGTCCAGCGCTTGCCGGTGCGCGTCCAGCTCGACCCGAAGGAGCTCGCCGAGCACCCGCTGCGCGTCGGTCTTTCCATGGACGCCGAGATCGACATCTCGGCTAACTGAGGACCAGTGCCATGAACGGCAAGGCCGAGGAAATGGCACCGCTGAAGGGCGTGCAGCTGATCCTGGCGGGCGTGGTGCTCGCGCTCACCAACTTCATGGTGGTGCTCGACACCACCATCGCCAACGTCTCCGTGCCGCACATCGCCGGCAGCCTGGGCATCTCGGGCAGCCAGGGGACGTGGATCATCACCTCCTATGCGGTGGCGGAAGCGGTCTGCGTGCCGCTCACCGGCTGGCTCGCCGGCCGCTTCGGCACGGTGCGCACCTTCACCTTCGGCATGATCGGCTTCGGTGTCTTCTCGGTGCTGTGCGGCCTGTCGAGCACGCTCGGCATGCTCGTCGCCTGCCGCATCGGCCAGGGCCTATGCGGCGGCCCGCTGATGCCGCTCAGCCAGACGCTGCTGATGCGCATCTTCCCGCCCCAGCAGCGCGCCCAGGCGATGGGCGTGTGGGCGATGACCACCGTCGTCGCGCCGATCCTCGGCCCGATCCTGGGCGGCACGATCTCGGACAGCTGGTCGTGGCACTGGATCTTCTTCATCAACATCCCCGTCGCCGCGCTCTGCGCCTTCGGCGCGACTCGCCTGCTCTCCAAGGTCGAGACCCCGACGAGCAAGCTGCGCGTCGACCGGGTCGGGCTGATGCTGATGCTGCTGTGGATCGGCGCACTGCAGATCATGCTCGACCTTGGCCGCGAGCATGACTGGTTCAACGACCGCACGATCGTGATGCTCGGCGTGATCGCGCTGATCGGCCTGCTCGTCTTCCTCGCCTGGGAAGTCACCGAGGACCAACCGATCGTCGACCTGCGCGTGTTCCGCCACCGCGGCTTCACCGTGGCCGTGGCATCTTTGTCCTTCGCCTTCGCGACCTTCTTCGCCTCGGCGGTGATCATCCCGCAATGGCTGCAGACCAGCATGGGCTACACCGCGACCTATGCCGGCTATGCCACCGCCTTCACCGGCGTGGCGGCGGTGATCATGTCGCCGATCGTCGCCAAGATGAGCGCCAAGGCCGATCCGCGCGCGCTGGTGTGCTTCGGCATCCTGTGG
>Ga0164294_10001625_pt1 | contig 20710 bp, 17 predicted proteins | sample GEODES005metaG_FD_111479 | JGI IMG/M metagenome (GOLD analysis project Ga0164294, IMG submission 111479) | Oligotrophic lake water microbial communities from Sparkling Lake, Wisconsin, USA - GEODES005 metaG | ecosystem: Environmental > Aquatic > Freshwater > Lake | place: USA: Sparkling Lake...
GATGCTGTTTGCGGCCAATCTGATGTGGGCCACCGGCATCTCGGCGAGCCTCATGAGCCTGGGCGCGATTGACTTCGGTCTCGTCGTCGATAGTTCCGTGATCATGGTCGAAAACTGCGTGCGTCGGCTGGGAATGGCGGCCCCGACGGAATCGAAGCTCGCCATCGTCCGCGACGCAGCGATCGAGGTCCGCGGGCCGACGATGTTCGGCGAACTGATCATCGCCATCGTCTACCTGCCGATCCTCTTCCTCGAGGGCACCGAAGGAAAACTGTTCCGGCCGATGGCCCTCACGGTGCTCTTTGCCCTGGCTGGCTCGCTGATCATCTCGCTCACGCTCATGCCGGTGCTGGCGGCCACGGTGCTCTCCCGCGAAGAGGAGCACGAGCCGTTCGTGATGCGGCTGTTCCACCGGGCCTATCATCCGCTGGCGAAACTGGCCGTCTACCATCCGGTGCTGGTGTCGTTGTGTGCTGCCGGACTCGTGGCCGCGAGCATCCCGGTGGCGTTGAACTTCGGGGCCGAGTTCATGCCGCGGCTGGACGAGGGGGACCTGCTCATCGAGGTCGTCCGCCTGCCCGGCGCCACGCTGGAGGATTCGGTGCCGATCACGACCCGGATCGAAAAGACTCTCGGCGCGTATCCCGAAGTCAAGACTGTCTTCTGCAAGACCGGCCGGCCGGAGATCGCCAACGACATCATGGGGGTGGCGCAGACCGACGTCTGGGTCATGCTCAAGCCCCATGCGGAGTGGCCAGCCGACGTGACGCGGGACCAACTCGTGGAGCGGATGTCTGCGTCGCTGACCGCCGCGGTGCCGGGAGCCAATTTCGGCTTCAGCCAGCCGATCGAGATGCGGGTCGACGAACTCGTGGCGGGCGTGAAGGCCGACGTCGCGGTGCTGATTTATGGCGACGACCTCGACACCCTGGGAACCATCGGCAAACAGATCGAGAACGTGCTCCAGGGAATCCGCGGATCGGCCGACGTGCGGGCCGACTGGCAGGCCAACGTGCCCACCATGCAGATCGATGCCCGGGCCGATCAGCTGGCCCGGCATGCCATCGACGGCATCGAAGTGATGCGAACCGTGTCGGCCATGGGGGGCATCCAGACCGGCGTCATCTACGAAGGACGGCCCCGCTATCCGCTGGTGGTGAAGTTTCCGCCCGAGTGGCGCGAGAACGCCGAACGCCTGACGCAGATCCCGGTGGGGGCGACGGGCGGACGGCCCGTGCCGCTGGGGGAATTGGCCGACATCACCCGAGCCGAGAGCCCGCCATCGGTCGAGCACGAAAACTCGCGACGTCGCACGTTTGTGTCGGCGAATGTCCGCGGTCGCGATGTGGCCAGCTTCGTGCAGGAGGCCCAGCAGGACATCGCGAAGCAGGTGCGGCTGCCCTCAGGCTACACGCTGCGGTGGGGTGGTGACTTCGAAAACCTCGTTTCCGCCAGCCGAAGACTGATGCTGATCACGCCGGTCGTCCTGGGACTGATCGCCCTGCTGCTCTACACCAGCTTCAAGTCGCTCCGACTGGCGTCACTGATTTTCTTCGCCGTGCCGGTGGCGGCGTCGGGCGGCATCGTGGCGCTCGCGTTGCGCGGCATGCCGTTCTCGATCGCGGCCGGCGTCGGCTTCGTCGCTCTTTTTGGTGTGGCGGTGCTCAATGGGCTGGTGTGGGTCGCTGGGGCGGAGCATGCACGGCAGGGCGGTCTTGCGCCGCGGGAGGCGGCGATTACCACCGCAGAGGTGCGCATCCGGCCCGTACTGATGACGGCCATGGTGGCGAGCCTCGGTTTCCTTCCCATGGCTATGGCCACGAGCGCCGGTGCTGAAATTCAGCGGCCACTGGCAACGGTGGTGATCGGCGGTATCGTCACGTCGACGCTGCTGACGGCCTTCGTGGTGCCGGCGATCTACCCATGGTTTGTCCCCCGGGCACGGCTTTGGCAGACTCCAGCAGCGTAACTGTTCCTTCTCCCCAGAAGAGCTCCCGATGACGCTTCGCGAATTCCAACACTTGATCCGCGGTATGTATCACGAAAAGGACGCCTCGCGGGGCGTCGAGGGGACCTTCATGTGGCTGACGGAAGAGATCGGCGAGCTCGCCACGGCCCTCCGCAGCGGCACCCATGAGGAACAGTCGCTTGAATTTGCCGACGTGCTGGCCTGGCTGGCCACGATCGCCAACGTCGTCGACGTCGATCTCGAGGCAGCTGTGGCCAGGAAATATGGTGCGGGCTGCCCCGGCTGCGGCCAGTTGGCGTGCATCTGCCCCGATGCGGAGAAGCCGTGATGGTACTCGTGCTGGCGGCACTCCTTTGCATGCTCACGGCAAACGCTGCCGCTGAGGACCCCCATGACCTGCGGGTGGGGTTCGATGGCGTCTACCGCACCGGCTCGTGGACGCCGCTGACGCTCACGTTTCCGGCGCCCGCTGACGCCGTGAGAGCCACGCTGCCGGAGGCCGTTCCGCAGGCGGTGGCTGCATGGGTGGAGGATCCCGATGGACAGTATGTCCGCTCCCCCGTGGCGGCCGTCGAACGCGATGCCGATGGCAGGGGGGTGGCGCGGTTGACCGTCCGGTTTGGACGGCCCACCGGCCGCGTCCGCATTGAGCAGATTCCCGCGGCCGGCAGCGGTACCGGAACGTCAGCGTCCCAGGCGGCCCCAGGTCGACAGGACTTCCAGCCGACGGCCCTGGAGACACAGGTTCTGTCGCCCCCGATCCCGGCAACCGACACCGTGATGCTGGTGTTGGGCGATCTGCCTGCAGCCGAGCGGGCCTCGCGGTTGCTGGCCCGCGACGATGGTACGCGGCCTCGGGTCGTGGCGATCAACACGCCGCTGAGCACCACGGAGGCCGGAGGGGCATCCACTCTGGGGCGAACCGCTCACGACTTCGATGGCGCCGATTCGATCATCGTCTGCGGTCGCGCGATCATGGCTTTCGACCCCGCCACTCTCCGTGGCATCGACGCCTGGGTGCGGCAGGGTGGACAGCTGATCTTTGCGGCGGGCGTCAGCGCGATGGAACTCAGCCGCGGCGACTCTCCGGCGGCCGCGTGGCTGCCGGGGCCAATCTCCAAGCTGGTCCCCCTGCGTCGCGGGAATGCCATTGAGACGTTTTCGCGAGCCAATCGTCCTCTCGAGAAGGCTGCCGTGAACGGGCTCGAGGTGCCGCTGTTCACGAGTCCGCAGACCATCGAGGGGGTCGTCGAGGCGTTTGACGGGCGGGGCCCGGCAGATCTTCCACTGGTCGTCCGCAGCGCTCATGGTCTCGGCATGATCGTGTGGGTCGGCCTCGACCTCGATCGGGCTCCCTTGCGTGACTGGTCGGGGAGCGATTCCCTGCTCGTCGAAATCCTTCGGGGACGCCGGGGGGCGCGGGATGCGGGGCGGACCGGCGAGACCGCCCGTGGCACTCTCGATCTAGCCGGGCAACTCAGACAGGCGATCGACCACTTTTCGGGAGTCTTTCCGATTCCCTTTGAAGTGATTGCCGGACTGGGCGTTCTCTATGTCGCCTGTCTGTATCCGCTCGATTGGTGGCTCGTTTCCGGCCGTCGTCGAGGCGGTTCGGCCCGTGGCCTGCAGTCATCCTGGCTGGCGTGGCTGTCACTGCCGCTGCTGGTGGCCGCGGTGAGCGGACTGACGTGGCTCACCGGACAGCGTTATAAGGGCACGCAGTGGCAGACATCCGAGGCATCCTTGGTCGATCTCGATGTTGACAGCGGGCTGGTGCGGGTCGCTTCCTTTGCGGGGATCTGGTCGCCTGTGAATGCCCGTCTGGATCTGATGGTCAGGCCCGGCTCGGGCCTGACCAGCGACGGCCCGACCGACGCGGCCCCATCACCGAGGTGCGACGTGACCTGGTTCGCGGCCTGCGGACGCGGCATCGGGGGCACCGACGCCTCCGCGGCCCATCCGTCGCTGGCGGCCGACGACTACGGCTACGGTGGATCGGCCGAGCGATTGAACGACGTTCCCATCGCCGCCTCTTCGAGCCGGCTTTTCGAGGCGGAGATCATCGGCTCCTCGGCGCATCCGCCAGTCGATTCGACGCTCACGAAGGAAGGGCAGGGGACCTTGCTCGGCAGCGTGACCAACCGGCTGTCGTTTCCGCTGGAAGGCTGCGTGCTCGCCCACGCCGGCTGGCTCTATGAAGTAGGCACGCTCGCCCCCGGACAGACCTTCGAGCCCGGGGTTGACCGCGGCCCCCGGTCACTGGCGGGAGCGGTCACTCGTCGCACGCTCAACAAGGAACGCGATATCGTCGTGCGTTGGGATCTCGCCGAGCGGGATCCGCTCAGAATTCTGGAACTCGCCGGATTCCATGCAGCTGCCGGAGGAAGCGGGTATACGTCCCTCGAATCGGGGCGACTCGCCCGGTTCGATCTCTCGCAGCTGTTGCCGCTCAATCGTGCCGTGCTGATGGGCCGCGGACCATCCCTGATCGACTGGGAGTGCCTGCCCCAGTCGCTCACCGCCGCGGATCAGTCGGCGTCTGTTCCTTCCTTGAACGGACAGGCATCCCTGTGGCGGATCGTGATCCCGCTCGTCCAGGCTGCCGCTGTCGCTCCAACGTCCACGCCGTCTCTCCCCCCCACATCCACCTCCACGAACTGAAACGTCGCATGATCGAGACGATCGACCTGACCAAGAAATATGGCGACTTCTACGCGCTCGAATCGCTCGACTTGAAGCTTGAAAAGGGAGATCTTTTCGGCTTCATCGGGCCCAACGGCGCCGGCAAGACGACCACCATCCGCATTCTCTCCACGCTCCTCGCTCCCACCTGGGGCGAGGCCTATGTCTGTGGCTATTCGATCTACACCCACCCCCGCGAGATTCGCCGGGCCATCGGCTATATGCCCGACATCTTTGGCGTCTACGACGACATGCGGGTGGTCGAATATCTGGAATTCTTCGCGGCGGCATATCGGATCGACGGGCCCGAGCGACGGCGGGTGGCGGAGCGGTCGCTCGAGTTGGTCGATCTGGCCTTCAAACGAGACGAGTTGGTGACCAGTCTCTCCCGCGGCATGACGCAGCGGCTCGGACTGGCACGCGTGCTCCTGCATGACCCGCAGGTCCTCCTGCTCGACGAGCCCGCGAGCGGACTCGATCCCCGGGCCCGGATCGAAATGCGCGGGCTGCTCAAGCGGCTCCAGGGACTCGGCAAGACGATCCTGGTCTCAAGCCACATCCTTCCTGAACTGGCAGACATCTGCAACCGTGTCGGGATCATCGAATACGGCCGGCTCTTGGCCTGTGGTGATGTGCAGGACCTGCTCGCGCGGGTCCGCGGCCGGCCAGTAATCCGCTTTCAGTTGGCCGGCCCGCCCGAGAAGGCAGCGCGGCTTCTGGAGACGTCGCCCGAGGCGGCGGAGGTGGCCGTTCGCGATGGTGAGATTCTCGTGACCCTTGCCGATGGCGTGGAGGATCCTTCACCGCTGGCGGCGAAGCTCATCGCCGACGGCCATCGGCTCGTCTCGATGCGGGAGCAGGAGGTCAATCTGGAGACCGCGTTCCTGGAACTGACGAAGGGCGCTCTTGGTCGTCCGGGTCGGACTCCCGCAGTAGAATCGTGACAGGCTCTCAGGCGACGGGGGCTTCTGGAAAAAGTTTTTCGGTCAGCGCGAAGGAGTGCTGCATGGACATACGTTTTGGAACCGGCAGTGTGCCGCTCTGCGGCCTGCTGTGGATGGGCTGTGCCGCTCTCTCGGTGGTCGGCGGAGCGGCTGCAGCGGAGCCGCTGCCGGGTGAGCTCCCAGCGGCCGATCCGACTGCCACGGCACCGGCAGGGGAGGGCCTCGACACACCTGCCGCGACGCTCGGCTATGCGCTCGGCCTGCGGATCGGCAGCCGCATCGCCGCCGACTTCAAGGACCAGGAGCCCGCCGTGGATACCGCAGCGCTCGCCCGCGGTCTGGCGGACGCCGTGCTCGAGGCGCGTCCCCGGCTGAGCGAACAGAAGGTTCGGCAGACGCTCGAGGCCTTCGACGCCCTTATGCAGGAGCGGGAACGGGCATTCGGCCTGCGGATGCGGGAGGCCGCCAAGGTCAACCTGGCCAAGGCGGCTGAGTTTGCCGCGACCAACGGCCGGAAGCCAGGCGTGACGACCCTGCCCAGCGGCCTGCAGTACGAGGTGCTCCGAGCGGGCACGGGCGGGAGCCCGACGCTCGACGACACTGTCGCCGCGCATTACCGGGGCACGCATCTCGACGGCAGGGAGTTCGACGCCACCGATCCCAAAGGGGAACCCGCTGCATTTCCGCTTCGCGGCGTAGTGCCCGGCTGGCAGGAGGCGCTGCCGCTGATGAAGACGGGGGCGAAGTGGCGGATCTATGTGCCGCCGCAGTTGGGCTATGGCGAGGAAGGATCCCCGCCGATTATCGAGCCGAACGAACTGCTGATTTTCGAGATTGAACTGGTGAACGTGCTGCCGCCCAAGTGAGGTGACTCTCCATGCGTAGGGCAAGGACGAAGGTGGGGTGTGCGCTGGCCACGCTTGCCGCGGGGTGGCTGGCCGGTGTGATGGTGGTCGCCACGGCGATGGCCACGTCAGCCGTTCACGCCGCTCCCCCGGCGTTCGACCGGTTTGAGGAGGCCCGCGAACGGATGGTCCGCGATGACATCGCCGGAGGAGGCGTGTCTGACCCGCGGGTGCTTGAGAGCATGCGGCTCGTGCCGCGGCACGAATTCGTGGGGGTGCCGCAGCGTCCCTACGCCTACTTCGACATGGCGCTTCCGATCGGCGCCGCACAGACGATCTCCGGGCCGTTCGTCGTCGCCTACATGACGGAGAAACTGGAGCCGCAGCCGACCGATCGCGTGCTGGAAATCGGCACCGGCAGCGGGTATCAGGCGGCCGTGTTGTCGCCGCTCGTGGGCACGGTCTACTCCATCGAGATCAGCCGCATGCTGGGTGAGAAGGCCGCCCGCACCCTGACAAGACTGGGCTACCGCAACGTCATCACGAAGGTTGGCGACGGCTTTCAGGGATGGGCGGAGCACGCCCCTTTCGACAAGATCATCGTCACTTGCTCGCCGGAAAACATTCCACAGCCGCTCGTCGACCAGCTCGCCGAAGGGGGCCGCATGATCATCCCCGTCGGCGAACGCTACGAGCAGACGCTGGTGCTGCTCTCGAAGCGGAATGGCGTGATGGAGCGGGAGTCGCTCGTCCCCAGTTTGTTTGTGCCCATGACAGGCGCTGCAGAGCAGGGGAGGAGAGTCCAACCCGACGGCACGAAGCCGACCCTGCACAATGGTGGGTTTGAGGAGATGCTGCCCGATTCCAACGTCCCAGCCGCCTGGTACTACGGCCGGCAGTTCGAGGTTGTTGCCGACGCCGAAGCCCCTGAGGGCCGCCAGTTTCTGCGGCTCGAAAACGGTCAGCCGGGGCGGCCCGCACAGCTCTTCCAAGGATTTCCGGTCGACGGCCGGGCAGTTGGCCGGGTGACGATTTCGCTGCAGATCCGCGCTGCCACCATTGCAGTCGGGCCGGGGCCAGAGGATTTCCCGGGAATCGTGGTGCGGTTCTTCAACGACGAACGCAGCCGTTCGTCGAACGGCCAGGTGGGGCCATGGAAGGACAACGGCCCCTGGCGAAGGGTCGAAGGGACAGTCACTGTGCCGCTCTGGGCCCGGGAGGCGATTCTGCAGGTGGGTTTGCTCGGCGGCACCGGCACAATCGACGTGGACGACGTCAGGGTGTCGGGAATTCCCCGCTGATTTCGGCACTTTCGCAGCGTTGGGTACGGTCTGGAGAACCTTCGGATCCGAGGCCGCTCTGGCCTTCCCCACCGGCAGAGGAATGCCGCACATATTCCCCAGGCTGCTTGATTTACCCAATCGGCAAACTATCCTTGCTTCACACTGGAATTATTTGGCTTTCCAGCCGCGTCCGGCTGAACAGCGGGCGATCCACACTTTTCAAGGGAGCGTGATTCAGATGTTGGTCAATCGTCGGTGGTTGCGGGTGGCTGGGGTTCTCACGTTTGTCGCGGTTGCCGCGACGGCCTGCGACGCTGATGCTGGCTGGCATCACCGGTATCGCGGCTATGGTGCGTCTGGCGGCAGCTCGGGCGGTTCGTCCGGCGGCAGCTCTGGCGGCTCCTCCGGTGGCAGCTCGGGAGGTTCCTCCGGTGGCTACAGCTCGGCTGGCTCGTCCGGTGGCAGCTCTGGCGGTGGCAGCTCAGGCGGCAGTCATGGTTCGTCCGGCGGCAGCTACGGCTCATCCGGCTCCGCTGGCTCGCACGGGAGCTGGGGCTCGCATCATGCCGCAAAGATGGCTCGGCGTGCCTACCGGCATTCGAGCCATGGCTCATCCGGCGGCTCCTCAGGTGGCAGCTCGGGGGGTTCGTACTCCTACAGCGGCTCGTCGGGTGGTTCCTACGGCGGTGGTTCGTACGGCACCGGCTCGTATGGCGGCTCGTATGGCGGCTCATCGGTTCCGGCCGCCACATACTCCAGCGGCTACAGCGAACGCGTTGAATCGTATCGCGTGATCAGCGAGGCTCCCTCGGTCACCGGTGGCGAGATCATCCAGACTCCGAGCGGTATCAATCCGGTCTCGAACGACTCCACGACGAGTGTTGTGCCGGCTGATGCGGCCCTGCTGTCGGTGGAAGTTCCCGCCGGTGCGACGATCCATGTCAACGGCTCGAAGACCTCGGCTACAGGCACCAACCGGCAGTTCGTGTCGCGTGGTCTTGTCGCTGGTAAGAAGTATGAGTTCACAGTGCGTATGACCGTCGACCGTGATGGCCAGAGCAGCGAGCAGACCAAGGTCGTGTCGCTGGTCGCCGGTGGTCGTTCAAGCCTCTCCTTCACCGATGCCACCGCGGCCTCGACACCGAAGACGAGCCTGACGCTGCACGTCCCCGCCGACGCGAAGGTCTGGCTGGCCGGCAATGTCACCTCCTCGGCAGGTGCCACTCGGCAGTTCCAGACCACGACGCTGGCCGTCGGCCAGTCGTGGAAGAACTACGAGATCCGCGTCGCGACCGTCGTTGACGGCCGCGAGCAGGTCGTGTCGAAGGTGATCGATCTGGCCGCTGGCCAGTCGGTCGAACTGTCGCTCGACCCGGCCCAGCGGACGGCCGCGGCCGACGCCACCGCGTCGATTCGCTAGTGATCCTTGGGTCCCGGGCCCGTCCCGCCAGACCTGTGAAGTCCATGACTCCCGCGCGGCCGAGTGCCGCGCGGGAGTTTTTCTTTTTTTGTGGCCAAATCGCATGCGACAAAGAGAGCGCAGCCCAAACCGCCGGGGGTTGTGACAGCCTCCGACTCGAGGGCAGGATAGCCCGACTCGCTCCGGCTTCCACCAACCCCCAGGTCCTCGAATGATCAAACCACCCTGCACGGCAAGGTGCCATGCGGCACCAGTGAGCGGAGGCGGGCCAACCAAACCTGGTCAGGATGGCTAGGTTCGCTTGCACACGGCTTTCCGATCTTGCCCAGACTGTCGTCTTCAGGCCGGATCGTGGAATGTGGCAGGGACGGGTCGAAGAGAGCCTTATGACTTCGGGCATCCCACGTTCCGCAGATCCCGCCCGTTGGCCGGCGGCCCTCCGCACGGTGGTGTCGCTGGGCCTGCTGGGCTACTTCGCGGCCGTGATCGTGCCGCCGCTGGCGGGGCCGCCGCCAGCGAGCGAACTGGCCGTGGCGGCGCTCGAGCCATTGCGTCCACTCGTCGGCGGCCTCTTCCTGGGTCACGGATATCGGTTCTTCGCCCCCAACCCAGGCCCGGGCCACTCGATCCAGTGGACGATGCAACTGGCCGACGGCTCAGCCCTTACCGGCTCAATCCCGGACCCCGACGCCGACTGGCCCCGGCTGCTCTACCACCGGCGCTTCATGATCAGCGAGAAAATTGCGGCAGTCGTGCCGCCGCCGGACGCACCGGACGAGGTGCGGCAGCGGAGCAGGGGGGACTGGCAGCCACTGGTCAAGGATGTGGCCGGGCAACTCCTCTCAAGGCATGGCGGGAGCCAGGTGACACTGCACATGACCGAGCACTATCTGCCCACACCGGAAGAAGTGATTCGGGGAGAGCAGGGGGAGGATGTGGTCACGCCGCTGGGCACCTACGCCAAGGTAGGAGCGAAACAACCATGAGCCTCAGCAACGCGATGCCGAACGCTGGCCTCCCTCCCAAGAGTCACTGGCTTGGCGAATGGCTGGAGGCGTGGAACTGTTTCTGGTTCACACCTGCCGATCCGCTGCCGCTGGCACTGGTGCGGATCTGCGCGGGAGCGCTTTTGACGTGGGCCAGCCTCGTCTGGTTTCTCGATGCCGAGGCCTTCTTCGGCATCGACGGCTGGCAGCGGCCCGAGAACGTCTGGCGGATGAACGACCAGCCCTGGCAGTGGAGCTGGTATTTCCTCGCCCGCTCCGCGGGAACGGTAAAGCTGCTCGCGGGGATCACGCTCGCGGCAGCCGCGATGCTCACCCTCGGCATTGCCACGCCACTGGCCGCCATCGTGGCACTCGTCGGATTCATCAGCGGCGTCAATCGATCACCGCTGAATGTCTTCGGGTTTGACGACACGCTGGGAATGCTCTTGATCGCGGTGGTGGTCGGCCCTGCAGGAGCCGTCCTCTCGGTCGACCGGTTGCTGGCCCCGGATCCTGCCGCGGCCCGACCATCGGTGCGGGCCAATCTGGCGATCCGGCTCATCCAGGTACATCTCTGTGTGATCTATCTCTTTTCTGGCTGCGGAAAACTGCTCGGCGCGAGCTGGTGGGAAGGAACGGCCCTCTGGGGAGCGGCCGCCAACGTCCAGTACCGGACGCTCGATCTGACCTGGCTTGCCAGCCATCCGCTGCTGGTCAACGCTCTCACGCTCGGCACGCTCTGGTGGGAGATTTCCTATGCGGCGTTGGTCTGGCCCAGGCTCACCCGCCGGCTGTTTCTGGCCGTGGCAATACCGGTGCATTTGGGAATCGGGCTCGCGATGGGCATGATGGAGTTTGGGCTGGCGATGCTGGTGGCGAACTTGGCATTCGTGCCGGCCGCTGCCCTGCGGCAGCTCCTGCAGCCGTTCTTGCCCCAGTCCATCGAAACCGCATCCCACCGCGCATGACAGGCATCACTGGTACGAACGACTCGCCACGCACGATCCGCCTGACACTCGCCTACGAGGGCACGCGGTACTCCGGCTGGCAGGTGCAACCGGGCCGTTCGACGGTGCAGGGGGCACTGGCCGAGGCGATCCATGGCGTGACTGGCGAGACGATCCTGCCACGGGGCTCCAGCCGCACCGACGCCGGCGTGCACGCCCTGAGCCAGGTGGTCGGCTTTACGACCGCGAGCAGTCTCGAGCCAGCAGTGTGGGTGCGGGCCCTCAATGCAAAACTCCCCGCCGACATCACCGTGCTGGAAGGATTCGCCGCCCCGGATGACTTTGATCCCGTGTGGGCCGCCATCCGCAAACGCTACCGCTACCGCATCCACGATGCGGCATGGCGGCCCGTACTCCAACGGCATCTCGTCTGGCGATGGAAATCACGACTCGACGTCACCGCCATGGATGAGGCCGCGGCCGAACTCGTCGGCGAGCACGACTTCACCAGTTTTGAAACGACCCCCTCCACAAGGCGGTCGAAAGTTCGCACAATCCATTCGGCCCGGGTGTTTCGTCACACCGGCTACGACGATGCGGCCGATGCCGAGGTCTGGATCGAGGTCATCGGTAACGGTTTCCTCTACAACATGGTGCGGATCATCGCGGGATCGCTCGTGATGGTTGGCGCCGGCAAGCGGAAGCCGGAGTGGATCCGCGAGGTGATCGCAGCGCAGAGCCGGCCGGCCGCGGGTCCGACGGCGCCCCCGCAGGGACTCGTGCTCGTGTCGATCGAACTTGACCCCGGCGTCTCCACCACTCAATCGCCTTCCACACCAGCAGCTTCATGTCAAAAGTCCCCGAACACCTCGGAAGCCTGACTCTCGGCCGACAGGTGGGCGTGGGCCGTCACTGTCAGGTCTGGGAGGCGGTCGACACGGCCTCCGGACAGCGGGTGGCGGTCAAGGCCATCGTGCCCGAAATGGCCCGGGACGCCGGCCAGCGGCGATTGCTGAAGCATGAGCTCGACGTCGCCCGCCATCTCGATCATCCCGCCATCATCCGCATCGACCGGTTTTCCACGGCGGGCGGACTGCCGCACCTGGTGATGGAACTCTATCCCCACGCCAATCTCAAGAAGCAGATCACGGCGGGTGTCGACGAGATCGCACCGCGTCTGCACCGCATCGTCACGCAGGTGGCCTGGGCGCTCGACCACATGCACGGCCGTGGCTGGGTGCATCGTGACGTGAAGCCCGACAACGTACTCGCCTCGGTCGACGGCGAGGTGAAACTGATCGATCTGGCCATCGCCGCACGAAAGCCGGGAATGATCCGTCGCCTCTTGGGCGTCAAGGCGCCGGCCCAGGGCTCGCCGAGTTACATTGCGCCGGAGCAGATCCGCGGCCTGCCGGTCGACCCGCGGTCCGACATCTACTCGCTCGGCTGCACGCTCTTTGAGCTGCTCGCCGGCATGCCCCCCTTTACGGCCTCCACCACCGAAGATCTTTACCAGAAGCACCTCGCGGCCACGCCGCCCGCCGTTGAGGCCTTCAACCGCAATGCCACTGCGAGTGTTTCGAAGCTGATTCGGCAGATGCTCGCCAAGAAGCCGGCCGATCGTCCGCCGTCGATGAAGGCCGTTGTGCAGCAAATCGGGGCGATCAAGTTCCTGAGCCGTGTTGGCGGCTGAAGAACGGCCCCAAGCCAGAATTGACGCGGGGTTCGACGAGCGAGGACAATCTCCGGGGTCAATCCATCCCCGTGAGGTCTCCTGATGTCGTCCGCCTTGCATCGCCTGCCGCTGGAAAAGCCGATCTACGAAATTGAAGACCGGATCTCGCAGTTGGAGGCCGCGCCGGTCGGCGCCCAGGAACAGGAAGAACTGCGGCGGCTGAAGCGGGAACTGGTCGATGTCCAGAAGAATGTCTTTGGCAGCCTCGACCCCTGGCAGACCGTCGAGGTGGCCCGCCATCCGAACCGTCCCAAGACGAGCGACTATCTGTCGCTCGTCTTCGATGAGTTTGTCGAACTCCACGGCGACCGGGCCTTTGGCGACGATCCAGCGATGCTCACAGGCTTCGCCAAACTCGAGCAGCACAAAGTGCTGGTCGTCGGCCATCAAAAAGGAAAAACCCTGGCCGAGCGGCAGGCCTGCCATTTCGGCTGCGCCCATCCGGAGGGCTACCGCAAGGCAATGGGCAAAATGCGGTTGGCGGCGAAATACGGTCTGCCGGTGATCTGCCTGATCGACACGCCCGGCGCCTATCCGGGCATCGGAGCCGAGGAACGCGGCCAGGCCCAGGTGATCGCCGAGAGCATGTTCCTGATGGCCACGCTCCCGGTGCCGATCGTCTGTGCGGTGATTGGCGAGGGCGGATCGGGCGGAGCACTTGGCATCGGGGTCGGCGACCGGGTGGCCGTTTTGGAGCATGCCTACTACAGCGTGATCAGTCCCGAGGGCTGTGCCGGGATCCTCTGGAAGAGCGTCGAGTTCAAGGCCGAAGCGGCCCGGGCGTTGCGGTTCCGCTCGCGGGACCTCAAAGAGTTTGGCGTGATCGACTCGGTGATCGAGGAGCCGGCTGGCGGCGCCCATCGGGATCCGCGGCAGATGGCGACCCGACTGAAGACCTGGCTGGTGCGGTCACTCCGAAGCCTGGTCACCCAGCCGGCCGATCTGCTCGTTGCGGAACGCTACGAGAAGTTCAGAAAGATGGGCGTCTTCCTGGAAGAAGCCGCGTCGTAAGACAGCACGGTTCGGGGCTGCCCATGTCCCGTCGCCGGACGTTCGCTTTCGGCATCCTGCCTTCGCTCACTCGATGCTGACTGCGCTTCGGCATCCTGCCTGCGCTGGTCAGCAACGCCGGCTCTCGGGACATGGGCAGCCCCTCACGGATGCATCCGGTCGGCGAGCAACAAAACCCACACCACCTCATCACCAGGGAGGCGACGGGCCGGCTGCTGCAGCGCGTCGCGTGGCGGAGCCGGGATCGGCGGATGCTCGACGAGCGTCGGAGCTTTCCCCAAGTGGGCACCGAACTGCCAGGCGAGGCTGAAGGGAAAGATCCCCGCGAGGAGACATCTGCCGTCCCGGCGAATTGGGTGAGTCGACCGCAGCAGCCGGTCCGGAGCCGGCGCGCGCTCCCCTCCCCCCAACGTCCGATAATGTCTCTTATGTCCGGTTTCGGCCCCGTTCGTTTCGGCCTTGTTTTCCAGTCCCAAACCGCCCTGCTCCCCCACTGACAACGACAGCAGTGACGGTGCTCTGGGCCCTGGTGTCAGCCGACCTGCTCACCGCGTCGGCAAGGGAGATTGGGCGCCAACTGGATAGCGCTGTTGGGGAGTGGCTTGAGGAGCGAAGGGCTGCTGGGCGAACGGCTGCGGAGGCATCGGTGCCGCAGCGGGAGGTGTCGCAAATCGCTGCGGTGATGCGACGCCAACCGCAGCCGGCTGGGCCGCTGACGGAGTCGCATACCGCGCCGGTGCCACTTCCTGTGCCGGGACTGATCCAGCGGCCCGCGGCACGAACCAGGCACTGCCCGCCGGCAGCACGCCGCCGGCCTGCATGGCCCCCTGCCCTGCGGCGGTCCCCTGCTCCGTTCCGGCCCAGGCCGCTGCCGATGTGACGCCGTCCCAGATCGCCTGGAGCGGCGACGGCTGCTGCCCGGCGAGCGCCGGTGACTGGCCCGCCGCTGCCGCCGGCATGCCGGCCGGTTGGTCGAACTGCTTCTCGAACTGCTTGATGAACGGATCGACGGTGTCGTGAATCTCCTTCGGAAGGTAGGTGTCGGCGCGAACGATCAGTTCCGCAACGAGCCGGCCGCTCCGGCTTGCCACAATTTGGTGTCGGTAGGCGGGGGCCAGCGTCACACTGAAGAAGGTGATCACCACGCAGAGCAACGCACCCTTGGCCAGCCCGAGAAGGAGGCCAAGCTGGTGGTCAAACGCCGAGAGATGCACCGCATTGATGGCCTTGGAAATTACGCGAAACACCAGCCAGACGCCGATCGATGTGCCGGCATAGGCGGCCAGCATGGCCGCGAAACGGTTCCAAGGAGCCTGGGTGCCGAAGAACGGCGTCAGCACCGCGCCAAAGCGGAAGGCGACATAGCTGCTGGCCACGATGCCGGCGATCCACGCCAGTTGCCAGACCATGCCCTTGAAATAGCCGAGCAGAGCGGCCGCGGCCAGGATGCCGAGCATGACGAGGTCATAACCTTCGAGAGCCACTCCAGCCTCCGCTGATCTAATTTCTAAGGTCTGATTCCTAAGATCTGATTCCTAAGACCTGATTCCTAAGATCCGGGTCCATGCTGGTCGGAATGCGTCCGAACCAGTGAGGCGGAGTGTAGGGCCTTGCCGGGCCTCCGTCGTAGTCCAAAGTGAACCGATATGACCACCCAAGAAAAGACAACCCACTCGCCCCATAGCACTCATTCTTCCCAGATCTCAAGAAGCGCAGGTAGTAGAAATGGATCAATGACCCCAGAACTCCCAAGAACCCCTTCATTCTCATACTTCCCAGGCGTCACAAGCCACCCATTTCTCGAGAAGCTATTCCGGGTAGGCGATCTTTTCCAAAGGGCAGTGCAGGGGGCCCGGCGACCACGCAGCCCCCGCTGAATCTGCAAACGTGCCGCTATCCCCGATGTCGATAAGCCTCGTGGGTCTGTGCAGATCGCCTTGGTGGGCGATCGCTCGGGCTCTGTCGTGTGTGTGCGGTCGCTCCCACATACCGGTATGTAGGTCTTTGGCGGGGGATCGCAGTGCCCGGATTTCAGGCGCACATCATTGGTTCATCCATCGTAGGCGTCGGCTATGCGGCCGCCGCTTGGTACGTCGGTGGCATGACCCCCGCCACCTGCCTGCTCGGAGGCACCGTCTGTGCCGTCGCCGGCCTGCTGCCCGACCTTGATAGTGGCCCCGATGCCCCCACGCGGGAAACGGTCTCCTTTGCCGCAGCCATCGTGCCGATGCTGCTACTGGAACGGCTTCAGCAGACGGGCATGCCGATGGAGGCGATCATTCTGGCGGGTGCCGCGGCCTATGCCTTGATCCGGTACGGCGCGACCTGGCTGCTCGACCACTATTCAGCACACCGCGGTATGTTCCACAGCCTGCCCGCGGCGGCGATTGCGGGCCAGGTCACCTTCCTCGCCTTCGGCCACGACGACCCGATGCGGAGGTATTTCATCTCCGGCGCCGTCGTGCTCGGCTTCCTGACACACCTCGTTCTGGACGAAATCTGGAGCGTTCGACTCGGTCAGTTCGGTGCCAAAGCCAAAAATGCTTTCGGTACCGCCATGAAATTCCACGGCCCCGTGCTCTGGTCGAACGTTGTGACCTACGTGCTGGTCGTTGCATTGGGGCTGATTACCGCCATCGAGTCCGCTCGGACGGAGCGGATGTCGATGGCGAGGCAACAGATGGAGCAGGCGGCGCGGTCGTACCAGACCGTGCCGGCCCCGTGGAATTACCGCCGGTAATTCCACGCATCGGGCAGGCTCACGTGGGCTGCCGCTTGCCCTGCGGACTGCGCCGCATGATCATGGTCTGTTTCTGTTCTTCCACAGAGCCGCTCCCATGCCCCCCCTCCCGGCCATGACCGTTTCCAGCCATCTGCCGTTCCTGACACTGACCATGCAACTGGCGGTGGTCGCTGCCGCGGCCTACGCCGGCGGTTCGTCCCTGTCCTTTCTTTCCATGGGTCATCGCCGGATGCAGGTGCTCCTCTCGCTCACCGGAGGCGTGCTGCTCGGGGTCGGCCTGCTTCACCTCCTGCCGCATGCATTTCTCCAACTCGATCGTCAGATCGACACCACGATGCAGTGGGTGCTGGTGGGCTTCTTTCTGATGTTCCTGCTCGAGCGGGCATTCCACGGCCACTCGCACCATACCGCCGACGGCGATGATGCTGGCCACGGCTGCAACCATGATCATGCCGGGCACAGTCACTCCGACGGCTTGGCTGCTGCCGGCCCGCAGGCGGTCGCCAGCAGCGGACGCTGGGCCTGGTGCGGCGCCTTTGCCGGACTCACGCTCCACAGTCTTGCCGACGGTGCGGCGCTTGCCGCCTCGGTGCGGGCTGACGGCGATCACGGCGCCGGCTGGCTGGCTGGCTTCGCCACCTTCCTGGCCGTGCTGCTCCACAAGCCATTCGACGCTGCCATCATTGGCACGCTCATGCTCAACGCCGGCATGTCGAGCCGCAGCCGTAGCCTCGTGAACGCCCTCTACGCCCTCGTCGTGCCACTCGGCGCGGTGGCATTTCTCGGCAGCCTGCGGGTCTTCGGCGAACAGCAGCAGGCGATGCTCGGAGTGGCGATGGCGTTGGCTGCGGGTGCCTTTCTGTGCATTGCAGCCGCCGACCTTCTGCCGGAGGTGCAGTTCCATAGCCACGATCGAGTGCTCCTGACAACGAGCCTGGCACTCGGTCTGGCGATTGCCTGGGGCATCACCGTGATGGAACGGTCATCGCACTCACATGGGCATCATGCCGACGCCCACCATCTGCATGGCGGGAATTAGCCCTCGACGTCGAGTCCGCGGCGGCGGCGCGACTCGCGGACTTCCGCCATCACGTCCTCGATCAGTTCCTGCTGACGACGAATCTGCGGCAACTGAGCCTGAAAGCACCAGGCGATTGCCGCTGCCAGTCCAAGGCCGCCGAGGAGATGGGCTGTGACCCACTGCTGCGTGCCAGGGCGACCCGACGCAGGATCGGCCGCTCCGCCGAGCGCCACGACCGTCACCACGGCGAGCATTCCCAGGAGAGCGAACGGAAAGGCGGACCGCTTGAGCCGTCGGCTCCGTTCGATGTAACTGCCGTCGAGGCCATAGGTCTCGACCACCTCCCGGCACCACCGGCCTGTGCCGATGAAGTAGGTCACGGCCATGCTGTTGACGAGCACGACCATCAGCGCCGCCAGCACGCCGGAGAGCCGGTGGACGGTGCCCCAGCGAAGCACGGCGGGAGATGTCTGACCGTGCAGATCTCCCAGCCACAGGCCCAGCCCCGCCGTTGCCGCCATCAGTGCCACCGCAAAGAGTGCCACCCGTGAGAACACGCGATCCATGATGTTGAGCCTGCTCGCCTGGCGGTGGTGGGAACGATTTCGGCCGGTGCGGTGCCAGATCGAACCGGTCCTTCATGGTAGGCTCATGGCCCCGTTCCAACCATACGTCGCCTCTCCTCAGCGGCCTGAGCATGCCGATGTCACCTGCTGAAAAGCCCATCCTTCTGCTGACGTGCGGCGACCCGGCGGGGATCGGGCCAGAGGTGGTCGTGAAGGCATGGGACGCCACGCCGGCCCATGCCCGCGCACGGCTGCGCATCGTGGCTGACGCCGGCATGCTCGCGGATGTGCTGGCGGAACGGGCCGGACTTCCGCGGCCCACCATCGAGCCGATCGGGCCCGATGATCCGAGGGATTCAAGCCCCGACAGACTGCTGGTGATCGCCCCGGGGAGCAGTCGTGCAGGCCCAGTTCCCGAGGAGATCGCGATCTCCCCACGAGTCGCGGCCGGCGTGGTCAGTGCCGCCGGCGGGGCGAGCGCCGCCGCCGCGGTCGAGACTGCCGCCCGGCTGGTCCGCGAGGGGCTCGCCCGCGGCATCGTCACCGGCCCGCTGCACAAGGCGGCGCTGCATGCCGCCGGCATCGAGGTGCCAGGCCACACTGAAATGCTGGCGCGAGCCTGCGGGCTCCCCGACACTGCCGTATCGATGATGCTCTGGCTCCCCATGCCGGCAGGTCCGGCAGGGGCGGGCGGGCTCGGCGTCGTGCATGTCACGCTCCACGAGTCGCTCTCCGGCGCGGTGGCCCGGCTGACCACGGAGGGCATCGAACAGGCGGGCGCTCGGCTGGCAGTCCTGCTCGCGTCACTCCTCGGCCGCCGCCCGCGGATTGCCATCGCGGCGCTCAATCCGCACGCCGGGGAGTCGGGACTGTTTGGCGACGAAGAGTCCCGGCTGATCGTCCCCGCCGTGCGTCACCTGACGGAGAAGGGAATCGATGCCACCGGTCCGCTGCCGGCCGACACGCTCTTCCTGCGGGCCAGTCGTGGCGAGTTTGATGGTGTCGTCGCTCAGTATCACGACCAGGGCCACATCCCGATCAAACTACTCGGCATGCACCGGGCTGTGAACATCACGCTCGGACTGCCGATGGTGCGGACGAGCGTCGCCCACGGCACGGCATTCGACATCGTCGGCACCGGCGCGGCCGATCCGGAGAGCATGCTGGCGGCCATCGACGCAGCCGTCCGGCTGACGGAGGCGGGCTGGCCGGGAACATCACAACCTATAACATCACAGCCTAAGGCCGCAGCGGCGTCAGAAACTTGATGCGGCTGTCGGTGAGGTCGATCAGCCCGTCGATGGCCGGCTTGTAGACGAAGGCGGCTGCGTCCACCGGCTCGCCCAGCCGTACCTCGTAGAGTTCGAGCACGGCGATCGGCTCAGGGTCACGATCAGCCACGGGACGACTGCCCGGAATCGCCAGCCACTCGATGCGGAATGGAAACAGGTCGCGTTTGCCGATCGACAGCCTCACGCTCCAGGGCGTGCCATCGGGAAGCGCTGCAGCGGTGATGCCGCCTTCCTGCAGGGCGGCATCCTTGAGTGCCGGCAGCAGGGCCGCCAGCATCTCCGGATTCCAGCGGCCCTCGACTTTCCAGACCGGCAGGTCGTCGATCGTCGTCGGCTCCACCGACACGAACAGAAACCAGTCCCGCAGCAGCGACATCGTCCGCTGCACGCCGCCCAGGTAGGGTGAGACCGGGGCGTCATTGTCAGGCTTGAGTTGCTGGAGCCGATCGCGGATGCGTCGCACATCGAGCCGTTCGAGCTGCGGTGGCTGCTGCCCGATCCGCCGGTAGGACCAGGCAAACAGCCCGTCACATACCTCCAGCAGATCAAAGGTCTCCGTGTCGGATTTCATCGACGACTCATAACGATAGCGTTGATCCTCGCCGAGCCCCGACTGCACGTAGCGGCCCGCACCGACGAGCACGCGGTCATCCACACGGACACGCTGGCGGACGCGGGCCGATATCGATTCGGCCCGCCCCAGCGCCGCCAATGCGGCCGTTACGATCCGCTCGGCCTGAGCGGCCTGGGCGGCCTGATCGGCAGCGGGCACAGTGGCGGCATTTTTCCGGTAGACACTCTCGGCCGGCCCCACCTGAACCGGGGCGTCGGGGACGGCATTCGCTGCCGGCTGCGCCCAGCCCGAGCCGCCGGCGGGCAGGCACACGGCCGCCACCGCCAGGCCCAGCCAAGGGAGTGCCGTGGCCCCGCGGTATCGGGTTCCCAGAACCTGGGGCCGCAGTACAGGCAATCTAGGGAATGGGAAGAGCGTCACGATCAGATCGACTTTGAGGATTTTTCCAAAGAAACGGGGGCCGGAACGTCGAAGAACGAGGGGTGGCTCAAGGATTCAAGGCTTGAACCGGCCGGTCCCTCCAACTCGCCAAGAGTGTACGGGATCGGCGTTCAACCGGCCCATGCCGGAAGGCCTCGCATTTACGAGTCGGCAACACGATCCCGGTCCGGAGGTGATTCGATGCTCAACCGACGCCTGCAAGGTTTTGTCGGGTTCTCTTTGGCGGCCACGCTCACGGGGTGCCATATCCC
>Ga0164294_10001626_pt1 | contig 20697 bp, 23 predicted proteins | sample GEODES005metaG_FD_111479 | JGI IMG/M metagenome (GOLD analysis project Ga0164294, IMG submission 111479) | Oligotrophic lake water microbial communities from Sparkling Lake, Wisconsin, USA - GEODES005 metaG | ecosystem: Environmental > Aquatic > Freshwater > Lake | place: USA: Sparkling Lake...
AAGTTTGAAAAAGCCAACAAGCCCTGATTGTTCAGGTCTTTTCTAAAGGCAAGCCAGCTGACGCTCGCGTCGGCTGGCTTGATTGATTTTGAGCAGCGATAAAAAAGTTCTTTTCCGCTCCAACTGGTTGCCTTGGGTGCTGATCGCACCCCAAGGCTTCATCATTTTGGCGTTCTTTTTTTGGCCAGCGGGCCAAGCTTTGTTGCAGTCGTTCCAACAATCCGATGCCTTTGGCATGTCGGTGCAATGGAGCGGCTTGGACAATTTTGTTGTTTTGTGGCGCGACGACACCTATCTGGCTTCATTCAAAACCACGGCCTTGTTTTCGGTCTTGGTGGCGGGCTTGGGTATATCGATCTCATTGGTCCTGGCATTTTTTGCTGACCGCGTGATACGCGGTATTTGGCTGTACCGCAGCCTGTTGATCTTGCCCTACGCGGTCGCGCCCGTGGTGGCAGGCGTATTGTGGTTATTTTTGTTTTCGCCGTCAGTGGGCTTGGTAGCCTATGTGCTCGAGAAAATCGGAATCGAATGGAACATCCTACTCAACAGCACACACGCGATGACACTGATCGTGATCGCCTCGGTCTGGAAGCAAATCTCTTACAACTTCTTATTTTTTTTGGCGGGTTTTCAAAGCATTCCCAAGTCCTTGGTCGAAGCTGCGGCCATTGATGGTGCCAGTGTTTGGCAGCGCTTTCGGACGGTACAGTTGCCGCTACTGACGCCCACCACGTTTTTCCTGTTGGTGGTCAATACGGTTTACGCCTTTTTTGAAACCTTTGGCATCGTCGACGCCACCACTCGGGGTGGTCCGGGCCAGGATACGGCCATCTTGGTTTACAAGGTTTACTTTGACGGCTTCAAAGCCATGGACCTCGGTGGCTCGGCTGCGCAGTCGGTGGTGTTGATGACGATTGTGATTGGCCTGACAGTGCTGCAGTTTCGCTATGTTGAGCGCAAGGTGAATTACTGACATGGTTGAACGTCACCGCTTTTTGGACTTCATCTCTCACAGCCTGCTGGCTTTGGGCGTGTTGGTCATCGTATTCCCCATCTACCTGGCCTTGATAGGATCGACCCATTCAGCCCAAGAGATGGCGCAGTCGCCCATTCCCATCTGGTTTGGCCAAGACGCCATCCAAAACTACCGCACCATCTTGCTTGGAGAAGGCCCCGGCGTGACCAGCCAGGTGCCTGTGGCGCGAATGATGTGGGTCAGCTTGGTCACAGCTTTGAGTATTGCCTTTGGCAAAATCGTTATCTCCTTGCTCAGCGCATTTGCCATTGTTTATTTCAATTTCCCATTTCGTAAAGCGGTTTTCTGGGGCATCTTCATCACCCTGATGCTGCCTGTCGAAGTGCGGATTGTGCCCACTTACAAAGTGGTGGCCGACTTCGGGATGATCAACAGTTTTGCGGGTTTGACTATTCCGCTGATCGCCTCGGCCACGGCAACTTTTTTGTTCAGGCAATTTTTCATGACGGTGCCCGATGAGTTGACCGAAGCGGCCAAGATGGACGGCGCCTCGCCCATGCGCTTTTTCTGGGACGTGCTGCTGCCCTTGTCGCGCACCAGCATCGCGGCTTTGTTTGTGATTCAGTTCATCTACGGCTGGAACCAATACCTGTGGCCCTTGCTCATGAGCACCGAAGAGCGCATGTACCCCATCGTCATGGGCATCCGCAGCATGACTGCCGGGGCCGACTCGCAAGTGCAGTGGAACCTGGTCATGGCCACGGCCATTTTGGCCATGCTGCCGCCGGCTTTGGTGGTGGTGCTGATGCAGAAGTGGTTTGTCAAGGGCCTGGTCGATACAGAGAAATAACATGGCAAGCATCACTCTTTCCCACCTTCAAAAAACCTACGGCACAGGCGCCAAGGGCAATACCGTCATTCAAGATCTGAGCGCAGTCATTCACGATGGCGAGTTTGTCGTCATCGTCGGGCCATCGGGCTGCGGTAAATCAACGCTGCTGCGCATGGTGGCGGGCTTGGAAGTCATCACCGCAGGCTCCGTGTCAATTGGTGATCGCGAGGTTAACAACCTGGAGCCGGCAGAGCGGGACATCGCCATGGTGTTCCAAAACTACGCGCTGTATCCACACATGAGCGTGTTCGATAACATGGCCTATGGCCTGAAAATCGCTAAGCGCCCCAAGGAAGAAATCAAGGCCCGGGTGGACAAGGCCGCGAGCATCTTGGAGCTTGCGCACCTGCTGCAGCGCAAGCCGCGTGAGTTATCCGGAGGCCAGCGCCAGCGCGTGGCCATGGGGCGTGCCATCGTGCGCCAGCCGCAGGTGTTTTTGTTTGACGAGCCCCTGTCAAATCTGGACGCCAAATTGCGCGCTCAGACCCGGCTGGAGATTCAAAAACTGCACCGGAATTTAAATATCACCAGCCTGTTTGTCACGCATGACCAGGTTGAAGCCATGACGCTGGCCGAACGCATGATCGTCATGAACGCTGGGCATATGGAGCAGTTCGGCACGCCCGACGAGGTCTACAACCGGCCGGCCAGCACTTTTGTGGCCAGTTTTATCGGCTCACCGCCCATGAATTTGCTTAAAAACGCACCCAACGCCGACTTTGGCGGACCGGCTGGCGCGACCCTGGGCATACGGCCCGAGCACCTGCAAATTTCCAGCAGCGGTTGGGCGGTGCAGATTGACACGATTGAGATGCTGGGCGCAGAGCGCCTGGTTTATGGCCACATGGGCGATGAAGCGCTGATCGTGCGCATGGACGAAAGCCTGCCCTGCCCCACGCTGGGCGCCAATATTCATGTGTCGCCAAGGCCAGAGCGCTTGCACTGGTTTGACAGCAAGACCGGACAACGCTTGGAGAAAGCCGCATGAACACCGATTGGCCTTACCCACGCTGGGTCGCGCATCGCGGCGCCGGCAAGCTGGCACCTGAAAACACCTTGGCAGCGTTTCGACTCGGTGCCCGCTATGGCTACCGGATGTTTGAGTGCGACGTCAAACTCAGCGCAGATGAAGTGCCTTTTTTGCTGCACGACGCCACACTGGAGCGCACCACCAACGGCCAGGGCATCGCCGGGCAGTTGAGCTGGGCCGAACTCGCACGCCTGGACGCCGGCAGCTGGCACTCGCGCGCCTACGCGGGCGAGCCGCTCGCCAGCCTGGACGCCGTGGCGCGTTATTGCCTAGGCAATGGTTTTGCGCTGAACATCGAGATCAAGCCAACGCCAGGCGCCGAGTCGCAGACCGGCGCGCTGGTGGCCGATGCGGCGGCGCGGCTGTGGGCGAACGCCCCGGCTGGGGCCATGGCGCCGCTGCTGACCTCTTTCAGCCCCGATGCACTGGAGGCTGCGCAATCAGCGCAGCCGCAGTTACCGCGCGGCCTGCTGCTAGAGCAGCTCTGGACCGGCTGGCTGGAAACTGCCTTGCGGTTGGGCTGCGTGGCGGTGGTGTGCAACCAGGCGCTGTGGGATGAGTCCAGCGTGCGCCAGGCGCGCAGCGCGGGCCTGCGGATGTCAAGCTACACCGTCAATGACGAATGGGCGACAGAGCGCCTGCTGGCGCTGGGCACCGACGCCATCATCACCGACCGGGTCGATTTGTTTTCTGCGTCGCGCTGAGCACGCACGAAGGGTTTCAGGGGCGCCAAGCGCGCATCAGCAACCATTGGGAGATGGCTGCACTCAAGGCCATCGCGGTATATGTCAGCAGTTTGCCGTCCTGCGAAAAAAACACCAGTCCGGCCACCAATACCAAGACATTGACCAGCGCCACGATCGCAAACTGCCGGCGCCAGCCCATGCGCCCGGACCTCGCAGCGCTGCGCCCCCCAGGCCATCGCCGGGCTGCCAGCACCACACACAAAGCCACAAAAAGCGCAGGTGCAATGAAGTTCAAAAAGTGGTTTGTCAGCAGGTAGGCTGTCATAGTCGATGGCGGGTAGCGCCGGAACAGTGGTTCGATTGGAAATCTGCTTGGCAGGAGTTTAAGCGCTCAATAAGGCGCTAACCGGCAAGCCCCAAGGGCGGCGCCGCCAAAAATTTATAATCCGGGCATGTCAGTCTGGGCCCTAGGTTTAAACCATCACACAGCGCCGCTGGACTTGCGGGGTCGTTTTGCTTTTGCGCTCGATCAGATCGAACCCACGCTCAAGGGCTTGCGCGCATCCCTGGCGCGTCAGCCTGAAGCGACTTTGCTGTCCACCTGCAACCGCACCGAGATTTACTGTGCCGGCGAGCATGCCGACCTGGACAGCACGCTGGATTGGCTGGCCCATAACGGCGGCGTCTCGCCAGACCTGCTGCGCTCACACAGCTATGCACTGCACAACGACGAAGCTGCACGCCACGCTTTTCGCGTGGCCAGCGGGCTAGACTCCATGGTGTTGGGCGAGCCGCAAATACTAGGTCAAATGAAAGACGCTGTGCGCGCAGCAGAAGATGCCGGCACCATTGGCACCACGCTGCAGCAGTTATTTCAGCGCTCATTTTCTGTGGCCAAGGACGTGCGCAGCAACACCGACGTTGGCGCCCACAGCATCAGCATGGCGGCGGCCTCGGTGCGCCTGGCGGGTCAACTCTTTGAGAACCTGGCAGACATCCGGGTCTTGTTTGTGGGTGCCGGTGAAATGATTGAGCTGGCGGCCACCCATTTCGCGGCGAAAAACCCAAAGTCCTTGGCGATTGCCAACCGCACGCTGGAGCGCGGCGAAAAACTGGCCGGTCGTTTTGGCGCTGAAGTACTGCGACTGAGCGATTTGCCACAGCGCCTGCATGAATTTGACGCTGTGATCAGTTGCACTGCCAGCAGCTTGCCCATCATCGGCTTGGGCGCGGTGGAACGCGCGCTCAAGCAGCGCAAGCGCCGGCCCATGTTCATGGTCGATCTGGCGGTACCCCGTGACATCGAGCCCGAAGTGCAGGCGCTCCAAGACATTTTTCTCTACACCGTAGACGATCTGGCCAAGGTGGTGCAGACCGGCAAGGACCAACGCAAGGCGGCGGTGGCGCAAGCCGAGGTGATCATTGACGCCGGCGTGCAAAACTTCATGCACTGGCTCAACCAGCGTGGCACGGTGCCATTGATCCAACAACTCAATGCGCAGGCAGATGAGTGGCGCAGCCTGGAGATCAGCCGCGCCAGAAAAATGCTGCACAAAGGCGAGCCGGTGGAATCCGTGCTTGAAGCCCTGTCACGCGGGCTCACCCAGAAAATGCTGCACGGCGCGATGGCCGAGTTGCACGCCTGTGATGCACAAACCCGCGACAGCACGGCCCAGGTGGTCAGTCGCCTTTTCCTGCGCGGCAATCCGCCCAAAGACGGCAACAGCCTTTAGCGGTGACCGCCGCAGCGGCCCATGCGCCCCGACTTGAAAGCGGGGCGTCCCATTTCGCTTTGCAATGCATGCGCACCCCGGTCAATTTCTTGCACAACTCATTCCGATGAAACCTTTTTTACGTCAAACCCTGGACCGCCAACTTCTTCGCCTGCAGGAACTGGACGCCCTGCTGTCGGCGAGCGACGTGGTCAGCGACATGGGCCGGTTTCGCAGCCTGACCCGGGAACACGCAGAAGCCAGCCTGATCACCGCGCAGTACCAGCGCTTGACTCAGCGTGAGACAGAGCTGGCAGAAGCCCAGACTTTGCTCAGCGATGCAGGCAGCGATCCAGACATGTCAGCGATGGCCGAGGACGAAATCACTGCGGCCAAAGCCGACATCAGCCGGCTTGACGAGGCGCTGCAAAGAATGCTGATACCCAAAGACCCGGACGACGCCAGGCCGGCTTTTCTGGAGCTGCGCGCCGGTGCCGGCGGCGACGAATCAGCGCTGTTTGCCGCCGACCTGTTTCGCATGTACACGCGCTACGCCGAGCGCTGCGGCTGGCGCTGCGAAATCATCAGCGAGTCGCCCTCTGAGCTGGGCGGCTACAAGGAGGTGGTGCTGCGTATCGAAGGGGCAGCTGACGCGCTGGGCATGGGCGTTTACGGCCGGCTGCGCTTTGAGTCGGGAGGCCACCGGGTGCAGCGCGTGCCGGCCACCGAGACCCAGGGCCGCATCCACACCAGCGCCTGCACCGTCGCCGTGCTGCCGGAGCCCGACGAAGCGGTGGCCATCCAGATCAACCCCGCCGACCTGCGCATAGACACCTACCGCGCCAGCGGCGCCGGTGGCCAGCACATCAACAAGACCGATTCGGCAGTGCGTATCACCCATTTGCCTACGGGCATCGTGGCCGAATGCCAGGACGGACGCAGCCAGCACGGCAACAAAGCGCAAGCGCTAAAAGTGCTGACGGCGCGCATCCAAGAAAAAGACCGCTCTGAGCGGGCTGCCAAAGACGCTGCCATGCGCAAAGGCCTGATCGGCAGCGGCGATCGCAGTGACCGCATCCGCACCTACAACTTCCCCCAGGGCCGGCTCACCGACCACCGCATCAATCTCACGCTTTACAAGCTGGGCGCCATCATGGAAGGCGACATGGACGATGTGATCACCGCCTTGCAAGTCGAACGCGGCGCCGAACTGCTGGCCGAACTGGAAAACCGCCATGGCTGAGCATGCTGGCGGCTCAAGCGCCAGCATGGCGCGGGCCCTGGCCGGCGCCTGCAGTGCCGGCATCGACAGGCTCGATGCTCAGCTCTTGCTGCTGCATGCGCTGGACAAATCGGCAGCCGAGCGGGCCTGGCTGGTGGCGCACGACCAGGACGCCCTGCCCGATGTAGCTGCAGCGCGCTTTACTGCACTCTGCGCGCGACGGGCACAAGGCGAACCGCTGGCCTACCTGCTCGGTCAAAAAGAATTTTTCGGCTTGACGCTGGCGGTCGATGCACGGGTGCTGATTCCCCGGCCGGACACCGAAACCCTGGTGAACTGGGCACTGACACTGCTGCCGGTGGCGCCAAGCTCGGCCAAGGTGCTGGACCTGGGCACAGGCAGCGGCGCGGTAGCGCTGGCGCTCAAACATGCCCGCCCGCATAGCGCGGTGCTGGCCATTGATGCCTGCGAGCAAGCCTTGTGCGTAGCGCGCGCAAACGCGCTTTCGCTGGGCCTGGAGGTGACGATGACGACCGGCTGCTGGTTGGAGAGCGTCAGCGGCGTGTTTGACCTGATTGTCAGCAACCCGCCTTATGTTCGCGAGGGCGACCCGCACCTTGCCGCCTTGGGCCATGAGCCCTTGCAGGCGCTCACCGCCGGGGCAGATGGGCTTGATGACTTGCGCCAGATCATTGCGCAAGCGCCAGCGCACCTGGCGGCCGATGGTTGGCTGCTGCTAGAGCACGGCTACGACCAGGCTGATGCCGTGAGTCTGCTGCTGCGCGAAGGCGGCTTTGAAGCCGTCAGCAGCCGCCCCGATCTGGCTGGCATTTTGCGCTGCACAGGGGGGCGTTGGCCGGCCGGCGGCATGGGCACTGAAAGAGCCGGATAATCCGGCCAATGGCATCCGGTTTGCGCGCCAGTCCAAATCTGAATCAAGGAGCAATGAATATGAGCGATACCCAGCAACGCATCGACGACATCGTCAAATCCAGTGACGTGGTTCTTTTCATGAAAGGAACCGCCCAGTTCCCTATGTGCGGCTTTTCAGGCCGCGCAATTCAGGTGCTCAAAGCCTGTGGCGTCACCAAACCGGCAACGGTCAACGTGCTGGAAGACGAAGAAATTCGCAATGGCATCAAGGAATACAGCAACTGGCCGACGATTCCCCAGCTCTACATCAAAGGTGAGTTCATCGGCGGCTCGGACATCATGATGGAGATGTTCCAAAACGGTGAGTTGCAGCAGGTACTCGGTACGCCAGAAGCCTAAACGGGCCAAAGACACCGACTACTGCAGTTTGGCGTCGCCGTAGGGCAAGTCTTCGGGTGGCGCCTCGGTGGGCACGCGAAAACTTTCGCTGGCCCATGCACCGAAATCAAGGTTTTTGCAGCGTTCGCTGCAAAAAGGCCGGAAAACATTGGCAGGGGCGTACACACTGAGGCCGCCGCAAGTCGGGCAGGCCACGGTTTTGGTGCCTGGATTTGTGTTGTCCATGGTCTGGGCTTTCAGACGGGCCGGCGGTTTTATCGGTCGGTCGCTTGAATCAAGCGCAAAGCGTCAATTCGAATTGCGCGTCGTCGGTGTAAGTGTGTAGCCGATCGTCGTTTTCCTTTTGCATCATCCGCACCGACACCAGCAAGCGGTTGGCACTGATTTCAGGAATCACCCCCGTCGCCGAATCCAGGCGCAGGCGCAGCAACTGGAAGCTGCGGCCCTGGGGCAGGGTCTGTTGGTACAGGCCGCCGGAAGCCAAGACTTTTTGCGGCTGTCCGGCGTCGCGCAGCAACTTCAGCAACATGCCAATCGATCGGGCCAAGGGGAGCAAAGTCCCCATCCAGCGCTGCAGGTCCTCCCGGCGGCGATGGCCCGGCAGATGCTGCCAAGCGAAATAAGCCGGCAAATCAAACTCGAAGGTGCCGCCAGGAATACCGGCGCGGCTGCGGATGCTCATCAACCAGTCGTTGTCTGTGAGTGTTTGACCCACCTTGCCCGGCAGCGCATTGAGTGCTGAGAAAAAGCCGTCGAGCTGCCCGGTCACTTCATCCAGGGCTTCTTCAGAAATGGACGGGTTGCCCCGGTAACCATTGAGAACATGTTTTTGTTTTTCCAGGTCTTTGAGGACTTCGGTTTTCAAGTCGGCGCGCCCGCCAACGTCCATGATCTCGAAAATTGTCGTGATCGCATAGTGGTGATCGACAGGCTCATCACGCTCTGCCAGCTCACCCAGGCGAGCGAACAAATGCTCAAGCCGCAAGTAAGTTCGAATGCGTTCGTTAAAGGGATACTCGTAAAGGATCACAGCGCTATCTTTATCGGCGTTACTGGGGCCGGGCTGACCGGCAACCCGCGCATCATAGCCCGAAGCGCTGCGCCACCGACCGTACCAGTGCGGCCAATTCCGCCAAGGAGACGGTCTCGTTGTAAATGCACAGGTCGGCCGCAGCCAGGCGCTGCGCCCGGTCAGCCTGGCCGGCCATCACTTTTTGCACGGCCTCGCGCGTCCAGGCATTTCTTTGCATCACACGGCTGATTTGCCGGGATTCGGTGCAGTCAATCACCAAAACCTGATGCAACCGGGGGCGCCAATGACCCGATTCCACCAGCAATGGCACATCAAAGACGACACAGGCGGCACCGGCGCGTTCGGCGCTCAGTGCCTGCGCGGCCGTCTGGCTGGCCACCAGGGGATGGATGATGGCTTCGAGCTGGCGCTTGCTGCCCGGGTCTGAAAACACCTGCTTTCTCATGGCCTCACGGTCCAGCGCGCCGCTGGCATTGACAAAGCCTGCGCCGAATGCGCTGGCGATGGCCGGCATGGCCGCTCCACCCGCAGCAGTGAGATCTCGGGAAATAGCGTCTGCATCGATGATGCTTGCGCCCAGATCGGCCAGCATGGCGGCGACCGTGCTCTTGCCGCTGCCGATACCGCCCGTCAGGCCAATGCGTCGCATGGTGCGGTTCACAGGGCCAAGCCCAGGTAAAGCAGCACATCCACAGGGCCCCAGACCATCATCAGCATTGCGCTGGCAACCAGAAAAGGGCCGAAAGGCAGATAAGCGCCGTCTCGCAACCGGGCCCGGTACTTGAGCACCAGGCCTACTACAGCGCCCGACACCGAGGCCAGCAGGATCATTGGCAGCAATGCCGTCCAGCCCAACCAAGCACCCAGTGCAGCGAACAATTTGAAGTCTCCGTAGCCCATACCTTCTTTACCGGTGATCAGCTTGAACGCATGGTAGACCAGCCAAAGTGACATGTAGCCGCCGACCGCACCCCAAAAAGCATGGACCCAACTGACGCCGGGGTTGATTTGCAAGGCGGCAGCGATCAGCCCGGCCCACAGCAGGGGTAAGGTAATTTCATCCGGGAGCAAAGTTGTGTCCCAGTCGATCAGTGCCAGCGTGAGCAGGGCTGCTGAAAAACCGCACCATGCCAAGGCGGTGTAGCTGACGCCCCAGCGCAGCACACAGCCATAAAAAAGCACACCGGTGAAAAGCTCCACCAAGGGATAGCGCAAGCCATAAGCCTTGCCGCAGGCCGAACACTTTCCGAGCAAAAGCACGTAGCTCAGCACCGGAATGTTTTCATGCCAGGCCAGGGTGTGTTTGCAATGCGGGCAGTGCGAGCGCGGCTGCGACAGGCTCAATGCTGCAGACTCTAGCGCTGGTACCGGGAGGCCGGACTTTACCGGGTTGAGAGCCGCGCTGCTTTCCCCGGTCAATTCGGCGCACTCACGGGCCCACTGGGCTTGCATCATGCGCGGCAGGCGGTGAACCACCACGTTCAAAAAGCTGCCGACCATGAGGCCCAACAAGCCTCCCAGCCAAGCCAAGTACCCAGGGCTGAGTTCAGGCCACATCAGCTGACTTGACCCAATTGAAAGATTGGCAGGTACATGGCCACGACGATACCGCCAATCAGCAGTCCCAGGGTGACAATGATGAAGGGTTCCAGCAAACTGGCCAGCGAGGCCAGTTGCTGGTCGACCTCGTCTTCAAAAAAACCCGCTGCTTTTGCCAGCATGTGGTCCAGCGCCCCCGACTCTTCGCCGATGCTGCACATTTGCAGCAGCATGGCCGGAAAAACGGCCGTTTCGGCCATGGCCCGGTTCAGGCTGACGCCATCAGAGACTTGTCGCTGAATCTTTGCCGTCGCAATTGAATAAACCGAGTTGCCAGCAGTGCCAGCCACAGCGTCCAGGGCTTCCATCAAGGGCACGCCGGCCGCGAACATGGTTGACAAAGTGCGCGTCCAACGGGCGATGCAAGCTTTTTGAAGCAAAGGACCGAAGACCGGCAGACGGAGCAAGGCACGGTCCAGCTTAGCCTGCAGGACCGTACTTTGTAGCCACGCTCGCCACAAAGTCCACAGTCCCAAAACAGACAGTCCGAATACCAACCACCACCAGCGTACAAAAAATGCGCTTGTCTGCATGACCCATAGGGTTGGCGCGGGCAATTGCGCACCGAAAGAAGCAAACACGCTTTCAAAGGCAGGGATGACAAAAATCATGATCACCGCCATCACCACCAAGGCCACCAACACAACGGCTGCCGGGTAAGTGAGTGCGGCTCGAAGCTTGGACTTCATGGCCTCTGTTTTTTCCAGATGTACTGCCAAGCGCTCGAGCAGCAAGTCCAGTCGACCGGCAGCCTCACCGGCAGCCACCAGGCTGCAATAAAGCGTTGAGAAGTAAGGCGCATGTCGCCCCAGCGCAATACTCAGGGCAGCGCCGGTTTCTACATCTGCGCGAATGTTTGCCAGCAATCGGGCAAATCGTGGATTGCGTTGGCCGCGACCGAGCGCGTCAAAACACTGCAGCAAAGGCACCCCCGCCTGCAACATGGTCGACAGCTGCCGGGTGAATAAAGCAATGTCGACTGGCTTGATTTCTACACCCTTGGCTGGCGCTTGCCCGCTGACCTTGGATGTCTGTACACCTTGCCGGCGTAGCAAGGCCATGACCTGGTTTTCACCGCCGGCACGCATAGAACCTTGCACCGGCAGGCCCTGGCGGTTGACACCCTCCCACTCAAAGGTGCGCTCGACAGACGGGCCGGTGTTCAAGTGGAAATTCATGTGAGGTTCAGGCTCGCGGTTGACGGCGCATCAGGCATTGGTGCAGCTGAGGATTTCTTGTAGCGAAGTCAGTCCCAGTTTAACTTTGCGCAGGCCCGATTGCCGCAAGGTGTTGACCCCCTCTAATTGGGCTTGAGCTGCAATCTCCGTGGCACTGCCATCCCGCAAGATGATGCGCTGGATCTCATCGCTCACAGGCATCACCTGGTGCACTCCCACACGCCCTTTGTAGCCCCGGTTGCAAGCTTGGCAGCCTTGCGCGCGGTAAGGCTGCCAACTGCCATCGAGCTCTGCCGGGGCAAAGCCGGCTTCGATCAAAGTTTGACGCGTCAGATCCTCGGGCACTTTGCATTGCGGGCACAGACAACGGGCCAGCCGCTGCGCAGTGATCAACATGATGCTGGATGCCACGTTGAAAGGCGCAATGCCCATGTTGCGCAAGCGGGTCAGGGTGGTCGGTGCGTCATTGGTGTGCAGCGTGGACAAGACCAGATGACCGGTTTGTGCTGCTTTGATGGCAATGTCCGCGGTTTCCAGATCGCGAATCTCGCCCACCATGATGATGTCCGGGTCCTGCCGCAAAAAAGCCCGCAGCGCCACCGCAAAATTAAGGCCGGCTTTGTCATTGACATTGACTTGGTTGGCCCCGGGCAGATTGATCTCACTGGGGTCTTCCGCCGTTGAGATGTTCACGCCCGGCTGGTTCAACCAGTTCAGGCAGGTGTAAAGTGAAACCGTCTTTCCGCAGCCCGTTGGCCCAGTCACCAGCACCATGCCTGTCGGCCTGCGCAAAGCCTCGAGCAATCGCCCCTTCTCCTCGGGTTCCAGCCCCAGCGCGTCCATGCCCATTTGCGCAGCGCTTGGGTCAAGCACACGGATCACGATTTTTTCGCCAAACAATGTGGGCAAGGTACTCACGCGGAAATCAATCACCTGACCCGCACCCATGGTCAGCTTAATGCGGCCGTCTTGCGGCACGCGCTTCTCGGCAATGTCTAGCCGCGAGATCACCTTGATGCGCGAGGCCAGCGTGTCCTTGAGACCCAGCGGCGGGCTGGCTACTTCCCGCAGTTCGCCGTCGATTCGGAATCGAACCCTGTAATTGAACTCGTAGGGCTCGAAATGCAGGTCTGAAGCTCGCAAATCCACCGCTTGTTGCAGCATTTTTTGCAAAAATGTGACTGCCGAAGCCTCCTCGGGGCTGTTGCCGCCCATGGCACCTGCAGCGCGCTGCAAGCGGCCTTCAGCACTGGCCATGGCAAGAATTTGCTTTCATGCATTGATCATCACCGGCAACGAACAAAAAGTAAATCCAAAATACTAATTTTATTAGGTTTGGGGTGCTGCCATTTCGGCTCGCCACACTACGGCCAGCGCCATTGAAAAAGCCCACGCAGGCGTGGGCTTGATCAGAAATCGGCGAGAGTAACTCGCCGTGGATCAGGGCATCAGGCGATCAGGAAGTCAGCCTTGTTCTTGCCGGCCAGCCATTTAGGCGCCAGGCCGCGACCGCTCCATGTACTACCGGTCAAAGGATCACGGTACTTGGCTGCGACTTTACCGGTCTTTTTGGCGCCGGCCTTGGCTTTGCCACCGGGAAACACATCACTTGCTTTGAGTTGATACTCTTCAACAAGGGCACGGACCTTGGAAATCGCTTCGCCTACTTCTTTTTGACGCACTTCAGAAACCTGATTTTGAAGTGTTTCAATTTGGTTCAGTAGATCTTTCAGTGAGCTCATCAATCTTTCCTTTGTAAAAGCATTACTCTAACATATTAAAATATTTGTTCGGCATTCTGAATTAAACGCCTGATACTTGCCGATATGGTCAATATTCATTGCGATTGAATAAAAATACTATGGCCAATCTTAATTACTAGCGCATGAAGAATGCGTTAGTCAGAAAAAGACTTGAAAAACTGCTTGGTTAGGAGCCTTGCCGCGAGCGCCTTGACATAACTACTTTGGCTTCTTCCAAAGCAGTTTGTCGTCTTGCCGGCTCTAAGCCCGGCGATTCAAAAGCTGTGCGGCCAATTGGATCAAAGCCTGACGGTAGACCGTGTCAGGCAAGATGCTGAGCGCATCGACCGCAATCTGCGCCTGCACCGCGGCGCTGGCCAAGGTGGCCTCCAGGGCGCCCGTGCGCTGAACAATGGCCAGAATGTCCACCATTTTGCTGGTGTCGCCTGTTTCGATGGCCTGCTGCAAGGTTTGTCGCTCCACCTCTGAACCACGCTGCATCGCAACGATCAAGGGCAAAGTCACTTTGCCTTCGCGCAGATCATCCCCCAGGTTTTTACCCATCTCGGACACATCGCCGTCGTAATCGAGCACGTCGTCAATCACCTGGAAAGCGGTTCCCAGCGCCTGGCCATAGTCGGCACAAGCTGCCTCCACCTCGGGCGAAGAATGGGCCAGCAAGGCGGCCAATCTGGCGCTGGCCTCAAACAATTTGGCTGTTTTAGAACGGATCACGCGCACATACTCGTCTTCGGACAAGCCGGCGTCGTGCATGTTCATCAGTTGTTGTACTTCCCCCTCGGCGATCACGTTAGTCGCTTCTGCCAGGGTGCGCATGATGCGCATGTCGCCCGCGTCCACCATCATCTGAAAAGCGCGGGAGTAGAGAAAATCGCCCACCAAGACACTGGCCGGATTGCCAAACGCCTCGTTGGCCGTTTCACGACCGCGGCGCAAGGTGGATTCATCGACCACATCGTCGTGCAGCAAGGTGGCCGTGTGTATGAACTCCACCACAGCCGCCAGATTGAATCGCTGCTCGCCTTTGTAGCCCAGAGCACCACACATCAGCAGCAGCAGGGCTGGCCGCAGACGTTTGCCCCCTGCGGCGAGGATATAGCTCGAAATCTGGCCGATCAAGGCCACTTCCGAGCTCAAGCGATGCTCAATAACAAGGTCCATACCCCGCATGTCCTCGTCAATGAGGGTCAAAGCGGCTGCGGTGCTTGATGAATGAAGAGACAAGGAGGTTCCAGGGCAGGTTTGCGATGATTATAGGAAGGCCCGGACAGCCGGGGCAGTCTCGGGCCGGCTCAGCCCGCTCAACAGGGGCCCCAAAAGCAGCCCGCACAGGGGGGGTCGACAAATCCAAGGGACAGGGGCTATAATCGAGGGCTCTGCGGAAATCCGTCTGCAGAACTCAATAGACGAGGTCTTACATGTACGCGGTCATAAAAACCGGTGGCAAACAATACAAAGTTGCTTCTGGTGAAAAAATTAAAGTAGAACAGATTGCTGCGGACGTAGGCCAAGAGATTGTTATCGACCAGGTATTGGCTGTCGGCACCGGCAGTGATATCAAGGTGGGTACGCCCTTGGTGTCCGGTGCAACAGTCACAGTCACGGTTCTTGCCCATGGTCGGCACGACAAAGTGCGCATCTTCAAAATGCGCCGTCGTAAGCACTACCAAAAGCGCCAGGGCCATCGGCAAAATTTCACTGAATTGCAAATCGGCAACATCGCCGGTTAAGCAAGACACCAGGAGTAACGGGAAATGGCACAGAAAAAAGGCGGCGGCTCTACGCGAAACGGGCGCGATTCGCAGCCCAAAATGCTGGGTGTCAAGAAGTTTGGCGGCGAAGTGATCAACGCAGGCAGCATCATTGTTCGCCAGCGTGGCACCAAGTTCCATCCGGGCGCCAATGTCGGCATCGGTAAGGATCACACATTGTTTGCACTGGTTGACGGTCACGTGTCTTTCGCCGTCAAAGGTGCTTTGAACAAGCAAACCGTCAACGTGACACCGGCCTAAAGCGGTTCACTTCGATGGCATCGAAGCCCCGCCTGACGGGGCTTTTTTGTTTCTGAATGCGCCTGTCCGGACCGCTCTTGATTTTGTAAACTCGTAACGCACGCCAGCAGCCTCCGGAAGATCGGGTAACTCACCATGAAATTTGTTGACGAAGCATATATAGACATCGCCGCTGGCGATGGCGGCAATGGCTGCGTCTCTTTTCGTCATGAGAAGTACAAAGAGTTCGGCGGCCCGAACGGCGGCGACGGCGGCCGGGGCGGGCATATTTATGCCGTAGCCGACATCAACCTGAACACCTTGGTTGATTTCCGCTTTTCCCGGCGGCATGACGCCCGCAACGGCGAGCACGGCAAAGGCTCCGACATGTTTGGCGCCAAGGGTGACGACATCGTCTTGAAAATGCCAGTCGGCACCATTTTGACCGATGCCGAGTCGGGCGATATTTTGTTCGAACTGCTGGTGCCGGGTGAAGAAATATTGATAGCCAAAGGCGGCGATGGCGGCTTTGGTAACTTGCGCTTTAAGAGCTCAACCAACCGTGCACCACGCACCAAAACACCGGGATGGCCCGGTGAAAAGAAAAGCCTGAAACTCGAATTGAAAGTGCTCGCCGACGTTGGTCTGCTGGGCATGCCCAATGCCGGCAAATCGACTTTCATCACGGCCGTCTCGAACGCTCGCCCCCGCATCGCGGACTATCCCTTCACCACGCTCCACCCCAATCTGGGCGTAGTGCGGGTGGGCCCCGAGCAAAGCTTTGTGGTCGCTGACCTGCCCGGTTTGATTGAAGGCGCGTCTGAAGGTGCCGGCCTCGGTCACCTGTTCTTGCGGCACTTGCAACGCACACGATTGCTGTTACACATTGTGGACATGGCGCCGTTTGACGACAGCATTGATCCGGTCAAACAGGCCAAGGCCATTGTGGGAGAGCTCAAAAAATACGACGAGGGTCTGTTCGACAAGCCGCGCTGGCTGGTCTTGAACAAACTGGACATGGTCGAGCCCGATAAGCGGGCCGCGCTCGTTAAGGATTTTGTCAAACGCTTTAAATTCAAAGGCCCGGTCTTCGAGATTTCTGCGCTCACACGCGAAGGCTGCGAGCAACTTGTCAAAGCCATTTACCAGCACGTCAAATCGGTGCAAAAAAGCGAGCAAGCCCCTGAAGAGATCGACCCGCGCTTTGCGCCGGCGCCCGTCGCGGGCCTGGATGACTGAGCTGCTCAGAGTTTCATGAATATGCCCACCACCACCTTGTCACCCGTTTTGCTCAACGCCAGACGCATCGTCGTCAAGGTGGGCTCCAGCCTGGTCACGGACGAGGGGCGCGGCCTGGATGCCGAGGCCATTGGCCTGTGGTGCAGTCAACTGGCGCAACTGGTGCAAGACGGCCGCGAGGTGATCATGGTCAGCAGCGGCGCGATTGCCGAAGGTATGAAACGGCTGGGCTGGGCATCGCGACCCAAAGCCATTCATGAACTCCAAGCCGCCGCAGCCGTGGGCCAGATGGGCTTGGTGCAGGTTTACGAAAGCAAGCTGCGCGAGCGCGGCATCGGCAGCGCTCAAGTCTTGCTTACCCACGCCGATCTGGCTGATCGTGAACGCTACCTGAATGCCCGCTCCACGCTGCTGACCCTGATTCAGCTGGGTGTGGTGCCGGTGATCAATGAAAACGACACCGTTGTCAACGACGAGATCAAGTTCGGCGACAACGACACATTGGGCGCCTTGGTCGCCAACCTAGTGGAAGCCGACCTGCTCATCATCCTGACCGACCAAAAAGGCTTGTTCACGGCAGACCCGCGCAAAGACCCCCTGGCCACGCTGGTACAAGAGGCGCAAGCCGGCGACCCGGCCCTTGAAGCGATGGCCGGTGGTGCCGGCTCCAGCATAGGCAGGGGCGGCATGCTGACCAAAATTCTGGCCGCCAAACGGGCCGCCGGCTCGGGCGCCTCCACAGTCATTGCCTGGGGCCGCGAGCCCGATGCGCTGTTGCGCCTGTCGCGGGGAGAGCCCATAGGAACGCTGCTGGTGGCGCAGACGGCCAAAAATCAAGCGCGCAAGCAATGGATAGCCGATCATCTGCAAATGCGCGGCTCGGTGACGGTGGATGCCGGCGCTGTGGTCAAGGTGCGCGATGAAGGCAAAAGCCTGCTGCCCATTGGGATGACCTTTGTGCAGGGAGAGTTTTCACGCGGCGATGTGATTGCTGTGCGCGACGATAGGGGCCTTGAGATTGCCCGTGGCCTGGCCAACTACACCAGCGCTGAAGCCAGACTGATTTGCGGCAAGTCTTCGGCAGAATTTGAGCGCCTGCTGGGCTACACGGGCGAGCCGGAAATGCTCCACCGAACCAACCTGGTTCTCAGCCGCTAATTGGCGCCCGGGCCTCAGGGCTTGTCATTGCTGGCCGGCTCAAAATTGGTGTGCGGATCGGGGTCAAAACTGGCGCCAGGTGGCAACTCCATGGCGGTAAAAGAGCTGCGCTGCGGCGCCTCAACACCCGCGTGATGACTATTGCCGTCACGCGCTCTCGGGCCACTGCGTGCATAGCGAGCCCGTTGATCGGCACGCAAGTCGGCCCGCGCATCCAGACGGGGTACAAAGCGCGAAAGCTCGGTCAGCGCCATTTCATAGACCCCGCGCTTGAACTCCACCACCACATCGAGCGGTACCCAGTACTCGTTCCAGCGCCAGGCATCGAACTCGGGGTGGTCGGTAGCGCGCAGGTTCAAGTCCCAGTCGTGACCGACCAGTTGCAGCAGAAACCAGATTTGCTTCTGGCCCTTGTAATGTCCACGCGCATCACGGCGGATAAACCGGTCAGGCACCTCGTAGCGCAACCAATCGCGGGTCCGGGCAAGCACCTGCACATGTTGCGGATGCAGCCCCACTTCTTCGTGCAATTCGCGGAACATGGCTTGCTCGGGGGTTTCTCCCCGGTCGATGCCGCCTTGCGGGAATTGCCATGAGTGGGTGCGGATACGCTTGCCCCAAAACACCTGACTCTTCTGGTTGAGCAAGATGATCCCGACGTTAGGCCTGAAGCCATCGCGGTCGAGCATAATCAAACCTCAAATTTTTTAAACTGAGCCCATTATGCACAGCCCAAGCCCAAGCGCCAAGTCTGCTGCCGGCCGCAGTCGTCCACCTCTGGAAAATAGACCCGCATGAAAGCTTCACAGTTCTTCATTTCCACGCTCAAAGAAGCACCTGCCGACGCTGAAATCGTCAGCCACCAGCTCATGATGCGCGCCGGCATGATCAAAAAGCTGGGTGCCGGCATTTACAACTACATGCCCATGGGCCTGCGCGTGATTCGCAAAGTCGAAGCCATCGTGCGCGAGGAAATGAACCGCGCCGGCGCGATTGAAATGACCATGCCGGTGATTCAGCCGGCCGAGCTCTGGCAGGAAACCGGCCGTTTCGAGAAGATGGGCCCTGAACTGCTGCGCATCCAGGACCGCCATGGGCGCGACTTCGTGGTGCAACCCACCAGCGAAGAAGTCATCACCGACGTGGTGCGCCAGGACATCCGCAGTTACAAGCAGCTGCCGAAAAATTTCTACCAGATCCAGACCAAATTCCGCGACGAACGCCGGCCGCGTTTTGGCCTGATGCGCGGGCGCGAATTCATCATGAAGGACGCCTACAGCTTTGACCGCGACCAGACCGCCGCCAAAGCCAGCTACCAGGTGATGGCGGCCGCCTACCGCAAGATTTTTGACCGCTTTGGGCTGCGTTACCGCGCCGTGGCCGCCGACAGCGGCGCCATCGGTGGCGACCTGAGCGAAGAGTTCCAGGTGATCGCCGCCACCGGCGAAGACGCCATCGTCTACTGCCCCGGCAGCGACTACGCGGCTAATATGGAAAAGGCCGAAGCCATGGCACCGGCCGGCCCGCGACAGGCCGCGACCCAAGCCATGACGAAAACCGCCACACCCGGTAAGAGCACCTGCGCTGACGTTGCCGAATTGCTGGCCTTGCCGCTGCAAAGCACGGTCAAGTCGCTGGTGCTGGCCACCGACGAAATCGCTGAGGGAGGCAAGATTGTCAAAACGCAGGTGTGGCTGCTGCTCCTGCGCGGCGACCACGACATGAACGAAGTCAAGGTCGGCAAGGTCGCCGGTCTGGCCGGCTTCAGGTTCGCTTCGCTGGCAGAGATCGAGGCGCACTTCGGCTGCCAGCCGGGCTACCTGGGCCCGGTTAATCTGCTCAAGCCTGTGCAATTGCTGGTGGATCGCGAAGTCGCCGTCATGAGCGACTGGGTCTGCGGCTCCAACGAAGTCGACTTTCACCTCACCGGCGTCAACTGGGGGCGCGATCTGCCCGAGCCGGCCATGGTGGCCGACCTGCGCAATGTGGTGGCGGGTGACCCCTCACCCGATGGTCAGGGTCCGCTGTCGATTGAGCGCGGTATTGAAGTGGGTCACGTTTTTTACCTGGGCACCAAATACAGCCAGGCCATGAATGCCACTTTTCTGGGCGAAAACGGCAAGCCGCAGTTCATGGAAATGGGCTGCTACGGCATCGGCATCACGCGCCTGCCGGCTGCCGCCATCGAACAAAATCATGACGAGCGCGGCATCATCTGGCCGGACGCCATCGCCCCTTTCACCGTGGTGATCTGCCCGATCAGCCCGGACCGCTTTCCCGATGTGCAAAGCGCCGCCACGGCTCTGTATGAAGCCCTGATGGCAGCCGGCGTGGACGTCATCCTGGACGACCGCGGCGACCGCCCCGGCGCCATGTTTGCAGACTGGGAGCTGATCGGCGTGCCGCACCGCGTCACCATCGGCGACCGCGGCCTCAAAGAAGGCCACGTGGAGTACCAGCACCGGCGCGATACGGCCTCCAGCCAATTGCCCGTGGCCGATATTGCCGACTTTCTTAAAACTAAATTGGCCTGATCGCCCTGGCAGCGGAGATTAAGGCTTGAGCTGCTGCGCCTGGCCCTGGGGTCCGGCATGGTGCGTAGCACCCGGGAAGCCACGCTCCCGGGCAAACCAAGCCAGCACAGGCACGGTACCGGGCAGCACCGGTTGCACCTTCACAGGCAGTGTTTGCCATGCAAAGGCCTGACCTTCTCGCATGGTCAATTCGCCAGTCCAATCAAAGACCTTGCAAAAATTTAAACGCACGAGGGCGTGCGGATAGTCAACGAGTTCAACACGCCAGGCGTGCACGGCACCAATGTTGATACCGATTTCTTCCTGCAGTTCGCGGCGCAGGGCATCCTCAACAGTCTCACCAGCTTCGAGTTTGCCGCCCGGAAACTCCCAGTAGCCCTCATAGACCTTACCGGGCGGGCGCGATGTG
>Ga0164294_10001627_pt1 | contig 20692 bp, 14 predicted proteins | sample GEODES005metaG_FD_111479 | JGI IMG/M metagenome (GOLD analysis project Ga0164294, IMG submission 111479) | Oligotrophic lake water microbial communities from Sparkling Lake, Wisconsin, USA - GEODES005 metaG | ecosystem: Environmental > Aquatic > Freshwater > Lake | place: USA: Sparkling Lake...
CGCAAATCCTGAGATAAAGCTCTGGCCATCCATGCTGGCCTCCTGCCCAGCCAGCAGGATGAATCAGATTTTCAACGCCGCTGGAATCCTTCGCGATTCAGAGGCTGTGGAAAACGCTCTAAGTGCGCCCGCTGTCATGGATCACGCGCGCGTATTGTTCCGAAAAGCCCCTACTTTATCAAACCTATGAGTTCCCGCGTTTCAGGCGGCCCAATGTCAGGTTTTGTAAGGCTCTCGCTCGCCCCTCGGGAGTACGTGGCCCGGTAGATGCGCCGCCATGAAATTTGCACCTGCCATTCGCGCAAAGGGTTGTTGAACCGCAGGCCATGCCGTTCCTCTTTCTAGCTCCGCAGGTTAATCCGCGAAGGTAGCGGGGGCAGCTTGGCACGTACCGGCCAGCCGCCTCGGCTTTGCTCGCCCTAGCCCACCATTGCCGGAACAGGATGCGTTTAACGTCATCCGGCTGCACCCTGGCCCAATCCTCGAATTGCCGTTGCTGGATCGCAGCAACGCGGAACGCTTCAAAAATCGCCGCCACGCCCTTGCTATGCCTGCCCATGATCGGCCTCGCGCGCGCGGAATGCGCAAAAGTTAAACCTCGAACCCGTCCAGCATTCCAGAAAGCGCCCGGATTCTCGCCATAAGCGCCCGCGTCTCGGCAGATCGCGCGCCGTGCTTGCGGGCATTCCGGTTGCCCTTCGGCGCACCGCTATCCTTGCCCCCGTGCATCCTGCACCGCCGGTTCCCTTTCACCGCAGGTGAGCGGCACGGCTTCCCCGAGCGGGTTCGGGCTTGGCAACGCGGGGCATCACTCAAGCATTGCGGTTGATCATGGCCAGTGCAAAGCTCGGGTTTGCGTTTCGACATTGCCGCTAACTCCAAGTTGGCAAACAAGGATGAGGTTGAAAATGAGTTGGGCCTTAATTCTCGCGGTTTATCTCGCGCCTGATAATGCCGTAAATTGGGATGGACCGTGGAAGATCGGCAAAACATTCCACCCCGAAAAACTCTATCAGCCCGAAGCTGAATGTCGCACGGATGCAATCCAAATCATTGGGCGGATTCATCAAGGCATGCTGGCACCAGTCCGGTTTCAGTGTGTCGCTCTGACGGCTGAGCTTCCAGCGGGAGCGCCTCGCTAGCGATAGGCAGTGCGAGGGCCGCCGTTGCATGGGGTTGTTTGTCGATTGTTCCATTTTCGTGGCCCCCCTGTCCGGCGTGCTGGTGCTGGTGGAATTGATCGGCGATTACCGCTTGCGCCCCTTGGTTGACGTGAACGTGTCGCACCGTTTGCTCGCGCGGCTGGTGCAGCTTCGCCAGCGCCTCGATTGTCGCGCGGCTATTGGCCTGAGCCTTTAGCGCAATGCGAGCGTAGGTTTCCGTCGCGCCAAGGTAATCGCCCATATTCAGCGCCATGCGCCGGGCCATTTCCGTAAAAATGCCGTCCAGCGTCATTGCTTGGGCAGCAAGCATCCGGCTTGCAAAAGTCAGATCACCACTCGCTGCCGCCGTGGCTTTCTCTGCAATTGCGTCGGCGTAGTCGGCCAGACCGGGCGCAAAGGAAGCGCTCCCGAGATTTGCCTTCATTATCTGCGCGGTCGCCTGCCCGTGTCGGAAGCTGGGGCCAATGATTGCCTTCGCAGCTGCCTTGTGCTCGTTTTCCTCGGGCTTGGCGGAGATATGCAGACTGTTATCCGGCTGACTGGCCGGAGCGGCTTGGCGCGGAGCACACCGCGGCGGTAGCTGGCCTCGATCATGCGGCCAAAATCGGCGGAATCCCAAGGATTCACCGCTTCACTTCCCATGTGCTTCACAAGCATGGCAGGCTTGTCCTTCATCCTTGACCTATGGATGGAAGGACGGCGCGTTAACCTTCGAATTCAGCATTGCGGGCGCCGGAAAATGCGCCTGCGGGTTCTACCTAGAGCGCAAACAATATTTTTACGCAGACCGCCAAAGCGCGATCTGCGCGCCGAACTTGGTCAGGCCAGTGCCCCGTGGCAGTGCTTGTACTTCTGGCCGGAGCCGCACGGGCACGGCGCGTTACGTGCGATGTCCATGGTTGCGTAAGGATTGTCGGATCTGGTTAACGGCGCGAACGGAGGTGCATCGCCGGGCTGGCGCATCGGCGGATGCGAATCATCCTCGCCGGTGAGCGGATCGATATGGCTGGTCAGAAAGTCCGGCAATTCGGGAAGCTGGAACTCTTCGGGCTGGCGCATGCGGATTTCGCTGGTCATCAAGATTCGTGTCACGTCCTCGCGGATTGCGTCGAGCATCTTTTCGAACAGCCCGAAGGCTTCCTGCTTGTATTCGTTGATTGGGGTTTTCTGCGCATAGGCTCGCAGGAACACCACTTGGCGCAGCGCATCGAGGGTGGCCAGATGCTCCTTCCAGTGATGATCGAGCCGCTCGAGCAGCACCGATTTTTCAAGATTGCGCCATCCTGCGGGATCAACTTCCAGCGCTTTGGCGCGCATGTGCACGTCGGCCAGCGCGGCGATGCGCTCTTCGATAACCTGCGGCTCAAGCGCTTCCTCTTCAAGCCAAGCCGCCAGCGGCACGTCGAGACCGAGCACGTCGCGCACCTTCTCGCTCAGCGCGGGGATATCCCATTGCTCAGGGTAGGATCCTGGCGGGCAGGCATCGCCCACGATCACGTTGACCGTATCCTGCCGCATATCGAGCACCACGTCGTCGACCGCATCGGCGTCCATGATGTCGGCGCGCTGCTCGTAGATCACCTTGCGCTGATCGTTCATCACGTTGTCGTATTCAACGACCTGCTTGCGCGTGTCGTAATTGCGTGCCTCGACCTTCTTCTGCGCGGTCTCGATAGCTTTGGAGAGCCAGCGCGAACCGATCGCCTCGCCATCGGCAAGGTTTGAATTCATCATCCGCGAAAACAGCGTGTCCGGGCCGAAGATGCGCAGCAGATCGTCTTCGAGGCAGAGATAAAACTTCGAACGACCGGGATCGCCCTGACGGCCGGAACGCCCGCGCAGCTGGTTGTCGATACGGCGGCTTTCGTGGCGCTCGGTGCCGATGACGCAGAGCCCACCGACTTCGAGCACCTTGGCCTTGCCTTCCGCGACTTCCGCCTTGATCCGGGCAACCGCTGCATCGCGTTCGGGTCCTTCGGGCATATCGCCCAGCTCGTCCTCGACGCGAAACTCGAAATTGCCGCCCAGCTGGATGTCGGTCCCGCGCCCGGCCATGTTGGTGGCGATGGTCACGGCGCCGATGCCACCGGCCTGCGCCACGATCCGCGCTTCCATTTCGTGGAAGCGCGCGTTGAGCACGCTGTGCTCTACGCCTTCGGTCTTGAGGAATTCCGAGAGCAATTCAGACTTCTCGATCGAGACGGTGCCCACCAGCACTGGCTGACCGGTCTCGTTGCGCTCGCGGATCAGCCGCGCGATGGCCTGAAACTTGTCGCGCGTATTCTTGTAGAACTCATCTTCCTCGTCCACGCGCTTGACCGGCACGTTGGTCGGGATGGTCACCACGTTCATCTTGTAGATGTCGAAGAATTCCGGAGCCTCGGTCGCCGCCGTACCGGTCATGCCCGAAATCTTGGGATACATGCGGAAGAAGTTCTGGAAGGTGATCGTCGCCATCGTCTGGTTTTCGGGCTCGATCTGCACACCTTCCTTGGCCTCGACCGCCTGATGGAGGCCGTTCGACCAGCGCCGACCTTCCATCATGCGCCCGGTGAATTCGTCGATGATGATGATCTGGTCGTTGTTGACGATGTAGTCGATGTCGCGCTTGAACATCACATTGGCTTTGAGCGCCTGATCGAGATGGTGCACCACCATCGTGTTCTCGACGTCATAAAGGTTCGAGCCGACAAGGAGGCCGGTTTCCTCCAGCTTGCGCTCGACCCATTCCACGCCTTCCTCGGTCAGCGTGATGTTCTTGGTCTTCTCGTCTGCTTCATAGAGCTTGGGTTCGATCTGCTTCACCACGGCATCGACCGAGACATAGAGATCGCTGCGATCGTCCGATGGCCCCGAGATGATCAGCGGCGTGCGCGCCTCGTCGATCAGGATCGAATCGACTTCATCGACAATCGCAAAGTTGAACGGGCGGTGCACCATCTGCGCGCGCTCGTGCTTCATGTTGTCGCGCAGATAATCGAAGCCGAGTTCGTTGTTCGTCGCATAGGTGATATCGGCATTATAGGCGTCGCGCCGGGCGTTCTCGCCCATGTTCGGCACAATGATCCCAAAGGTCAGGCCAAGGAACGTGTAGATCTGGCCCATCCATTCGGCATCGCGGCGCGCGAGGTAATCGTTGACGGTAACGACGTGGACACCCTTGCCTTCAAGCGCGTTGAGATAGACCGCGAGCGTCGCGACCAAAGTCTTGCCCTCGCCGGTGCGCATTTCGGCAATCTCGCCGCGGTGAAGCACGATCCCGCCGACCATCTGCACATCGAAATGGCGCATGCCGAGCACGCGGCGCGACGCTTCGCGGCATGTGGCAAAGGCTTCGGGCAAAATGTCGTCGAGTGTCTGTCCGTTGGCCAGAAACCCGCGCAGCTTTTGCGTTTGCGCGCACAGCTCTTCATCGCTGAGCGCCTGCATTTCCGGTTCGAACCCCGCAATGGCGCGGACAATCTTGTCGAGCGATTTGACGTAGCGGTCGTTGGACGAGCCGAAAATGGTGCGGGCAAGGGCGCCTAGCATGGTGGGAATTCCTGATATGGGGATAAAGTTAGGAGCACTGGGCCAGTGCGGCGCGGGCCAAGACGGTGAGGGATCGCGAGCGCTTGCCGCGAGAACCCGCGCGCTATTCCAGCGGGCGGTCAGTCAGCGCAATGCTGCACGCCTGCACACCTGCCGAAACTGGAAAAGCCGCGATGACGTCATCCGGCACCGGATCGCTGCGTGGAGCAAGTTCGCCCGGCGCGAGGCATGCTTCCGGTTGGGGCGCAGCGACGGGCTCTTCCCGCAGCGACGCGCGCATTCCAGCTACTTGAACACGTGTTGCTCCCGCCATTTCCGGCAGAACAAGGCCGCTCAAGACAGCCAGAAGGACAAGCAGAAACCGCATTGTTTCGGCGGATAGGTGTTTTGTAGGCGATCGTCCACCGCATGATGCGGATATATTGGTGCGCTGCCCGGCACCACCGGCTAAGGGCGGGAAGATATGACCGACACGACCTCCCCTCTCGCCCTGCCCTTCCCCGCGCTTCCTGCCATTGCCGGGGTCACGCTACGGATCGCCCGCGCCGGTTACAAGAACTGGGGCCGCTGCGATCTTACGTATGGCGAACTGGCTGAAGGCACGGCGGTGGCGGGCGTGTTTACGCGCAATGTGTGCTGCTCCTCCGAAGTCGAATTGGGCCGCGCGAATATTGCGCAGGGCGAGGCGCGCGCGCTTGTGGTGAATGCGGGCAATTCCAATGCCTTTACCGGATATCGCGGGCGCGAGGCGGTCGAGGCGATCATGAGCCAAGTAGCGGCGCATCTTGGCTGTCCAGTCGAACAGGTGTTCGTGTCCTCCACCGGGGTGATCGGCGTGCCGCTGCCCAGGGACAAGGCCCGCGCCGGGATCGAGGCGGCGCTGCTGGCCGAGCCATGCGGCTGGGAAGAGGCCGCCAACACAATCGGCACCACCGACACCTTCGCCAAAGGGGCCTGCGCCAGCGCGATGGTCGGCGGAACGCGCATCGAGATTGCGGGCATCATCAAAGGGTCCGGCATGATCGCGCCCGATATGGCGACGATGCTCGGTTACATCTTTACAGACGCCGCCGTTACCCCCGCGTTCCTGCAGCAATGCCTCAGCGCGAGCAATCAGCGCACGTTTTCGTGCATCACGGTCGACAGCGACACCTCGACCAGCGACACCGTGCTGGCCTTCGCCACTGGCATGGCGGGTAACGCGCCGATCACCTCCTGCGATGACCCGGGTGCCGATGCCTTTGCCGCTGCGCTCGATGATGTGTGCCGCCAATTGGCGCACCTGGTCGTGCGCGATGGCGAGGGCGCGCAAAAGTTCATCGCGGTGTCGGTGGGCGGCGCGGTCAGCGACGAGAGCGCACGGCGCATTGGTCTGGCCATCGCCAACTCGCCGCTGGTCAAGACCGCGATTGCCGGAGAAGATGCCAACTGGGGCCGTGTCGTCATGGCGGTGGGCAAGGCGGGCGAGCCTGCCGACCGCGACCGGCTCTCGATCGGCTTTGGCGGCACCTGGGCCGCACGCGAAGGCCAACCGCTCGCCGATTACGACGAGACGCCGGTGGTCGCGCACCTCAAGGGCCGCGAGATTTCGGTCGAAGTCGATCTGGGGCTCGGGCAAGGCAGCGCGACCGTGTGGACCTGCGATCTGACCCACGGCTACATTGCCATCAACGCGGATTACCGGACATGAGCAAGCTCGATACCGCCGTCTCGGCGCTGATGCGCGAGACCGCGCGCAAGGTCATCCTGCCGCGCTATCAACAACTGGCGGCGCATGAAGTGACCGACAAAGCCGTGGGCGACATGGTCACCATCGCCGACACCGAGGCCGAGGCGATGCTCTCTGAAGGGCTCGCCAAGCTCCTTCCAGAAGCGGCGATTGTGGGCGAGGAGGGCACGCATGCCGATCCTGCGCTGGCCGAACGGCTAGGCGACAGCTTGTGCTGGATTATCGATCCGGTGGACGGCACCAACAATTTTGCGGCGGGGCAGCCCCCCTTCGGCATCATCATCGCGCTGGCCGAAGCGGGCGAGACCATCGCGGGGTGGATTTACGATCCGCTCTCGGATCGTCTGTGCAGCACCGGGCGCGGCAGCGGGGCCTATATCAATGGTCAGCGCATTACCGCGCGGACAACCGGCGAGGACCCTCCCGTGCTGGCGTCGAGCAGTCTGTTCCTTACCGAGGCGCAAACGGCGATCCGCGACACGTATATTGCGCCTTACTACACCGTGGTCGGCATTCCGCGCTGCGCGGCCGAGCAATATCCGCGCCTTGTGCTCGGGATCAACGACCTCTCCAGCTTCCAGCGCACGTATGCGTGGGATCATGCGGCAGGCGCATTGTTCGTCAATGAGGCCGGCGGCAAAGTCGCGCGGCTCGATGGCTCGCCCTACCGCGTGAACGAGCAGAGCAGGCCCGGCCTCCTTGCGGCGGCCAGCCCTGCCCTGTTCGATGCCTTCGCCGCGCGGATCACGGCGATCCCGCGCGGTTAAAGTGCGCCTTCCAGCCAAGCCTTGAGCTGGCTCTTGGGTGCAGCACCAAGCTTCTGCGCAACCGGCTTGCCGTCCTTGAACAAGACCAGCAGCGGGATCGATTGCACGCCCATATGGCCCGGCGTGTCGGTGTTTTCCATGATGTCCATCTTCATGATCGTGACCTTGTCGGCCATTTCCTCGCCGATTTCCTCCAGCGCTGGGGCGATCATCTTGCACGGGCCGCACCAATCCGCCCAGAAATCGACCAGCACAGGCTTGTCGGACTGGAGGACATCGGCAGTGAAACTGGCATCGGTGACGGCTTTAAGCGACATGGGACAAACTCCTGTTCGATTTGGCACGAATGTAAGCGATTGGCCGCGCGGCGCAACCGATCAGGGCGACAAGCTTTCCTGCGCGGGCTGAACATCCAGCTTGTGCGCCGCCAAAAGGTCGCCGGGCAACACGAACAGCCGCGGCGCATGCGTATACAGCAAGGCTGCCTCGACGTGCCGCTCCGGATAGATGACGGCCAGCGCCTGCGCATAAGCAGCCATCTGGCGCAGATAGGGGACGGGCACCTCCTCAAGGTTGCGCGGCGGGCGGCGCCCGGTCTTGAAATCGACGATGCGGATCACGTCGGGTCCGATCAGCAATCGATCGATCGTGCCGCTCACGATCCGCTCGCCCACCAGCGCGGCAATGGGCACTTCGGCCAGCGAACTTGCGCCAAAAACATCCTGCCACGCAGGTTCGCCGAGCACCGCCACGACGGCGGATACCATCGCGCTCCGTTCTTCGCGGGCAAGCGCCGCGCCTGCCGTCTCCAGCCAGCCCATCGCTGCCGCTTCGCGCTTGTCTGGCGCAAGTTCGGGCAGGCGCTCGAGCAGTTTGTGCATTAGTGTTCCGCGCTGCGCTGCTGCCGCCGCGCCGGGGCCCGGCCGCACCGGCGGATCGGCGGCCTCCTCCTCGCCCAGCGATGACGGCGCGAGCGGACGCGGCGGGCGGGGCTCGGGTCCGATGGCTCGGGCAAAGATGTCGGGCAGTTCTGCTTCTGGCTGCACAGGTTCGATCGGGACTACCGCTCTTGCCGGAGGCGCGCCGAGATCCCCGATCTGCCGCACCGATCCCCAGATCGAATTTGTTGCAGGATGGACCGTGTCGAACAGCGGTTCGATCTGCGCATACCAGCTATCTTCAGGCAGCTCGGTTTTGCCGCTGCCCAGCGCTCCAGTCATGAACAGCGCCTCTTCCGCGCGGGTCATTGCCACATAAAGCAGCCGCCAGTGCTCTTCGCGCTCCTCGCGCTTGGCCTCGTCCTCTGCGGCGCGCACCGGGCCCGCCTTTTCCGCTTTGCGCAGCGCCGGGAGCGGAACCTTGCGCTGCGTGCCCAACACATCCTCGATCAGCTCAAGCCCGCGCGGTGGCGACAGTTCGGGATTGTCTGCGGCATCGGCGAGGATCACGATGGGCGCTTGCAGGCCCTTCGCGCCGTGCACGGTCATCACCCGCACCAGCCCCTCGCCCCGTCCCGCCTCGCGCTTAAGTTCGCCCTCGCCCGCATCGAACCATTGCAGGAAGCCCACCAGGCTCGGCGTGTGGGCGCTGGCATAGCCCAGCGCGGCGTTGAGCAATTCGTCGAGCGGATCGTTGACCTCCGCGCCAAGCCGCTGCGCCAGCTTGCGCCGCCCCTGCCACGGCCCCACCAGCAACCAGTGCAGCAGCGCGGCGGGTGGCTCGAAATCGGCCCGCGCCAGCAGCGCGCGCAGCTGCTCCATGGTTTCGTGCGTGTCGGGCCTTTCGCGGCTACGCAAATGTTCCCAGAGGCGCACACCCTTGTCGCGGTAGCCATGCGCGAGCAGATCCTCTTGGCTCCATCCGATCAGCGGCGACACCAGCAATCCGGCCAGATTGAGATCATCCCACGGCTGCGCGCAAAAGCGCAGGGCCGCGACAAGGTCCTTGACCCCCAGGGGCGCGCCGAGCCGCAGCCGGTCCACGCCCGCCACCGGCACGCCGGCCGCATGCAGCCGCGCGACGATCAGCCCGGCCAGCTCTTTGCGCCGGCGCACCAGCACCATGACGTCACCTGCGCCCGCGCGCCGCAATCCGCCCTTGTGCAGTGCAAGGCCGTCGTTGAGCCATGCCTTGACCTGCTGCGCGATCTGATCGGCCAGTTTGCGGTCACGGCGCGAGAGCCAGACTTCGCCGGGATCGGCGGGATCATCGCTGAGCGCGGCATCCGTCTCGTCATCGTCCTCGCTCTCAGCCTGCGGATCGGCAAGCCCCACCGGCTGCAGCAAGCCGACCAGACCGGGGCGCGCCGCATCTCCCTGATGGACACCGGGTGCCTCGCGAAGGCCGAACCGCGCCGGGCCAATCGCGGCAATGGCGGCGTCCACGAACTCCAGCACCGTGGCTGCGCTGCGATAGGATTGCCCGAGGCCAAGCTCGAGCAGCGCGCGCTCGGGCTCGTCGAGCACCGCCGCGACCGCGCGCAACTGGTTCTTGACGCGCGTCCGCGCGGCGTCGAAGTTTTCGGGACTGGTGCCCTGAAACCGAAAAATCGCCTGCTTGTAATCGCCGACCACGAACAGCGTGCGCAGCGCATCGCCGCGTTGGCCCTCGCCGGTGAAGAAATCCTCGATCAGCCCATCGAGCACGATGCGCCATTGCTCTGCATTGGTATCCTGCGCTTCATCGACCAGAATGTGATCGAACCGCCGGTCCAACTTGTAGCGGATCCATTCGGCGCTGGCCCGCTCAGTCAGCAGAGCGGCGGCGGCGCGAATCTGGTCGTCGAAATCGATGAATCCCTCGCGCTCCTTGGCCGCATTCCAAGCCAGCGCAAAGCGGCGGCCCAGCGTGAGCGCCGGATCGAGCCGGGCGGCGAGATCGATCAGCGCCTGCTTCTCGCTGACACGCTCCACGCATTCGATCACCCGCGCCTGATATTCCGCATAGTCGGGCTGTTTCTTTTCGATGTTGGTGGCTGAACGGGCGATGCCATCCTTGCGCAGAAAACACAGCGCGAAGTCCTCGAACCCGGCCAGACGTCCCTTCGGCGAAGCTTCGAGCCAGTCGCTCAGGATGCTGGCATAATCGATTCCGGTTTTGGTACCCCACGCCAAGTTCATCGCCATGCATCGCCGCACCGCGACCACATCGAACGCAGCGTCTGACACAAGATCGGCAAGACCCGAGCCGTCCTCGTCCGCCGCCAGCCCCAGTACCTGATTGATGCGAGGGCGCAGCGGCGGCTGCCACGCCCCCGGCCCTTCCCAAAGGTCGCGCGCCTCGGCGCAGCGCATCAAGAAGCCCTCGATGTCGCGTTGGCCCATGCGCAGGCTGAGCGCAGAGATCGCCTCCAGCAGCGCGTCGTCGCCTTGGCGCTCGCCCTCGACCAGCACATCGGCCAGAACCTGCCGCATCAGCAGATCGCGGTCGCGGTCCTCCATCGCGCGGGTGCCGGGGCGCAGGCCAGCCTCGATCGGAAAGACCGAAAGCAGCCACTGCGCAAAGCCGTGGATCGTGCCGATGCGCAGCCCCCCGCCCGGGCAATCCAGCACCGCCGCAAACCGGCTACGCGCGCGCTCCAGCGTATCCGGCCCGATTGCCGCGCCGATGGCGCCAAGGTCCTTGGCAAGGGCAGCATCGTCGAGCCGCACCCAGCGGGCCAGCACATCGTTCACGCGCGTGGCCATTTCCGCTGCGCCCGCCTTGGTGAAAGTGAGGCACAGGATCTGGTCCGGCTCGACCCCGCCTTGCAGCAGCAGGCGCAGCACGCGCGATGAGAGGACCTGCGTTTTGCCGGTACCCGCCGATGCGGACAGCCAAACACTGCGTGCAGGCGAAACGGCATCGCGCTGCTCGCCCTTGAGCGGATGGAGCTTGCTGCTCATGGCTGCGCCTCGCGGGCCGCGCGGCCTTGCCACTCATCGAGCCGCATCAGCTGGTCATAATCGGAATAGACCGCCAGATCGGGATTGAGGCGCGCAGTGAACGGCTCCGCGCCCAAAATCCACCAGGTGATGGCTTCGCGCAGATAGGCCTCGGTCTTGGGCACGAACTCTTCGCGCTTGAGCCCGGTTTTCTTGGTTTTCTCCAGCACCGGCTCGACCATGTAGCCAAAGCCGTCGCTGCCTTTCCGGCTCCCCAGCGACCAGTATTCAAAGCCCGAAGCTGTGCCGGCTATACCGTCAAACCCGCCTTGCTCGGCCATCAGCGCCAGCAGGCCCAATTGCAGCGAGAAACCAGTCTCGACCTGCTTGGCTGAAGGCGGGGACCCGGTCTTGTAATCGACCACGGCCAGCGCCCCATCCGCGGTTCGGTCGATCCGGTCGGCCTTGCCGTGAATCCTGATGCCGTCGATGTGGATGGCGCCTTCCAGCTCGGAGCCAAGCACGGTGCGCCCTTGATCGCGCAGCGCGGCCGAATGCTCCTCGATCCATTCCAGCGCCGCGATCAGGCGCGACCGCCACAGCCCGCGCATGAACGGATGCGCGCTCATCTCATCCAGCATGGTATCGGCCAGCGGGATCAGTGTGCCCGCAGCACTGCCCGCCTTGTACCAGGCGTCGAGTACCGCGTGCACCGCCGTGCCCCGCCACGCGGCCGTGGGATCGGCATCGAGCGGATCGAGGCTGCTCAGCCGCAGAATGCTGGAGGCATAGAACTGATAAGGATCGCCGCGCAGACGGTCGAGCCCGGTAACCGAGATCCCCACCCGGCGCTGCGCCGCCGACGGCATGGGCATGGGTCGCGGATAAGGCGGCAACGCGGGTGCGTCATCAAGCGCCCCGGCAAAGCGAACCGCGTCGTGCTCCATGCGCACCTGCTCGCCGAGCATCGCGCGCAGCCGCAGCACAAAACGCGAAGGGATTGCCGGGCCTGCAGCATCGCGCGCCGCATAGCTGAGCACCACTTCGGGCGCGCCGAGCGCCGCAGCCAGATCGTGCGCGGCAAGGCCGATGCGGAAATCAGCGCCGGGGATGCCCAGCGCCCGCAGCACCGGCGGCGCAAGCAGCGGATCGGGGGCAGGAGCAGCGGGCCAGCTGCCCTCGGTCATGCCGCCGCAGATCACCAGATCGGCGCGGCTCATCCGCGCTTCGAGCAGGCCATAGATCGCAAGGCGTGGATGGCCGCCGTAAGGCGGGCGCACCGCCACCTCGTCCATGGCATCGCGCAACAAAGCGGGAAGTTCGCGCGGCTCCACGTCGAGCGCCGCCTCGTCCGCCGCGCCGCTCCATTGCTCGATCCATGCCGCCAGCGCGCGTCCGTCAGCCTGCGCCCAGATTGCCTCGCCGCAAAGCGCCTCGGCGACCTGCGTGAGCCGCGCCAGCGCTGCACCGAGCGGAAGGCGCGCGGGCGCGAAATCCATGTCGGACGCGATCGGCGTGAGCAACATCTCCACCTCGCGCCACCAGTCGTCCAGACCCGGCCACGCTTTGAGTTTGGCCTGAACCGCGCTGCGCACCGCCGCCAGCCCCGGCCCGGGCCGCGGGCCGCGCAGCGCCAAATCGAGTTGCCGCACCCGCTCCAGCCAATCGGCGCGCGTGCTCTCGCCTTTCACCAGCGGATGACCCAGCAGCGCCAGCAGGGGCACCGGCGCGGCGCTCTGCGCCCACACATCAGCCAGTTGCAGCATCAGCCGCCCGGCCGTCGTCTGCGGCAGCGGCTTGCCAGCGGTGTCGTCGGCCACGATATTCCAGCGCGCGAGATGCCCGACGAGCCGCTGCGCCAGTCCGCGATCGGGCGTAATCACCGCGACGCGCCGCTCTGGCACCTCGAGTGCGGCGCGCACCAGCAGCGCGATCGCCTGTGCTTCTTCGCCCGGATGCGCGGTTTCCATCAGCCGGACGCCGGCCATGCGGCGGTCTTCGGCGGGCAAGGATGCCCAGATCGTGCTCGCGGCAGGCGGCAGGAACAGGTTCGAGATCGCGCGTGCCCGCGCTGGTGGCGCGGCGGCCAGCCCCGAGCGATGCCATGGTTGAACCTCCCCGCGCGCAATGCCCATCCGGTTCAGCAACAGCTTGAGATGGTATTGCGGGTGAGTCACAGCATCGCTGCGCCCAAAGACCGGCCCATCCGGCGCCGCAGACATGCCCGCCGCACCGAGCGCATCCCATACCTCGCCCGAAAGTGTGAGGTCCAGATCGGGCAGGATCACCGCGCCTTGCGGCAGATACGCCACGGTGCGCAACAACCGCGCAACCGCCGGGGCCGCAGAGGTCACGCCCGCGGCCACCACCGGATGCGGCGGCGGTTGCTCTTGCCAGCGACGGGCGACATGTTCGAGCAGGCGGTTGCGTCGCTCCGGGGGATCGAGTTCGCCGCGCTCCGCCAGTTCGGCCTGCCAGAACGCCAGAATTCGTGCGAATAGAACCGTGCTTTGCTGCCAATGCGCGGAAAGCTCGCTTACCAGCCCGATGACCTCGGGATCGAGCAGGTGCGCGGCGGGCACGTCTTCCACCGCCATGCGGTCGATCGCCTGCGCGATCATCCGCGCCTGACGCAGCAGCGCCGCCTCCCCCGGGGCCTTGTCGCCGAGTTCCTCGCGCAGCCTTGTCGCCAGCCTGAGCACTCGCTGCACCGGATCGGCTGCATTGGGGATGCCCGTGCCTGCGCCGAGGGGATCGAGCAGCGGCCCCAGCGTTTCATCCAGATCGAGATCGCCCACGACGACCATGCGCGGAAGCAGCAGGCCCGCCCCTTTCCCGCCGTCTTGCCCTTCGGCGCCGCTTGCGCGGACAAAGGCCTCGGTCACCGTGCGCACAGTGCGCGTGCTGGGCAGCAGCAAGGTCAGGCGGGCAAGGCCAAAGCCTTCCTCACGGTAACGCGGCAGCAAACCCGCGACGAGAGCATCGGCAAAGCCGCGGTGCGCCGCAATCGAATAGACGGTCGGCAGGTGCGCCGCAGGTTCAGGCGCGGGCGCCTCAGCCACCGAGCAGCGCGGCTTCGGTCGGCGCGATCATCTGCGGCGCGCCAACTTCGAACCACAGTCCGGTGTGCGAAATTCCAAACAGGCGCCCTTCCGCAATCGCCCGGTCCCACAGCACGCCGGTCGAGAACGAACCGGCAGGCGCATCGCGAAGCAAGCGCTGCGACACCAGCTGGATGCCAGTAAAAATGAACGGCGCGACCCGGCCCGCCTTGCGGCGCTTGATCCGCCCGAGTGGATCGAGCTCGAAATCGCCGCGGCCATCGTGGTTGAACGCGCGGGCGTGGCCTACGAGCAAGAGCAGCGCATCCATCTGGTCGGGGTCCCAAGCGCGGCTGAGCGCAGCAAAAGCATTGGTCGGTCCGTCAAGCCAAATGTTGTCGCTGTTGATGCAGAAAAACGGCTCGGTCCCGATCAGCGGCAGCGCTTTCACCATGCCGCCGCCGGTTTCGAGCAGTGCTCCGGTCTCATCCGAAATGGTCACAGCGGGCGCGGTGCGATTGGCAAGATAGGCGATCATCTGATCGGCCATGTAGTGCACATTCACCACCGCGCGGGCAACGCCGGCTTCTTTCAGCTTGTCGAGCGTATAGTCGATCAGCGGCTTGCCTGCCACGCGCACCAGCGGCTTGGGCCGCGATGCGGTGAGTGGCCGCATGCGCTTGCCAAGGCCAGCGGCCAGCACCATTGCAACATCGCTGGCCAAAGCGCCGCTCATGGCACCAGTTTCCCGCCGCCAGCAGCGCGCAGTTCAGCCGGAATATGTTCATCAAACCAGCGCGCCACCGGGGCCAGTGCGGGATGCGCAAGATCGCGCTCGAGCAGGCGCCAAACGCGCGGGATGTAATCCAGATAGCGCGGTTTGCCATCGCGCTTCCACAACCGCACGAAAATGCCAACGATCTTGGCATTGCGCTGCGCCCCGAGCCGCGCATAGTCAGCGCGAAATTCGCCGCCCGCGCTGCTCTGCTCGATATAGTAATCCAGCATCGCCGCTTCGAGCGCGGGATCAACATCGCGCCGCGCATCCTGCAACAGCGACACCAGATCATAGGCGGGATGACCCACCAGCGCGTCCTGAAAATCAAGCAGGCCCTGCTGGTCGAGATCGCCGAGCAGCATGATATTTTCCGCATGGTAATCGCGCAGCACGGTTACTCCCGGGCGCTGGCGCGCCAGCAGCGGTCCCAGCACCGCGTCCCACGCCTCGGTCCAGCTTGGCCCATCGATATAGAGCCCCTGCGCAGGGCAATACCAATCGATGAAAAGTTTGGCCTCGCGCTGATACTCGGCGAGCGCATAATGCGTAAAAGGCCCCGGCGGCAGCCTGTGCAGCTGGCTCAGTGTATCGATCGCATGGCGATAGACCACCTCGGCATCCTGCGGCCACGCATCGACATATTCGCGCATGCGCACGTCGCCAAAATCCTGCAGCAAAACAAGCCCGCGCGGCGCATCCTCGGCCAGAATGACCGGCGCGCGCAAGCCATTGGCGTCAAGCCACCGCGCTGCCCGCAGAAAGGGCTCGGCGTCTTCTTCGGGCGGCGGCGCAAACATCAGCATGGCAGACCGTTCGTCCTTCCGGACACGGAAATAGCGCCGAAAGGAGGCGTCACCCGGCAAGGGTTCGATTCGGGCATCACCCCACCCGGCCGCGGCCAGAAAGGAGGTTGCGCCTGCTGAGATGCTCAAGTCCATCCAGCGCGCTCTAGCCAATCTTTGCCGGGTTGAACAATGGCCACACGCCCGTTTTCCAGCATATCGAAGCGGATCGACAGGCAACCGGGCTCGTGCGCGAAGCCGCCGGCGTGTTCTGGCCATTCGGCGATCATCGCGGCACCGACGCGGTAATCGTCGAGCCCGATTTCTGAAAGCTCAGCCGGGTCCTCCAGCCGATAGAAATCAGCATGCACCAGCGGCAGCCGCACGTGCGGCGGCTCATAAAGCTCGATGATCGCAAAACTGGGCGATGGCACTTCGCCGACAAAGCCCAGCGCCGCGATAATCGCGCGCGCCAGCGTGGTCTTGCCCGCGCCAAGCGGCCCGGATAGCGCGATCACATCGCTTGGACGCAGCGACTGCGCAATGCGCTGCCCGAACAACGCGGTGGCGGCCAGATCGGGCAGCTCTGCGATCATGGCACACTTTCGATCATGGCATACTTTCGATCATGGTAGGCGAATCACCGCGCTGGTGCCCTGCCCGGCTTCTGATAGCAGCTCGAACGTCCCGCCATGAGCCTCGACCAATTGGCGCACCAGCGGCAAGCCAAGACCCGCACGGCGCTCGGTAGCCGGGCCATCATCGCTCACTTTGAGGCCATCGAGCGCGCGGGCGAGCCCGGCGGCATCCATCCCCCGGCCGTTGTCGGATACGACAACCTGCACCCCGCTTTCGCCAGCAGCACTTTTCCGCGCAGCCTTGATCCGCGTAGCTTCGATGAATATCCTGCCCCCGCTTGGCGTGGCAGCCATGGCATTGTCGATCAAGTGACCAAACACCCGCAGCAAGCGCCGCCGATCTCCGATCACAGTGCCGATTGTAGACGGACACCGCAAGTCCAGTGTCAGCCCTGCGGCGGTCAGCCGCTCGGCCCGTTCGCGCACCGCATCGCTCAGCAACGCGCGCATTTCGACAGGAGCCTGCGCCAATGGCAAGGTGCCTGCCTCGCTTTGCGACAAATCAAGCACATTTTCGATCTGCTCGCCGAGGCGTTCGACCGAGGTGAGGATCGCGGCCACGTATTCCTGCGCCTGCGGGGTGATCTCCCCGGCCACGCCCGCTGCCAGCAGTTCAGCAAATCCGCCAATTGAGGTCAGCGGCGTACGGAATTCATAGCTCATATTGGCGATGAACCGCGTCTTGACGGCATCGGCCTCGATCAGGGCGGCATTGCGTTCACGCAGCGCAGCTTCGGCTTTGTGCGAATCGGTGACGTCAAGCACGGTCAGCAGGCCATTGCCGTCGGGAAGCGGCACCCCGGCAAAGGCCAGATGACGCCCATCGGCCAGCGCGAGCCGCCCGGTTTTCTGTTGGCGCTCGAGCGTTGCCGCCTGGATGACCTGACCGATCGCGCCGACTTGCGCCGGGCGCTTGAGCTTGCCCGCAACCCGCCCCAGCAGAATATCAGCGCGCGGGTGCCCGCCCAGAAACTCCTCTTCCAGCTCCCAATCCGCAGCAAACCTGCGGTTCCACAGCTGCAGCTTGCTGTCGGGGCCGAAGACCGCCAGCGATTCAAACAGATTGTCGAAAGTAGCGGTGCGGGTGCGCAGCAAGGTATCGCGCGTTGCCGAGAGCTGGAGCTGCTCGGTGCGATCTTCAAAGATCATCAGCAGCCCGCCATCGGGCATCGGCTGGCCAACCACGCGCAAGTGCGTGCCATCGTTCAGCAGCCACGGTTCCTCACGCGGCTCGCGCGCCAGAAACCAGCCTTGCCGCTCGCGCCGCCACTCGGGGAAATCGCGCACTTCAGGAAGCCGCCCGCCATCACGCAGCCGGTCGAGCACCCGGTCGAACGGCGGCGCATCGACCACCCACGCCTGCGAAACGCCGAAGATGCGCAAGAACGGCTGATTGGCAAAGACGAGGCTGCGCTTCTCGTCAAACTGCGCTATTCCTGCCGAAAGCGTATCGAGCATCTGGCGCTGCGCGCCGCGAAAACGGCGGAACTGCCGCTGCAGTTCCTCGGTTTCCTCGATATCGACCCCGTACCCTGCCACGCCTTCGCTGCCCAGCGGCAGATCCGAGACGCGCAGTGCCCGCCGCTGGCCGCCAATCGTCGCAGAGACGGTCCGCTCGATCGGCGTGCTGCGGCTTTGCGCCTGTTGCGCCACTTGCGCCGCGCTCAGGCCGCCTTCGGGTTCGACCAGTTCGGTGCCCGCCGCGACCACCTCGGCCCCGCTTTTGCCACCCACCGCTTTGACATAGGCCGTGTTGACCAGCCGCAGCTTCATGTCGGGCGCGCGAAACCACATCGGCAAGGGCGCCGCCTCGATCAGCCCCGCCAGCGCCGTGAAGTCGGCGCGTGCACTGGCCGCTTCGGCGCGCAGCGCGCGCAGTTCCCGTTCGCTGTCGCTGAAATCAAAGATCCAGACCAGCGCCGCGCCACCCGGCGAAACCTGCGGATCGGCAAGATGGCCCCGCATGCCGAGCGTCTTGAGCCCGCCCCGGGCCGTCAGCGCGAGTTGAAACGGCGCGCCGGTTTTCTGGGTCTTGCGTACCGCATCGCCCAGCAACGAGAGCTGAAACTCGTCGAGCCCGGCATCGCCTGCGTCAAGTTCGCTCAGATACGCGGGCATCGCATCGAGCCCGAACCAGCCGGCTAACCGCGAAGGCCCTTCGATCCGGCCATCGGCCCGCACCAGCAGCGGCAGCGCAGGCGCCTCCTCGACCATCCGCGAAAGCCTGCGAGCAAGCCGCTGGCTTGCCTCGCTGCGCCGCACACGCCCTTGCGAAGCCAACACCGCCCAGCCCGCGACCGCGCTCCAGGCTGCAAGGACCAGGCCGATGATGACCAAGGCTGATTGCGTTACGACCATTGCGCCATGGCTAGGGCGGGAGCCCGGAAAATACAATCAGAGCGCGGCCACAATCTGTGGGCGCGGCGCGCAGAGCCTGCCCCGGACAATACCGCGCTGTCTTTACCAGAAGCAAGACCCGGTCCCCACCTTTGCGGGGACCGGGTCAAAAGCGTGACCTCAATAGCGATAGTGGTCGGGCTTGAACGGACCCTCGGCGGAAATGCCGATGTAGCTCGACTGGCGCGGCGAAAGCTTGGTGAGCTTCACGCCAAGCTTTTCGAGATGGAGCGCGGCCACCTTCTCATCCAGATGCTTCGGCAGCACATAGACTTCGTTCTTGTACTGCGCGGCCTTGGTGTACAGCTCGATCTGCGCGAGGGTCTGGTTGGTGAAGCTGGCGCTCATCACAAAGCTGGGGTGCCCGGTGGCACAGCCCAGATTGACCAGACGGCCCTTGGCCAGAATGATGATCTGCTTGCCTGCCGCGCCGTCTTCGGCTGGGAACTCGACCAGATCGGTGCCCGGCTTGACCTCGGTCCACTTGTAGTTATCGAGCGCCGAAATCTGGATCTCGCTGTCGAAGTGACCGATATTGCAAACGATGCTCATGGGCCGCATGGCCTTCATGTGCTCGGCGGTGATCACGTCTTCGTTGCCGGTTGCGGTCACGAAGATGTCGGCGCGGGTCACCGCCTCTTCCATCGTCACCACTTCATAGCCTTCCATCGCCGCCTGCAGCGCGCAGATCGGATCGACTTCGGTGACCATCACGCGCGCGCCGCCATTGCGCAGCGAGGCGGCCGAACCCTTGCCGACATCGCCGAACCCGGCAACGCAGGCCACTTTGCCGGCCAGCATCACATCGGTGGCGCGGCGGATCGCGTCGACCAGCGATTCCTTGCAGCCGTAAAGGTTGTCGAACTTGGACTTGGTCACGCTGTCGTTGACGTTGATCGCCGGGAAAGGCAGCTTGCCATCCTTGGCGATCTGGTAGAGCCGGTGAACGCCCGTGGTGGTCTCTTCCGAGACGCCCTTGATATGCGCGACCGACATCGTGAGATAGCCCGGCTTCGCCTTGACATAGGCCTTGAGCGCGCGCTGGAACTCGATTTCCTCGGCGTTGGCTGGCTCTGGCATCGTGTCACCAGCTTCGAGCCGCGCGCCCCACAGCGCAAACATCGTCGCGTCGCCGCCATCGTCGAGGATCAGATTGGCAGTCTGGCCGTTGCCATTGACATCCCAATCGAAAATCTTGCCGACATAGTCCCAATATTCGGCCAGCGTCTCGCCCTTGATCGCAAACACCGGAATGCCCGCTGCCGCAATCGCTGCTGCCGCATGATCCTGCGTCGAGTAGATGTTGCAGGTCGCCCAGCGCACATCGGCACCCAAAGCGGTCAGCGTTTCAATGAGCACGGCGGTCTGGATCGTCATGTGCAGCGAACCGGTGATGCGCGCGCCTTTCAGCGGTTGCGACGCGCCAAACTCTTCGCGCAGCGCCATCAGGCCCGGCATTTCGGTCTCGGCGATGCGGATTTCGGCGCGGCCGAACTCGGCAAGCCCCAGATCGGCGATCACATAATCTTTCACTGCGTCATGAACACTGGCCACCAAAAATTCTCCTGCGCTTGAAACCAACGAAAGGCCCCCCGGGAGGGGGCCTCTTGAGCGCGCTCTTAGCCGGTCCGGCTGCGGTCCGCAAATGTTATATAAAGATACCTTTATATGGCACTCATTTTCATCAACGGCCGGCTTATCCCCGGTTGTGCTGCCGGGTGCCGCGACTATATTCGCCCCCAAGCGCGCAGATTCCCTGCCCACAGAGAGGACTTTCAAACATGACAATCGCGGTTGGAGACAAGCTGCCCGACGTGAAACTGGTCAAAGCAGCGGCGGACGGCATTGATGCGGTGCAATCGGCCGAATATTTTGCGGGCAAGCGGATCGCGGTGTTCTCGGTTCCTGGTGCGTTCACGCCCACCTGCTCGGCCAAGCACTTGCCGGGCTTTGTCGAAAAGGCTGACGCCATCCGTGCCAAGGGCATCGACGAGATCGTCTGC
>Ga0164294_10001628_pt1 | contig 20682 bp, 19 predicted proteins | sample GEODES005metaG_FD_111479 | JGI IMG/M metagenome (GOLD analysis project Ga0164294, IMG submission 111479) | Oligotrophic lake water microbial communities from Sparkling Lake, Wisconsin, USA - GEODES005 metaG | ecosystem: Environmental > Aquatic > Freshwater > Lake | place: USA: Sparkling Lake...
CCCAAGGTGACTGTCCCCCAGCAGGCGGCGTCGGCGGCGCTGGCGGCTGCCGAGCCGCAGCCGCAGCCCACGCCAGAGCCGGTGGCCGCGCCCGAGCCCATCGTGGCTGCGCCTGCGGCCGAGCCGATCGAGCCGCAGCTGCTGGCCGATCTCGCAGCCGTGGCCAAAGCGGCGAGCGCCCCGCCTGTCGCATCGGCGCCGGCTGGCGAACCTTTCGAGTGGCCGGCTTCCACCCGCATCACCTACAAGCTCACCGGCAATTACCGTGGCGAGGTGCTCGGCGATGCGCAGGTCGAGTGGGTGCGCGTGGGCGCGGGCGAGCGCTATCAGGTGCACATGGACGTGACGGTGGGCCCGTCCTTCGCGCCGATCTACAGCCGGCGCATGAGCAGCGAAGGCCAGTTGACCGCCGCCGGCTTGTACCCCGAGCGTTACGACGAAGACAGCAAGGTGGCCTTCAGGGACCGCCGCGTCGCGCACATGAGCTTCGAGGCCGAGCAGGTGGTGCTCAAGGACGGCAATCGCGTGGACCGTTTGCCGGGGGTGCAAGACAGCGCCAGCCAGTTCGTGCAGATGAGCTACCTGTTCAGCCGCAACCCGGCGCTGCTCACCCCGGGCCGCACGGTGGAGATGCCGCTGGCGCTGCCCAGACGGCAAAGCATGTGGGTGTACGACGTGCGCGAAGTCGAGCCGGTCTACACGCTGTTTGGCGAGGTCGAGGCGGTGCGCCTGCAGCCGCGGCGCGAGGCCCGCAAGGGCGACGACCTGACCGCCGAGGTCTGGTTCGCGCCCAGCTTGCGCTACCTGCCCATTCGCATCCGCATCCGGCAGGACGAAGAAACCTATCTCGACTTGATGATCGCGCGCCGGCCGCAGTTGGCGAAGTAGGCGGTGGGCCAGCCGTGGAAGAAACTAGCGACATCGAAAAAGTTCTGGAGGCGCGCATGACGCAACAGCCGCGCCGACTTGGCTACCGGTTCGGCATCATCTTGAACACCACCTTGGGCAACAAGACCCGGTATCTGAATTTCCGCAAGTACGCCGAGCGCGATGCGTCGATCGACTTCGAGTGGGCCCCGGTCAGCCACTACGGCCCCGACCCCGACAGCCGCCCGTGGCGCTTTTTGCCGGCAGGCCTGCGCATGAGGCTGTTCGTGCTGCAGCAAACGCTGCCGGTGATGCGTCGTCTGGATCAGTTCGACGCGGTCATGGTGCATCTTTTTGAAGCCGATGTGATCCTGCCCCTGCGCCGCCTTTTCAAGAAGTCGCCGCTGCTTTTCAGCAGCACCGACTCGGCGCCCATCGTCGACCGGGCCAACTACCCCCTGTATCCCGACGATCTGAAAAAGCCGGTCTGGCGTCAGAAGCTGCGCCTGGCCATCGATTTCTGGCAGATTCGAAACATCGACCACTTCGTGCCGTTTTCGAAGTGGGGGGGCGACATCCTGGAAAAAGGCTGCGGTGCACCGGCCGATCGGGTGCATCCCATCCATGTCGGGATTGACCTCGAGATTTGGCCTCGCCTGGTGCGCACCGAAATGCCGGTCGGGCGCGTGAAGATCCTGTTTGTCGGCGGCGACTTCGTTCGCAAGGGCGGTGATTTGCTGCTTGAGGTTTTCTCGGCGCGTTTTTCCGACGTGGCCGATTTGCATCTGGTCAGCAGACAGGCGCCGCAGGCGTTGCCGCCCCACGCGTACGCTCACCGCGATCTGAACCCCAACGATGGCCGATTGCGTGAGCTGTATGCCACCAGCGATTTTTTTGTGCTGCCCAGCACCGCCGATCTGATCGCCTGGGGCTATATCGAGGCACTGTCGTGTGGCCTGCCGGTGATCGGCACCGACACTGGGGCCACCCGCGAACTGGTTCGCAGCGGGCAGACAGGTCTTCTCATTCCGGTGGGGGATGCCGGCGCACTCGCTTCGGCCATGCAGACCCTGATCGACGATCCCGCGCTGCGGCAGCGCATGGGGCACAACGGGCGCGAGCTCATCGAGGAGCACTACAGCGCCGCCGTCAACGTCCCTCGCATCCTGAGGGTGATGAAAGACGCAGTCGATCAGCGCCGCCAAGTGCCCCGCTGATGAACCCCAGCCTCTGCTCCAGCGACCTGAGTGCCGAACCGGCGGCCACTCAGAACGTATTGCTGGTGGTACCCATCACCAACTGCACGCTGGACTCGGGCGGTGGGCAGAGAACCCAGCACCTCTACCGCGCTCTCGCCGAGGCTTACACGGTCGACATCCTGCTGGTTCCGCAGCCCGGAGCGTCCAGTATGGAGTCTGCCTACCCAGGCCTGTTCCGACAGATCTACCCGCTGGCCCAGGACATCTTTCTGGGCCCCGGCGAGGCCTCGCGAACGGGATCGTCTGCCGGATGGGCCAGGCTGCTCAAACTCATCGATCGCGCCTGGGCCTTGATCAAGCCGCGTGCCCTGGAGTTCCGGGCGACGCAGCGGTCGGTCGACTTCTGCGCCAACCGGCTGCAGGGCAAACGCTACGCCTTCGTTGTTGGCAGGATGCTGCTGCCCACGATCAGATCGGGCGTGTTGGCGCCCGCCGCAGTTCGGGGCATCGCCCTGGTGCTCGACACCGACGACCTTGACGAGATGGTGGTCGAAAGCCGACTCAAGGCGCCCACCTGCGCCTGGTGGCTGCGCCCCCTGCTGGCCTGGCACCTCAGTCAGATGCGGCGCATCGTGCGCCGCCTGCGGCCGCAGTTCGAGCACCTCTGGCTCGCCAGCGACCAGGATCTCGCCGAGGTGGACCACGGCTCGAAATCGGTGCTCGCCAACATTCCGTACCGTCAGCCGTCGCCGGCTGGCGCGATCACCCCCGCGCTTGACAGCCGGGTGTGCCTGTTCGTGGGCAGCACGGCCCGCATGAACCGTCTGGGCATCACCCACTTCGTCGATACCAGTTGGGCTGACATCCGCCGTCAGGTGCCCGACGCCGTGCTGCGCATCGTGGGTGCGGGTGGGTGGCAGCAGGCCTGCCCTTCGCTCATCGGCGTGGCCGGCGTCCAGATCGTGGGTGCAGTCGGTGACCTGGGTGCTGAGTACCACAAGGCCTTGTTCTGTGTGGCCCCGGTGCTCGAAGGCGCCGGAACCAAGATCAAGGTGCTGGAGGCGTTGATGTATGGCAAGGCGCTCGTCAGCACGTCCCATGCGATCCGGGGGTTGTCTGGTCTGGCGCAGGGCAGCGGGGTGCTCGTGGCCGCTGACGCCGCTGCCATGACCGCCCATTGCGTACGCCTTTTCCGAGAGCCAGCCACCGCGCTCGAGCTCGGCGAACTGGGTGCGAGTGCGATCGACGAGTCGCATTCGCCTGCCTCTTTCGCGAGGCGGGTCCAGGCAGATCTACACATGGTTGCCGAGCGTCGATCAGCTCGGGCGAAGCCAGCGAGCGCGGGTTGAAGTTGCGCTGCGTGCAGCCTCAGACGTAGCGTGTTCTCAGCAACTCGGCCGCCGACTCATCGAGCCGGTCGGCGCGGCGCACCTCTTCGAAGCGCGCGAGCAGGTCGTCGACACGCAGGCGGCGTTTTTCGGCGCCGCGCAGGTCTTCGATCACCTGACCGCGGTGCATCATGATCAGCCGGTCGCCCAGCGACACCGCCTGCGCCATCGAGTGGGTGACCATCAGCGTGGTCAGGCTGTCGCGCTGCACCACGCGCTCGGTGATGCGGATGACCTGATCGGCACTCTTGGGATCGAGAGCGGCAGTGTGTTCGTCGAGCAGCAGCAACTTGGGCTTGAGCATGGTGGCCATCAGCAGCGTGAGCGCCTGGCGTTGGCCGCCCGACAGGCTGCCGATCATGTTGTCGAGGCGGGCTTCCAGCCCCATGCCCAGGGCGCTCACAACGTCGCGCAGGGCTTGCAGGTTGGCGCCGCCGAGGGCACGGCCGAGCCCGCGCGACTGTCCGCGGCGTGATGCCAGCGCGAGGTTGTCGGCGATCGACAGGTTGGGCGCGGTGCCGCTGAACGGGTTCTGGAACACGCGCCCGATGTAGCGCGCGCGCTGGTGCTCCTCCCAGCGGGTGACGTTGGTGCCGTCGATGTGGATCGAGCCCTCATCCACCGCAAAGCTGCCTGCCACCGCGCTGAGCAGCGTCGACTTGCCCGAGCCGTTGGTGCCCAGCACGATCATGAAGGAGCCTTCTTCGAGCGTGAGGCTCACGCCCTGCAGCGAGCGGACCTCGTTGACCGTGCCCGGGTTGAAGGTCTTGCGGATGTCGCGCAGCTCAAGCATGGGCGGCTCCCGGCGACGGCTTGCGGCGCAGCTTGACGATCAGCGCGGGCGACACCAGCGCGATCAGCACGAAGGCCGCGGTGATCAGCTTGAGGTCATTGGGCTCCAGCCCCATGCGCAGTGCCACGGCCACCAGCAAGCGAAACAGCACCGAGCCCAGCAGGGTGCCGATCACGAGGTGACTCAGCCGCCGTGAGCCGGTGAGCGCTTCACCCAGGATCACGCTGGCCAGCCCGGTGACGATCATGCCGATGCCCATCTGGACGTCGGCAAAGCCCTGGTACTGCGCCAGCAGCGCACCCGCCAGCGCAGCCACCGCGTTGGACAACGCGAGCCCCAGCGTCTTCATCGAGCCGTCGTTGACGCCGAGCGCGCGAATCATCTGGCTGTTGTCGCCGGTGGCGCGCATGGCCAGGCCGATGTGAGTGCCGAAGAACGCCAGCAGCGTCATCACCAGCAGCGCCACGATCACGATGGAGGCCAGCAGGATGGACAGATCGTGCACCGGCACCTTCCAGCCGAACACCAGCAGCGCTTCCGCACCGCCGGCCAGGCTGCTGCCCAGGGCACTGGCCTCGTTGGCGAAGGTGTGCGAGTTCGACAGCGACAGGTTGCTGCCGCCCATCACGCGCAGGTTGATCGAATACAGCGCGGTCATCACGAGAATGCCCGCCAGCAGGTCGTTGATCTTGAAGCGGGTATGGGTGATGCCGGTGACAGTGCCGGCCACCGCGCCGGTGAGCACCGCCGCCAGCGTCGCGGTCAGCGGGCTGCTGCCACCGATGATGAGCATGGCCGCGACCGCCGCGCCCAGGGTAAAGCTGCCCTCGCAGGTCAGGTCGGGAAAGTTGAACACCCGAAAGCTGATGAACACGCTGATGCCCAGCAGTGACAACAGCACGCCTATGGTCAAGGCTCCGAGCAGCAGGCTCATGGTGGCGATGCCCCGAAGGTGAGGGGGGCGACCCACAGGGCGCCCCGGATGAATCGGCTTTCCTCGGGCGCTTGCGCATCCCGGTCATCGCACAGCAGGTGCAGCACGGTTTGCGCCGATTCGCTGTCGATGAAGGGCTTGATGGCGCGCTGCAGTTCAATCAGGCCTTCGGGCAGCGGCTTGTAGCGAAACGGCACCGCGTGCACATGACCGAGTGGGCTGCCTGCCACACCCACCGGGCGCAGGAAGGGCGCCAGCGCAACGGGGCTGCCGCTCTGGTGGGCGACGACGCCTGCGGCGATCACCATCGAGCCGGCATCGAGCCGTTCGGTGGAAAACGACAGCCACTGGCGCATGGCCGGGAAACCCCAGGGCGCATCGGCCTGCGCGCCGGCGGCCGGCGATCGGCGCAACGCCGCGCCGATCAGGCCGCCCGATTCGGCTGCGATGGCGATGCACGCGGCGGGCGCATCGACCAGCGCGAGAGCGGCTTGCGTCAGTTCGGTCAGCCCGGTGGGCTGTTGCGCGTCAATGCACTCGAAGCGCACCAGATGGCCAAACTGCCCATCGCACGCCAGGCTGTACAGCGACTGGATCTCGGGCACGTAGCCGCCTTCGGCCACCAGGAAATCGCATTGGGTCGAGCCATTGCCCGGCAGGCACACGGCAGACCCGCCCAGCGCCATGAATTCACCGAAATCGTTGCGGCACTCGTCGAAGTTGCCGCCCAACGCGCCCAGGCCAAGGGCCAGCGTCGACGACGGCAGGCTCAGGCGCTGGCAATCGACGGCCGTGAACTGGCAGCCGTCGAGCCGGGCCGGGTCGCCCTGGGTGCGGCACACCATGCCGCCACCGCCCAGATCGAAGACCTCAAAGCGCGTCGACTCACTGGCATGTTGCCGGCTCGCGTTCGCGGCCCGCGCCGGTGCGGACGGTGCCGTCTCAGCCGGCGTGAAGAACTTCAGCAGACCCGCCAGCCGAAGGATGTCGCCCACCTGCGGCGACGGGTTCTGGATGGCGAAGCTGCCGTCCAGCGCCTTGAACTTCTTGTGGAAGTTCATCAGCACGCGAATGCCCACCGAACTGAGGAAGACGGTGGCGGCCATGTCCAGCGTGATGTGGTGCTGGCCCAGTCGCAGTCGCGAGTCGAGCTCGCGGCTGAGGTGATCGGCCCAGCGGCCATCGAGCCGGCCTGCCAGCCGCACGATGGTGCGTGGGCCGAGTTGTTCCGAGGTGATGTCCATGGTCTGTGTGGGTGCCCCGGTTTCAGCGGCTGGCCGCGGAAGCCGCCGCGCTGGCGGCTACGCTGGCAGCCGGCGCAGCGAGCGCGCCGTCCTTGCGGTGCTCGCCGGCATCGTCGATCCACCGGTCGGCGCGTGAGAGCAACTCCGGCGAGACCTGCCAGCTGCCGCGCAGACCCTTCAAGGCGGTGAGGTTGAGCGACAGTGTTTCGGGCACATGGTTGGACACCGGGGTCTTGGCGATGTCGGCCCCGGAGAGCACCTGGCCAGCGAGCACGCCCACGTCATGGCCCACCTCGGAAAAATTGGCGCCCAGATCGAACAGCGTGCCCTTGCGCACATTCGGCGGGATGATGGTGAACACCGGAATGCGATCGGCCCGGGCCACCGACACCATGGTGTCTATGGCCACCAGCACCACCTGATCCCCGGTGATCAAGAAAGCATCGATGCCGCGGGCGATCAGCGACTTGGCGGCCATGCCCACGGCCGATGAGTTCTCTGCGTCGGCCTCGAGCAACTCGATGCCGAGCTCTTGACAGGCCTTGCGCGCATCGGCGGTGTAGAGCTGCGAGTTGATCTCGGCGCTGTGCCAGACCATGCCGACACGGCGCAGCCCGGGGTTGATCTCGCGCGCCAGCCGCAAGGCATCAGCCACCGGAAAGAAGGTGCTGATGCCGGTCATGTAAGGCGGGTGATCGAGCGGATCGGTGGCGCTCACGCCCACACCCGACGAAGCCGCATTGGCCACCGTGCCGTACACATGCTTGACCTTGCTTTGCTTGTTGGCGTTGGCTACCGCTTGCAGCGACACCGTGCTGGCTGACAGCACCAGATCGAACGATCCATTGGTGACCTGTTTGGCGATGTCATTGGCCGTGGGCAGGTCGCCTTGCGCGTTGTAGAACTTCAAGCTGACGGTCTTGCCATCGACAAAGCCCTGACTGGCCATGCCTTGCACGTAGCCGCGCACCGCGTCGTCCATCACGGCTTGCGAGACGTGCTGCACGATGGCCACCCGCGGCATGGCCGATGCCGACTTGCGGCCGCTGTCGTCGAGTGCCAGCAGGCCGACGCTGACCAGCACGATCAGCGCGATGCCCAGCAGCAGCGGTCTGACAAAGGCGATGAGGGCTTTCATGGGTGAGTCTGGTCGCGAGCGCCGACGTCAGCCTTCCTTGCGCAGCGACGGGAACAGGATCACGTCGCGGATGCTCGGGCTGTCGGTGATCAGCATCATCAGCCGGTCCAGCCCGATGCCGCAGCCGCCCGTGGGTGGCATGCCGTACTCGAGCGCGCGAATGAAATCGGCGTCGTAGAACATGGCCTCTTCGTCGCCAGCGTCCTTGTTGGCCGCCTGGGCATGGAAGCGCGCGGCCTGATCTTCGGCGTCGTTGAGCTCGCTGAAGCCGTTGGCGTATTCGCGCCCGGTGATGAACAGCTCGAAGCGCTCGGTGATGGCCGGGTTGCTGTCGGAGGCGCGCGCCAGCGGGCTCACTTCCACCGGGTAATCAATGATGAAGGTGGGCGCCCACAACTGTGATTCGACCGCGGCTTCAAACAAGCCGAACTGCAGCTCGGGCAGCTTCCAGTGCGCGGGTGGCTCCTCGCCGAGTGACTTCAGCTTGGCGTGCAGCACCTGCACATCGTCGGCTTCGGCCACCGTCAGACCGGCGTGGGCGACGAGCGACTCGCGCACCGTCATGCGCGTGAACGGCGGCTCCAGATCGACTGTCTTGCCGCCATAGCTGAGCGTGGCCGAGCCGGTGGCACCGCGCGCTGCGTGGCGCAGCACCTGCTCGGTGTAGTCCATCAGGTCGTGGTGGTTCCAGTACGCGGCGTAGAACTCCATCATCGTGAATTCGGGGTTGTGCCGAACGCTGATGCCTTCATTGCGGAAGCTGCGGTTGATCTCGAACACCCGCTCGAAGCCGCCGACGATCAGGCGCTTCAAGTACAGCTCGGGCGCGATGCGCAGGAACATCTCCTGATCGAGCGCGTTGTGGTGCGTGACGAAAGGTTTGGCGTTGGCGCCGCCGGGAATGGGGTGCAGCATGGGCGTTTCGACTTCCATGAAGCCGTTGTCGACCATGAACTGTCGGATCGACGACAGCGCCTTGCTGCGCGCGGTGAAGCGCGTGCGCGCCTCGGCGTCGGTGATCAGGTCGACGTAGCGCTGGCGGTACTTCTGTTCCTGGTCGGCCATGCCGTGGAACTTGTCAGGGAGTGGTCGCAAGCTCTTGGTCAACAGACGCAGGCTGGACACGCGCACCGACAGCTCGCCGGTCTTGGTCTTGAACAGCGTGCCCTCGGCGCCGAGGATGTCGCCCAGGTCGAGGTGCTTGAACGACTCGTAGCCGTCTTCGCCGATGCCGTCCTTGGTGATGAACAACTGGATGCGCCCGCCGGTGGCACCCAGCGAGCCGTCTTGCAGCGTGCAAAAACTCGCCTTGCCCATCACCCGCTTGAGCATCATCCGCCCGCCCACGCTCACGGCCACACCCAAGGGCTCAAGCTCTTCGTTCGTGCGCTCGCCATGCAGCGCCACGAGTTCGGCCGCGCGATGCGCGGGCTTGAAGTCGTTGGGGAAGGCCACGCCGCGCTGTCGGATCGCGGCGAGTTTTTCGCGGCGTTCGGTGATGAGCTGGTTTTCGTCGACCGCGCTGGGGGTGGAGTCTGCGGGGTTCGGTGCGTGGGGGGCGGTCATGAGCGGGTCATTGGATGGGGTGCCGGATTCTAGGTGGCGACCCGGAGGTGGCGTGCCTAGAATCCGAGCCATGCTGATACATCCAACGGCCGTCATCGACGATGGTGCGCAACTGGGCGCTGGTACCCAAGTCTTGCACTTCGCCCGGGTCTGTTCGGGTGCGCGCATCGGCAGCGATTGCTCGGTGGGCCAGGGTGTCTACATCGGGGACCGCGTGCGCATCGGCCGCCGCGTGCGCATCCAGAACAACGTGTCGATGCACGACACGGTGACGCTCGAAGACGAGGTCTTTTGCGGACCGAGCGTGGTCTTCACCAACGTCTTCAACCCCCGTGCCACCTCAGAGCATCGGCCTGATGTGCGCGCCACTTTGATCCGCCACGGCGCCACGCTGGGTGCCAACAGCACCGTGCTGTGCGGCACCACCGTCGGGCGCCATGCCTTCGTCGGCGCGGGTGCGGTGGTCAGCCGCGATGTGCCCGACTTTGCGCTGGTGGTGGGCGTGCCGGCGCGGCAGATCGGCTGGGTCAGCCGTCAGGGCGAGCCCCTCACGCTGCCGATCAAGGGGCAGGGCGAGGCGTTGTGCTCGGTGAGCGGCGAGCGCTACGTGCTGCGCGATGGGACGTGCGTTCTGGCCAGCGAGATCACGGCTTGAGTTGCCGTGGCGTCTGACACCGGAATCTTCAAGCCGACATTGACGCTGCTGGCCGGCGGTGCGCTGGCCCAGGCCCTGCCGCTGCTGCTCGCGCCGCTGCTCACGCGGCTTTACACGCCCGATCAGTTTGGTCATTACATGCTGATCGCGGCGGTGGCGGTCAATGTCGGCGTGATCGCCTGCGCGCGCTATGAGTACGCGCTGCCGCTGGAAGCCGACGCGCTGCGCGCGCGAGCGCTGCTGGCCCTTTGCCTGCGGGTGTTGCTGGCCGTGAGCCTGCTGTGCGTGCCGGTGGCCTGGGCGCTGAGCTGGGGCCAGCCGGCGTCGGGCTGGCTGTGGCTGCCCGCCGTGGTGGCCAGCGCCGGCGCGGTCCAATGCCTGACGATGTGGGCCACCCGCAGCCAGCGCTTCGGCGCCCTGTCGGGTGCGCGCGTCGTGCAGTACGGCGGCGCGGCGTTGGCACAAGCCGGCGCCGGACTGGCCGCGCCGGCGGCGGTGCTCGGCGGACAAGGCCTGATCGCCGCGCCGGTACTGGCCAACGTGGCCACGCTGGCTTTTTTGCATCGCCCGGCGCCCGACGGTGGCTGGCGCTCGTTGTGGCGCTTGCCGCGCGCCGAGTGGCTGGCCGCTGCGCGCGAGCACCGCAGCTTTCCGCTGCTCAATGCGCCGCACGCTTTCAATGGCGCGCTGCAAGACACCCTGACCGTGCTGCTGCTGACCTGGTGGTCGGGCGATGCGGCGGTCGGGTTCTGGGGTCTGGCCATGCGCTGCCTGAAGGCACCCGCCACGCTGGTGGGCGGGGCGGTCTCGCAGGTGCTCTATCCCCGGCTTGCGAGCAGCGGACCTGCCGAGTCGCGCCGCGCCGTGCGGCAGGTGATGGCGATGCTGCTGCTGATCGGCATGGCGCTCGCGGTGCTGCTGATGGTGGCCGGGCCCGCGCTGTTTGCGGCGCTGTTCGGCGAGCCGTGGCGCGAGGCGGGCGAGTTGTCGCGGGCACTGGCGCCCTACATCGCCATGCACTTCGTGGCGTCGCCGCTCTCCGTGGTCACGCTGGCCTGGAAAGCCCAGGGCTGGGCGCTGCGTCTGGCGCTGGTCGGCCAGGTGGTGTTCCTCGCTGCCGTGGCGATCGGGTTACATCTTGGCGGCTTGCAGGGTGCGGCCTGGGCGGTGTCGGCGGCGATGCTGCCGTATTTCGGGTTCTACTTCTGGTCGCTGGCTCGCTGGCCGCTGCCCGAGTCCGAGCCCGAGCCGAACGCATCCACCCACCCCACCTGACGCCATGACGACTTTGGCATCGCCGTTCCGCCGCGTTTGGCAGCCGTTGAAGATGGTGCTGTCGAGGCTGTCGGGTGTGCGCACCGTGTGGGGCTGCGTGCGCGCCGATGGTGTCTATCTGCCCCACACCCGCATCAGCAACCACAGCCAGATCGTCTCTCCCGAGCGGCTGGATATCGGCGATCACGTCTACATCGGCCACTTCAGCGTGCTCGATGCGTCGGGCGGCTTGAGCATCGGCGAGGGCTGCCAGATCGCCGGCTTCAGCGGTATTTACACGCACTCGAGCCATGTGGCCATCCGCTTGTACGGCCGCGAATATGCCCGCACCGAACACATGCAGGCGTACTTCGAAGCGCCGGTGCGCATCGGCGAGTACAGCTTTGTGGGCACGCATTGCGTGGTGCTGCCCGGCGCGGTGATCGGGCGCGGCAGCCTGGTGGCCGCGCAGTCGGTGGTCAAGGGCGAGTTTGCGGACTTCGCCTTTTTGGCCGGCAACCCGGCGCAGGTGGTGGGCGACACGCGCGAGATCGACGAGCCCTGGCTGCAGCGGCACCCCGAGCTGCGCGAGCACCACGAGGCCTGGGTCACGGGCACGGCCAAGGCCACGTCCGCAGCGCAGGCGCTCACGCCGTGAGCCAGCCCCACCTGTGTCTGCTGGGCGACGCCAACAGCGTGCACCTGCAGCGCTGGGCGCGCGAGATGATGGCGCGTGGCTTTCGCGTCTCGGTGGTCACCGCGCGGCCGCACGACATTGACGGCGTCGAGCAGTGCGTGCTCTCCCCGGTGCCCCGCTCGCTCGACTGGCTGCGCCGCGTGGGCGAGGCGCGTCGCTTCGTCGATCAACTCGCGCCCGACCTCGTGCACGCGCACTACATCAGCAGCTACGGCTATCTGGCCGCGCGCTGCGACCGCCACCCGCTGGTGATGACGGCCTGGGGCAGCGACTTGCTGCTCACGCCGCGCCACAGCACGCTCATGCGCTGGCTCACCGGCTGGACGCTGCGCCGCGCCGACCTGATCACCGGCGACTCGCTCGATCTGGTCGCCGCCGCGCAGGCCTACCAGCCGCGAGCGCCGGTGCACCGCATCCACTGGGGCGCCGACACCACCAAGTTCCGCCCCGCGCCATGGGACGCCAAGCCGGCGTTCGACATCGCCAGCCTGCGCTCGTGGGAGCCCAACTACCGCATCGACACGCTGGTCAGCGCCGTGGGTCTTCTGCGCGAGTGGTTGCCCGACGCGCCGGTGCATCTGCACCTGCTCGGAGGCGGCAGCGGCGAGGCCGCGCTGCGCGAGCAGGTGCGCTCGTTGGGCCTGAGCGATCGGGTGACGTTCCATGGCCGCGTGGACGACGCCGGCATGCTGTCGGTGTTGTCGCGCTGCAAGGTCTCGGTGTCGGTGCCGGCGAGCGATGCGACCTCGGTGGCGCTGCTCGAAAGCATGGCCTGCGGCCTCGCGGTGGTGGCCAGCGACCTGCCGGCCAATCGCGAGTGGCTGTGCGGTGACGAGGCTGTCGACGACCTGCTGGTGTCCGCCGGCGATGCCACCGCCTTGGCGCGCGCTCTGCAAGCCTTGCTGCAAGACGATGTGCGTGCGCAGCGGCTCGGTGCGATCAACCTCGAGCGCATCACGCGCGACGGTCAGCGCGCCGCGCAGATGGACGCGATGGCCGGTCTCTATCGCGAGCTGCTGGCGTCGGGCGCCGGCGCCGTGGCTAGGCAGGTGTGATGGCCAACATCCGCACCGTGAGCCTGGTGGTGCCCTGCCGCAACGAGTGCGACCACATCGAGGCCTTCTGCGCCGATGCGCTGGCTCAGCAACTGCCCGAGGGCTGGCATCTGCAGCTGGTCGTCGCCGACGGCGGCAGCGACGACGGCACGCTCGAGCGCCTGCAAACCGTGGCGCAGACCGAGCTGCGCATCACGCTCGTCGACAACCTGCAGCGCATCGTGTCGAGCGGCCTCAATCGGGCGATTGCGGTCGCCAGCGGCGAGGTCATCGTTCGCATGGACGTGCACACCCGCTACGCCCTCGACTACGTGGCGCAGTGCCTGCACGCGATCGAGCGCAGCGGCGCCGACAACGTCGGTGGTCCGTGGCGCGCCGAGGGGCGAGACGGCTGGCCCGGCGCGATCGCGGCGGCCTTTCAGTCGCGCTGGGTGGCCGGCGGCGCGCGCTCGCGTTCGCTGGTCTACGAAGGCGAGGTCGACACCGTCTATCTGGGCTGCTGGCCGCGCGCGACCTTCGAGCGCTTCGGCGGCTTCGACGAGTCTCTGGTGCGCAATCAGGACGACGAGCACAACCTGCGCATCGTGCTGGGAGGTGGTCGCATCTGGCAAAGCCCTGCTATCCGATCGGTGTACAGCCCGCGCGATTCGCTGACCGCGCTGTGGCGGCAGTGGCTGCAGTACGGCTACTGGAAGCCCTTCGTGATGAAAAAGCACGGTCAGGCCGCGGCCTGGCGGCATCGGGTGCCGGGGCTGTTTGTTGCCACGCTCGCGCTGGCTGCGTTACTCGCGCTGGCAGGCGTCGGCGTGGCGCCTTTGTTCTCGCTGCTCGGTCTGTACGCGCTCGTGCTGGCCGGCCTGTCGCTGGCGGTGGCCAGTGCGTCGTCGTGGGCCTTGCTGTGGCGGCTGCCGCTGGTGGTGGCCGCGCAGCAGATCGGCTATGGCGCGGGCACGCTGATCGGCGTGTGGGACGCTTGGCGCCACGGCCGCGGCCGTGAAAGTTTCGCTCGGCTCACGCGATGAGCGACCAGCCCGACAACCTAGCCACGGGCCGCGACGACGAAGTCGACGCTGTGCGTGAACGCTACGCCCGCCGCGCGGTGGCCGACCGGCGCTATCACCCGCTCGAGCCCTCGGTGTGGTGCACCCGGCTCGAGCGCGAGCGCGCGCTGCTTGAGTTGCTGGCCGCGCAAGGCTGGGGCGACCTGTCGCAGCGCCGCGTGCTCGAAGTCGGCTGCGGCAGCGGCGGCAACCTGCTCGAGTGGCTGCGGCTGGGCGCAGCACCTGAGCATCTCAGCGGCATCGAGCTGCTGAGCGAGCGATTGGCGCAGGCCCGCCGCGCGCTGCCCGCCGCCACCACGCTGATCGAAGGTGATGCCTTGAAGGCGTCCATCGAGCCGGCCAGCCAGGACGTGGTGATGCAGTCCACGGTGTTCAGCTCGCTGCTTGACGATGCCTTTCAGCACAGACTGGCCGATGCGATGTGGCGCTGGACGAAGCCCGGCGGTGCGGTGCTCTGGTACGACTTCACCGTGAACAACCCGCGCAATACCGACGTACGCGGCGTACCGCTCGCACGGGTGCGCGAGCTGTTCCCGCACGGTCACATCACCACGCGCCGCGTCACGCTGGCGCCACCCATCAGCCGCCTCATGTGCCGCGTGCATCCTGCGGCCTATGGCCTCTTCAACGCGCTGCCGTGGCTGCGCACTCATGTGCTGTGCTGGATCGCCAAGCCGTGATCGGCCGCATGAGCGAGCGAGCAATGAAAGTTGTTAAAGTCTCCTGCAGGTGTGCATCACTGCATCAGCGCATCAATGAATTATCTGGCCGCCTTGACTGAGGTTTGTGCATGAGAACCACCCTCGACATAGATGAAGATCTGCTGGCCGCAGCCAAGGAGTTGGCGCGCAAGGAAGGCTCCACCGCGGGGCAGGTGGTGTCGCGTCTGTTGCGCCGATCGCTCACCGGTCAGCCTGCGGCCACGGGCGCCAAACGCAAGTCGGCGGCGGGTTTCGAGCCGTTTCCTGCCAAGGCCGGCGTGGTGATCACCAACGATCTCGTCAACGCCTTGCGCGACGCCGAAGGCGTGTGATCCAGCACCATGAGCTTGCGAGCCCTGCTCGATGTGAACGTGCTGGTGGCCTTGCTGGACGCCGGTCACCTGCATCACGCCAGCGCCACTGCATGGATGGCAGACAACGCCAGATCCGGCTGGGCGTCTTGCCCGCTCACCCAGAACGGCTGCCTGCGCATCCTGTCGCTGGGCAGCTACCCCAACGCGCAGCCGACGGCTCAGGTCGCGCAGCGGCTCGCGCTGGCCATGGCCAATGTCCGCCACGTGTTCTGGCCCGATTCGGTGAGCCTGCTCGATGCCGGCGTCTTGCGATGGGATCGGGTGCTCACCTCGCGCCAGGTCACTGATGCCTACCTGCTGGCGCTGGCAGTCGCCCATGGCGGCCGACTGGTGACATTCGACGGTGGCATCTCGGTCGATGCGGTGCCCACGGCATCCAGAAAACACCTCGTCACACTGGGCTGAGCCCGCACACTGCGCCATGCCTGAAACCGCCCTGCCCTTCATCCCCTTCGCGCTGCCCGACATCGGTGACGACGAGATCGCCGAAGTGGTCGACACGCTGCGTTCGGGCTGGATCACCACCGGCCCGAAGACGCGGCGTTTCGAGGAAGATTTCAGCGCCTATCTGGGCGACCCAGGCCTGCATTCGATGGCCGTCAACTCGGCCACCGCGGGGTTGCATCTGGCGCTCGAGGCACTGGGCATCGGCCCGGGCGACGAGGTCATCACCACCACCCACACCTTCACCGCCACCGCCGAGGTGGTGCGCTATCTGGGTGCCGACGTGGTGCTGGTCGACATCGACCCGACCACGCTGTGTATCGACGTGGCCGCGGTCGAAGCCGCCATCACGCCGCGCACCAAGGCGGTCATTCCGGTGCACTACGCGGGTTTGGCCGCCGACATGGCTGCGCTGCTGCCGCTGGCGCGACGCCACGGTCTGAAGGTGGTCGAAGACGCGGCGCATGCGCTGCCGACCACCTGTGGCGGCCAGCTCGTGGGCACGCTGGGCAGCGACGTCACGGTGTTCAGTTTCTACGCCAACAAGACCATGACCACCGGCGAGGGCGGCATGGTGGTCACGCGCGATGCCGCCATCGCCAAGCGTGTGCAGGTGATGCGGCTGCACGGCATCAACCGCGATGCGTTCGATCGCTTCACGGCCAAGGCGCCGAGCTGGTACTACGAGATCGTGGCGCCGGGCTTCAAATACAACCTGACCGATATCGCCTCGGCGATGGGCATTCACCAGCTGCGCCGCTCGCGCGGATTCCAGGCCACGCGCGCGGCCATCGCTGCGCGTTACGACGAGGCCTTTGCCGACTTGCCGGTGATCACGCCGCCGCTGCCCGCGAGCGGCGACACGCATGCCTGGCACTTGTACGTGCTGCGGCTGGCCGAAGGCGCGAAGCTCACGCGCGACGGCCTCATCGACGGCCTGTACGCCGCGGGCATCGGCTGCAGCGTGCACTACATCCCGTTGCACCTGCAGCCGTACTGGCGAGAGCGTTACGCACTCACGCCCGAGCGCTTTCCACACAGCCAGCACGCCTACGAGCGCATGCTGAGCCTGCCGCTTTACACGCGCATGGACGACTCGCAAATCGAGCGCGTGATCGCCGCCGTGCGCGCGTTGCTGGGTTGAATTCGTGGCCAATCACCGCGGATGACCAAACGACTGATCGATGTGCTGGCCTCGGGGTGCGGTCTGCTGCTGCTGGCGCCGCTGCTGCTGGTGGCGGCGATCGCCATCAAGCTCGACTCGCCAGGGCCGGTGTTCTTCAGGCAGGTTCGCGTCGGGCGCCACGGCGTGGAATTTCGCATCCACAAGCTGCGCACCATGCACGAGGCTGACGCCGGCGACGTGGGCGCAGCTTCGCAGATCACCGTGGGCGATGACACGCGAACCACCTGCGTCGGTGCGCTGCTGCGTCGCACCAAGCTCGATGAACTGGCCCAGCTGATCGATGTGTGCCTCGGCCACATGAGCCTGGTCGGCCCGCGTCCCGAGGTGCCGCGCTATGTGGCGGTGTATCCGCAGGCCTTGCGCGACAAGCTGCTCGGCGTGCGTCCGGGCATCACCGATCCGGCGTCGCTCGCGTTTCGCGACGAGAGCGAGCGGCTCACGCGCTCTGCCGATCCGCAGCGCGAGTACCTTGAGGTGGTGATGCCCGCCAAGCTCGCCATCTCGGCGAAGTACATCGATGAGGCCAACGCGCTGAGCGATCTGCGCTGCATCGCAGCCACCGTGCGAACGTTGTGGACCCCAAGATAATTCCCCACTCCCCATGATCTGGCACCGAATCGATCGCTTCCTGGCCCGCTGGCGCCCGCACCGGCAGCCGCTCACACTGCTGCTCGACGGCCTGACGGTTGCGTTGTGCTGGAACGCCACCTACCTGTTTCGCTTGGGTTTCGAGCGCTGGTGGAGTGCCCGCCCCGGGTACGACATCGCGGTGATGCTGGGTGTGGTGGCGGTCTATCTAGGTGTTTTTAAGCTGGCGCGCGTGCCCGAGGGCATGTGGCGCTTTTCGGGCTTTGGCGAGGTGCAGCGGCTGACGGTGTCGTGCGCCGTGGCCGGTGCCATCAGCGCGGTGGCGGTGCTGATGATGCAGCTCTACGAGGTGCCGCGCGCGGTGCTGGCGCTGCACCCCATCGTCACGCTGATGGGGCTGTGCATCACGCGCATGGCCTACCGCATGCTCTATGAACACACCCGCGCGCGCATCACCGGCGGTGCCAGCGAGGTGCGCCGCGCCATCGTGATGGGTGCCGGCGAGGCCGCACGGCTGCTGGTGGCCGGGCTGCCCCAGCAAGGCTGGACGGTGCTGGGGCTGCTTGACGACGATCCCGCCAAGCGAGGTGCGCGCATCGCCAACGCGCCGGTGCTGGGCAGCTTCGATGACGTGCTCAAGCCCAGCGTGACCTCCGGTGCCACTCACATCATCACTGCCTTGCCCAATGCCACCGCCGCGCAACGGCGCCGCGCGATCGAGCTGGCGGCGGCCACGGCGCTGCCGGTGCTCACCGTGCCGTCGATCAGCGAGCTGCAGTCGGGCGCTGCGCGCATCGAGCGCATCCGCGCCGTCGAGCCCGAAGACCTGCTGGGTCGCGAGCCGGTGGTGCTCGACGAGGCGGGCATTGCCGGGATCGTGTCGGGCAAGACGGTGCTGGTCACGGGTGCGGGTGGGTCCATCGGCAGCGAGCTGTGCCGGCAGCTGGCGCGCTACGGTCCGGCTCGGCTGGTGCTCTACGAGCTGAGCGAATTCGCGCTGTACCAGATCGAGCAGCAACTGGGCGAGCTGCACCCCGGTTTGCCCTTGGTGCGGCTCATGGGCGATGTGAAAGATCTGTCGCACCTGCGCGCCACTTTCAGCGCGCAGCGAGCGCAGCTGGTGTTCCATGCGGCCGCCTTCAAGCATGTGCCGCTGATGGAAGACGGCAACGCCTGGGCTGCCCTGCAGAACAACACGCTGGGCACGTACCACGCGGCGCTGGCGGCGGCCGAATGCGGCGCCGAGCGCTTCGTGATGATCAGCACCGACAAGGCGGTCAACCCCACCAACGTGATGGGCGCGAGCAAGCGCGCAGCCGAGCGTGTGCTGTCGCACCTGGCCACGCAGCATGCGGCCACGGTGTTTTCGGCCGTGCGCTTTGGCAATGTGCTGGGCTCAAGCGGCAGCGTGATTCCGAAGTTCAAGGAACAGATCGCGCGCGGCGGACCGGTGACGGTCACCCACCCCGACATCACCCGCTATTTCATGACCATCCCAGAGGCCGTGCGGCTGGTGCTGCAGGCCGCGGCGCTGGCGCAAAGCGGCCAGGTTCATGTGCTCGACATGGGCGAGCCTGTTCGGATCGTCGAGCTCGCTCGTCAGCTGATCCGCCTGAGCGGCCACCGCGACAACGAGATCGCGATCGTCTTCAGCGGGCTGCGTCCAGGCGAAAAGCTCTACGAGGAGCTGCTGGCCGATGCCGACACCACGCAGCCGTCGCAGCATCCCAGTCTGCGCATTGCGCGCCTCAACGAGGAGCCGGCCGCCGCATGGATGGCCGAACTGCTGGGTTGGCTGAACACACCGCAGCCCCAGGTGCAACCCGCAGCCTGGCGCGAGCGGCTGGCGCGATTCATCCCCGAATACCAGCCGCGTTGAGCAACGCGGCGTGGCCGCTCAGTGCCGAACGACGGCCCAGCGCGGCACCTTGAAGCGCACGATGCTCCAGTAAAGCGCGGTGTACGACACCATGAACAGCACGATGAAGCCGGCCAGCACCGCGGTGTGGCTGAACCACAGCATCGCCGGGATCACCGACAGGCTGCACAACAGCCACAGGTAGGGCGAGGTCATCGAGTTGCGGGCGCGCAGGCTGGACTCGGATGCTTCGCCGAGCAGAGGGCGCACCAGCCGTCGGTGGATCAGCGTGTGCAGATGGATTCCGTCCGGGTGAGACGATGAGTTGCCCTTGAGCTTGCGACGGTACATGGTGAACACCGTCTCGAAGATCGGATACGCGCACAACAGCAATGGAAACAGCGGTGAGACCGTCGGATGGCGCGCAATCGTGAGCACGCCCAGTTCGGCGATCACGAAGCCCAGCAGATAGGCGCCGCCGTCGCCCAGAAAGATCAGGCCCGCCGGAAAGTTCCACACGAAAAATCCCAGCGTGGCACCGGCGGCGATCAGCGCCACGGTGACCACCAGCCGGTCGTTCAGTTGCAAGCCCACATAGGCCAGCGCCAGCAGCATGATCAGCGCGCACATCGAGGCCAGGCCATTGAAGCCGTCGATGATGTTGACCGCATTGGCCACCCCCGCAACCACGAGCAATGTGAGTGCGATGGCACCGATCGGCATGCTCACTAGCAGATCCACGCCAGGGATGTCTGTGCGGCGAATCAATGCGTCCAGACACCACGCCCCCAGCCCTGCCGACGAGGCCGTGGCCCACAGCCGCTTGGCGGGCGAGACCTTCTTGGTCAGGTCCTCTACCAGCCCGGCCCCGAAGGCCGGCAGAGCACACGCCAGAAACAACCAGATCGACGAGGTGAGCGGGCTGTTCATGAGCTGCGCCAAAAGCGCGCCCGACAGCATTGCGATCAGAACGCCCAAGCCGCCAATTCGGGGTACGGGATGCCTATGAAATTTTTGCGGCCCGTCAAGATCATGGTCTGCTGAAAGGTGAGCATGACGGTCGTTTGATCGCACTACCAGCAAGGTCACGATCAGCGAGACAACGAAACTCAGGAGCAGAAAAGTCATAGGTTGAATGTTGAATTAGCCCTGATGCTATGTCGGGCAGACCGTTCACCGGCCGCGTTCCCGCACCCCCTTCGGAGGGGGGCTTCTTGGCGATGGCTTGTGGTATGCCAGCGGTGGAAGCTCAATTTCTTCCCCTAAGCGCCCGCAGCGAAAGTCGGCTGTCAGACGCCTTCAGCCGCGCAGCCGGGGTGCGGCGGCATCCTTGGCCGACAGCGCCGGCGTGATGCCGTTGAGCGGCCAGACAATCGCCAGATCGGGGTCGTCCCAGCGCACGCTGCCTTCCGATTCGGGGCGGTAGTAGTCGGTGGTCTTGTAGAGAAAGTCGGCGCTGTCGCTGGTGACCAGAAAGCCGTGTGCGAGCCCGGCGGGAATCCACATCTGCCGGTGGTTTGCACCGCTCAATTCGACACCGACCCAGCGGCCGAAGGTGGGGCTGTCGGGCCGAATGTCGGCTGCTACGTCGAACACGCTGCCTTGCGTCACGCGCACCAGCTTGCCTTGGGCGTGGGGTGGCCGCTGGAAGTGCAGCCCGCGCAGCACGCCCTTGGCCGA
>Ga0164294_10001629_pt1 | contig 20680 bp, 25 predicted proteins | sample GEODES005metaG_FD_111479 | JGI IMG/M metagenome (GOLD analysis project Ga0164294, IMG submission 111479) | Oligotrophic lake water microbial communities from Sparkling Lake, Wisconsin, USA - GEODES005 metaG | ecosystem: Environmental > Aquatic > Freshwater > Lake | place: USA: Sparkling Lake...
TCACTTGCCAAATTAGCAGACGCCCACCTTGATACCAGTGTTGAAAAAGAGGCGTGTCCATTAAATCTAGCGCCCACCACCAGCACTACCGCAACCTTAGCAATGGGTGATGCCCTAGCTGTTGCTCTGTTAGATGCCAGAGGATTTGAAGCGGAAGATTTTATCCGCTCACACCCCGGTGGCAGATTGGGTCGCAAACAATTGATGCATGTTAGTGAAGTGATGCGCCCCCTTGAAGATACGCCGAAGATTTCCATCAATGCCACACTTCAAGAGGCCTTATTAGAAATGACATCTAAACGTATGGGCATGGTAATTACCTTAGATGATGCAAAGAAGGTTACTGGAATCTTTACTGATGGTGACTTACGTCGCCTACTAGAAAAAACAAGTAATCTTGATGGCGTGACTATCAAGGATGCAACTACTTCTAAGCCACGCACTATCCCACCTGAGTTGATTGCCGAAGAAGCTATTGAGATGATGGAAAAGCATCGTATCAATCAGCTAGTGGTAACAGATGCTTCAGGCACTCTTTTGGGAGCGCTCAACCTACATGACTTGTTTGCAGCCAAAGTTATTTAACGATGCCGAACGCTTTTAGTACCCACGTCACAAACCCCAGTACCGAATACCCACAAGCCTGGGAGCGAGCGAGCAAGGTCAAGCTGCTAGTCCTAGATGTAGATGGCGTGTTAACCAATGGTCAAGTATGGATTGGCGCTGACGGAAAGGAAGCCTTGAAAGCTTTTGATATTCAAGATGGCTTAGGTATCAAATTATTAGAGCAATCTGGTATTCCAACAGCCATCATTACTGGTCGTCATTCCAAAATGGTATTGGCCCGTTGCGAAGAGCTCGGAATTAAACAGGTGCATATGGGAGTTGAAAATAAAGCGCTTGCTTTAGATCAGACACTCAAATCTTTAGGGATGACTCCGAAAGATTGTGCTGTGATGGGTGATGACTGGCCAGATCTTGCCATGATGAAGAGTGCTGGTTTTCGTGTTTGCCCAGCACAGGCTCATGAGTCAGTAAAAGAGTATGTCCATTTCGTAACTACTCGTGCAGGCGGAAATAGCGCAGTGCGCGAAGTATGTGATCTCATACTGAAAGCCCAAAACCGTTACGAAGAACTTTTGAATAAGGCTTGTCAGTAAGTCATGGTATTGAATTCTCAAAAAATCAAAGTAGGAGTCTTTCGTGCGCTCCTAGGCTTGATGCCTCTGCTACTAATGGGGCTACTGACGCTGCTGACTTTTTATTTAGTTGAAAAAAATACTCCTCAAGAAAAAAAATCAACCCTTGAGCGCGTGCGACTTCACGAGCCTGATTACACTATTGTGGATGGAACATTGACTGCCCTCAATGAGCTTGGAACCACTAAGTATCGAGTCACCGGCAAAAAACTAATCCATTACGATGATGACGCCTCAATGGATGTTCTGACACCTCGCATGCGGCTCTTTCAACTCAATAAGGCGCCAGTCACTGTGAAAGCGGATACTGGGCACATAGATGGTGATGTCACCATTATGGATTTATACGATAATGCGCAAATCTATCGCCCTGCACAAGCGGCTACAGAGACCCAAGCAGCAAGTGCCCGAATGCTAGCTGCTTCAAGTTATTTCAAGGTATTTATTAACGATGACATTATTGAGACCGACAAGCCGATGATCCTTGAACAAGGCATGTCCACCATGAACTCCACGGTAGGGGGAACTTTCAATAATGTTGATCAGAGTATGAGGCTTTTAGGTAGAGTAAAAGGTCGTATTGAGCGCGCGCCAAAGGAAGCTCAATAGCATGCAAAGCCTCAAGATCAATCTACCTTTTGCTTTGCTATGCCTAGCCTTAGTAGTTGTTAATGTATTTCAACTGGTCTATGCGGAAAAGGCTGATCAGGATAAGCCCATCATTCTTGAGGCGGACAAAGTATTTGGCAATGATACGACGCAAGTTTATGACCTCAATGGAGATATATTGCTAGTCAAAGGTAGCATCATCGTCACTGGTGAAGATGGTCAAATTCGAATTGATCCTCAGGGCTATGAATTTATTGATGTTAAGGGCACTCCTGAAGCAGTCGCCACCTTTAGACAACGTCGCGAAGGACGCGCTGATGAATTTATGCAAGGTCGAAGTGCTCATGCCACCTATGATGCAAAGACAGAGTTGCTCACACTCACTGGTGATGCCACTCTAAGGCGCCTTCTGAATATGCAAATGCTCGACAAGCTGACTGGCTGGAAAATTGAATACGATGATGTAAAGCAGTACTATCGAGTCATACCCCCAAAAGATATAAAACCGGATGATCTGCCCGTGGCAAGAGCAATTCTTACCCCAAGACGAAAAGTGCTATTAGAGAAATGACAGCGGATTTAGATCAAACCAATAATTCACCAACCCTTACTGCGCAACACCTGCAGAAACGTTATGGCTCCAGAACCGTTGTGCGTGACGTATCCGTACAAGTAAAATGCGGTGAGGTTGTTGGCCTACTAGGGCCAAATGGAGCGGGTAAAACGACCTCTTTTTACATGATTGTGGGCTTAGTTCCCTTAGATGGCGGCAATATCGTGCTCGATGGCGCAGATATTACCCAACTACCCATTCATGAGCGAGCACGCATGGGTCTCTCCTACCTACCTCAAGAGGCGTCGGTATTTCGTAAGCTCAATGTTGCCGAAAATATTCAAGCCGTACTAGAGCTCCAAGTACAAGGCGGTAAGCGATTAAGCAAGGCAGCAATTGCACAACGTCTTGATGAGCTCTTAGGTGAATTACAAATCACTCATCTTCGCAACAACCCAGCACTATCTCTTTCGGGAGGTGAAAGGCGGCGCGTAGAAATTGCTAGAGCACTAGCCTCTTCACCAAAATTTATTTTGCTAGATGAACCATTTGCGGGCGTTGACCCTATTGCCGTTGGGGAAATTCAGAGGATTGTCCGCTTTCTGCGTGACCGCCAAATTGGGGTTCTGATTACTGACCATAACGTTCGAGAAACCCTGGGAATTTGTGATCACGCCTACATCATTAGCGAGGGTAGCGTTTTGGCTGAAGGTAAGCCTGATCAAATTATTCAAAACGACGCTGTGCGCAGGGTTTATCTAGGCGAAAACTTCCGGATGTAAGCCAGATGGGCTTCCCAGCCTGATACGCAATAAAAAAGTGCTTCCCCCCTTGGTTTTCAACAAATTCGCTGATACGCTGGAGGTTCATGAGCTTCCTTCCCAAAGCGATACCTCCAGAATTTCAGGGGCTTGCTGCGCACCCCAGGCATGAGCATGCGCACGCACTTTTAAAAGGAGTTGCTGATGAATCTCAAAATTAATAGCCATCATGTGGAAGTTACCCCCGCCATGCGCACTCACCTTGAGGCTGGCTTAGCCAAAATTCGAAAGCACTTTGACCATGTCATTGATGCTTCAGCCTTTCTGGTTGTCGATAACGCCAAAGAAAAGGATCTCCGTCAAAGCGCTGAGATCACCCTCCACCTCAAGGGCAAGGAACTTTTTGCCGAAGCTCATCATGCAGACCTCTACCATGCGATGGACTCAGTCGTCGATAAACTCGAGCGTCAAGTCGTAAAACACAAGGAAAAGATTCAAGATCATCATCACGACAAGCATTTTGAGTAATTTGGTGCGTCAGGACACCTATAATCATTGGATATGAATGTCCTGACTCATCTTTTTGCCCTCGACTGCATTGCATTAGACAGCCCTGCTAATAACAGAGCAGATGCATTTGCAGCTGCAGGGGAATTGTTTTCTAAGCAAGTTGGCATTGACCCAAATGCAGTAGTTGGCTTTCTCAATGCGCGTGAAGATTTGGGATCTACGGCTCTAGGGGCCGGCGTTGCTATTCCTCATGGTCGCGTTAAAGGTCTAAAGCAGCCGATTGCTGCCTTCATACGATTAAAAAATGCGATTGATTTTGCTGCCCCCGATGGTGAACCAGTATCTATTTTGATTTTTTTACTAGTCCCCGAAAAAGCGACCCAACAACATCTTGAAATTTTGTCTTCGATTGCGCAACTTTTATCAGATTCGGATGCTCGTCAATTTTTATCCTCTTCAAACGAGCCCAGCAAAGTATGTAACTTGCTTCAACAGTGGGGTTTACCAAAATGACTCAGCCCTTACTCTTAGATGGAGTCACTGCCCAACAGATTTTTGATGATAATGTTTCCGATCTCAAGCTTTCTTGGATTGGCGGCCTAGAAGGTGCCGACCGCACCTTTCCACCTGAAGCAGTCAAGGCAGCCGCAGCCAGCTCAGATTTAGTAGGCCACTTAAATCTGATTCATCCTAGTCGCATTCAAATCTTTGGTGAACAAGAGGTTGACTATCACGCAGCACTTGAGCTCGAGCAAAAGCAAGAGCAAATCTTTAGCTTAATTTCAAAAACGCCACCATGTGTCATCGTTGCAGATGGAAAATCTGCGGATCCTGACCTACAACTCTTTTGTCAACGGTCATCTACTCCGCTATTTACTACCAGTATTTCTGCTGCTGAGGTGATTGATCATCTGCGTATTTACTTAACCAAAATTGGTGCGCCTCAAATTACGATGCATGGCGTATTCATGGATATTTTGGGTTTAGGGGTATTGCTTACTGGCGAATCTGGACTAGGTAAAAGTGAATTAGGTCTAGAGCTTATTTCTCGCGGCCATGGCTTAGTTGCCGATGATGCGGTTGACTTTGCCAGACTAGGTTCAGACTATATTGAAGGCCGCTGTCCAATTATTCTGCGCAACTTACTGGAAGTGCGCGGGCTAGGCTTATTGGATATTCGCACCATTTTTGGCGAAACTGCTGTTCGTCGTAAATTGAAATTACGGCTGATTGTTCAGTTGGTCCGAAGAACGGATGGGGAATTCGAAAGATTGCCATTGGAAGCTCAACACATCGATGTCCTAGGCGTACCAATTCGTACAGTCAAAATCCAAGTGGCTGCAGGTCGCAACTTAGCCGTACTGGTTGAGGCGGCTGTACGAAATACGATTTTGCAATTACGTGGCATTGATACTCTAAAAGAATTTATGGAGCGCCAGCGTTTACAAATGAACGCTGAAGCCGACTCAACGAAATCACAAGGGCGCCTGCTTTAAATCATGCAAATCAATCTGATTACCGGAATATCAGGCTCAGGTAAATCAGTAGCCCTAAGAGCTTTTGAGGATGCGGGTTACGACTGCGTAGACAATCTTCCAGTTTCTTTATTAGAAAACCTCATCAGCACTCTCGAAAATGAAAAATGTGAGCGTGTTGCTGTTGCCATAGATGCACGTCGCGGCCAATCGATTGAAGAGCTTCCGTCAATTTTAGAGAACTTAGGACGCAATCATCAGGTAAGGGTAGTCTTTTTAAATGCTAATACCAATACTTTAGTGCAGCGTTTCTCAGAAACAAGACGTCGCCACCCTCTATCTACCAATGCAGAACAGTCACAATCAGCAACACTCATTGAGGCGATCGATAAGGAGCGTCAGCTTCTAGAGCCATTGCGTAATCAAGCTCACAGCATTGATACGAGTAATATTCCAGCTCATGCATTACGCTCCTGGATTCGGGATTTACTCCAAGATAAGCCTCTTGGACTGACAATCATTTTTGAATCCTTTGGTTTCAAAAAGGGGGTTCCCAGTGAAGCTGATTTAGTTTTTGATGTTCGTTGCTTACCTAATCCGCACTACGACAAAATCTTACGCCCTCTGACAGGCAACGATAAACCCGTTAAAGAATTCTTAGAAAAAATTCCGGAAGTAGTCAGCATGGAAAGTGACATCATTCAATTCATAGATAAGTGGTTGCCGCACTATATTGCCGATGGACGAAGCTATTTAACTGTTGCTATCGGCTGCACTGGTGGCCAACACCGCTCTGTTTATCTAGTGAATCGCATTAGCAAACACTTTAGAGCCCAAAAAGAACTGGTTAACTTGCAGCTTAATTTTTTAGACCGCCACCGCGAACTAGACTCAATTGCTGTAAAAGAACTTTGATTGGTTGCGGTAATCCGTAATGTCCCAATTGTGATAGCTCTACCCACTTTAAGTCTGTATTTGAAAATTCAAGCGGCTTAGATAAGTTAGCTTCCCATATCTGCATCCATAGACGACGATGAGTAAAGACATGTTTAATTTGCTCACCCCGAATGAGCTTTTGAGATGACTTTAATAAGGTTGCAATCCTTTCATTCGGCAATACTGCTGCCAGCAAATCTTTTGTGTTGATCTCTAAGGCCTGTATGGCTGATATTCTTGGCTTCCAAGGCGACTCAGGGAGAGACCAGAGACCACCCCAAATTGCTTTGCTTGCCCGCTTTTGTAACAAAACAGAATTGCCACTTCTCATCAAAAGCATGTCGCAATTCAATTCTGGAGATTTTGCTTTCACCTTTTTTTGCGGAAATAACAAAACCTGATCGCTCAAGTTCGTTTGGCATTCCTTCAAATAAGGACATTTCCGCTCGCCACTGAAACAGACAGGTTTCCGTGAAGTGCACCAGGTTGCGCCAAAGTCCATCAAGGCCTGGGTATAAATAGGCATATCTGCTGGCTTACTAGGCAATAGATCTTCGGCCAATTCCCAGAGCCGCTCATTTACTGCCTTATCTTGCAATGCTCCGTCTACTGCAAAAATACGCGCCAGAATACGTTTGACGTTCGCATCGAGTATGGGAGCTCGCTCATGAAAAGCAAAGGCAGCAATCGCGCCTGCAGTTGAGCGCCCAATACCTTTGAGTTGCTCTAACAAGAGAGGATCGCTCGGAAATTTTCCAGAAAATTGCTCGACCACCTGACCTGCACAAGCATGCAAATTTCTCGCGCGGGAGTAATAACCTAATCCAGCCCACTCTGCTAATACTTCATCAATATCAGCAGCGGCTAATTTTTTCACCGTCGGAAAGCGCTTCATAAAACGCGGGTAGCGCTCTAATACGGTTGCTACTTGTGTTTGCTGCAGCATAATTTCTGAAACCCAAACCGCATAAGGATCACGGTTACCTTGCCAAGGTAATCCAGAACGGCCATTTTGCTGATGCCAAGCAATTAATTTTTTAGAGAACTGCTTCATCAACGCTTTTGGCATTGCGGGCAGAAATAGGTGGAGCGCTGCCCCTGCACAATTTGCTTGATAGGGGTTTTACATACCTTACAGGGCTGATCCTTACGATCATAGGCCTTGGTTTGTACCATGAAGTATCCAGGATTACCTTCGCTATTGACAAAATCTTTCAAACTACTACCACCAGCATCAATCGCCTTTTGCAATATAAAGCGCACTGCATTGGCCAAACGAATACATTCAGGGCGAGTTAATTTTCCAGCCGCTTTAGCAGGATGAATCTTTGCCTCGAATAGACTTTCTGAACAATAAATATTACCGACGCCAACTACTGCTTGACCCGCTAATAAAAACTGTTTCACTGCAATACTGCGTCTGCGAGACCGCTCATACAGAATCCGGCCACCCAGCTCCCCAGCAAACTCTGGAGCAAATGGTTCTGTACCCAACTTTTGTAACAAGGCCTTTTCATCAATCGTGCCTTTTGTATTCGGGTGCCATAAAACTGCACCAAACTTTCTGGGATCGTGCAAACGCAAACTCAACTTGCCGAACTCAAAAGTGACCCGATCATGTGGCTTTAACAAATCTGAACTGGGCAATACCCGCAGGGTTCCCGTCATCCCCAAATGCAAGAGTAAATATCCCGTATCTAATGCCATTAGCAAATACTTGCCCCTGCGCTCGATTGAGTGGACTTTTTGATCCTGCAAGATCTTGGGCAAATTCCGTGGTACTGGCCAACGTAGGCGCCCATCAATCACTTTGACGGCGCTAATCTTGCGCCCTATCAAATGAGGGGCAATACCTAATCGGGTGACTTCTACCTCTGGAAGTTCTGGCATAAATGGATTGTAGATTCGCAGATTAGAATGTGCTTATGAGTAAATTAAGACTAAAGCCACTTTTGCAAGTTTTGCTGGTCACTGTACTGGCTGCCGGACTGATTCTTCCAGCCCAGGCCCAAAGTAACGGCCTTGAGTCTGGGGAGGCTGTTTTTGAGGTCCTCGCCTCTGAGATTGCCTTGCAACGTGGGGAAGCAGGGCTTGCCTTTAATACTTATCTAGAGATGGCTCGCCAGTACAACGACCCTCGCCTAGCCCAAAGAGCCATGGAAATTGCCATTACGAATGGCTCCCCTTCATTAGCGCTTCAGGCAGCTCAATCTTGGGATAGCTTAACGCCTGCCTCAGATACCAAGCCTAAAGAAGTCCTAGTTACCCTGCTGATCCTCAGTGACCGCTGGTCAGATGCTATTAAGCCTGCGATTAATTTATTAAAGCAACAAACACCCGCTCAACAAGAAAATACATTAAAGCAATTACAAAGTTTGCTTGGAAAAGCAAAAGATGAATCGGAAGCTTTAAATGCTTTTTATGAAATCGCCTCTACGATCAAGCTTCCACCAAACGACACTACCCTGATATACACCTATGCAATGGCAGCAGAAAAAGTGGGTCGTTTAGATGCCATGGAAAAAACATTACGTGAAATTTTGAGTAAAAATCCGAATGATGTAAATGCACTGAATGCTCTAGGTTATTCATTAGCAGACCGTAATCTCAAATTACCTGAAGCCTTTATCTTGATCAACAAGGCTCATCAACTATCACCAAAGGATGGCTTTATCTTAGATAGCCTAGGTTGGGTCAATTTTCGTCTTGGTAAAAATGCCATTGCTTTGGAGCAGCTCCAACAAGCATTTAATATAAAACCTGAGGCTGATATTGCTGCGCATACTGGTGAAGTATTGTGGGTCATGAACCAACCCGAGCAAGCGGAAGAGATGTGGCGACAAGGGCAAAAATTAGATGCTAATAATTCAACCTTAAAAGAAACTTTAAAGCGTTTAAAGCCCACCTGGTCAGTCGCAGAGCGAGTCTCCAAGGGTTCTTGGGATGGTCGCTTTGCAGTGAAAGTCACGGGTCTAACTAATACCCAAAATCAAGGTGGATCTGGTGGCTTTACTTTGACGCAAGATGAACTAAAAGACATCCTAGAAATACGTAATCCCGTTGGAGGTTCAATAGCCAAAATTACGATTACTCCAGGGGAAGCTAGTCTTGAACGCGATGGTAAAGTGGTCACAGCCGTTGATGCGGACTCTCTTGTGCAAAATACTTTAGGTCTTCCCCTGCCTGCGCGTGGCTTATCCGATTGGTTGCGCGGCCAAACACGTCCCGGCAGTAACGCAAGCGTAGAAAGAAATAGCAAAGGACAAGTCAGCAAAATTGATCAAGATGGTTGGAATTTAATTTACAGTTGGGATGATTCAAATCGCTTAGAAAAGTTATTGATGACTCGTAACTCTAATGTGGGGTCGATTGATATTCGCTTAGTATTTGATCGCCCTAATGACTAAATTATCTTTACAAACTCTAGAGCTGCATTCGCCAGCTAAATTAAATCTCTTTCTACATATTATTGGTCGCAGATCTGATGGATATCATTTACTGCAATCCGTATTTCAACTCATTGATTGGTGCGATACGGTCACCCTTAAACTCATTCCCCAAAATGAAGTACGGCGCATTGATCCTATTCCCGGGCTTGCGCCAGAGCAAGATTTAGTAGTACGCGCTGCAAACTTACTAAAAGATTTTTGCGATATTCAAACTGGTGTTGAAATTAGTCTTCAAAAAAATATTCCGATGGGTGCTGGTTTAGGTGGAGGCTCTTCAGATGCAGCCACAACCTTGATTGGCTTAAATGCTTTATGGGATCTAAAGTTAGATAAACAAACCTTAAGCATGTTGGGATTAAAACTGGGAGCTGATGTACCCTTTTTCATCTTTGGAAAAAATGCCTTTGTTGAAGGTGTAGGCGAACAAATTCAAGAAGTTGCCTTGGAAACTCAAGACTTTTTAGTGATTTTTCCGAACCAAGGTATTGCCACTACAAGCATTTTTCAAGACCCTGAATTGACCCGAGATCATGCTCCGATTACAATTGATGGCTTTCTTGCGTCGCCAAAGTTTAAACAATCGAATGATTGTCAGGCAGTAGCGCTGCGAATATGCCCTGAAGTAAAGCAAGCTTTAGATTGGATTAGCCAGGCGGTACCGGGTTCTGAACCCAGAATGTCAGGCTCTGGAAGTAGCGTTTTTGCCGTTTTAGACCCTAAGACTGATAGCGCAAAACTCCAAAATCTTTTGCAAACGCTCCCCAAAGGGTGGGTGGGTAGGATTGTTCGGGGGTTAAATAAAAATCCCGCTTACAATTTGATTTCTTCAGAATGACCTGTAGGGGAATCGCCAAGCTGGTTAAGGCACTGGATTTTGATTCCAGCATGCGAAGGTTCGAATCCTTCTTCCCCTGCCAATACTGTAGAAATTACAAAGAAAACACTCGACCCTAACCCTCATCGAAAAGCCTATGTCCGCCCACATGAACGCTGATTTATTGACTTTATTTACAGGCAACGCGAATCCCGTTTTGGCAAAGGCTGTTGCCAAAGAGCTAAATCTCCAAATGGGTAAAGCCTTTGTGGGTCGATTTTCGGACGGCGAAATTCAGGTTGAAATTCAAGAAAATGTCCGCGGTAAAAATGTAGTTGTTATTCAATCTACTTGCGCTCCAACAAACGATAACTTGATGGAGCTGATGATCATGATCGATGCTCTAAAACGAGCATCAGCAGGCCGTATAACCGCAGTGATTCCCTACTTTGGATATGCAAGGCAGGATCGTCGCCCACGCTCTGCCAGGGTCGCTATTTCGGCACGTATCGTTTCCAACATGTTGCAATCGGTTGCCGGCATTGAAAGGGTTCTGACGATGGATCTGCATGCGGACCAAATTCAAGGCTTCTTTGATATTCCCGTTGATAACATCTATTCCTCCCCAGTTCTTTTGGCTGACTTACAGGCCCAAAAGAGCCAAAAAGACCTCATTGTTGTTTCTCCAGATATCGGAGGCGTTGTTCGAGCCCGTGCTATGGCCAAGCAATTAGGCACAGATTTGGCGATTATTGATAAACGACGCCCCAAAGCGAATGTCTCTGAAGTAATGCACCTTATAGGCGAGGTAGAAGGCCGTCATTGCGTCATCATGGATGACATCATTGATACTGGTGGAACCCTCTGTAAGGCTGCTGAAGCCCTTAAAGAGCGTGGCGCTAAGGGTGTTACCGCCTACTGTACTCACGCTGTCCTATCTGGCGGAGCAGTGGCTCGTATTGCCTCTTCCAAATTAGATGAATTAGTGGTGACTGACACTATTCCCTTGACTCCAGAAGCCATGAAAGAGCCAAAAATACGTCAGCTCAGTGTGGCGCCTATCTTGGCCGAAACTTTGTCCCGTATCAGTAAGGGCGATTCGGTCATGTCCATGTTTGCGGAATAAGCTCAAAATACAGTTTTATCCCGCTTTTTGGTAGTTTTGAGGCATTTGTAGGCAAAAATCCCCATTCCCACGATATAATCGAAGGCTTTTCCGTTTGGTCGCGAACGGAAATTAACCTTAAAAGGGAATTAAATATGAAAGTTGTAGCCTTTGAAAGAAGTGTACAGGGAACGGGTGCGAGCCGCCGTCTGCGCAATTCCGGTAAAACTCCGGGAATCGTTTACGGTAGTAAAGATCCAGCCTTGGTCATTGAGTTAGACCATAACGCACTGTTTCATGCTCTCCGCAAGGAAGCATTTCACTCATCTATTTTGGATTTGGAAGTTGGCGGCAAGACACAACAAGTGTTGTTGCGCGATTACCAAATGCATCCATTTAAACCATTGGTATTGCACATTGACTTCCAGCGCGTATCTGCGACTGAGAAAGTCCATATGCGCATTCCATTGCACTTCACTAATGCTGAAACTTCAACTGCTGTCAAGCTGCAAGGTGCTGTTATTAGTCATATCCTCAACGATCTCGAGGTGTCTTGCTTACCAGCAGACTTGCCTGAGTTTATTGAAGTGGACTTGAGCAAAATTGAAGTGGGTCACTCTATTCACGCTAAAGACGTTACTTTGCCAAAAGGCGTTGCATTGGTATTGCACGTTTCACAAGAGAATCCAGTGATTGCAAACGCACGTATCCCATCTGTTAAAGCCGCTGAAACTGAAGAAGTTGCAGCGCCTGCTGCTGCTCCTGCTGCTGCTCCTGCTCCTGCTGCGGATACCAAAGATAAGGCCTAATGATTTAAATCTGTCTACTATGCAAGAGAAGGCCCGCGCAAGCGGGCTTTCTTTTTTCCCTTTTGTGCAAAAGTACTTATATCTTTAAACTCCCCCCATGACTAAATTAATTGTTGGCCTAGGCAATCCAGGAGAAGAGCACGAAGATGATCGACACAATGCCGGATTCTGGTTTGTTGATGCCTTGGCAAAACAATTAGGCGCCCGCTTTGAAACCGAAAAACGCTTTCATGGAAAAGTGGCCAAAGGCAAATGGGAAGGGAGTGATATTTATCTTCTCAAGCCTAACACTTACATGAATTTGAGTGGGCAAGCCGTTGGAGCACTCTGTCGTTTTCATAAAATCACAGCAGCAGAAATATTAGTGATTCAAGATGAGCTAGATTTAAAGCCCGGCACGGCTCGGATTAAATTAGGTGGTGGTACTGGGGGGCACAATGGCTTAAAAGATATCCAAGCCCACCTGGGAACCCCTGATTACTGGCGCTTGCGCCTTGGCATTGGTCACCCAAGAGACTTAGCTGGTGATGGACAAACCATGGATGTAGCAGATTACGTTTTACGTAGACCGCAACGATCAGAACAAAAACAGATTGATGAGAGCATTAAAAATGGCTTACAAATTTTGCCGCTTTTCTTAAAAGGTAATATAGCGGGTGCCATGCTGGAGTTGCACTCTAAGACTTAAGCCGACTGAGCCTTTTTCTTAGTCATCAGTAAATTGTATTTAGCCATTAGTTGCATTTGGTTTTCTTTATGCGCCGGATCAAATGGGATGCAGTCTACTGGGCATACCTGACGGCATTGAGGCGTATCGTAGTGCCCTACACATTCAGTGCACTTATCTGGGTGAATCTCATAAATCTCTAGGCCCATGTAAATCGCATCATTGGGGCACTCGGGCTCACATACATCACAGTTGATGCATTCGTCCGTAATCATTAAAGCCATAGAGGGCTATTGACCTGACTTATTATTTAATTCGTTCGCAGCAGTCTTTTTGACTAGCCATTTTTCGACAGATGGAAAAACGAACTTACTAACGTCACCGCCCATGGAAGCAATTTCACGTACGAAAGTACCTGAAATAAATTGGTATTGGTCGGAAGGCGTTAAAAACAATGTCTCTACATCAGGCAATAGATAGCGATTCATACCAGCCATCTGAAATTCATATTCGAAATCAGACACCGCACGTAAACCACGCACTATCACACGGGCATGATGATCGCGAGCAAAGTCTTTTAATAAACCATTAAAGCCTACAACCTTTACATTTGAATAATGGCCCAGTACTTCCTTAGCAATATCAATCCGCTCTTCAAAAGTAAAGAAAGGATGCTTGCTACGACTGGAGGCAACGCCCACAATCAGCTCATCAAAAATACTAGATGCGCGACGGACTAAATCCTCATGACCACGAGTAAAAGGGTCAAATGTTCCTGGGTATACAGCGACAGTCATAAATCTCCTAAGGCTTTATCAGCTACAAGCAAGATTTTAGTCTCTTCTACTCCGAAATAGACAGGCTTTTACAGCCCCTAGCTCTAAGTATTTTCCACAATTCCACTGAGGAATCAGGGCTTCTACTTCCTCACGCCTTCGGCTGGCGGAAAACTCCACATAAATACCTCCGCCAGCAGAGTCGTCACAGACCCTGGATGCCTCAATGATCGAATGATCTAATAACGCAAAATCTTGAAAGGGAGGGTCTATAAAAATCAAATTGCTGGAACGATCAGCTTGTTGCTTTAAAAACTCCAAACTATCTTTATGCAAGATTTCTACTACTCCATAAACTGGTGTCGATAACAAAAGCTTTAGGTTTGCTTGCAAATTGACATAGGCTTTTTTATCTTTTTCTAAAAGAACTACCGTCTCTGCATTGCGGGAGGCCGCCTCAAATCCCAATGCACCGGAACCAGCAAATAAATCTAAGCAGCGTAAGCCACTTAAGTCTTGTCCAAGCCAATTAAATAGCGTTTCCCTAATCCGGTCAGTGCTTGGTCGTAGCCCAGGCAAGTCTAATACCGAGAGCAAGCGACTACGCCAAAGACCCCCGATGATTCTGACTTTCTTAGGTAGCTCAGTTTTTATTGATTTCTTAGCGGCTGTTTTATTCATGCACCATTAAGGAGAGGCTTTGCTCTTAGCACCCAAGACCACAATCTTCATACGATCCATCGCAAGATATTTTTGAAATGCAGTAGTCACTTGTTCTAGAGTAACTGCTTCAACCTGTTTAGTCCAAATCTCCATGGTATCGACAGGAAGATCATTCCAAGCAATCGAGGAAACGTTATCCAATAATTTACGATTGTTATCAATACGCAAAGGATAGCCATTGACTAGGTTCGACTTTGCAGCCACCAGCTCAGATACTGCAGGTCCGTCAGCAATAAATTTTGCAATCGTCGAACTGAGAACTTCAAGCGCTAATGTTGCTTGATCATTTTTGGTTTGTAAGCCAGCTTGAAAAATACCAGCATCTTTTCCGGGGGCAAAGTAACTAGATACACTATAGGCAAGACCCCTCTTTTCTCGGACCTCAGACATCAAACGAGATACAAAGCCGCCGCCGCCCAGCACGTAATTGCCGACCAACAAAGGAAAGTAGTCGGGATTATTGCGCGCAATGGCTGTCATGCCCATGACGATATGCGCCTGCTGACTATCGAACGGAATTTGAATTTCACGCTCTGACAAACCCTCTATAGGGGATCGTCCAAGTGTTGGCAATGCTGCGATAGCAGGTCCAGACTGTGGAAGCTTCTTTAATAATCGTTGCGCAATCTCGGCGGCTTGTACGCGATCGACATCCCCAACAATGCTAATGATGATCCGATCACCACGATAAAACGTTTTATGAAATTGCATTAAGTCAGAAACACTAACTGAACTCACCGATTTGACTGATGGAGAATTGCCTAAGGGATAGTTACCATAGACTAATTTTTTAAACCTACGATCGAGTACGAACTCTGGTTTTGTTTCTGCTTCAAGCAAATTAGTGATTGAGCGTTGTTTTTCACGCTCCAGAATTTTGGCATCGTATAAAGGCGAGCTGAGCATGGTCGCAGCCAATTGGACTGATCTATCTCGCAAGTCTTTACGACTCAAGCTCCGAATACGCATAATCGCGCGTTCCCCGCCTGCCGACACGCCAATACTGGCACCCAAGTCAGCAATCTCATCGGCAATCTGTGCCTCAGTCAATACACCCTTATCGCCACGCGCTCCATAATTCATGAGGCCTGCAGCCATATCAGCTAAGCCACTCTTATTATTTGGGTCATAGCGGTCACCAGCATCAATGCTAATTTCAATATCTACCATAGGTAAGGCTTTGGTTTGCACCAGAAATACCTTGGCACCTTTGTATGAGTCTAATTTTTCAATCGGCAAAATTGCGTATGCACTTTGGATAAGGCCTAGCGTCAGAATGACAAGCCATAATCCTCTATTGAGAGTGCGCATTATTTACTCCCCTTGGCTACTTCAGTTTTACGTGGCTGAGGATCCAATGTAGCAATTGTCAAACCTTCATCTACTAAATATTTTTTAGCTACTGCCTGTACCTGGGCTGGTGTAATAGTTTGCATTTTCTCCAACATGTAATCAATGTCTTTCCAAGAAAAGCCTGCCATCTCATTACTACCAATTTCCATTGCCTGTCCGAAAATCGAGTCTCGCTTATAGATTTGGTTAGACAGAATGCGCACTTTTATACGCTTGAGTTCAGACTCCAAAATTCCTTTTTGCTTGAGCTCTTCTAGGGCTTTTCGAATACTCATTTGTGCTTGGGCCACTGTCTTACCTTTAGCCATCGTTGCACCAATTAGAAATAACTCTGGCCCACGAGAAATCATGTCATAACCTACACCGACATCATTGACGACTTTCTCCTGCTTGACTAAAACTCGATTAAGGCGAGCATTGTCATATCCATCTAGGACGGCTGTTAAAAGTTCTAGGGCATATGGCTCTGGATCATCCAACTTACCTGGCTCAAGGCGGGGCACCTTCCAAGCCATCGCTATCTGAGCGCTATCGGCTGGAGCCTTTACCTCTACTTGCTTGATACCCTTTTGGGGTGGCTCAATTTGTGGCTTACGCACTGGCAATTCATGGGGGGGGACAACACCATAATATTGTTGCACCAGCCTCAACATATTCTGTGGATCCACATCACCAGTGATAACAACAGTTGCATTATTTGGCGCATACCAACTACGATACCAATCGCGCGCATCCGCTGCTTTCATATTCATCAGATCATTCATCCAACCGATGACAGGATAACGATAAGGTGAGCTCATAAAAGCTGTAGCCATTAATGACTCATTGAGAAGGCTGCTTGGATTATCTTCTGTACGAAGACGACGCTCTTCCATGATGACCTGAATTTCTTTATCAAACTCTGCATCATCAAAGCTCAGATTAGACATACGGTCGGCTTCGAGCTTCATCACTTCCTCAAGCTTTGACTTTTCTACTTGCTGAAAATAGGCAGTGTAATCACGAGATGTAAATGCATTCTCACGACCACCCACTGCAGCAACTAAACGAGAAAAATCTCCTGACTTCACTTTTTTAGTGCCCTTAAACATCATGTGCTCAAGCACGTGAGCCACTCCTGTTTTGCCATTAGTCTCATCTATAGAGCCGGCGCGGTACCAAACCATATGAGCAACCGTAGGGGCGCGATGATCTTCCCTCACAATGAGTTTGAGGCCATTACTCAAATTAAACTCATGAGTTTGTGGAGGATTACCTGCCGAAGCCCATGCTAATGGGCTAACTAGTAGCAAGGAAAAGAAAAAACGGAGTAAATTAGAACGCATCTGCTAAATCACCATATCCCAAGAATTAAATTGATAAGATGCAAGGTTTAAATTGTATCGATTATGTTCGGCTTAAGTAAAACCCTCGGATCTCTTTTCAAATCTAGCCAGACTGATGAAGCTTGGTTTGATACCCTAGAAGAATCACTGATTCAAAGTGATGTAGGCCTTCCTACGACCGAACAATTGATCAGTAAATTACGAAAAGCCGCAAAGTCTGAAGGGGCTTCCAGTTCAGAAGAGTTGCAATCACTTCTCATTACCGAGGTCAGTGCGCTTTTAAAGCCTCTAGAACCCTCACCAAACCCCTTGTACGTCACTGAAAAGACTTCTATTCCGGAGGTTTGGCTGGTGGTGGGGGTGAATGGAGCGGGCAAAACAACCACTATTGGCAAGCTGTGCCGCCTTTTTCAGGCACAGAATAAATCTGTGCTTCTTGCTGCGGGAGATACCTTCAGGGCTGCTGCTCGTAAGCAACTACAAGAATGGGGAGGGCGCAATAAAGTGGACGTCATCACCCAAGAAGGTGGAGATGCCGCTGCAGTCGCTCATGATGCAACCCATTCGGCAATCTCTCGTAAAAGCGATATTCTCATTATTGATACTGCAGGCCGGCTTGCCACTCAAGACCACTTAATGGAAGAGCTCAAAAAAGTAAAACGCGTCATAGGCAAGGTGCTTCCTGGCGCGCCACACCACACCTTGTTAGTGCTTGATGGCAATACCGGTCAAAATGGTTTAAGCCAGGTAAAGGCATTTCATGCTGCTCTGGGGCTTACTGGAATCATTGTGACAAAGCTAGATGGCACTGCAAAAGGCGGCGTCATTTGTGCTTTGGCTCACACGCTGCAAGATGGTCCCAAACCAGCAGTTTTAGCCCTCGGCAAAGGGGAAGGTATTGATGATTTAGCCCCCTTTACAGCAGGGCAATATGCCTCTGAATTATTCAATTAAATCAATAGGTTATAGACCTTCATCCGGCTTAGCACTCGCTTGACAAGAGTGCTAAAATAGACTTCTATTAACACCTTATATTGATCAAAAAAAATGGTTCAAAAGAAATCTGACAAATCGAATACGCAAACACTGCCTGTGGCGCAGGCTGCGGCGGCGTCCGCATTTCCGATGTTGCCATCCCTTGGGGTTGGCACTCTCGATTCTTATATTGCGTATGTTAACCGCGTACCAATGCTAAGCGCTGCGGAAGAGTTACATCTCGCGCAAGAATTTCATCGTACTGAAAATGTAGACGCTGCTAAAACTTTAGTGCTTTCTCATTTACGTTTAGTCGTTTCTGTGGCTCGTCAATATCTTGGATATGGCATTCCACATGCAGACCTGATACAAGAAGGCAATATTGGCTTGATGAAAGCTGTAAAACGCTACGATCCAAATAACGGCGCTCGCTTAGTGTCGTATGCAATTCATTGGATCAAAGCAGAGATACACGAGTACATCCTAAAAAATTGGCGCTTAGTAAAAGTAGCAACCACTAAAGCACAACGCAAATTATTTTTTAATCTTCGCAGTAATAAGCCTACTTTAAGCGCACTGACCCCAGCTGAGATTGAGGCTTTAGCAAAGGCCTTAGATGTCAAAGGTTCTGATGTAAAAGAAATGGAAATGCGTCTTGCAGGTGGCGATGTTGCACTAGAGGGCGATGATAATGATGAAGATTCTGCTTATGCTCCGATTGCATGGCTCGCAGATAACCGCCAAGAGCCTACAGAGATGATGGCCCACGCTGAAACAGATGCTTTGCAAGGTCCTAAATTAGATCGAGCCTTAATGGCCTTAGATGAGCGCAGTCGCGATATTGTGCAATCACGCTGGTTGGCAATGGATGCTGAAGGTAAAGGTACTAAAACGCTGCATGATCTTGCCAGTGAATATGGTATTTCTGCTGAACGTGTTCGTCAAATTGAAACTGCTGCGCTCAAAAAGATGCGCGGCATGTTGCAAGCAGCCTAAACCAACTCTTTTCTCTTTTACTTTAAGAGTTCATTCAAGTCATGCGCCAAGGTCTCAGGGCCTTGTGCATGCTTAATATACAGACGTAGACGTCCCTCTGGATCAAACGCATAACTGCCAGCCGTATGATCCATGGTGTATGAGCCTGGACTCGTGCCAGGCACCTTTCGATAGTAAATCTTAAAGTCTTTAGCGACCTTTTCTAAGGACGCTTCGTCAGCTGGCCTTAATCCTAAAAAGCGCTTATCAAATGCAGGCACATACTGCTTCAAAATTGCAGCAGTATCGCGCTCAGGATCGACTGTCACAAAAAGAACCTGAACCTTGTCAGCCTTAGGGCCCAAGAGTGTCATAACTTGCTGCATCTCAGTTAAGGTAGTAGGACAAACATCAGGGCACTGGGTATAGCCAAAGAACATCACTACAACCTTCCCTTTAAAGTCTGCCAGGGTTCTTACCTTTCCATCGGAATCAAGCAAGCTAAAGTCTTTTCCAAATGCTGTACCACCAGTGATATCGATATTCTTAAATTCTGGCTTAGGGCTGCATGCGGCTAAAGTCAACAATAAGAACGCAATAAAACTAGCGCGTTGAAAAGTGAGTTTCATATTAGAGGAAATAATGATCAATTAGTAATGCTACAAATAGTAGCGATAAATAGGTAATGGAGAAGCGAAAAGTTTTCTTCGCCAAAGCATCGCTATAAGAAATAAATAATGCGATCACATAGAACAAAAATATCAAACCTAAAATAATGGCAGAAACTAAATACACTGTGCCGCTCATGCCATAAATATAAGGAAGCAAAGTAGCAGCGATCAATATCAAGGTGTAGAGCAAGATATTCAGTAAGGTAAATTGCTCTCCGTGCGTCACGGGCAGCATTGGTAATCCAGATTGCACATAATCATCACGACGATACAATGCGAGAGCCCAGAAATGGGGTGGCGTCCAGACAAAAATAATGAGCACCAAGAGCCAAGCTTCGGCAGAAAGTGTATTGGTTACAGCGGCCCATCCAAGTGCCGGTGGCATCGCCCCTGAAAGCCCCCCAATCACAATATTTTGCGGTGTAGCAGGTTTTAATAGCCAGGTATAAATCACTGCATAACCTACAAATGTTGCCAATGTCAGCCACATTGTTAATGGGTTACAAAAAATCCACAAAATGATCATCCCGAGTGAGCCTAGGATGATTGAAAAAATGATGATGTGAAAAGGTGTCACCTCGCCGGTAGCTGATGGTCGCCAAGCGGTCCTTTTCATCTTGGCATCTACTGCTTGCTCTATCAAACAATTCACTGCAAAAGCAGCGCTAGCGAGTAACCAAATGCCTACAATTCCGCCGATGAGGATGGGATAGGGGACCATCCCAGGGGTTGCCAAAAACATCCCTATGACTGCACAGAAGACGGCGAGCTGTGTCACTCTGGGCTTCGTTAAAACCCAGTACTGGCGCCAACGCGGCATAGCCACCTTTGCAGGTGATTGAGGGGCGCTCATAATGACTTTGCCATCTTCATTTGAATTGGCGATTTCCATGAGGCCCACTGGCTCATTCTGACTAAACAGAATACTAAAGCGGCTGAGCCTGCGGTATGCAATAAAGCAGCCAATAAAGGCCACTGAAAAATCACATTAGAAA
>Ga0164294_10001630_pt1 | contig 20679 bp, 19 predicted proteins | sample GEODES005metaG_FD_111479 | JGI IMG/M metagenome (GOLD analysis project Ga0164294, IMG submission 111479) | Oligotrophic lake water microbial communities from Sparkling Lake, Wisconsin, USA - GEODES005 metaG | ecosystem: Environmental > Aquatic > Freshwater > Lake | place: USA: Sparkling Lake...
CACGCCAACGACGTCGAGCGCTTCGAAGCCGTGATGATGGAAGCGCTCGAACAAGGCCTCGTGGTAGACGCCGCAGTGGCCAAATCCGAAAACGAACGTCGCGCGATGTGGCGCATTCGGGATTCCGTTGACAACTTCTTCCGCTACGGCCCGGCGTTTTTGTACGACGTGAGCCTCGCGATTGGCGACATGGACGCCTATGTGACCGAAGTGAAGCGGCGCCTGCATGAAGCCTATCCCGACCATCACTGCTTCACGCTGGGCCACATCGGCGACGGCAACATCCACTTCGCGATCGCGGTGGGCTCGGCCGCGCCTGAGCACCACAAGCGTGTGAACGCCTGCGTCTACGAGCCGTTGCAGCCCGTTGGCGGGTCGGTCTCGGCCGAACATGGCATCGGCACCGAGAAACTCGACTATCTGCCCTTGAGTCGGACCGACGCCGAAATCGCGCTCATGCAGCGCCTGAAGACGGCGCTGGATCCGAAGGGGATTCTCAATCCGGGCAAGATTTTCCCCGTCGCTTAAGCGCATGGCCTCTCCACTGCCGCCGCGCCTTGCGGCGGCGATCGCCGCCGGACTGGACCACTTCTCGCTGGCGGCCGTCGACTGGCACGGCCGGCTCCGCGCCAAACAGCTCAGCATCACGGAGTTGCCCGCCGCGTTTGACGCGGGCGTGGCCGTGACCAGCGCCATCTTTGCCACCGACAGCGCCGAGCGTCCCATCGAGACCGGCCGCTTCCAGAATCCTGCCAACGGCTACCGCGACGCGCAGCTGCGGGCCGATGGCAACGCGATTTACGGCGACGCCTTCGGGGAGTCTTCGGCAAGCCTGCTGCTGCTCGGCAGCCTGGTGGACGAGCACCGCGCCTTCTGCCCGCGCGCCATTCTCGAGCGCGAACTCGCCGCGCTGGGCGCGCTTGGTTTTACGACGTTCGGCGCTTTTGAATACGAGTTTCACCTCCTGCGCGAAACGCCGGATTCACTGCGCGGCAAAGTGCCGTCGCTTCTGACCCGTCTGCCAGAACTTTCCCGCATGTATTCCTACGTTGATCAGAGTTTGCTGGCGCCGCTGTTGGGTGAACTGCGGGACGCAGCCAAGCGCGCGGGGTTTGCGCTGGAATCTGTGCATGCCGAATTCAGCGGGCTACTGGAAGCCGCGCTCGCGCCGGTGAGCAATGTCGCGATTGCCGATCGGGCGGTGGTGTTCAAGGCGATCGCCAAGACGCTGGCCCGGCAGCACGGCCTGCTGGCGGTGTTCATGGCGCGGGTGGCGGACGACTTCGAGTCGGCCGGCGCGCACCTCAATCTGTCGCTGCGCAGGAATGAGCAGCCGAGCTTTGTTGACGCCACAGCGCCCGACCGTCTCAGCCTTAGCCTGCGTCACTTCATTGGCGGCCTGCAACGCTACACGCCCGAACTCACCCTGCTGCATTTGCCCTATCTCAATTCGAGCAAGCGGTTCGCAGGGCCATCGTTTGCGCCGCAGGTCAACGCCTGGGGCGTCGACAATAAAACCTGCGCGTGGCGGGTGGTGAATGCGAGTCCGGCCTTAACCCGCATCGAGTGCCGTTTGCCGGGCGCCGATGTCCATCCGCATCTGTGTCTGGCGGCTGTGGTGGCGGCCGGTCGTCGGGGGCTGGAAGAAGCGCTGGCGCCCACGCCCGCAGTGGTGGGTGACGCCGCGACCAGCCCGCATCGCGCGGCACCGTTCCCGCTGCAATTTGAGCAGAGCATCGCCAACTGGCGCGCATCTGCGTTTGCCCGGGAGATTTTTGGCGAGGCGTTTGTCGAGGCTTATGCCGAGAGCCGCGACTGGCAGCTGGCCTTGCTCCGCAACACCGTAACCGATTTCGACTTACGCCAATTTGGAGAGTGCGTGTGATGACCGCGATCCCCGCGCCATTTGAAGCGCAGCTGATGGTCGACCCCGCGTGGATCGATCCCAACGGCCACATGAACGTGGCTTTCTACATGACGGCTTTCGATCGCGGCAGCGACCCGTTTTTCGATTATGTGGGCCTCGGCTGGGAGTACACGAAAGCCGGTGTCGGGTCGATTTTTGCCACGGGTTGCAACGTGGACTACCACCGCGAGCTGCTGGCCAACGATGCGTTGCGCGTCACCACGCGCCTGCTCGACTGCAGCGAAAAACTGATTCATCTCCACGCCTGCGTGTATCACGCGGGTGAGAATGCTGTAGCGGCGACGCAGGAAATTCTCTTTCTGCATGTGTCGCTCACCACCCGGCGCAGTGTGCCGATGCCCCCCGAGAGCTATGTTCGCTTGCAGGCAGTGCTCGCCGCGCACCGCGAATTGCCCTTGCCCGCGACGCTCGGCCGGCGGCTTGAAATCAGGCGCTGAACAATCGGCCCTGCAGCCACCACAGCGAGGGATAGGCGCAGAGCCAAATCCACAGGAAGCGGTTCAAGCCAAACAGGCAGGCGTTGGCGGCGTGGAAGAGGGCAGCCAGCACCAGCGCCACAGCCAGCGCGCTCCGGTTGAGCAGCGCGAGCGGAAAGGCGATTTCAAACAGCACCACCGCCCAGCCTAAGCGGTGCATGAGGCGCGGCGCACCGGCGAGCGCGCGAAGATTCTCCGCCACCGGATAGGCCGATCGCGCGAAGACCTTGCGCAACGCCTCACCGTTCCGCCATTCGGGATTCACCGCTTTGACCCAGCCGGCCATTGCATAGGAGAGCACGAGCTGCAGGCCCAGGTAGCCAAAGCTCGCCTCTTGCAGACGCGTGGTCGGCGCGAGATGGCTGAGCACAAGGCAGATCAGAATGAGCACGCTCATGCGGTCGCTGCCGCCGTTGTAGGGGCCATCGAAGCGCCGCAGCGTGAGTGCGCTCAATCCGAGCAAAAGGCCCTCGACCAGCAGCGGCTGCAAGCCGAGGGCCAGCGCCACACACAACAGCGCGCGCGCCAGGGCGATGCGTTGTTCATCGCGCGGCCCAAGGCCGTGTTCAAGACTTTGCTGAAGCAGCGCGCAGCCCAGCAGGATCTCGGTCAAGCGGAGCGCGCTCTCGAGCGTCATGGGCTCGCCGATTCGCCCAGCGGCAGGGGCGCCGAGACGAACACGACCTGACCTTCGGCGTTGGTGTCGTCCGGCATCACGGCCCGAATGCGGAACACGAGGCGCGCATCGGGATCTGTCACTGCCCGTGACAACTCACCGCTGCGCGCCGCGCGCTGCAGGCGACGCTGAATCTCTGCCTCGGGGAAGCCTGTGTCGCCTTCCAGCATGCGCTCCGCGCAACGGACGATGAACAGCGTTTCGTTCCAGTGCGGATTCCAGAACAGTCGGCGCACGAACTGCCACCACGAGAGTTGCGCGGGCAGCGGGCGAAAGGCCTGCCACTGCGGGTCTTCAAGGGGGTCTGTAGCGCCCAGCCACGCGTAGTCGATGCGCGGGGAGGGGCCGATGCTGTCGAAGAAGCGCCAGGACGGCAGGAGGGCGGGCAGGAGGCGAAACAGCATGACGGCATCCTGTGGTAGCGGCGCCAAGCGACTGCCGGGGGTTCCGCATGCTTTGCCGCGTCCTGAAACAAAAACGCCCGACCGGTTGCCCGGACGGGCGTTGGGGCCTTTAGGCCATCAGCCGTTTACTTCGCGGCGGCGACGATTTTCTCGAGCACCGGGTAGAGGTAACGGTTGAAGACTTCCGGGTTTTCGCTCATCGGGAAGTGGCCGATTTCTTCCATGATGATGCACTCGGAGTTCTTGGTATTGCGCGCAGCTTCCTCGGTCATTTCCGGGGTGCAGGCGAAATCGTAAACGCCGGTCATGTAGTAAATCGGCACCTTGCCGGAGAGTTTCTGCGTCTGGCCACGGAAGTCGTGGTCATAGCTGTAGAAGTAGAGGTCGCCCTTGAAGATCCCCGGGCCGCCCTGGGAGTAGTACCACCAGGTTTCCCAACGGTATTTGTCCGGGCTCTGCGGGGCCATCAGGCCAAACACGGAGGTGGCGCACACTTCGCCGCCGTGGATGTGCGCGTGGCGCAGCCAGTCGAGGTGCCAGCCCGGCGACCATTCGCAGGCTTCCACCGCGATCAGCGCGCTGACTTCATCTTCGTAATCACGGGCGAGATGGAGGCAGATGTTGCCGCCCATCGAGCTGCCCATGATCACCGGCTTCTCCAGACCGAGCGCCTTGGTGAAAGCCATGATGATGCCGGAGTAGTACTTGGCGGTGAGTTTGTATTCCTCGTTTTCCTGATACCACTCATAGGGCGGAATCGACTTGCCATGACGCGGCAGGTCGATGGCGATCACGCGGAAGTCTTTGTTGATCTTCTCGTCGCACAGCTGATGGCGCCATTCGCGACCGTCGGTGCCGGCGGTGTGGAGGCAGACCATCGGGATGCCGTTCGGGTTACCGGCTTCTTCAAAATACATGCGGTATTCGGTGCCTTCGTAGGTCACCCAGATATACCGGCCAACTATGGGTTCAATCTTTGCCACTGGGCTTCTCCCTTGATTCGTAGCGGGCTGGATTCAGACTTCGCGCATGCGGTCGAAGGCCCAGAACATGGCGCGCATGTTCTGCCAGAGTACTTTCTGGTCGCCTTCCATCTGCAGCCGGCCGTGGAGCGGATGCGCCATCGCCCAGATGTCGTTGTACATCGGGGGCGGCATTTTCTCGCAGAACTTGGCCCAGCTCTCGGCCGGGGCCTTGAGCGCGAGCTGATAGCAGGTTTCCGGTCCGAGCTGATCGGTGAAGCTCGCCACCTTGCCGTTACGGAAATTCACAACAAATTGCTTCTCGCCAAAGCCCAGCAGCACGTCGGCAGTCAGGTGCTTGCCGAGCCAGCTCATTGGACCGTTGGTGTTGACCGCGCTTTGCCAGCGGGTCATCCAGGACGTATCAAACATGGTTTTTCTCCCCTTCTTCTAGGGCGTTAATCACAAGGCGGGAGCAGTAGAACAACCGCGCTTGTGGGCTGTCAAGCAAAGCAAAGAGGGGGTTGTCGGAGCTAGTCGATCTTGCAAAGACAGCTCGCGCTTAAAGCGATAACACAAGGAGTTTGCGGCTTTTTCTTGCATTGAACACAAGCGGGCCGTAAGAATGCCGGCCGAATCAGCACGGCTACGTCGCGCCGATTTTTGCACGCACCGGTGCCGCAGCCGTGCGGGACTTTCATTATTCAAAAGACGGAGAGCAATCCATGTCGTTTCTTGCCAACGAGGCATTGCAGACGCGATTCGTAAAGGCGCTGAACGCCAACGCGGATTTCCGCACTCAAACCCAATGGTTCGACGGCTCGGTGCTGCTCGAAGTCGACGCCGACCGCCTGTGGCTGAAGGTCTATCGCGGCAAAGTGATCGACCACGCGACCGCCGTGCCGCCCTTTGGTTACACCTTCAAGTTTGCGGGCACCGAAGCGGCCTGGAAGCAGTTGCTGTCTGGCAAGCGCCGCTGGGCTGATCTCACCTATCCCGGCAAACGCGATTTCAGCGATGACCCGGACTTGAAGCGCGTCGGAGAGCTTGAAGTGTCCATCCGCACCGAAGGCAACTTGCTGGAAGCCGGTCGCATGACCGAGGCGATGTTCCAGTTGGCCTACACCCTCCAAGCCGCTGCCGCGCAGCGCTGAGCCGAATTCGAGGAGCACACCCGATGTTGACCCCAGAAGACATTCGCGGCCACTACGTCAAAGTTAAGGGCACGCGCACTTTTTACGACGAACTTGGCGAAGGCCAGCCGATCGTTTGCATCCACACCGCCGGCGCGTCCTCGCTGGAATACCAGTACCTGCTGCCGCTGCTGGCCGAGCGCGGTTTTCATGCCTACGCGCTCGATTTGCCGGGCCACTCCCGCTCTTATCCGGTGAAGTGGAAACAGCACCGCAAGATTCACGAGCACGCCGAATTTGTGCATGCGTTTGTGAAAACGCTGAAGCTCAAAAACCCCGTGATCATCGGCTGCTCGATTGGCGGCGACATCACGCTCGACTACGCCGCGCACCACTGGCAGGAAATGGCGGCGGGGGTTCCGATGGAAGGGCTGGCGCGCTCGCCCACCTTCCCGCTGCCTTCCGGCCTGATTCATCCGGCGTGGGCGCCGGGCTGGCAGGACATGATGGAACGGGCGGCCATTGAATCCCTTAATCGGCAATGTTCTGCGGAGCAGATCGAAGAACTCCGCTGGCAGCATCGCAATTCGCAGGTGAGCGCGGTGGGCGACTTGGAAGCCTGGGCGACGCACGACGTGCGCGACAAGCTGAAAGCCGTGCTGTGCCCGATGCTGGTGGTGCGCGGTGAAGATGACTTCTGGGTGCCGAAAGAACTGGTGGAAGAAACGGGTCGCCTGCTTAAAAAAGGGCAGGTCGTGCATCTGAAGAACATCGGGCACTACCCGATGTTTGAAGACCCGCAGCTCATCGCCACCCTGGTGACCGATTTCTGCCGCAAAAACGGCATTGTTAAGTAACTCTGGAGAGACTCATGGACTACGGTTTTGTATTTCCCGCCGCCATTCACATTCACAAGGATGTGGCCTACGCCGAACAGCATGGCTTCACCCATGCCTGGCTGTACGATTCCCAAATGCTGTTCAGCGATCCGTACGCGAGCTTGAGCCTGTGCGCGGTGAACACCAGCAAGATTGCGCTGGGCACCGGCGTGACCAATCCGGCATCGCGTATCGCGCCGGTGACCGCGAACTCCATCGCCACCGTGAACGAACTGGCGCCGGGCCGCACCATCCTCGGCATCGGCACCGGTAACACCGCGCGCCGCACGCTGGGTATGCCAGCCGCCACGCTGGACTCCATGCGCGAGCACATCCGCATCTGCCGCGACCTCTTCGACGGCAAGACCACCAACTACACCGAAGGCACGCGCAACCGCCACATCAAATTCCTCAACCCGGATGCCGACTGGTACAACATCAAAACCAAGATCCCCATCTACATCGCGGCCAGCGGCCCGAAGAGTCTTGAGATGGCGGGTGAAATCGCCGACGGCGTCATTCTGTTTGGCGCGATCAGCCCGTCTTTGATTAACTTCGTGATGGACCATGTGCGCGCCGGCGCCGAGCGTGCCGGCCGTAATCCGGCGGATGTGTATGCGCTGGTGATGACGGCGTTCCATCTGACCCAGCCGGGCGAAAGTCTGGAGACCTCGGAAGTGCGTCAGGCCGTGGGCCCGTTTGTGTCCTCCTCGTCCAACATCTTTGCGCTGTCGAATCCCGATCCGATGACGCTGCCGGCCGATCTGCGCGACGACATCATGGCGTTCCGCGACATCTACAAAGTGCCGGAAGGGCCGATCGAAACGCGTCACCTGCAGATGTATTCCGACTACCTGCTCGGCTTCAAGAAGGAGCACGAAGCGGTGGTCACCGAGAAAATCATTCGCGCCACAACCCTGACCGGCACGGCTGACGAGATTGTGGAAGCCATTCACGGCATGAAGAAGGCCGGCATTCACCAGGTGGCGGTGCAGCCGATCATCGACAACCAGAAGACGGTGGAAGTGTTCTCGCGCGAGATTATTTCGCGCATCAAGTAAGTTCTGCTTCGGCACTCGGGGCGGGCGTATAGCGCGCCCCGAATGTCGGCGAGGGCTAACCTTTCGCGAGCTCTGTCAGCTGCGCGCCCCAGGCGCGATAAGACGCCAGCGGCGTCCAGCTGATTTCTGGCACCAGATGGGCAAAGCCCAGCTTCCAGATGGGCAGCGCGTGCACGGCGGCGTCCATGTCGTCACCGCTACCAACGTCCATCACCGCGATCACTTCGTATTTGCCCGCCACTTTCCACACGTGCTTGATTGCGCCCGCTTCCAGTGCCGCCGTCACGGCCACCGACTCCTGCCGCCACACTTCAAAAAAATCGGCGTTGCTCATCGATTCTGGTTTCACCAGCTTTACCCATAACATGATTTCCATTGCGCTCTCCTGAAGATTTTCGATTGATGTTGGCAGGCAGTGGCGGCCTGCGCGCGGTCGCCAGCATAGAGGGCGCAGTACAGTGTGTGAATCTTGTCTGGCAAGAAACTGAGCCTGTGCCAGTTTGTGGCTTGACCCATTTCCCTCCGGGCGATTGAATACCGCAGCCCCTCGTCGCGCGTGAGCCGTCGGTCTGGTGCTTTCTTTCTTCTGTTCCAAGGACTCCGCCCGATGAATTCCATTGCAGTGCCCGGAATGCACCCCGACGACGCCCGCGAGTGGCGTCGTCTGCATGTGCCGGTATTTAACGAGAACAGGCTAAAACTAGGGATCTTCGGCATGAACTGCAGCAACGGCTGCACCATCACGCATGCCGAAACCACGTTTGAAGCCAGCTACGAACACAACGTCAAAATTGCGAAGCTCGCCGATGAACTCGGCTTTGAGATGCTGGTGCCCGTGGGCCGCTGGAAACACTTTGGCGGCACCACCAAATTCAATAGCAACAATATGGAGGTCTACACCTGGGCGACCGCCATGGCGTGCAATACCTCACAGATCATGCCCTTCGCCACCTCGCATGTGCCGACGGTGCATCCGCTGTTTGCGGCCAAGCAGGCGGCGACTATCGACCGCATTTCCAACGGGCGCTTCGGCCTCAATATCGTCTGCGGCTGGTTCCGCCCGGAAATCGAGATGTTCGGGATTGAACAACTCGCGCACGCCGATCGCTACGGCATGGCGCAGGAATGGCTGGATGTGATTCGTCAGGCCTGGCGCGATCAGGACTTCGACTACGACGGCAAGCACTATCACATCAAAGGGGGCTATCTCGATCCCAAACCCGTGCAGCAGCCGCATCCGGTGCTGATTAATGCGGGTAACTCAGAAGAAGGCAGGGAGTTTTCGGCGCGCAATGTGGATTTCAATTTCATCACCATGGCCACCAAGGATCAGGCGCAGGGTATGGTGCAGGACATTCACACCCGGGCCCGCGGGTATGGGCGGGAGTGCGGCGTGATGAGCTACGGGCTGGTGTGTTGCCGCGATACCGAAGAAGAAGCCAAGGCGCTTTATGACCGCATCGTCGCTGGCGGTGACTGGGACGCCGTGAAGAACATCATGGCGGTGCTGGGCATGGAGAGCAGTTCGTTCAACGAGCAGATCAAGAGTTTCGGCGAGCGCTTTATTGCCGGCTGGGGCGGCTATCCGCTGGTCGGCACGCCAGAGCAGGTCGTGGCCCAGATGCTGGAACTGCGCGAACTCGGGATTGAGGGTTTTATCCTGTCCTGGCTCGACTACTACGAAGAACTCAAATATTTCGGTGAACGCGTGCTGCCCCTGATGAAACAGGCCGGCCTGCGGGTTTAAAACAGATAACGATTCAGCAGCGAGAAGCAACATGAGCAGATTAAAAGGCAAAGTCGCCATCATTACCGGCGCATTGGGTGGACAGGGTCAGGTGGCGGTGCGGCGTTTTGTGGAAGAGGGCGCGCGGGTGCTGGCGTCCGATCTGGCCGCGCGGGCCAACGGTGAGGTGGCGGCGCTGGCGAAGGCGCAGCCCGAGGTGGTGGCCTATGTGGGCGGCGACGTGCGCGACAGCAAAGTGGTCGAGAAAATTGTGAAGACCGCCGTGAAGCGCTTCGGCCGTCTGGACATCCTGTTCAACAACCACGGCATCATGGTGGGTAAGCCGTTTCTGGAAACTACCGTGGAGGAACTCGACGACCTGCTGGCGATTAACCTGCGCGCGCCTTTCCTGCTCAGCCAGGCGGCGGCCAGAGTGATGGCCAAACAGGGCAACGGCAGCATCATCCAGAACTCCTCTGTTGGCGGCATCGTGGGCTTTCCGACCATGGCGGCGTACGGCGCCTCCAAGGGCGGTCTCGCCCAGTTGGCGCGCTCCATGGCGACCGATCTCGCAGGCTTCAATATCCGGGTGAATGCGATTTGCCCCGGCGTGGTCGACACCGCCATGCCGCGCCGCTACGTGAAAGACATCGAAGACAAGGAAGGCGCGTTCAAGCAGATGGCGGCGATGCACTTGATGAACCGCCTCGCCGAGCCCATCGAGATCGTGAACGTGGCTTTGTTTCTGGCTTCAGACGAAGCCTCTTACATGACCGGCGCGGTGATCCCGGTTGATGGTGGGCTGACCGCTATCTAGGCGTCAGCCGCGCACCTGCTTAGGCCCGACGACTAAGCAGGTGCGCCTGTATCACGCGCTTCAGATCGGCTTCGCCAAACGGTTTTGCCAGATGGCCGTCCATGCCGGCGGCGAAGCAGTTATCCCGATCTTCCTTAAAGGCGCTCGCACTCACCGCGATGATGGGCACGCGCGGCAGCTGGCGGGCATTTTCGATGTCACGAATCTCGCGGGTGGCGGCAAGGCCATCCATAACGGGCATCTGGCAGTCCATCAGGATGAAATCGGGGCGTGAAGCCAAAAAGCTTTCTACCGCCCTCCGACCATCTTTGGCGACCGATACCTGCAAGCCCAGATTGCTCAGCATCGATTCCCCCACCAGCAAATTCACTTCGTTGTCGTCCACTAGCAGCACGTTGCCGTGCAAGGATTGAATCACCTCGCGCTTGACGGTGTCGGTGAAAACCGGCGGCAGAGCTTGTGGGGTGCCTGGGATCCAGGGGAGGCGCACGGTGAAGGTGGACCCCGCGCCGGGCGCGCTCTCGCAGCTGAGGTCGCCGCCCATGGCCTGCGCAAACTGGCGCGCGATGTTGAGCCCGAGTCCGGTGCCGCCGAAGCGGCGCGTGTACGAACCGTCGGCCTGCGTGAAGGCTTCAAAGATATGGGCCTGGGCGCTGGCGGGAATGCCGATGCCGGTATCTCTCACCAGAATATGCAGCACGGCGCCCTGCAAACGGGTGCTCACCGAGACCTCGCCCTCGCCGGTAAATTTAATCGCGTTGCCCACCAGGTTGATCAGGATTTGCTTGATGCGCGCTTCGTCGCCAAGCATCCAGCAGTCTTCACCAAGGGTGCTGAAACTTCGCAGATGTAGACCCTTGCGATAAGCCGTGGCCATTTGCATGGCGAGCACATCTTCAATCAGCAACTCCAGATCGAAATCCTTACTTTCCAGCTGGAGCCCGCTGCTTTCAATTTTCGAGATGTCGAGAATGTCGTTAATCAGCGCCAGCAGATGCTGGCCGGATTTAACGACCTGCCCGAGTTCCTCTGTTTCTTTGGCGTCGCGTGGGCGGTTCTTGATCACTTCCAGCAGGCCGAGCATGCCGTGTAGCGGGGTACGCATTTCATGGCTCATGGTGGCCAGGAAGCGGGTTTTAACAGCGCTGTGATGTTCTGCCTGAACCAATGCTTCCGCGCGCTGGGTTGCCAGATTGTCCATGGTATGCCGCCGCATCAGGAGTTCGTTCAGGGAGCGCGAGATGCGCCGGGTATCGAACAGCAGCAGACAAATAAAGACCAGCAGCGCCGCGCCGGTAAACAGATGGGCTTCGCCGCTTAATGACAGCTCCCGCACCGTCATTGGCCCGATAACCCCCAAAGCAAACGCCATGCTGCCGGCAAAATGCATCGACAGCACTACGCAACCGAAGGCGGCGACGCTGACGAGAATCGCCGTGACGGCCGCGAGCAGGGGGACGCTCTCTGTGTTGACGAGCACGGCGAACAGACTGCTCCACGCCAGGCCGTCGAAGGCCAGCAACCAGGTGTAGGTTTTGGCCCAGGCCTCGGGCGATCTGCTGTCGGGCCGGCGCTTCCGCGCGATATAACAGAGGATGCGCGCGGCGGCGGTCACGAACTTGGCGCCAAACCAGGTCAGCACTACTGCATGAGGGACCTGCGGCCAGAGATACCAAAGGACAAAGGCGGCTAAGACGATGCCCCCGATGGCCGGCGGTGTGTTGCGGGTAAACAGCAGCGCGGTGCGCTCGGTCGCGATCGCATGCAGGACCTGCGGGTCCGGCGATTCAACGTATTCGTTTACCGCAGAGACTTCAGGTGGACTCATCAGCTTTTACCTGAGCGCGCAGTATTCGCCCGGCGGTGGGCGGCGCGCGCCCGTTGGGATGCGATTCCTTGCGCCACAGTGCACTCCCGCGCAGCGTCATTGCTGCCCGACGAACGGCCGCAACTAAACACCGGCATGACGCGGCACCGTTAATTTAAAGCAAGACCCCTTGGCGCTTGAGCTCTCAAGCACCAACTCGCCGTGCATCGCTTCTGCGAGCTGTCGAGCGATCGCAAGCCCAAGCCCGGAGCCGCTAAGCGCACTTTTTTTATCCACCGGCCCTTGTTGGAAAGGGTCAAAAATACTGGCCTGATGCGCCACGGGGATGCCTTTGCCGGAGTCCTTCACGCGAATGGCAATGGCGTCTGGCGTGAGTTGGCTCGTGAGGGTGATGCGACCCTCAGTGGTGTGCTGGATGGCGTTGCCAAGCAGGTTATACAGGACCTGCCGCACGCGCATTTCGTCGGCAAATACGGTGAAATCGCTCCCGGTCGGGTGGAAGAGTGTCAGGCGCAGGCCTTTGGCTTCGGCCATTGCGTAAAACGGTGCGGCGACGGCTTCCACTGCCATCCTGAGGTCGAAGGTGCCGGGCTTGAGTTCGAGGCCACCGGCTTCAATTCTGGACAGGTCCAGCACGTCGTTGATCAAGCCCAGCAGATGCGCGCCAGATTTCTGGGTCATCATCAGCTGCGACTGTTTGGCGCTGTCGGTCTCTTGCTTGAGCAGTAACTCCAGCATGCCCAGCACGACATGCATGGGCGTTCTGATTTCATGCGAAATGGCGGCCATGAAGCGGGTTTTGGCCTCGTTGCTGGCAGCGGCGTTCGCTTGGGCCAGTTTCGCTTGCGTGAGCAGCTCGGTGGACTGGAACCGGAGTTGGAGGAGTTCGGTGGTGGAGGCCGCGGCGCGTCGGGCATCGGCCAGGACCACCACGAGAAAAATCCCCAGCGAGCCCGCCATATAGAGGTTGTACTGACCGCCCAGGCTGAGTTGCAGCAGCATGAAAGGCACGACGGTGCAGAGACAAAACACAGCATTGGCGGCAAACGACACAGACAGAACGACGCAGCCGACGGAAGCCACCCCCACCACGGCGGACATGGCGGTGGAGAGCAGCACGAGGTCTGCCGTGTTGATCAGAAATACGGGCGCGCCCCACACCAGTCCATCAGCCGCCAGCAACCAAAGATAGAGCCGCAGCCAGTCATTGGGATGTCTCGCCGTTTGGTTGCGACTGAAACCCAGATGACAAAGAACCCGTAAGCCGACGACCGCGATTTTCAGGAACAACCAGATCTGGATGCCCACCGCTCCGTTGGTGTGGAGAAACCAGCCCAATGCCAGTGCGAAGAGGCAGGCCAGCAGCATCGGCGGCAGGTTGCGCCAAAACAGCAGGCGCACGCGCTCTGAGTCGACCAAATCCGCAAATGATCCGGCGGCTATTCCGGGCTCGATAATGTTTGGATATTTCTGCATGGTCGTTTTGAGCCCCTACGCGGCTGTGTACAAGGGCGACTTGGGGATGAGGCCACATTCAATCTCTAGCGCTTTGGGCACGACGCGGCAGGTCGATTACCGCGTCGTGACTGCTGGCTTTAGAGCTGCAGAGACTTCACCTCAAGGAATTCCTCGAGGCCAAACTTACCCGCTTCACGCCCCAGACCCGACTGCTTGTAGCCGCCAAACGGCGCCAGCGGGTTGTAGCGGCCGCCGTTGACCGAGATCTGCCCGGTGCGGATTTTCTTCGCCACTTCGATCCCGTGTTCCTTGGTGCCGGCCCACACGTTGCCGCCTAGACCATAGATGGTGTCGTTGGCAATGCGCACGGCGTCGGCTTCGTCCTTGAAGGGAATGATGGCCAGCACGGGCCCGAAGATTTCTTCGCGGGCGATGGTCATGTCGTTGTTCACATCGGCGAACACGGTCGGCTTGACGTAGAAACCCTTGTCCAGACCTTCGGGCGCTTCGGCACCGCCGGTCACCAGACGCGCGCCTTCTTCAACGCCCTTGTTGATGAGGTTGCGAATGCGCTCGCGCTGGATGGCGGAAATCACCGGGCCCAGTTTCACGTTGCCGGCAATCGGGTCACCGATGGTGAAGCCTTCGGCGGCTTCCTTGGCGAAGGCCACGGCTTCTTCGTAGCGGGATTCCGCCACCAGCATGCGCGACGGCGCGATACAGGCCTGGCCGGAATTGAGGTAGCACTCGTTCACCCCAGCCTTCACGGCTTTTTCCAGATCCGCGTCTTCCAGAATGACGTGCGGGGATTTGCCGCCCAGTTCGAGCGCCACGCGCTTAATCGTCTGCGCGGCGACTTCCGCCACGCGGCGACCGGCGCGGGTGGAACCGGTGAACGACACCATGTCCACTTCTGGATGGGAGGCGAGCACTTCGCCCACGACCGGGCCGTAACCGGTGACCAGATTGAACACGCCGGCCGGCAGGCCAATCTCGTGCAGCACTTCGGCGAGGATGAAGGCGGTGGTCGGGGCGACTTCGCTGGGCTTCAGCACCACGGTGCAGCCGGCGGCCAGCGCGGGGGCGACCTTCAACATGATCTGGTTGATCGGGAAGTTCCAGGGCGTGATGGCGGCGACCACGCCAATCGCTTCGCGCACCACCAGCGAGGTGCCAACCTGTTCTTCGAATTCGTAGGTTTTGAGCATTTCGGCGTAGGTTTTGGCGGCGCCGATGGGCAGGCTGGCCTGAATCATATTGGCCATCTTGAGCGGCATGCCGACTTCGGTGGCAATCGCGAGCGCCACGTCGTTGCGACGGGCTTCCATCCCGGCGGCAATTTTTTCGAGGAACACCACGCGCTCGGCGACCGGCGTCTGCGACCAGCTGGCAAAGGCCGCGCGGGCGGCAGCAACGGCGCGGTCGGCATCTTCTTTCACGCCTTCCGGAATGCGGGTGACGGCTTCCTCGGTGGACGCGCAGGTGGCATCGATAGTGCCGCGGCCAATGGGTTCAACCCACGCGCCGTTGATATAGAACTTGTCGTAAATCTTCATGAGGGACTCCGGACTGGGATTGGCGAAAGCCGGGCGCGAACATGCGCGCGGCGGGCAGGCTGGATTCTATGCGCTACCGGGGGAATCGAAAACGCATTACGCTCAATCGATTACAGCGGCGAAGGACAACCTGCCATGTTGCCGAGCATTTTCATTTCCCACGGCGCGCCGGATCTGGTGCTCTCCGACCTGCCGGCCCGGCACTTTATTGAACAACTGGGCGCCGACTTGCCGCGCCCGCAGGCGATTTGCGTGGTGTCGGCGCATTACGAGAGCGTCTCGCCGCGGGTTACCAGCGCCCCGCAACCGCGCACGATTCACGACTTTGGTGGCTTCGATGCCGCGCTCTATCAGATTCAGTATCCCGCGCCCGGCGCACCGGACTTGGCGAGCGACATCGCCCGGCGCTTGCAGGCGGCAGGCCTGACAACCGAACTCGACTCACAGTGGGGCTTCGACCACGGCACCTGGTGCCCGCTGCGCTTGATGTACCCGCTCGCCGACATTCCCACGGTGGCCTTAAGCGTGAGCCCGCAGCGCGACGCCCGCTGGCATCTGGCGCTGGGGCGGGCGCTGGCGGGTTTGCGCGAGGAGGGCGTGTTGCTGATGGGCTCCGGCGCGCTGACCCACAATCTGCGGGAAGTGGCCTGGCCCGGCAGCAACACCGACGCGCCGGCCTTTGTGCAGGCGTTTGCCGACTGGATGGTTGAGCATCTGGCGACTCAGGACGAGACGGCCCTGCTCGATTTCGCCGCACGAGCGCCCCACGTGACCCGTAACCATCCCAGCCTCGAACATCTCATGCCGCTGTTCTTTGCGCTCGGCGCGGCCGGCGAGGGCTGGCACGCCACCCGCCTGCACGAGAGCGTGACCTATCGCGCCCTGCGGATGGATGCGTTTCGGTTCGACGCGTGAAGATTCGCGCTATCGAGGCTTTTGCGCTCTCTTGCCCGATTCCCGAAACGGAGCAGGTAAGTCTTGGCATTGGGCGCACCGTCAAACGCGATGCGGTGCTGGTCAAAATCACCACCGACGGCGGCCTTGTGGGTTGGGGTGAGGCGCACGCCGGGCGCGCGCCTACCGTTATCGCAGAGTTGGTTCATTCGACCCTGGCGCCGGCCATGCTGGGACAGCCCGCCGACGACATCGCCGGCATTTGGGCGCGGCTTTATCGCCTGCAGTTGGCCAGCCATGGCACGGGGGCGGCGGCAGCGCTGGCGATCTCGGGCATCGATATGGCGCTGTGGGATTTGCGCGGCAAAGCGGCTGGACTACCGCTGTACGCGCTGCTCGGTGGCGAGCACAAGGCGATACCCGCCTATGCCGGCGGCATTTCGCTCGGCTACGGCAGCCTCGAGGCCTTGCTGGAGGAAGCGCAGGCCGCAGTCGCGGCGGGCTACCGCGCCCTCAAGCTGCGGCTGGGCCAGGACCCGGCCACCGACATCGCTCGCGTAGAGGCGGTGCGCAAAACGCTGGGTTCAGCGGTGGATATCCTGACCGACGCCAACTGCAGTTACACCGTGGAGGCCGCGCGCGAAGTGCGTACCGCGCTGGATGAGCTTGAGGCCGGTTGGTTGGAAGAGCCGTTTTCGGCCCACGACTTCAAAGCCTATGCCGCGCTCGGCGGGGCAGGCCGCACGCCCTTGGCGGCCGGCGAGAATCATTTCCTGCTGAGCGATTTCGAGCGTCTGGCGGACGACGGCGTGGTGCGCCTGTGGCAGCCCGATGTGTCCAAGTGCGGGGGGCTGAGCGAAGCGCTGCGGATTGCACAGCTGGCCGACCGGCTCGGGATCTGGGTTCATCCTCACACCTCGGTCAGCGGCCTCAATATGGCGGCGTCGCTGCATTTTCTCGCAGCTTTACCAAACGCCGGTTATTACGAAGCCGATTATTCGCGCTGGAATCCGCTGCGCACCGAGGTGTGTTCGCCGGTGCTGGCGCCCGACGCGAACGGCGCCTTCAGCCCCCCGACCGGGCCGGGTTTGGGCGTTGAAGTCGATGAAGACGCTTTACGGCACTATCCCCCGCTGCGCGGCGCGGGCTACCGCTAGTGCCCGAAATTTCTGTTCCCCCAATCCCGAGATGTGCCTGATGTCTAGCTCAGCCTTCCCCGCCCTGGATGAAGACGCGCTGTATGCCAAAGTCACCTGGCGCCTGATTCCGTTTCTGTACCTGTGTTACGTCGCGGCCTATCTCGACCGGGTGAACGTGGGTTTCGCGAAGTTGACGATGGCCAGCGATTTGCGCTTCAGCGACACGGTTTACGGCCTCGGCGCCGGCGTCTTCTTTCTGGGTTATTTCCTGTTCGAGGTGCCCAGCAACCTGCTGATGCATCGGATCGGGGCCCGCCTGACCATGGCGCGCATCATGATTCTGTGGGGGCTCATCTCGGCCTCCACCATGTTTGTCTCCAGCCCCGGGATGTTCTACGCGATGCGGTTTCTGCTCGGCATGGCGGAGGCGGGCTTTTTCCCGGGCGTGGTGTTGTATCTCACCTACTGGTACCCGGCGCAGCGCCGGGGCCGGGCGCAAACCTTGCTGGTGACCGGTGTGGCCGTAGCCGGGGTGTTGGGCAATCCAGTCTCGGGCTGGATTATGGAGAGCACGCACGGCGCGCACGGCCTGCAGGGTTGGCAGTGGTTGTTCCTGCTGGAAGGCTTGCCGTCTGTGCTGCTGGGACTACTGGCGTTCCGTTATCTGGATAACAGCGTGGCAGAGTCCAAGTGGCTCACGCCGGATGAACGCGCAGTGCTGACGGCCAATATCGCCAAGGAGGCGGCCGAGAAATCCACCACCGACGCGATGCACGCGCTGCGCGACGGCCGCGTGTGGCTGCTGGCCCTGATTTACTTCTGTTTGGCGTCGGGGCTTTACGGTGTCAATTTCTGGTTGCCCACCATTGTCAAAGGCATGGGCATCACCGATCTGGAACAAATCGGGCTGGTGAGTGCGGTGCCCTGGTTGGCGGCGGCCTTCGCCATGGTCGCAGTGGCACGTTCGGCCGATCTGCGCCGCGAACGCCGTTATCACGTCGCGGTGCCAGCCCTGCTGGGCGCGGTGGGGCTCGCGGCGTCGGTCCCGCTGGCGGGGCATCCCGTAGCGGCTATTGCCGCGCTGGCGCTGGGCACCTGCGGCCTGCTGTCGTCTATTCCGCTGTGTTGGAGTTTGGCAACGGCCTTTCTGGGCGGCGCTGGGGCGGCGAGCGGCATCGCGCTGATCAACTCCTTTGGCAATCTCTCAGGCTTCGCCGCGCCCTATCTCATGGGCTTTATCCGCGAGCGCACCGGCAGCACGGATCTCGCGATGTACACGCTGGCCGCCGTGCTGGTGCTTGGCGCGGTATTAGTGTTAACCCGGGTGCCGGCGGCGCTGGTTAACCGTTAGCCGCGCGGCTTGCCGCTGAAGAGGTCGTCGTCAAGATTCTCCAACAGCGCGTCGAGGTCGGCCTGCGAGAGCGGTGATGCGGCCTCGGCGGGTTCGTCTGGCCCGTCGAGGTCAATCACGATTTCCGGTTCCGGCGGCGGAGGCGGAGGCGGAGGCGGAGGCGGAGGCGGAGGCGGAGGCGGAGGCGGAGGCGGAGGCGGCGCAACCACCGGTTCGGGCTCGGCCATTTCCATGTCATCAATGCTCAGCAGTTCGTCATGCGGCAGGCTGGCGGCTTTGCGCGAAATCTCGTCCGCCTGCTGCTTGTTGAACGCCGCGCTGTATTCCGCCATCAGCGAATCCAGCACCTTCTTGGTATCCGATAGTTCCATCTCCAACGCGGAGTTGGTGTCTTGCAGCGCGGAGACTTCGGCCTTGTCGACCTGCCCGCGCGGCGTGATGCGCACCCAAGGAGCGACGAGCTTGGTGACCTCAGCCGGCACGTCCGCCAGTGATTTGCCGCCTCTGCCGAGGGTCACGCCAATCAATGCGTTGTAGAACGCGCGCTCGCGCTCGATGAAATCCGCGACAACTTTCGCCGATTCGTCGGCGTCCATGCGATAGATTTCCTGCATGGTCGCCATCAGCGCGTCGCGGCGATGCACCTCGGTTTTCTCGACCGTGGCCACCAGCGAGGTGACGTTTTCCACCGCTGTGTTTTGCTGCTGACGTTCGGTCCGCCGCGAGACGAACATGATCACCACCGCGACCAGACCGAATTCAACACAGAGCACCAGCAGCGCCAGTTCCAGAGAGGTGGTAATCACAGCGACACTCCTTTGCTCGGGATCGCCCGGCGGCGAAGCTTGTACCAGACCGGCACCAGCACCAGAGCGAGGGCGAAGTTGCCCCCGAGCACGATGGCGAGTATGCGCCAGGCACTGATGGCGGGACTGGGCGCGGTGGCCAGTGGCACCTCCAGCGAGGGGCCAGGGGGCGGCGGCGGTGGCGCTTTGACTTCAACGGTTTGAGGCGCTAGCCGCAGCTGCAGGGTTTGCCCGGCCTTGTCACGCATCAGCGTCTGGGCGGTGACTTCGTATTGGCCGCCATAGCGCACATCGAATGTCATCGAAGCCGGGCCTTGGGTCTCGAGATTAATTTCTTGCACGTCGCGGAACTTGTCGGGCCCTTCCACCAGCACATAGCCGCTGATGCTGGATGGGTTGATGAGATCTGGTTGCGCCTGCCAGTCAATCTGCAGCTGGCCTTTGCCGGACGCCTGCGCCTCAAAGCTGAGCGCCTGATCGTGGATTTCAAGGCGATGCCGCTTTTCCCGCTCAAAAGTGCCGCTACGGGCGCGGATGGTGAGCTCATAGATACCGGGCGCCAGTTGCGGGATGGCGTTGGCGGTGAAGGCATGCGTGGTTTCGTTCAAGGGCATGTCCAGCACATCGCCAGCGCCGCCCGGGCCGGTCAATCCGGCCGCAGTGCTCACAATGCGCAAGAAGTCGTTGCGTGCGATCGGCGCGCCGTGTTCCACCAGCGACGCTTCAAGCGACAGGGTCTGTCCATGCATCAGGTGGGTAGGCAACTCACCCAGCCTGAGGGCGAGGTCGGTGACCACCAGCGCGCGGTTATCGGGATCCTCTTGCCCGCTGAACGACCAGGCGCCGGGTTGGGGGGTGCGCAAGGTAACGAGGTCGTAGCCGGCGTCGGTTTGCCAGCGAATGTTGTCGCCCGTGTTCGCCACTGTGTAGGTTTTGCCGTCCGGTCCGGTGAGTGCGATCGGCGGCGCCTCCGCTTTGCGGAACACCAGCAGGGTGACTTCGCTCACGCTGCTGTCCACGGTGAATCGATTGCCCGCTAGCGGCAGGGTATTGGGGGAGGTCGCTTGTTCAAAAATATGCAGGAACGCGCGTTGCAGCGTATCGGCCGACGGGGCTTGTTCGCGCCAGCCACCGGTGCCGCTGGCCAGCGTCTGCAGGAGTTCGGTGTCCGCATCCGCGGAGAGTGCGATGGCGTGAATTTTGGCGCCTTTCTTTTTGAGTTCGGCGAGTTGCGGGCCCAGCACCCGCTCGCGCGACGCCGCGCTTGCCGCCTCATCTTTGGCCACATCAACTTTGCCGTCCGTCAGCAACACGATATGGCGGTCGGCGGCGTCACTGGCGCCCCAGTCACGACTGGCAGCGCTCAAAGCCGATTCGATATTGGTGAACAGGCCGCGGGAATGAATCTTGGCCGCGCTGTTGCGGGTGAGGGTTTTCCACTTGTCGTTGACCGGCCCCACGGGAACCAGCGGGGCCACGCCCTGATCAAACAGCCACACGCCTGCAGTGGCGCCAGCCGGCAGTAGTTGGGCGAGCATGCGCAGGGCGGGCATGCGGAGATTCTGTGGGTCGGTGGTTTTCATGCTG